>Ga0224723_1000548_pt1 | contig 25462 bp, 31 predicted proteins | sample Balambano_FR2_Me_FD_161647 | JGI IMG/M metagenome (GOLD analysis project Ga0224723, IMG submission 161647) | Freshwater sediment microbial communities from Lake Towuti, South Sulawesi, Indonesia - Balambano_FR2_MetaG | ecosystem: Environmental > Aquatic > Freshwater > Lake > Sediment | place... | reverse complement strand
GGCCGTCGGGCAAACGGTGAAATACGAGGTGTGTGTGGATCACCTCGAATGTGGCGACTAGCGACTGAAACGGGATATACTGAGCGGGCAAATCACATAGCCAGCCAGCAGTATTGCGGCGGCGACCAGTGACCTCCGGTGGGAGTCATGAATTGGTCGCCGCCGCTTTTGTTTTCCGGTTTGGCATGCGAACAACAGGCATGAGCATGAGATGCATCGTGGCGATTGACGGGGAAGTGATCAACCCAGCAATGCTGGCGTTCACAGAAGTGCGCACAACGGCCGTCGCGGTCGGCGCTGTGCAGATCAGCCAGGCGTTTGAGGTATTGCTCGATGGTCACCTGCTGCGCGGCCGGCCGGGTGACTATCTGGTGGTCGGCGAGGGCGGCGAGATATATCCGCTGCCGCAGGCATTGTTTGGCGCGCTATATCAGCGCAAAAAAAAGGAGTTCTCTTCATGACATCAGAGTCGTTGTCCGCAATCGCCGGCGTCCTCTCGTCGCTGGCATTCTCGTATGTGCCGGGCCTGAGCGATTGGTTCGATGCAAAGCCGCCGACGGCGAAGCGTCTCATCATGGCCGTGCTGCTGCTGGCGGTAGCGGCCGGCGCACTGGGTTTGAGCTGCGCCAACATCATTGACAACGTGTCGTGCACTCAGGCCGGCCTGGTGGCGCTGGTGAACAGCTTCATCGCCGCGCTGGTGGCCAACCAGGCGACGTATCTGATTGCGCCGAAGGCGAAGGCTGGGGCATAGGACGCAGTTGCCGTGAGGCAGACACGGTGAACAGTGGACACAGATAGCAGGTATTTGCAACTGGCGCTTGTGATCGTAGTCGGTCTGGGCGTTCTCATCGTTATCGCGCTCATCGCCATGCTGGCATCGCAGCGCGAGATCACGATGAGCATGAAGGCAATCAGCCAGAACCAGCGCGAGATTAGTGACAGCCTGCGCGAGAGTGCACGCAGCCAGAGGGACATCAGCAATACGCAGCGTGAGCAATCCGGCGTATTGCAGACGCTGGCCACGCATGTGGCCGTGATGGACGCAAAGATTGATGGGGCATCAGGCGGGCGATTCCCAAACGAGTGAGGGCGGGCCGTGCAAATTCGGCTGCGGCGCGCCTGCGCACGGTCTTGAGCCGGCGCTTCAACTTAGACGAGCTGGAGGCGTTGGCAGCCGAGGCCGGCGCGACGTGGGACGAGCTGCGCGGGCAAACGGCGCTGGGCAAGGCGAACGCGCTGGTGGATTGGGCGACGCGCAACGACCGGCTGCTGGCTCTTACCGTGCTGGTGGTGAGGTCGCGGCCGGACAACCTGGAGGACTGGCTGTTCAATTCGTTCGCCTAATTGGCGTAGCAATCATCAATCATCAATCATGGCATTCGGCGACAGCGGCGTCCTAGACACCTTCACTCGTGCTGATACCCTGGGTGACTCCAGTGCCAACTGGACGACGGGTCTGTATTCGGGCACGTCGACCTTTGGTATTTCCAGCAACCAGGCGTATGGGCCTGCTGGTGACTACCGTGAACGCTATTGGAACCAATCCACGCCGGGGCCGGATAGCGAAGTGTTTGTCACGCTGCCAGTGAGACCGGCTAACGGCGAGGTCGTGTATCTGTGGTTGCGCGCACAGGGTCCAGGCACATCAGGAGCGGACGCATACGAAATCATCATCAACGGTAACGCCGGCGGCACAAACCACACATGGGACATCAACCGCGTCATTAACGAGAGTGGCACATCACTGGCGACGCGCACACAGACGATCTCCAACGGTGATGCGTTCGGGCTGCGCGCAATCGGCAGTGGCGCGACGGTCACCATTCAGGCATGGTACCGCGCAAGCGGGGGTAGTTGGGCGCAACTCGGCGCGGACATCAGCGACACGAATGCTAGCCGTATCACGGCGGCGGGCCGGATTGGACTAGGTTTCAACGGCGCAACCACACGCGCCGATGATTTTGGCGGCGGCAATATCAACGACGCAGTTCCGTCGTTCTATCCCGAATTCGAGGTCGCGTATGCGCTGCGCCGGGACATGTGGCCAGGGCTTGCGCGTTAGCTAGAGGAGGCACATATGCCACGAGGAATTTACATTGCGCGGCTGGACAACGTATCTATCAGCGCATCGCGCACGCTGGTGCAACTCAACGTTGCATCAACATGCGCGGCCATCATGCAGTCGGCGTATGTGGACATCACGAGCACCACGTCCACGAACATCCGGCTGCAACTCATCAAGCGCACGACGGCCGGAACGGGCACATCGTTCACACCGGTGAAGATCAGTGGCCACCCCACGGCGCTCTCCACCGCGACGAATAACCACACAGCCGAGGGAACGGCCGGTGATGTGTTGTGGGAGCGGACGATCAACTACATCCCCGGCATGGACAGGATATTGATTCCTGAACTGCGGCCGGAGCTAGCGCCGTCAGAACGTATCGGTTTGTTTTTGCCAGCAGCGCCAGGCGCGGCAGTCAACATCAGCGCAGGCATTGAATGGCTTGAGATTGGCTAGCCTCTCGGCTGGCGTTTGGAGGTATCGCATGTTCGACTTTTTGACAGATGCAGAGAAACAGATCGTGGCCGAGGCGGCCACGGACATGGCGAGCTTCACGGCCGGATCGGACGCGTATCAGTTGCGCGCGATCATCCTGAAGCTGGCTGCGAAGGTGCAAGGGGTGGACGTAGCTATCCCGCCGGCATCAGATCAGATTTCAGCGGAGGACAAACCATGAGCATGAGGAACGACGGAATCAGCACGCGAGAGAGCGCGAACATCGCGGCTATGCCCGCCACGCACGACGGCCTGCTGTGGCGGGTGAACTGGTCGGTGCACAAGTTCACCGACCCCGGGGACAAAATCTCGCGGGCGCTGAAGGCCGGCGCGCCGGTCAGCCGCTTTCAGCATGCTTGGGCAGAAGTGCCGATTGTGCGTGAGGGCAATCTGCTGATGTATGGCGGCGCGAGTTGCATGTGGCAGTGCCTGATAGGAAACGGCACGACCACGGCCGGGCAGGCGCTGACCTACTTCTCTAACGCGCGCGCGGCCATCGGTTCGGGCGACAGCACCACGGCCGCGGCCGCCACGCAGACCGACCTGCAGGCGTCCACCAACCTGCTGCGCGTGGCCATGGACGCAACCTACCCGACGCACACCGACGCGACCACGAGCGGCGCGGCGACGATCACGTTCCGCTCGACGTTCGGCACGTCGCAGGGCAACTGGGCCTGGCAGGAATGGGCTGTCTTTAATTCGGCCACGGCCGCTACGGGGAGAATGCTTAACAGAAGGGTAGAGAGTCTTGGTACAAAAACCTCTGCCGCGACGTGGACATTCACGGTCACGATTACTCTGGCTTAGTGGCTTCAACCCAAAAAGGCGGATTGAGGAAGTCAATGTCTGATTGATGGGGGCAGTAACCGTATAGACCGATAGCTTGGTTGCAGTTGTGGCACAAAACGCGCAGTCCTTCTTTTGGATAGCCTTGTCGTTTTAGCCATGCAAAAAACTGATGACCGACGCCACTCGCGTTTTTACGGTGCTGCTTCCCTTTGCCATTGATATGGTCAATCGAAAGGAACTCTATTTGCGTTTCGCCGCAGCAAGCACACGCACCGCCGTATGCTTGAATAACTTCGGCTTTGTATTGCCGACTTCGGCGCACGCGATAGGCTCGTTCCTTGTCTCGATTGGCGTGATACCTTATACGCTGACGCTCCAAAAGTCTCTCGCGATTCCTTTGGTAATAGTCGCGCAAATAGTTATCTCTAGGCTTATTGGCGTCTGTCATGACAAACTAACCCATCGTCTCGAAGTCGCCGGCGCCGATCTTGTCGAGCGTGTTGATTGCGTCTCGCACGGTGTCCATGAAACCCATGTTAGTGAGTTCACTGACGAAGCCATTGCTGGCCTCAAACTCTTCGTAGTAGGTCTGCATGCTGCTGCGACAGTGATGCAGCGTGACAAGCTCCGAGGGTGCATTGGCGATGAGCCAGTCGAGGATCGCCTGCGAGATGTGATCGTGCAGGACGATGACGAAATGCGGACTAAGGACGGGTTGTTCGGTGAGCGTCTTGAGCCAAGCTTCATGCCTACTTTCGCTGACACGGCGATACTCTGGCACTGCCTTCTGAACGGTCGTGGTTGGGTTAGACTTGTTAGTAGCCATCTCACTATCTCCTTAGTGGGTTGGTTAGGGCTGCATCAGCGTTCCCGCGCCGGTGCAGTCCGCTCCTCTAGTTACTTTTTGGACTCCAGCCTTGCGAGTTCAGCCAAGACAAGTCGGTTGACGATCTCCATTAAGGTCTCACGCTTGTTCTCTTTGGTGAGTAATAACGCTCTGACCTTGCTAAGAGCATCCCAGGTTGTCCGCCAGATTCTCACGTTCTGGTATTCCACATGCACGATTGTAAGCAACTGCGTGCAATTGTCAATACAGAGAATTAGTTAGCGCATGTCCTACATCTTCCGCCGTCCGGTTCCGCCGATCCAGCGCCGGCCGTTCAACCCGGCGCTGTTCGACTCGGGCGGAACGGCCACGCCCAGCGCCAGCGACTCGGCGACTGCAACCGAGTCGTCGAGCATCGCCGTCACGCTGGCGGCCGCTGATGCCATCTCGGCGACGGAGGGGACAAGCGCCGTTAGCGCGGCCGTTAGCGCGGCCGACACGACCACGGCCACGGACGCCAACGGCGGCATCGCCCTGGCTGGGCTGGGTGACCGCGCGCAAGCGGCCGAGGCGGCAGGCTACGGGCTGCGCTTCTATGGCAACACAGCCAGCAACCAGGACAAACTGCGCATCGAGCTTGACAGCCCGGCCAATCCGTCTGTGGACGTGGGGGCCGGCGACGCCACGTGGGAGTTCTGGATTCAGTGCGCCTACGCCGACAACACCTCGGACAGCATCGCCGACGCGCGCTACTCGAATATCATCCTAGACCGTGATATTTGGGGCCACGAGCGCGGCTTCGTGCTGGGCGTCACGCGGCGCAGCGGGCCGATTCTGGCGGTGTGTTTCGGCGCGGCCGACACCGGCGGCGGGTGGGCCACCACATATGGCACGGCCGACGTGGGCGACAACCTGCCGCACCACATCGCGCTGACGTGGCGACAGTCTACGAGCACGCTGGAGGCATATGTTGACGGCGTGTCGCAGGGCACGCGCACACTCAGCGTCACCAACCTGAGCTACCCGGACGGCGAACGGCCGGGCAGCGGCGCGAACAACGAGTATCTCGTCTTCGGTGGCGAGAAGCACGGCGTCGGCGTGGCGTTCAATGGCACGCTGAGCGAGATTCGGGTGAGCGACTCGCGCCGCTACACCGGCTCATTCACCCGGCCCTCGGCGCGCTTCACGCCCGACGCCAACACGATGGGGCTGTATCACCTGAACGAGCAGGTGGGTACAGTCGCATACGACTGGAGCGGGCGCAGCAATGGCGAGAACGGCGAGTTGCTGGTGGGCGGATCGCCGAGCGGGCCGGTGTGGACGCCGGTGCAGTTCCCCTTCGGCACGCAACTGGACATCTCGCAGACGCGCACCGAGACCGCGACAGCAACCGAAGGAACGCCGGCAATCGCGCTGGCCGGGCCAGCCGACACCGCCACGGCCACGGACGCATCCTCGCTTGACACGGGCAACACGCCCATCTCGTCGTCCGACAGCGCGACGGCGACGGAAGGCGCGAGCGCAGTAAGCGCGGCCGTGGACGCCAGTGACAGCGGCACAACATCGGAGTTGGCCATCGTCGCAGCCGGCGTCGCGGCCAGCGACAGCGCATCAGCGACAGATGCGGCGAGCGTTGCGGCCGAGGCGGCGGGATCGGACATGGCCACGGCCACGGAAGGCGCAGGCGTTATCAGCGCGGCCACGGACGCCAGCGATTCGATCACGGCCAGCGAGTCGGCCTCGATCATCGCAACGCTGAGCGCGACGGATAGCGTGACGGCAACCGAAGGGACATCACTCAACACTGGCGACAACCCGTCTGCGTCTGACCTGTTCACATTCACCGAGAGCGCGAGTGTCGCCGTGACGCTGGCTGCGAGCGACACCGTTACGGCGACGGATGCGGCCAGCCTCGCGGCGGCGTTGGCGTCGTCGGACTCGCTGACGTTTAGTGAGCTGGCGACGATCCTGGCGCTGATCGCGGCGGCGGATACGGCTATCGCGTCTGAGTCGTCGTCGGTGCAACCAAGCAGTGGCACGCCGTCGGCGTCAGAAAACGTGACGGTGACGGAGACCGCATCGTTGTTGGTGTTTGTCGCTGCGTCTGATAGCGCCACAGCCAACGATTCAGGTGTTGTAAGCGGCCCCGTCATCGTCCTATTGCGCGCACGCATGAACGACCGCCCGGCCTACCGCGCCACGGTGGACGACACAAGAGCAAGCTGACACCATGGCCAACACGACAAACGTCTACACCCTGCGCACCGATGTATGGCTTGCGGCTGACTTCACGAACGCCGACACCGGCGCGTATTACGACCCGGCCACGGTGCAATTCATCGTGCGCAGGCCGGATGGCACAAGCATGACGCTGACCTATCTCACCGACGCGGCGGTCGAGCGAACGGGTCAGGGCAGGTATCGCTGCCGGTGGACGACGGCGCAGGCAGGCCGGCACGCGTATGGCGCTATCGGTGACGGGGCCGCGCGGGCGGCCGAGGACAAGGTGTTCGTGGTGAGCGCGAGTCCAGTGCTGTGATCATGCTGAATCAGGAGATATGAGGGTGACGCACAAGAAGGCAAAAACTGCCCGCGCCAACGCTGATAGCAAGGCGGGAAACAGGGGCGGGCGGGTGAAAGGCCCGCCGGTGGAACACCAGTGGAAGCCCGGCCAGAGTGGCAACCCATCCGGCCGGCCGCGCAAGGCCAGCACGTTGCTTCGGCATGCCTACCTTGACATTTTGGCGCAGCCCGTGCCGGCGAACAGAGCAGATCGAATCAAGGCGCTCATCGCCGGCGGGGCAACATGGGCCGAGATGATCGCGTTTGCGATGGTGACAAGGGCCGAGTCGGGCGACGTGCCCGCGGCGGCAGAGATACGAAAGACGACTGAGGGCGACACGGTAAACCTGAAAGCGGCCGACCAACTGAAGGCGTTGGCGGCACAAATGGGACTGGATGACGATGCAGTTAGAAGCGACCCAATCCTGGCTGCGATATTTGCCGCAGCCGGCATTGCTTGAACTGGCGGCCAACCGCATGCGCGAGTTGGCGACGCAGCGTGCGACGCGCCGGCCCGCCGCGCCGCTCCTGGATTGGACGCGCGAGCACCGCCGTTTCCTCATCCCCGACCGGCCGCTGGACTTTGTGATTCACCCGTTTTTGCCGGACATCTACACCTGCGCCGCGCCGAAGACGGTTGTGATGAAAGCCGGGCAAATGGGCGCATCGGAATATCTGCTGAGCAAATCGCTACACGCGTGCGACCAGCGCGCGGCGACAGTGCTCTATGTATTCCCGACCGAGACGCATGTGAGCGACTTCTCTAGCGCGCGGCTTGGGCCAGCCATTGAGGCCAGCGACTATTTGGCTGGGATCGTAGTGGACGGCGCTGGCGGCGCGGGCAACAACGGCAAGCGCGGCGCGGATCGTGTGACGCTGAAGCGCATCCGCGACCGGTTTATCTATTTTCGCGGCGGCAAGGTTAACGATCGCGGCATGGCCCCGCAACTCAAATCTATCGACGCCGACGTGCTGATGCTTGATGAGTTTGATGAGATTGACCCGCGTGCGCCGGCCATCGCCCGCAAGCGCCTGGGGCACAGCCAAATCGCTGAGGAGGTAGCCGTCAGCACGCCGACATATCCGGGCATCGGCATTCATGCTGAGTGGCAGGACTGCGACCAGCGCGAATGGCACGTGCCGTGCCCGGCATGCGGCGAGCGGCAGACGGTTGACATCAACCGCATCGTCGTCGAGTGGGACGCGATGGGCCGGCCGGTGTCATGGCATGGCCACGCAGACGGACGTGCCTGGTGCGCATGCCGTAAGTGCGGCGCGGAGTTGAATCACCTTGCCGCGGGTGAGTGGGTAGCGGCATATCCATCACGCTCGGCTGATGCAATCGGCTTTCACCTAACCAAGCTGTTCAGCCCGGCCGTGCGGTTACTTGACCTGGTGCGCGGTTTGCAGACGACAGACGAAACCAAGCGCCGTGAGGCGTTCAACCAAGATTTAGGCGTTCCATACAGCCCGCGTGGCCTGCGCGTCGGCGACGACACGCTTGACGCCTGCCGGCGCGATTACATCCACTCGACATCATCCACCAGCGAGCGCCTGGTGGCCGGGATTGATGTTGGCGGCGTGTTGCACTGTGTCATCCGCGCGTTCGACGTGGAGACCGGCGAGCGCCGGCAGGTGTGGGCCGGTGAGTTGGATTGGGAGAGTGTCAAGCCGACGCTTGACCGTTTCGGCGTGGCCACGGCGGTGATTGACGCCTTGCCCGAGACGACCAAGGCGCGCGAGTTGCAGGCCAAGTGCAAACCGGGCATGGTGTGGCTGAGCTACTACACCAGCGACACCAAGGCGCCGGAGCCGGTGGAATTCAGCGACGAACGCGGCGTGGCGCTGCTTGATCGCACACGCACGCTCGACGGCACATTTGCGCTCTTCCTGGACGGCCTCAATGCGTTGCCGGCCAACATTCGCAACCTGCCCGACTACTACGCTCATCTGAAAGCCAGTGTGCGCACGGTGGAAAAGAACGCGAAGGGCGAAGCCGTGGCGCGCTACGTCGAGACCGGCCCCGACCACTACGCCCACGCGGAGAACTACTGCGCGGCCGCACGCTTCGTCAACCAGACATTTATGCGAGAGCCCGGCTGGGTGACATTCGCCCGGCAGGAACGCGAACGCATGACGACCCAAGCATTGCAAGGCGGTGATCAGAATGGCAGATGAGGTGTTGACAACGGCGACGCAACCGGACCGCGCCGATGCATACGCACAGGCCTGGAACGGCAATGGCCTGTTCGGTCCCGGCGTTCCCATGCGCCCAGTGCGGCCGGCGGATGAGCAGCCGCGCGTGTTCGATTTTCCGCCCGGCGTCAACCTGTATCTCATGCCGCGCGCCGGCTATGGGTTGCTTGCGTTCGATCAACTGCGCAACTTCGCCAACCTGTGTGACGAGGTGCGCATCGTCATTGAGTCGATCAAACGCGAGATTCGGGCGTTGGAGTGGGATTTCCAGCCCAAGAACCCTGACGACAAAACAGACTACGGCAAAGAGAAAGATCAGCTCCGCGCGTTCTGGGAGAAGCCCGACGGCAACAGGGATTTCGATAGTTGGTTGAACGCGGTGCTTGAGGATATGCTCGTCATCGACGCCGTATCACTGTGGCAGGATGTGGGTGACGCCGGCGCAGTTCGTTCGATAGATCAGATAGACGGCGCGCTCATCCGGCCGCTGCTCGATGCTCGCGGCAAGACCCCCGCACCCCCACTGCCGGCCTACGTGCAGACGGTCAAGGGCCAGCCGTGGCAATGGTTCACCCGCGACCGCTTCACCTACAAGCCATTCAACACCAACTCCCAGACGCCTTACGGCAAATCGCCAACCGAGTTCATGGTGATTCGCATCAATCAGGCGCTGCGTCGCAAGTTGAGCGAGGCGTCATACTGGGATGAAACCAACGTGCCTGAGGCAATGGCCGGCTTGCCTGCCGATTGGAAGCCGGACGACATCAGCAAGTTCCAGGACTATTTCGATGCGCTGCTTGTTGGCGACCTGGCGCGCCTGCGCCGCATCAAATTCATGCCGTCCAACGGCGCGAACTTGCCCATTCATGAGTTTCGCCGGCCGGTGGAGACGACGGCGCTCGACGAGTGGATGCTGAAGATGGCTTGCTGGGCGTTCGGCTTCAACCCGGCCGAGCTAGGCCTGACCAACGGTAACGGCCTGGGCGGCAAGGGATTCATGGAGGGCCAAGAGAACGCGCAGTATCGGCTCGGCTTCGGGCCGATGGTGCAGTATCTGCAAGGGTTGTTCGCGCCCATCGTAGCCATGCAAACAAAAGCGCCGCTCGTGCTGAAGGCCATCAACGTCGGCCCGCAGGAGGATCGCGTCGCCGAGCAGCAAATGCTGGAGGCGCAACTCAGGAACGGCGTGATTGACATTAACGTCTGGCGGGCAAAAGCAGGGCAGGCGCCAATTGAGAACGCCAAACCGTTCATGATCTTGAACGGCGTGCCCGTGCTGTTGGAGGAGATCTTCTCGCCGAAAGATCAGGGGTCAGGTGTCTGGGATCGGGGGGCGGAGTTCGTGAATGAGCCGAACGATCCGAACGATGAAACGCGGGAGCCGGCTGACAAGTTGAGTGATGCGCCACCAGATGAAAAAGAGGATGGGCAGCCAGTCGAGTTCATCAAACTCGCACTCGACCACTGGCACGAGAAGGTGCGCCGGCGTGTCCGCGATGGCAAGCCCGCCAATTGCGAGCCGCCGGCAATGAGTAAAGCAGCTATACCACCGTCCCTGCAAAAGCGCATCCGCGACCAATTGGTCGCACTCGCCACGCCGTCAGCGCCGGGGATCGCGACAGTGTTCCAGGAGATCGCCGGCCCAAAAACATTCGGCCTCGCGTCTCATGAGTTGCTGAAGGCTCAGCAGCCGACGCGGGGCCGGCGCGAAATTGAAGATGACTTCCGCGCGTGGCTGGATGAGCGCGCTGGCGAGTTGCTTGACGAGCTGGATATCGAGAGTGAAGCTGATGCGCGGGCATTAGCTGATGATGGCAGCACGTTCTGGGACGCATTCAAGGCGGCGCTGTTGCCGGGCTTGGTCGCATACCTTATCACTGCGGCCAAGCATGGCGCGAAAGAGACGCAGACGGAAAAGCAGTTCAAACTGCCTGGGCGTCTGCTCGCCGGCGTGTCGTGGGAGGAAGTCAACCGCGACGCGCAGGCTTGGGCCGAGCGATATGCCGGTCAGTTGATTCGCGGTGTGACCGAGACGGCGCGCGAGGACGTGCGTCGTGCGTTGGCTGCGTGGGCCGAGAGCGGCGAGCCGCTTGACGCGCTGACAACACGCATCACGCAGATCGTCGGCGATCCAGGCCGGGCGCGCACGATCGCGCAGACCGAGAGCACGCAGGCCTTTGCGGAGGGCAATACACAAGCCTGGAGTGCGGCCGGTGTGGAGGCGCGCAGATGGTTCACTGTCGTGGATGAGCGTGTGTGTCCTACGTGCTCGGCGCTGCACGACCAGGTGCGGCCGATGGGCGAGCCGTTCGAGGATAATGACGGTAATACGTATGACAATCCGCCGGCGCATCCGAATTGCCGATGTTTTCTATCCCCTGTTCTTGATGATGAATGACAAAAGGTTTCACAGGTTACAAACACTCGATTGCGCGCGCTCATAGATTAAGCAGCAGAGATACGCTACGGCGTCGTGTTCGTCCAGTCGTCGCCGAGTTTATCGAGCGTGTTGATGCACTCGGTGATGCTCTTGAGGATGCTGGAATTAGAGTCTGCACTGACGAAGCCCTTGCTGGCCTCAAACTCAAGCCAATAGGTCTCAAGCGTGCCAGCACAGTGTTGCAGGTCTTGGATTTCTTTGGGTGCGTTCTCTTTGATCCACTCCCACACAAACCAGTCGGCACGCATCTTCAGTGTGTCCACGAAGTTCGGGCTGATGACGGGGTTTTGGTCAAGCGACTTGACCCACTCCTCACGCGGCGGCACGTAGGGGAACTGGCCGATGGCTTCACGCTCGGCCTTGCGAAGGTTGGGGTTAAACTTGCTCGTAGCCATCTCACTATCTCCTTAGTGGGTTGGTTAGGGCTACATCAGCGTTACAGCGCTGGTGCAGCCCGCTCCTCTGATTACTTCTTCTTTTCGGAGTCTAGCCGCTTCAACTCGGCTTCAACGAGGCGATGCACGATCTCGACAAGGCTTTCGCTTCTGCTTTCTCTCACAAGAAGTAGCGCCTTGACCTTGCTGAGCATCTCCCATGTCCTAGTCCAAATCTTGAGCGTTCTGTATTCCACGAGGGTAATATTACTCACATGGGCCATTTTGTCAAGTCCGAATTGCCGGTGCTATGTTCAGCCCGTGCTTCAGAGGGGGTGACGAGTGATCACATTCGAGGTCAACGTCAACGGCCTGGACATGCCGTGGCTCGACGCACTCATGCGGGCGCTCACGCCCGGCGAGTTGCGCGAGACGATCCGCACCGGCATGCAGCGCGGCATGTATGTGTTGCACCAGAACCTGCCGCCGTATCCGCCTGCGCCGCCGGCCAGCACCTACGTTCGCACGGGTACGCTCGGTCGAAGTATCACGACCGGCGTGCGCGACGCGGCCGATGCCATTCTGGGTGTGATCGGCACGAATCTCGACTATGCGCCCTACGTCATCGGCGGACCGGATGAGCAGGCATGGATGCACGCGGGCCGGTGGTGGCAACTTCCGGCCTATGTGGAGGAGAACCTCGACGACGTGGTCGAGGCCATTGCGCAAGCACTGGAGGACAAATGGAAGAGTCTGGGGTTTTAGAGAACGTTAGAACATTGGGTCAGATCGCCCTCGAGGCGTATGCCGAGGCCAGGCGCGGCGTCACGTTTGACGGCCGGCCGATCCCGGTATGGGCCGGCATCGGCGATGATGTGCGCAATGCCTGGGAGGCGGCCGCGTTGGCGGTCGTGAAAGCGCCAAAAGGCATACAGGGTCTGACCGAGCGCGAGGAACGCGAGGTGCAATTCTCGCTGCTGTATGCGTCGCAGTTCAACCACGGCACCGACGGCCACAACGCCAAGCTACTCATCGCAAAACTGTGGCGCGCGGCGACCGAGGGCTATGTGCCGGTGCCTCTCGCGTTCTGGCCGAACGGGAAGGACAAAGCCGACACACCGCGTTGACCCGTTAGGACACCTGTGCTAATATCCCACACGTAAACGCGGAGTCGAACGGCCGCGCGTGAAACGAAGTTCAAGGCGGAATTGAGCCTTATAACTTTCAGGAACGCGGGCGCTGAAGAACCGAGTAGAGCAACGGCGAAAGCCATGCTCGAAACGTATTCAGCGCCCGCGTTTCGCTTTTCCCGGCAGCGGGCTATAGCAGGTAAAGCATGGACGAACTGAATGTCTTCATCCCGATCACCAAAGTGGACGCTGTTAAGCGCGAGGTGTGGGGCACGGCTGCCGAAGAGGCGCCGGACAAGGCTAAAGAGTTGATGGACTATGCGGCCAGCAAGCCACATTTCGAAGCGTGGTCGCAGGCCATCCAGAAAGCCAGTGGTGGCAGGTCACTCGGCAACGTGCGGGCTATGCACCAGCCTGTAGCAGCCGGCAAGGTCATTGATTTGCAATTCAACGATGCCGACAAATATGTATTTATCGGCACGCACATCGTAGATGATGCCGAATGGAAGAAGGTGGAAGCCGGTGTTTACACCGGTTTCAGCGTGGGCGGTGCTTACGGCTGGCGCAAAATGGAGAACGGTGTCGTTCGCTATGAGGCCAAGCCGTCCGAAATCAGCCTCGTGGATAACCCGTGCATGCATGGCGCGACGTTCACGATGGTCAAGGCCGGCGGCGTAGAGGAGTTGCGAAAGTTTGCCGAGGGTGAAGAAGACACGGAAGACGATGCAGACAATGTAGACAGTGTAGACAAAGGGGAAGCGGCTGGTAGTGACGACGGCGGTGCAGACAACGTAGACAACAGTGGCGAGGCGAATGCCGAAAGCGCGGACGAAAAGAGCGACGACAACGCTGAGGCCAATGAGGTCCAGAAGACCGCCGGCGTTTCGGCGGGCATCACATATGCCACTACAACCACAGGCACGCACTACACCGGCATTACGGGTCTGCCTGCCAGTGGCGGCTTCATCATCCCGGCCAGCATCACTCAACCGCTTACCAAATCCGATGACCCGGCGTGGGACGCGGCGCTTGCGGGCTACGTCGTAAGCGACGCCGCCAGTGCGGTGCAGTTCCTCAGCTCACTCGCCGGCAACATGGCCGGGCAATCTCCACTTGTCGCCCAGCGCCTGGCAGAAGCCGCGCGCATCGTCGGCAAGGGGCTGACGACAGCGACGGCGCAACTCGAAGCAGCGACGGCCGCGGCGCAGGAAGCCAAAACGGCGCTCGAAGCCGTCGAGAGCAATCTTGATGCGCAGGCGCAGGCGGCGGTGGATGCAGCCATGACTGGCGCGACGGCAAGCGAGGACGTGATCGAGAAACTGGCCGACGCCGTCTTCGCCAAATTCCAAGCAGTGATCGACGCGAGCAGCGCACAGGCGCAGGAGCAAGCTCTCGCAAAAGCGGCAGGCGAACAGGACACGCTCAACAAGCGATTCGATGCGGTAACGGCCCGGTTGGGCGCGTTCGATGATCGTCTCGCAAAGATTGAGGCGCGGCCGGTGATCGCCGGGCCGGTATTGCGGGAGGTGGGCTTGGGAGCCGGAGGTGCGGGCGTAGATGCCGGCACTGAGATGGCCGTGCTCGCCAAAATGATCGAAGACGAGCGCGACCCGACGCTGCGCCAGGCGTTGCAACAGAAGATGAGTCTGTTGCAGATACGCGCGGTGCAAGCGTCCGGGGGCACGCGCATCAGCAACTAGCAATCAGCTTACGGAGGCTTTACAGCCATGAATCAAAACACAATCGCGGGTCTGAGCCAGATGTCTCAGGAGACCCTCGACCTGTTCGCCAAATCATTGGGCGCGCCCCAGGCCGGCCACCCGCTGGCTAAGGCGTTTACCCAGGCTACCGGCCTGGTGTTCTACGACCTGCAAGCGCCGGCCAAGTCGCTCTTTCCGGTCATCACGCCGCTACGCAACAAGTTGCCGCGTGTGAAGGGCAACGGCGACACAGCCACGCGCTGGAAGGCGGTGACCGGCATCAACATCAACAAGCTGCGCGGCGGCGTGCCCGAAGGCCGGCGTAGCGGCATCGTCGGCACGACCGTAGTGGATCGCCTGCAAGCCTATAAGACCGTCGGCCTGGAGGACTACATCACGTTCGAGGCCCAGAATGCCGCGCAGGGGTTTGAAGACGCCCGCGCGCGCATGGGCCAGAACCTGCTGTGGGCGACGATGATCCAGGAGGAGCTGCTCAACTTCGGCGGCAACTCCGACCAGGGCGTCGCGCTGGGCACTACGCCCACGCCCACCACGGCCACAGCCACCACGGGCGGCACGATTGCCGCGGCGACCTATAGCGTGATCTGTGTGGCGCTGACGCACGGCGGCTATCTCGGTTCGTCCGTCGCCGCCGGTGTGCCCGACGTGCAGACGGTAACCGAGCCGAACGGCAACACATTCACGGTCAACCCCGGCACCGCTACCAAGAGCGCTGCGGCCTCGCAGGCAACCACGGGCAGCACCAGCACGCTCAGCGCCAGCGTCACGCCGGTCAGTGGCGCGGTGGCATATGCGTGGTATGCCGGCGCGGCCAGCTCGGAGCGGTTGCAGGCCATCACCACGATCAACAGCGTGTTGCTTACGTCGCTTTCGACAACGAATGAGTTGATTGCGTCAAAGTTCACCAGCGACCGCAGCCAGAACACATATGAATACGACGGCCTGCTGACGCACGCGTTCAAAAGTGGCAGCGGCGCGACGATCCAGACACTGGCCACCGGCACGCTTGGCACGGGCACGAAGCTGACTGTGAGCAACGCCGACGGTGCGGTAGATCAGATCGAGACGCTCTTCAAGACGATGTGGGATACCTATCGCCTCGGGCCGAACGTGATCTACTTGTCATCGCAGGAGATCGGCAACATCAGCAGCCTGGTCATCAAAAACGGCGGCAGCCCCATCGTGCGCATGACCGGCGATTTCACCAACGGTCTGAACAGCATCACGGCCGGGTCCGTGGTAGGCAGCTACCTCAATCGCTACGCCATGAACGGCGGACAGCTGGTGAAACTGGAGCTGCACCCCAACGCATCGCCGGGCACGATCCTGGCGCACTGCGACGTGCTGCCATATCCGGTCAGCCAGGTGCCGAACGTGGCCGAGATCCATTACCGGCAGGACTACTACCAGCTCGACTGGCCGCTCCAGACGCGCCGCTACGAGACAGGTGTGTATGCCGACCAGGCGCTGGCGCATTACTTTCCCGGCGCAATCGGTGTCATCACCAACATCGCCAACGGCGTGTAGGAAGTTATTAGGTATGAGTTCTTAGTTTTGAGTTGAAAACCCAACTCAAAACTAAGAACTCACAACTCTCGACTAGCACATGGCTCAATTCAAATCTGACTACGCCAGCGTCGCCCACGGCGACAAGCAGTTCGACGCCGTAGACGGTGTGATCGAAATCCCTGACACCGACGTGCCGGCCTTCGCTGACTTCATCGCCAACGGCATGCTGGTGGCGATTGAGACCGAGCCGGCAGACGAAACAGCGACGAAAAAGACGAAAGGACAAAAGGGAAACCTGACACCCGGCTCCTGAAGCCCGGCACCCGAAATGGCCGACTACTGCACGCTTGAAGAAGTGCGCGCCGAACTGGTGAAGCAAGGCACGGCGCAGGTGGATGACAACGCCATCGGCGAACGCATCCCCCGCGTCACCGGCTTGATCAACGGCCACCTCGGCCACTCGTTCGACGATGAGACCATCGCCAACGAGATGCGCCGGGGCGAGCAGGTGATCCTGGGCGCGGACGGCGTGCTGCAAATCAGCGTGAGCAAGGGCCACTGCCGGAGCGTGACAAGCGCGAGTGTGTCGAACGACGCGCGCAACTGGCACGTGCTGGACCTAAGCGCGCTGCTCATAGACGGCTATGTGCTGCACTTTGTGGACGTATCCAGCCCGATCAGCCGCGGCCGGCTATTCGCCCGGCTGGGCTACGTGGGCGGGTGCGTGGCGAACGACCCGCGCATGAGCGTGCTGAACTACGCGGCCTGTCGTTGGACGGCCTTCCTGTATCACAAGCGCGAAGCGCCGTTTGAAGTGATCGCGTATCCCGATCTTGGCCAGGTCAACGTGCCGTCGGGCGTGCCGAGCGACATCCGCCAGGCGCTCGATCCGCTGGTGAGGGTGCGGCCATGATGCTGGACGGCATGCGCTATGACGTGCGACCGGCGATTCATGCGCTGGCCAGCATCACCCGGGTTGCGCTGGCTACGACCGGTGCGGGCGCAGCACTCACGGCTACAGCGGCAGGCGGCGGGGTGACGGGCGTCACGGTCGGCGCTAGCGGCAGCGGATATCCGCTGCGCAACCGGCTTGTGTTCGGCGGGCCGGGCGAGTTTGCGCAGGGCGTGGTGCACGTTGATGGTGACGCTGGCGGGGCGGTGAGCCGGGTGGCCATGGTCGCACCGGGACGGGATTACGCCAGCCCGCCGGCTGTGAGCGTTCAGCCGTATCTCAACTACGTGTATGACGAGATACCGGCCGTGTTCAGCGAGAGCGCGCCGTTCATGTGGTTCGCGTATGCCGGCGGCGAGAACGCGCAGACGGCCTACGGCAACCGCACCCAGCGCATATGGACGCTGGATGCCATCGCCTGCCAGTGCTTGATGCAGGAGACCGACCAGGCCGAGCATATGACGCGCGAATTTGTCGGCGTGTTCTATGAGCTAGTCGCGGCCAACCGCAAGTTGAACGAGACGTGCGATGACGCGATGGTGATCCGCGACGAGGTGCGGCGCGTGCCGCTTAAAGGCGTGGGCAGCGCCACGTCGCAATATCTGGCGAACGTGTTCGCCGTTCAGATGACTGAGTATTCGGCGTGATGTTTTGACTTCACGCAGGAGTGTGATCTATGGGCATTCGATTGGCGGCCGGCAACGGCGCGAAGATCGGCATCAAGCCGAATCTGACGGGCCGGCTGTATGGCGCGGGCTATCTGTATCTGGCCGAGATGTCGGGCGAGAGCGGGTTGGAATTTGCCAACTCCGTGACGACGCAAGAAGTGTATGCAACCACGACCGCCAAGAACATCGGCGGCGTGGACGCAGCGTCGTTCAACTTCACGGCGTTTGTGAGCGACACTACCGGCATGGTGTATCGCTATGTCGTGAGCGCGCCGGGCAGTGAATACACCACTGCGCCGACGCTGGCCATCGCAGCGCCCCCAAGCGGGGGCGTGCAAGCCACGGCCATCGCCGAAGTGGACAGCGCGCTCGGCACGGTTGTGGGCGCATGGCCACTTGTGTTCGGCGAAGGCTATATCACCGCGCCGGCGGTGACGCCGTCGGGCGGCGGCGGAACGGGCGCGACATTCACCTCGCACTTCGGTGGCCTGACAGACTATGTGTTCGACGAGATGTTGCGCAACCTCTACATGAAGATTGAATTCAGCCCGGCCGGCGGCACGACTTCATCGAAGAAGACACGCTATACGTTCGACTTCACACGTGAGAACTACAGCGTGTCGCCGGCAGTCAACGGCGTGATTTCCATAAGTGCCAGCGGCAAGGCCGAGAACATCACAAAGGACACGTGGTAATCGTGAGTATGGGCGAAAACGAACAGGCAGACAGCGCCACCAATGCCCCAGACAGCACGGGTCGCTATCGCAAGCCAAAGCGCGAGGCGGTCACGCGCGTTTCGGCTGGTGCGCCGTTCGCCGACGACTGGATCGAATACGAGCCGGCGACGTTGCGGCATTGGATGCGCGCACTGGACATTGAAGACAAAGACATCCCAAACGCATACAAGCTGGCATCGGTCATCCTGCGCGACTGGTCGTTTACCGATCACGACGGTAGCAAGTTGCCGCTGGCGCTTGAAACGCTCATGGATGCAGATCGTGAGTTCATCATTGCTGTTGATCCGTTGATAGACGCGGCTATGGCTTTTTTAGGTCCGGTTCGCTCAACGAAAGAGAGCGAGGCGGCTTCGAGCTAGCCAGGCGCGGGCACCCAGACGCACCGGGATTGCCCAGCGATGTGATCGAGGCGTGGTTTGTGCAGCGCCTGCATTGGACGCAGCGCCAGATTGAGGAATGCGATCCGGCCTGGTTGTTGCGCATGAGGGCGCTGATTATCGAGATGGATCGTTCAGGTCGTTAGCCGGTCGTGGATGTCGCGCATATGAGGGTGTCGCTTTTTGTGGCAGTCAACGCACAGAGTTTTGAGGTTCGTCGGATGGTTGCTCCCGTTCTCGCTCAACGGCAAGACGTGATGGCAATGGCATTTGTGAAGTTCGACACGCCGACCACAGTATTGGCACAGGCCGCCGTCGCGCTCGTAGACCCACTGGCGAAGGACGCGCCACTGTTCGAGGCGCATCCGGCCATACCAGGGGAATCGCTTGTGCAAATCAGGAACCGTGAAGTAGTTCGCCATGACGAACGGGAAGACGACACCGTCACAGCCTCTTGCCGTGACGGTGTCGTCTCCTTTGCTGATTGGTTAACCGTGCCATGCCATATCACACCAAGCCGCGCCGTGCCTGACCAGACCTTGCATCGCCTTGCCTTGCCATGCCAGACCGGAACCACAAAGCAGCGCCTCACCTCGACCTTCCGCATCGTGCCACACCGTGCCATGCCACAGCCCGCCTTGCCACTCCACGCCGGAGCCACAAAGTTACTGGTGAACCTCAAACTTGGTCACGGTAAAGCGACCAAAGCGGGGGCGAAAGTCGCCGATGCCGATGGTTCGGCCGGCCATCTCCAGCACATCCTTGAGCACTTGCCAATGCAGTTCGTCATCGTCAACGGTGATGTCAAAGTCAAGCGTCCATCCTTCTTTGAACACCGGTCGGATGCGGGCTACGCGGGCGCGCTGAACCACAACCGGCCGCAAATCCAGATACAGCGACTTGTCGGCGTCAAAGTCCAGTTCATCCGGCGTAGGCACGCCGTGCGCAATGTGATCGGGCGTCACGCGCACAAAGCCGCTAAACAAGTCCTTGTAACTCTTGCCCTTCTTGCCCGCGATCTTGAAGCTGGTTGCCGCCTTGAGCATGCACGCCTCAAAGTGGATCGCTGGCTGGTAGATACCGCTGCCATTGGTGTAGAGATAGTCCTTCCACTCGCTGGTGTAATCCTTCGCGCCGGTGGACTTCTTGCTGCCCTTCTGAATCGTCGCAAAGTCGGGCAGCGGGTAACGATGTTGCATCAAAGGTGCAACGCCTTTCACTTGAACGCCTGCGGTATACATGTCCCCCTCCTAACCTTCCATGTCGAAGTCGCCTGCGCCGATCTTATCCAGGACGTTGATGGCGTCCCGTACGTAATCCATGATCGTCTCGTTCGAATTGGCGTGAACCAATCCGTGACTAGTTGCGGCTTCGCTAAGGAATACCGTCATAGCACTGCGGCACTGATGCATCTCGACGATCTCATGCGGAGCGTGCTGGCGAAGCCACTCAAACAAGGTTTGGTCGAGCTTGCCGCAAAGGCCATCAACGAACTGCGGGCTGATGGTCGGTTGCTCAACAAGCGCGTCGAGCCACGCCTTCGAGTTCGAGCCGGGGAAGGTGAGCCCAATAACCTCAAGGGCCGCGACAGCCTTGGTTTGCTTTTTAGCCATGTCGTCCCCCCCCTACGGCGTCGTGTTCGTCCAGTCGTCGCCGATCTTGTCAAGCGCGTTGACGGCGCGCGTGATGTGATCAATGACGCTGGTGTTCGAGTCTTCGCTGACAAATCCCTTGCTGGCCTGAAACTCCATGAAATACACGCCCAGGCCATCGGCGGCGCGGTGCAGTTCCAAGATTTCTGGCGGCGCGTTCTCCTTCATCCACTCCCACACAAACCAGTCGGCGCGCATCTTGACTGTGTCGGCGAAGTTGGGGCTGACAACGGGGTTCTGATCGAGGGAATCGAGCCATGCTGCGCGGGGCGGCACATACTCGAACTGGCCGATGGCCTGGCGCTCGGCCTTGCGAAGGTTGGGGTTAAACTTGCTCGTAGCCATGAGACTTTCTCCTTAAAGCTGGAAGTCGGAATGGTTAGGGCCGTGAAGGTGGTAGTGACACTTTCACGGCTCGACCTATTTACGAGAGCGAGTTTAATACTATTTTGGTATTGTGTCAATACTTATTCGATATTGACTATCTGCCTGGATAGTGGTAGTCTGCCTGTATGCGCAAGGCTGATAAGCAAGCCAAGACCCTTAGCGAGAGCAATAGCAGAGACGCAGTCGTCCACGTGTATTTCACGGACGAAGAGAAAGCGCGCGTCACTCAGCGCGCAAAACGCAAGGGTCTATCCACGGCTGCTTATCTGCGCGCCCTTGCTTTGGACGATTTGTCTAACAAGGATCGTCCGGTCTCTCCTCACTGAATCGAGGGGTTGCATCGGGCTTTCGCGGCTCGCCCATAGCCTCCCTGTGATGCGCTTCGGCTTGAGCCATGCGCGCAAACACGCCAAGCAAGACGGCGGTGGCAGCAAGGAACACACCAAGCGTGGCCTGACTCACAGTAGAAACGCCGGCGATCAAGGCGCAGATTGCAAGCACAACAAGCAAATTTGTGGAGTTCTTCATACATTTTTAGTCGGGCTGTTTGACCCATGCCGCATGGCGGGGGTGCAGCATGGGTAGGGCGGGCGCACGCAAGGTCGAAATCCTCGTTGAGGCTCGCGGCAAAGCGTCGGGCCTTGACGCCATCAACAAGGGGCTGCGCGACCTTGGGCGCAGCGCGGACGATGCGGTTAAGCAACTCGGTGGTAAATTCAAAACCGCCTTTGCCGGGCTCGAGAAGAGCAGCAAGGAGTTGCAACAGCAACTCGCGCAGGGTTTCAAGAACGCGGTTCCTGCCGAACTGGACTTTCTGGCCGACAAGGTTGGCGCGTTGCCGGTCCCTCTCCTGGCAGCCGCTGGCGCAGCGGGCGTGGCCGGCAAGGCGCTATTTGACTTGGCCAAGAGTACGGCCGATGTCGCAATCCAATACGACATCCTCAGCCAGAAGACCGGCTTGGGCGTCGAGACGCTGTCCACATTCACGGCTGTCGCCAATGATGCCGAGATCAGCACAGAGAGCGTCAATACCGCGCTGACGAAGTTTGCCGACAACCTCTTCACCATCAAGGGCGCTGGGGCGAACGTTGAGGCCGAGTTATTCGCAATCGCTGATTTGTTTCAGCGTATGCCAGACGGGCCAGAGAAAACGGCCATCGCCATCAATGCGTTCGGACGAAGCGGCGCGGACTTGATCCCGGTGCTAAACGGCGGCAGCGCTGCGATCAAGGGCTGGATGGCCGACATGTCGGCAGCGGGCCGGGTGGTGACGACCGAGGGTGTGGAGTCGGCGAAAAAACTTGACGACGCACTTGATGCGCTCAATGGAAAAGTTGAGGGTCTCAAAATGCGGCTGGGAACGGAACTGATTCCGGTCTTAACCACCGTTGTTGACCTCCTCAGGGACGCTGGCCTGACGGCCGAAACCGCCGCCACTCAACAGGCGCAGTTGGCAGTTGACTCTGGCAGCGCCTCGGTTGCGGCCGCTGCTCTGGCCCGCGATTGGGATGCCGCACACGCGGCGATGCTGCGCATCCGCGACGGTGCAATCGAAGGGAGCCGGGCTATGGCCATCGCCGAGGCGAAGGCGAAGGCGGCTGGTAGCGCCGCCGATCTAGCTGGCAGTGGTTTTATATCTGGTGCGAGTAAGGCGCAGGCCAGCGTCAGCGGCTGGCTCAACGCCGCAGGCGGGATTGAGCGCGCCATGACTATCATCGCTGGCGCGGGCGGCAAGGGTATCAACGTCAACAGTGCGTGGGAGGGCGGCCGGCTGGCATGGCGTCAGATTTCAGACAAGGAAAAGTCACAGCAAGCGTTCATCGCAAAAAATCGCGCCGACTCGGATCGATATAACCAACAGATACGCGACGCCACCAAGGCCAAAGACTTAACTGCCGCATATCAGGGTCTCTATAACCAGATCGAGGCCAATAAATCCGCCAATGAGCGTTACGGCCGTTCGTGGGACGACCTGACAAAGGTAATCGGCGGTGGTGGTAGCGGCGCGATCAAACAGGTGGATGAACAACTCAAGGCGCTTGAAGATCGTATGGGCGCTGTCAAGAGTGGCTTGGGTGGAAGCCTGGAACCGTTAAGCAAAAATGAGAAGTTACAGCAGGCTTTCAGCATCGCCACAGGCGAACTATCGCTTGAGCAGTTCCAGCTTCAGCAGGCGCTCAAGGCGACCACCAAAGCGCAGGAAGAGGGCACGATCAGCTTGGAGCAAGCCCTCACGGCGGCCCTATCCATCGGCGAAGGCATTGCCAATACCGGCGACCTGTTCGCCTTGGCCGGCGATGCAGGCAAACAGTTTGCTGCTGATCAGGCCGAGGTGCAGGCGGCAGTGGACAAAGCGACGAAGAAGATCGGCGATCTAAAAGGCGCGCTCGGTGTGCTGCCGGATAAGCAGGGCGTTGACGTGGTGGCCACGATCAAAGGTATGGCCGATCTTCGCGAGGCCAAAGACTTGGTGAAATTTCTCGATGCTCACGACCGGCACACCATCTATTACGACGTGGTGTATCGCACCGTCGGCCAACCGCCGCCGCCCGCGCCGCCCGGCTATGCATCCGGCGGCGTCGCCGAGGGCTGGGCGTGGGTCGGCGAGCGTGGGCCGGAGCTGGTGTTCTTCAATCAACCGTCTCGGGTGTTCAGCGCGCCGCAGTCGGCCGACATCGCCAACAGCACCGAGGGCGGCATGGGCGGGGCAGGCGTTAGTGTCACGGTCAACATTGACCGCGTGAACGACAACGTGGACGTGCAGCGGCTGGCCTGGCAGGTGGCGGACGAGATTCAGCGCCGGCGCACCGGGAGGCGCGGATAGAAGATGCCCGTCGAATTCAACTTCTACAACGTCGCCACGGCCGGCACGCAGGCGTTGAATAGCACGTCTGCATCCGCCACGCTGATCGAGTATCGGCCGACTGTGCCGGAGTGGGACGAGGAGCGCGGCGACTATGTGGATCGCGTTGCCGAATCGGCCCTGGTGCGCTGTGTCACATATGCTCAGGCTCGCACATTGCTCACCACGCTCAATCGCTGGTTTGCGTATGCCTCGGCCCGCACGGCCAGCCGGGCGCGGCACCTGGGCATCTATGCCCAATACCGGCCCGACGGGGCCGAGACGCTGTATCGCTCCGAGGTGCTGAGCGGCCACGCCCACATGGATAACATGTGGGGGCCGGCGCAAGTGCGCATCAACTTCACGCGCGTGAGCCATTGGGAGCGCGACGCCGAGACTGCCGTGCCGTGGGCGTCCGGCTCCAACCCGCAGAGCCTGAGCGACAACCCAGCCGGCACAAACGTTGTCGCGCTCACAGCCGCGTCCATCGAGGGCGACCGGCCTGCGCCCGTGCGCTTCGAGGTGACGAACAACTACAACAACGGCACGCCGGCCAGCGACCTGCATATCGGCGCGCTGTTGGGCAGCACCGGCACGTGGAACGGCGTGCTGCAATGCGAGAGCGCGACCAACAGCGGCGTGCAAAATCCAGGCAGCAATACCACCAACAGTGGTGCGTCGAACAACTCATATCACACCACGACCGTTTACAGCATCGTTGCCGGGTGGTTTACGGCGCTGGCTGATGACCCGCTATACACGATCAGGTTAGGGTGGTCGCTGACCACGGCGCAGCTCAACACGCTCAACGGGCGGGCCGTGAAGCCGCTGCTGCGGTTCTTCACTGCACCCACATCCACCAGCGCCATCGAGATCGCGTTCGGCGTGGGCTACGGTGCCGGTGGATACGGCGACACGATCCTGGCGCGCACGGATTGGATGAATGCCTACGCGGCCGCGCCGGGAACGGCGCTGCTCGAAGGCCCGGCCCTCAACATCCCGCCGGTCAACGTTGCGCTAGGCGGGAGCGAGAATGTCGGCGGCTACACATTCCTGGTGTTTGCCCGCAAGACCACGGCGGCAGACGCAAGCATGGCCGTGGACTACGTGCAGTTGTTCCCGGCCGACGCATACAACCACTGGACGCCTGTCGGCACGGGTGGCGGGCAGGCATACCAAGAGGTGGCCACCCAGGAGCCGGACTATCTGAGCGCCTCAATCCTGAACGGCACAAACCGGCGGCAGGGCTACATCATCCCGCAACCGCCGATCTTCATCACGCCGGGCGAATCGGCGCGGTTCTACTTCCTGCACGCCGCGGCCACGAACACGCCCATCGCCCGCACGTTTCAGGTAAGCGGCTATTACCGGCCGCGGAGGCTGACAATCTGATGGGTGCTCGACCTCAGCGCCCGCAAAGGTTGTGGCCCATTTTCTCCACCGGCCAAGCTTTGCCGAATGCGCGCTGGCTGGTGGATGGCTACACCAAGCACGAGATCGGCGGGTGCAAGACGATGACCATGCGCGCCACCGGCGGCAAGGATGATCTGCCGCAGATGCAGCTGCTGGTAAACCTTCTGAACACGGCGGTGACAGTGGTCAACGAGCGGCACGACCCGCGCTGGTGGGGCTATGTGCACGAGATCCTCATCAGCTACGCCGGCGTGTCGTTTGGCGTGTCCCTCGACGGCATGGCCAACCGCGTGGCCGTTGGATACACCGATTACGCCGGCGTAG
>Ga0224723_1000547_pt1 | contig 25465 bp, 22 predicted proteins | sample Balambano_FR2_Me_FD_161647 | JGI IMG/M metagenome (GOLD analysis project Ga0224723, IMG submission 161647) | Freshwater sediment microbial communities from Lake Towuti, South Sulawesi, Indonesia - Balambano_FR2_MetaG | ecosystem: Environmental > Aquatic > Freshwater > Lake > Sediment | place... | reverse complement strand
ATGTTAAACTGCCTCTCGCTTAGAACTGCGGTGTGCTTTCTGGCGTCATTTCACCCATCGGCAGTTCCGGGAGCGGGGTGGTCTCTGTCGGTTCGCCTAATGGCAGGGTCTCTTCAAATCCAAGCGGCGCGCCGATGGCTGTCCCCGTTTTGTCCAGGTTGGCGAACGCGCCGAATACGGGCCGCTCCGTGCCATCCAGCGCCAGCAGACTACCATAACACGCATCGACCGATACGGCGCACCCATTCAGATTATCGAGGAACATCGGGCCGACGAAACCCAGTTCCTGACCGATCTCGAAGGCGCGCGGTACGTAGATGGCCTGCTCCGCCAGGCTGGTATAAGTGTAGAAGATGTTGGTGGCAGCGGGTTCGCCGTTGTCCTCACTTGTCCCCCAGCCGAATTTCGTCACCCAGATCGGCGTGGCGGTATCGCCGTTGCTCTCCATAATCTCGCGCACGGCCAGCAAATTCTCGTAGAAGTAAAAGCTGCTGTCCTCATAGTGTGTCTCCACACCGATCGGCTGCTGGCAGCAGCGCGCGTCGGGGGGATTGGCCCAGCCGAGCGGATGCGCGCCGATCGCATCCGTGATGTCTGCGCCGCCGCTGGCATACAGATTTTGCAGGAACGCGCGGTCGTTAATCGCGTTGATGCCGTCGTTGAACCCGGTCGGGGCCAGGCCTGCGCTGACCACCGTCGCCAGCGGATCGGCCTGCTTGATCGCGTCGTAGGCGATCCGCAGCATGTCCGCGTAGCTCACGCGGCACATAAAGCGGCTGGTTCCCTCACCACAGCTCCAGTTGCGGCGGATGTTCGGCTCATCCCAGATTTCGTATGCGTCTACACGACCCGCGTAGCGCCCGGCCACGGCAGAGACAAACGTCCCAAACGTCGTCAGATCGTCGGGCGGCCCGTTTTCACCGGTCACGCTGCGCGCCCAATCCGGTGCGTTGGTCAGCGTCAGCAGCACATTGACGTTATTGGCCTCCAGCGTATCAACGATCAGATCGAGGCTGTCGAACACGATCTGGCCCTGCACCAGTTCGAGTTCACCCCAATCGACCTTTACCTTGACCCAGTTCACGCCAAGCTGAACAGCCTGGCCGACAAACCCCGCCACCGCCGCCGGTTCCTGATTGAAGGCAAAAATTTCGACACCATAACCGAAGCCCGCGTTGGGGATCGGGTCAAACGTGACTTCACTCCCGACGCCCCCGGCTGTATCGAGGATCGGCGTCTGTTCGGTGCTGGTCGGGGTGGTGGCGCTGGTAGTTGTGCCACCCGCCGGGATCGTGATCCGCTGGCCGACGAAGATCAGGGCCGGGTTGGCGATGTTATTGGCAGCCGCCAGCGTGGACACGGTGGAGTTATTGCGCACCGCGATTCGGAACAGCGTGTCGCCAGGCTGGACGATGTACACGGTGCCGCCCGCTGGGGGAGGCGTGGCTGGCGCTGGGGTCGGGCTGGTCGCGCCGGGGATCGTCAGCACCTGACCCACAAAGATCAGGCTGGGATTGGCGATCCCGTTGGCAGCCGCCAGCGCGCTGCTGGTCGTCTCAAAACGCCGGGCGATTCGGAACAGATTATCCCCAGGCTGCACGGTGTAGATCTGTCCTGTGGGCGCGGTTGATTCACCGCTGGTGATGGTTTCCGCCGCCGGTGTGACTTCCGGCGTGGTTTCGATGGGTTCCTCTGTGCTTTCCTGGGCAGAAGCGCCGCCGACCAATGCCAGCAGCAGCATCAGCGTCAGGAGTCCGAGGACGACGTTGCCTTGAGCGCCCACAGCTTGCCACTGTGAGGCGCGCTGCCGTGCGTGTCGCATGGCGATCCTCCTTGTTGTCTGTGAAAAATCAGCCTGGTTGACAGACTCGTCTCCACATATTACACGCATCGAACAAACCCCGCCACCGGGTTACATGAGCCGTGCTATAATCCCGGTTATGAACAGACAACGCTTGATCGGACTCGTCCTTATCGCGGCTGGATTTGCGATCGCCATGACCGTCGGGCTTGTGCTCGCCGTCCAGGTCTCCCGTGACAGCGGCTCGATGCCCGGTGACGCCCTGCCAGGCGCGGTGGCCGCTTTCATCCCTGTTGCGCTGCTGACCACCGCCGGGCTTTATGTCTACAGGCGCGGCGCGGATGTTGAGGAAGACGACGCGCAGTCTGAAATGCGCCTCCAGCGTGACCTGCTCGATCGTCTCCACGGCCAGGGCCAGATGACTGTGCCCGACCTGGCGCGCGACCTGGGCATCGAACCCCTTCAGGTACGCGATCTGGTGCGGCAGTTGGTGGCGCTGAACATTTTCAGCGGGCTGGCGAACTGGGACGACGGCACACTGATCGCGGCTGACGCTGCTCGCCTGCGATCGATCGATCAGTGTGTGCGCTGCGGAACTACGCTGACTATAGCGCGCACGGGGATAACCGTCTGCCCGGTCTGTGGAACGCAGTATTATCTGCCTGAATTGTAGGACAAACAGTTTCAGCGCCCGATCTTGTTCAACTGGTTTCCCCAACAATTGGGGCGATCCGTTTGACCAACTCGCAGTACAATCCGCGATCATGGGTTGCAAAAGGAGATCAGATCGATGTCCGAACTGTACAACGAAATTGTCAACAATCGCGGCTCATTTGAGCGACTGATCGCCCGCATTCCGGGGTTCAGGGGGTATCAGGACAAGCAGGCCCGCCGCACCGCCGATGAAGCCGTGCGCGACTACGTGGCGAACCTGATGTCGCAGCGCGTCGATCGCTTGATCCGCATTGAACAGTTGATCCTCGACAAACACGGCATCGCCTATATGCCGCGCACCCGCAACGTCAAGGGCAAGATGCAGCAGTATCTCGACAGCATTCAGGCTGCCGCGCCCGGTTATTCCGGCATGTGGGCGCAGATGAAGATCGGTGAAGACGAACTCGAAAAGATTTATGCCTTCGACGAGGCGCTGATCCAGTATGTGGAGCGCTTCGACGCGGTGCTGGACACACTTCAGGATGCCGCTGCCACCGGCGAAGGGATCGATGCGGCGCTGATCGGTGTGGACGACGCGGCTACCAACGCGCTCAACGCCTTTGCCCTGCGTACCGATGTGCTGACCAATTTCCGCGCCGAGTTGTGATCGCCCCGGCGCTTCATCCGACTTTTACGCTTAAGGAGAATGTCTGATGCCTCGGATTATTGATGTCATCGATCATGTCAACGTCGCCGATGACGAACTGGCCTACCGCGAACCTCAGCAGGGCAGCGGCGATTGGCGCATGGGGTCACAGGTGATCGTCGGGGAAAGCCAGGCGGCGGTTTTTGTGCGCGGCGGTCAGGCGCTGGACGTACTCGGCACGGGGCGGCACACGCTCTCCGTTGCCAACATCCCGATCCTGGCGGGGCTGATCGGCCTGGCGACCAGCGGGCGCACGCCCTTTACCGCCGATCTCTATTTCATCAACCTGCGCGATATGCCGCAGGCGGGGTGGGGGACGGTCAAGCCGATTTACCTGAAGACCAATACCGGCCTCGGCATCATCCTCCTGCGTACCCACGGCGTGATGGACATCAGCATCGCTGACCCGATGCTGTTCCTCAAAAAGTACGGCGTCAATCGTCCCGTGACGACCCTGCGCGACATCAAAGACCGGCTCCAGACCATGCTGCTGGGTGAGATTAATAACCTGCTGCTGAAATCCGGCGCCCAGAATCTGGTCGAGGCCAACGGCATCCTGGAAGAGATCGAAGGCGCGCTGCTGGTCAAGGTCAACGATCGCTTCCGCGAGATGGGGCTGAAGATCAAGGCGTTCGAAGCCAACCCGTTCGATTCGGTCAACGTGCCGATTGAAGAACTGCGCGATCTGGTGCCGCTTGAGGTCTGGATGGAAGTGTTGGAACGCCAGAAGCGCCTCGATATTGGCATGGCCGCTGCGCAGAATCCCGGCAGCGGCAATCTGGTCGGCGCGGGCCTGGGCCTCAGCCTCGGTCAGCAGTTGGGTCAGCAGTTGAACCCCAACCAGCAGAATGCCGATCTGACCGCCATGCAGCAGCAGATGATGCAGCAGCAGATGATGATGAACCAGATGATGAACCAGATGATGAATCAGCAGGGGCAGCGACCAGCGTCATCGGCTCCCGCGCCTGACGCCGCAGCTACCCCGCAGACCCGCGACGAAATTCAGGCGATGATCGATAATCTGGACATGAAGCTTGCCAGCGGGGAGATCACCGAAGCGGTTTATAACCGGCTGGTACAGAAGTGGCAGGATCGGCTGGATCAGTTAGACCGTTGATCGAAGACCAAAGCGATGTGGAGGGCTGGAGAAACAGACCAGCCCTCTTTTTGATTCCGTGCTAGAGGGTGGTCTGTTCAAAGGCCGCGATCTGATCGGGCGTGATGTTGATGCGGTGTCTGTCTTTCGGCAGGCTGCGCAGATAATTGATCAGCACGTCCTTTTCGCGGCCATTGACGAACAGGATCGGGATGTCGGTCTGCTCCACAGCCACCTGCGCGCGCGGATCGGTAAAGACGATCAGCGGGTGGACGAGTGTGTTCGGCGCGATGCTGTCGATCACCTGCTGGATGTGCGCGGCGGCGGCTTCTGCATCCTGGGTCGGACTGCCGAGATGATCGTAGCGGAACAGGCTCATAAGGCGACCGAGTGCGCTTCGATGAGTCCGCCACTGCCGCCCATTGACGCTGAAGCGCCCATCCTGATAACGGGTGACGATGGCAAACACCCCAAACGGGCTGATCAGCACGTGGCGGGCCGGCAGGTGAAAATAGTTATACAGCACCGCCTTGTTGCCTACACCGCGCAGACTCTCTTCGATGACCTGCTCCGGGCGCGGCAGGCGTATCCACCAATTCGTCATGCGGATCGAGATCATGGTGCAGACGAACCCCACGATCAGCACCACCGGCATCACCACCAGATAAAGCGAGGTGTCGTAGGCGCTGGCATCGATCAGCCCGAAGAACTGCCCATTGGCGGCGAAGAATCCAAACACCAGCACGCCCATGCTGAAAAGAAACATATAGGTAGCAACCTGCTTGTTGCGCTTGATCAGGCGCTGATTGGTGACGACCCGCATCATTTAACTCAGGGATTGGGTAAGAAGTAAGAGATATTGCCCGCCCAGCGTAGTTCCGCGCATACGATGTCCCCGAAGCGCACCGTCGGCAGGATGCGCCACTGGCGGGGCGCGCCAAACGCCAGACCCATCACCGCGCGGTCGAGATCGTTGCCATCAGGGCGGATGCAGTGGGTGACGGCGTAGGGCAGCCGTGTCACACCGGACTCAACGCCAAACACGAAAATGTCATAAAGCACACCGGCCCGCGTGTAACCGTTTGGCGCGGGGGGCGAAAGGCGGCTGTCTACAACCCGGCAGAAGAAGCGTACATTGTTGCGATAGGTGACGAGAATATCCGCCGTATCGCGTAGAACTGTCAGGCAGAAGTCATACGGCACGAGCGGCGACAGATCGACCCCTGACGGCCCGATGACCTGGCGAATCGGTGTGCCCGTTCCGACAGGGCTGGTTGTGCCTGTTCCTCCAGGCGTGACGGTCGCGGCGGGCGCTGTGCCCCCCGTGATCAGTTCCGCCGTGATCTTCGCCACGCCGCCCATATTGATGCTGACCGGCGCGCTGCCATCCGCCGGGCCGAGGACGCCAGCGGTGTTCAGGCTGGTGAGATTGAAGGTCGAACCGGGCTGCCATGCCCAGTAGGTCAGCACCGATGTGCCGGATGTATCGGCACGGAAGCGGAAATTGACCGGCAGATAGAAGCCGATCCACACCACTGGCTGTGTAATGGTGACGGGTGAGGTCAGTGTCGCCGTAAAGACGCCCGGCCCGGTGATACTGACTCCCTGCTGATAGACGATCGACGCATCCACCGGCGATCCGCCGTTCGCGTCCTGGTAAATCACCAGGGTAACCGCGCTGCCGGGGACTGCTTGTTCGACATCAATGCTGACGCGATCGATCTGTGTGGGCAGTTGGATGCCGCGCGCGTTGAGGTCAAAGCCGTTCATGACAAGCGACGGTTCGCCGCTGATGAACCACGTCGATGTGCCCGTGCCGGCGTTATTGCTCAGCACAAAATCACCAGCGCCAGCAGGCAGCGTCGCCAGCAGGCCGAGCAGCAGGATCAACAGCATCGGGAAGAGCAATCGCTTAAATAGGCTGGACATGCGGGAATCCTCATCATGTTGTCGCAGAAACGATACGCAAGCGCCTATCTTCACAATCCCGCTCACGTGTTATAATGCGCGCCGATTCTGCATACTGAACTCGCTTAATCAGGCGCGCTCGATATTTTAGGGTCGATTGTGAGGCTGGTCAAGCAGTTCAACCCGATGACGGTATAGAAATGGTGTGCCTGGAGCCGCAGTCCGGCGGAACAGACAGGCGTTGGAGGCTTACTGGAATGGCGGAATTTGCGCTGGTGGCGTTTGTCCTGCTGCTGGCTCTGGGTGCATGGTATTCGTTTGTAACCTTTCCCAAACAGCGCGATTTTGCTAAACGTCAGCGTTTAGTCAGCGCGCTGGCGCAGGGCGATGAGGTGATCACCTACGGCGGGATCATCGGCCGTGTGGTCGATATTGAGCCAGAGATGGGCATCACCTATGTGGAGATCGCCGATGGCCTGGTGGTGCGCATGTTGACGGCGGCCATCATGCAGCTCTATGACGCGGAAGCGATCGCCCGCAGCGCCCGCAAGGGGCTGGGGCTGGAAGACGAAGTGGCAGACACAGCCCGGATATAACCGGCATGTTGGAGATGGCGGGGCTGTTCAGCGCCCCGTTTTTCATGCGAAGAACTGAGAGGATTTCATGCGTCGTCATCTGACGTGGTTCTTGTTTATCGTCCTGCTGGTCGTCGGGTCAGTCTGGATCGCGCTGCCGGATACACCCAAGCCGGAATGGCTTTTGCGCGGCGGCAGCCAGGAGCGCCTGCGGAACTGCCTTGAACAGGAGATTGCCACGGCGACCGTGCTGGACTGCGACCGTTTTCGGCCATCCTTTGAGTTCAGCCAGGGGCTTGATCTGGTTGGCGGATTGCGCGTGCTGCTCCAGGCGGAGCTGCCTTCAGACGCCTATTCGCGCGATGAGCTTGAAGAAACCTCGCGCAGTGTCTCGCGCCGTGTCAATGGGTTGGGCCTGAGCGAGGCGACTGTGCAGACTGTGGGCGGCAGCCGCATCCTGGTTGAACTTCCTGGCGTCCGTGATCGTGAGCAGGCGATTGAAACGATCCAGCAGACGGCGCTGCTGGAATTTGTGGATTTCGGGGGCCTGACCTCAGGGCAGATCAGCAGCCTGGTCGGCCAGCGCATCCTGACGACACGCCAGGCGGAAATTGAGCAGCAGCGTGAAGCCGCTGCGGAAGCCGAAGCCGCCGCCGAAGTGACTGCCGAACCGGAAGCGACAGCACAACCCGAACCGACTGAACCAGCGGTTGCAGTGCCACCGCCCGCGACAAATCCTAACGCGCCGGGACAGCCGTTTGCAACGGTTATGACCGGCGATGGATTAAGCGCTGCGGCTGCGGAATTTGATGGCTTCCAATGGCGTGTCAACTTCGAGCTGACCAGCGAGGGGGGAGCGGTTTTTGGGCCGTTTACGGAAAGCCGCGTGGGCCAGAGCATGGCGATTGTGCTGGATGGCGAGGTGCTGTCCGCGCCTGTTATCCGCGCCCGCCTCGACACCGGCGGCGTGATCGAGGGCGGCTTTTCCGAGGACGAAGCCAAACAGCTCGCGCTTCAGCTTCGATCCGGTTCGCTGCAAATTCCGCTGCGGGTGGAAAGCGCGGAAGAAGTCGGCGCGACGCTGGGTTCGGAGTCAGTCAATCTGAGCATCCGCGCAGGGATCATTGGTGTGATCGTGGTGCTGACCTTTATGCTGGTGTACTATCGGCTTCCGGGTCTGGCCGCCGCTCTCGCGCTGCTGGTTTTCGTAGCACTCAACCTGGCGGTCTTCAAGCTGCTGCCGGTCACACTGACGCTTCCGGCCATTACCGGCTTTCTGATCTCGATCGGTACGGCGGTTGATGGCAACATCCTGATCTTCGAGCGCATGAAAGAGGAGCTGCGGGCTAATCGCAAACTGGAAGACGCGCTGGTGGCCGGGTTCAGCCGCGCCTGGGGGTCGATCCGCGACTCTAACCTTTCAACGATCATCATCTGCGGGGTGTTGTTCCTGTTCGGGCAAACGCCGGGGGCCAGCGTGGTCAGCGGGTTCGCAATTACGCTGGCGCTGGGGCTGATCATTAATCTGTTTACCGCTGTTATCGTGACGCGAACTTTTCTTTATCTGCTGGTCGGGCTGCTGCGTCGTCCGGTTGCAGAGCGCCAGTGGCTGCTGGGCGTGTAGGAGCAGGGCATCATGTTTAAGCTGGTCGAGAAACGCACCTACTTTTTCCTGTTTTCGGCGGCGATCATCGTCCCCGGAATTCTTATCATGATTTATTCGACGATCACGACCGGATCGCCTTTTCGCCTCAGTATCGATTTTGTTGGTGGCAGCATCTACGAAGTGCAGTTCACCGAAGCGGGAGCGACCGAGGCGGACATCCGCCAGGTCTTCGCTGATTTTGGCGAAGATAATGTGATCGTTCAGCAGTTAGGCGCGGATGAGGCCTATCGCTGGTCGATCCGTGGCGCGTTTGAGTCGGCGGAAACCACAGACGACATTCTGGACGAACTGAACACGCTCGCTCCGCTCGATCGGGACAGTCTGCGCATCGAGCAGGTCTCGGCGTCGGTGGGGCGGGAAGTCACCCGCGCTGCGGTGCTGGCCGTGGTGGTGGCGTCAATCGTGGTGACTGGGTTTATCGTCGTCTCCTTCCGCCAGGTTCCCAATGCCTTTCGCTACGGCTTGTGCGCGATTGCTGCGATGCTCCACGATGTGCTGGTGGTCTGCGGGGTGATGTCGCTGATGGGTCTGCTGTTTGGCTGGGAGATCGACGCCCTGTTCCTGACCGCACTGCTCACCGTCGTCGGCTTCTCTGTTCAGGATACGATCGTAATGTTCGACCGCATCCGCGAGAACATCCCGAAGCACATTGGCGAACCCTATGAAACGATTGTCAACCGCAGCATCTGGGAGACGATCCACCGATCGCTTGCCACACAGCTTAACGCCTTTTTCATCATGGCGGCCATCCTGCTGTTCGGCGGCGAGACGATCAAGCAGTTTATTGGCATCCTGTTTATTGGCCTGGTCAGCGGAACCTACTCGTCGATCTTTAACGCCGTTCCGCTGCTGGTGGCGTGGGAAAAAGGGCAGCTTCCCTTCCTGCGCGGCGCCGCCCCAGAACCTGTGACTGTGGCTGAGTCGTTCTGAACCCCGGAACCAAAAGAGCGCCGCCCAATCCGGCGCTCCATCAAATTGCTTTGCAGCCTTGAAGGCTATTCGCTCAGCGGCAGCGTGAAGTAGAAGGTCGTGCCGACGCCTTCTTCGCTCTCCAGCCAGATGCTGCCGCTGTGAACTTCGACGATATGCTTGGTGATGACCAGTCCCAGTCCGGTTCCGGTCGCCTGGCCGGACGTTTCCTTGATGCGGAAAAATTTCTCAAACATCCGCTTCTGATTTTCCTTCGAGATACCGAAGCCGGTGTCCGCCACCGCGATCTGCACCATGCGGCGGTCGCCGTCCTGTTCAAGCGTGGCACGGACGTGAATCTTGCCGTCGCGCCGGTTGTATTTGATCGCATTGGTCATCAGGTTCAGCAGCACCTGTTTGACCTTGCCGCGATCGGCGCTGACGACGTAGGGCGTGGTATCGGTGACGATGCGGATATTCTTTTCTTCTGCCTGCGGCTTGACCACTTCGGCACTTTCTGCCAGCAGTCTGGGCAGATCGATCGGCGCGATGTCCAGGCGGGCGCGCCCCGATTCCATCTGTGCCAGATCAAGGAAATCAGTGGTCAGGCGCATCAGGCGGTTGGTTTCCTCCTGCATCGTCTCAACCATCTCCATACGGCGATCCACCGGCAGCTCAGGCCGCAGCAACAGCGATGTGCTCGCCTTGAGCGCCAGCAGCGGTGTGCGCAGTTCATGAACCATCTCGGCGATGAAATCACTCTGCTGAAACAGCCGCGCGTTTTCAATGGCGATGGCGGCCAGGCCGGCCAGCGTGGTCAGCACGTTCATATCCGCCTCGGTGAACTTGACCCCGCCGTGCTTATTAAGGGCTTCCAGGACGCCGATGACCTTCTTGTGCGTGCGCATCGGCACGCCGAGCAGATTGCGGCTCTTGAACCCGGTCGCGTCATCGACGACTTTGGAATGTGTGCGTTCCTGCGATAAATCCTGTATCACACGCGGTTCGCCATGGGTGAAGATCCATCCTGCCACGCTGCCTTCCAGCGGCACGACAATCTCCTGCATGGCGGTCGAACTCATGTTGGTGGCGATCTCAAAGCGCAGTTCGCCGGTCGTGGGATCGAGCAGCATGATCGACGCCTCTTCGGTGTCGGTCAGCTCGGTCGCAGCGGAGATGATCTGCTTCAGCAGCGCGCGATGATCGAAGGTCGAGTTAAGCTGCTTGCTGATCTCGATCAGGCGTTCATAATGCTTGAGCTGAGTCTCAATGTCGGGATACCCGGTCGGGGATGAGGTTGTTACAGGGGTCATGTCATCAACTCCACTTGTCGCGCAATCTGCGGCAGGACGTGGGCGGCGCGGGCATGAATAACCACCTCAGCCATTGTGTCTGCCGGTGTCGGATCCAGGTTGATAATAATCAGTTTCGCGCCGGTGCGCCGCGCGAGCAGCGGGATGTCGCCAGCCGGAGCTACTTCCAGTGACGAGCCGATCACGATCATCAGGTCGCACTTGCGGGCCGCTTCCTGCGCCCCCTGAAGTTCCCGCACCGGAAGCTGCTCTCCGAAGAGGATCACGTTCGGCTTCAGCACGCCGTCGCAGACCGGGCAGCGGGGAACCTCTCCCGCGCTCAGGAAGCGCGCCAGGACAGGTTCGGCGTCAAACACTTTGAAGCACGAGATACAGGTCGCCTCGCGCATGTGCCCGTGAAGCTCATAAATGCAGCCGGTTCCCGCGCGTGTATGCAGCATGTCGATATTCTGTGTGATGACGCTTTGCAGATACCCGTGCTGTTCCAGCCAGGCCAGGGTGTAATGCGCGGCGTTCGGGCTGGCATTGAGCGTCGTGTGTGTCAGCGGGCGCACCCATTCATAAAACGCGGCCGGGTTGCGGCGGAACCCATAAATACTGGCGACCGCCATCGGATCGACGCCATTCCAAAGACCCGACTCGCCGCTGCGAAAATCCGGGATGCCAGACTCAGTGCTGATACCCGCGCCGGTAAAAGCGACTGCATGGCGGGCATGGCGGATTAATTGGGCGGCGGTGGCGATCAATTCTGACCCCTGGTCGGGTTGCTCGTCCGAAAAAGTGTCTTGTACCATCAGGTTCACATAAATCTACTACCCGCGAATTGCCCAATTTTAGGACATCATGTCCCCGCCTGCCAGCGTCTTGACTCGCAGATTGAGGTCTTCGGCCAGTTTGATAAGCTGGCTGGACAGCACTGCGTTGGGCTGATAATTGACGATCGGCGTCCCGGCTTCGGCGGCTTCATAAGCCAGGTCTGGCGCGCTGCTGATCACGGCGCGAATCTCACATTCCAGCCGGCTTTCGATCTCCTGCCAGGAAATCTGTGGGGCACTTTGCCCGGCCCGGTTGACCACGACGACATGAATCTGTTCGCGCCCGGCGGCCAGATCGCGGATAAATTCCTGGGCCATCGCCACTGTGATCGGGGTCGGATCAACCAGCACCGCGAGCTTGTCCATCTCCCCGTGAACGCGGGAAAGCAATGGGTTGTAGCCGCTTCCCAGGTCAAACACGGCGGGCTTGCCCAGGTGACGCAGGCTGCTGACCAGCGCCAGCACCGAGTCGCCGGGCACGTTGACCATGCCTTCCTTTGGCCGTGTCGAAGAGAGCAGCGCGCGCAGGCCGGTGTGATGGGTGATCAGTTCCTTCTCGACCGTGTTGGGGCGGATTTCCGCCGCCGATTTGCCAAGCACGTTGACCATGCCGGTAGAGCGGCCCGCGCCCAGATAGAGGCCTAGGCTGCCCGCGCCCAGCCGGAAATCGCTCACGATTGGGTTTTCGCCCAGCAGCTTCAACGCAGCAGCGATGTTGAGGGCAATGGTAGTCGTCCCCACCCCGCCCTTGATCCCGACCACGCCGATCGTCATGCCGGTCGGCGTCTGTTTGTTGCGCTGGTGGGCACTGCGCTGGAGCATCGACTTGACACGCGACGAGAGTTCGGCAGGGTGGGTCGGCTTGGTCAGATAATCGTCCGCGCCCGCCTCAAACCCTGCTACCTTGTCGTCGATCAGAGTCTTGGCCGTAAACATAATAATTGGGATCGGCTGCGTGTCAGGATTAGAACGCAGTCGGCGGCAAACCTCGTACCCGTTCATGTCGGGCATCATGATGTCGAGGATGATCAGATCGGGGGAGTCGTTTACGGCCCTGGTCAACGCCTGATGCCCCGAACTGGCCGCCAGCACCTCATAACCCTGCTTTTGCAGCATAATCGCAATCAGCTTCAGGCTGTCTGCATCATCATCGACAATCAATATTTTTTCTGGCATGGTTTTGGACTTGTAACAAGAACGTTAGGCGAAGTCTAGCATTAAATATCACGACCTGCAACCAGACCCGTGCGCATTCACGCTCACCTTGCCCCCAGTCGCTCAACTATATTATAATACGTGAAAGTCGCGTTCCTTTACGACTGTGATCGTTACGTGGGTTCGTTAATTTTCTTTTATGCCTCTATCTGGCTGCGACGTTAAAGAAGAACTTAAAGGTGAACTAATGGCGCGGGTCGATCTAAAGCGGGATCAAGGCGAGCAGACCACCATTCTCAAAGACATGCTGCACGTCATCGCCCATGGTGCTGACCCGCGTATAGGGATCGGCCACCTGCTCAATTTATTGCGAGGCGTATCGGGCGGGCGCGGCGCGACGCTGATCCTGTTTGCAGAGCCGCACATCAACCTCTCCAGCGGTAATGCCGGATCACTGCCTTCGGAAGACACCCTGCGCGATTTTGCCGAAACTGTGCCGCCGGAGATCACACTCAATCCCCCGCTTTGGGACGGCGTGACGGTGGAAGGTCACTGGGCAGCAGCCTCGGTGCGGCGCAATCAGCAGGTGGTTGGCCTGGTGTGGCTGGTGTTCGATCAACGCCCGGCGCTGGGCGGGGAACAGGCTGAGGCTTTGCACGCGCTGATGGATGGGCTGACGATCCTGACGCTCAGCATCCTTTCCACCGCCCGGCACGAAAAACTCGCCCGCAACCAGAGCGAGTTTATGCGGATCGTCTCCCACGACCTGCGCTCACCGCTTACGTCGATCCAGGGTTTTGCCAGTATGCTGGAACAGGGCACGGTCGGCGAACTGAACGAACGCCAGGCGTATTTTGTGGAGAAGATACTCTCCGGCGTCACGCAGATGTCATCCCTGGTCGATAACATCCAGGACGCGGGGCGCTATGATCCTGAAACCGGCTTTTATGAGATGCAGCGTTCCGCCTGTGATCTGACGGAGATGGTGCGCCGCATTGTAGAGAATCACCTGCTGCCCGCCGAAAAGCAGGAGCTGACGATCGTCACGCGCATCAGCGACAATGTGCCTATCATCAACGCGGATGCGAATATGCTGGAACGCGCGATCATCAACCTGATGGATAACGCCATCAAGTACACGCCCAATGGCGGCCAGATCGAAGTCGGCGTCGAACGACAGGACGAGACCCTGATGGTCAGCGTCCACGATAACGGGTTAGGCATCTCGCCCGAAAATCAGAAACTGCTGTTCGAGCGTCATGTCCGCATCCCCCGCCAGGAACACAAAAAAATCAAAGGCAGCGGCCTGGGCCTGTTTATTGTCAAAAGTGTTGCCCGCCGCCACGGCGGTGATGCCTGGGTGACCAGCCGCGAAGGCAAGGGCAGCACGTTCTTTATCGGTATCCCGCTGGACGGCGCAAACGCGGTCGTCTCCAGCGATACGACCACCCACGCCTAGCGCAAGTTCTGAGTAATGAGTGATGGTTCGTCAGAGATCTCATCTGTATCGCGCGTTACAGGCTCATAAGGGACAGCTCGAACCTGTTCGGACTCCATGGATTTGCTCTGAAACCGCACGGGCAAACGTTTGCGTGAAAAGGTGTCCTGCTGCAAGCCTGTAATCGGCTGCGGACGACCGCCTGACCCTCCGCCATCGCTCGTTTCCGCACAGCTGTCAATGTCAACCTCGTAAAAAGCCAGACACGGCCCCGTTGCGGCGGGGCCTTTTGTTCCAGAGGGACACGCACATGAGTATTCATATCCTGTCAGATCACGTCATCGCGCAGATCGCGGCTGGTGAAGTGGTCGAACGACCGACCTCCGTGGTGAAGGAACTGATCGAAAATGCGCTCGACGCGGAAGCCAGTGCGATCCATGTGGGGATCAAGGGCGGTGGGCGCGCGCTGATCCGTGTCAGCGATGATGGCGTCGGGATTCGCAGTGACGAAGCGCTGCTGGCGTTCACCCGCCATGCGACCAGTAAATTGCAGACAGCGGATGATCTTGAGCGGATCACCACCCTCGGTTTCCGGGGGGAAGCGCTGGCGAGCATTGCCTCGGTCAGCCAGGTGGCGATGACCACGCGCCATCGCACTGAAAACATCGGCACGCAGATTCGGGTCGAAGGCGGTGCGGTGCGCCATCATGCGCCTGCGGGTGCGCCTGCCGGGACGCTGCTGGCCGTTGAGAATCTGTTTTACAACATGCCCGCCCGGCTCAAATTTCTGAAGAAGGATACGACTGAGAAGCGCACCATCGCCAACCTGATCACCCGCTATGCGATGGCTTATCCTGGGGTGAAGTTTGTACTCGAACAGGACGATCGTGAGATATTTCGATCCAGCGGCAGTGGGCAGCTTCCTGATGCTGTGGTCAAGGCGCTGGGGCTGGACACGTTCCGGCAGATGGTCGAAGTGATCAGCGAAGACCTGGCGCGCGAGGATCGACCTGCCGTCCGCGTCTACGGCTATGCCTCCGTGCCGGATTTCAGCCGCACCGATCGCTCTGGCATCACCCTGTTTGTCAACGGGCGCTGGATTCACGACTCCAGCCTGTCTTACGCCGTGGTGCAGGCTTATCATACGCTGCTGATGAACGGTCGCTACCCGGTTGCTGTGCTGATGGTCGAACTGCCGCCGCATGAGGTCGATGTCAACGTGCATCCGACCAAAGCGGAGGTTCGCTTCCGTGATCCGAATGCGGTGTTTGCGTCTGTTCAGCGCGCCGTGCGGGAGGCTGTCGTCGCGGGCGCGGGCACGCCGGAAATGCGCGGCGGTCGGATCGCGCCCATGCGCCCGTCGTTTGCCCAGCGAGAGGCCTATTCGGGGGCGGGATCGCGTTCCCCTATCGCGCCGCGTCAGCTTGACCTTGACCTGCCGCTGGAAAGCGCGGGCCGCTATCAGCCGCAGCGGGCTTCAGAGGCCGGCGCGGTGGATGACGACCTGGCGGGAATTCCGGTTGGAATGGGCGCGCCGGTGCGACCGCGCACCCTGCCGATGCTGCGTGTGGTGGGGCAGGTCAGCGCCATGTATATCATCGCTGAAGGCCCGGCGGGTATGTACCTGATCGATCAGCACGCCGCGCATGAGCGCATCCTGTACGAACAGTTTATGGACGCGCATGAGCGCCAGGAAACCATCGCTCAACAGGCGCTGACCGGGCAGACGATCCTGCTGGGGCCGGTCGAGGCGGCGCTGGTCGATGAACAGGCTGAGGCGCTGCGCCGGATCGGCTTCGATCTGGAGCCGTTCGGCGTGAATACCTTTATGATCCGCGCGGTGCCTGCGCTGTTGGCAGACTCCGAACCGGTCGAGGTCGTGTCTGGCATTCTCGACGATCTGCTTCAGGATCGTCAGCCGGGCAGCGGGACGATCGAAGAAAAGCTGATCCGCCAGGTGTGTCGCCGCGCGGCGGTCAAGGCCGGGCAGATTCTCAGCCATGAACAGATGCAGTCGCTGATCCGCCAGTTGGAGCGATCACGTTCGCCGCTGACGTGCCCGCATGGCCGCCCGACCATGCTGCACATGAGCGCAGATCGGCTGGCGCGTGAATTCGGGCGGTCGTCATAATGAGCGCCGTTATGTCCCGCGCCAGGTGAAGGTGTTCAACCGCCCAACTGCGCTGACCGGGCGGTAAGAGTCACCCTGCGCCACGGCGACCATGACCGTCCACGTCATCTGGTGGGTCTGGCCGTCGATCGGGATTAATTCAGGCGGCAGCGTGATCGACGTGTTGCGCGTCACTTCACGCCATTCGGTGCTGGCGGTCAGATCGCGGACTTCGATCAGATAAACCTCATCCGGGCGAAGCTGCCCGGCCGTCACCCATTGCAGCGTCAGCGGGCCGCCGGTCACACTGAAGCCATCTGCCGGCGAAACCAGGCTCGGCGCGCGATAAGTGGGCGTTGGAGTCGGCGTTTCCAGCCCGGAAGGGGTTGGTGAGCGGGTCGGCGTCGAGGTCGGCTGTGGGACGATCACGCATTGGCCGACATTGATCTGCGGGCCGCAGCCGGGGCCGCCACCGGGCAGTTCAAAATTGCACCCCAGAAAATTGATGTCCGGGTTCAGTTCAGCCAGAATTTCCAGCGTCGCGCCGCCATACTGCTCCACGATGCCGATGATCGTTTCATTTTCCTGCACATTATGACAGTCAAACACGGTATTCGCTGGAAGCGCATAGTCGCCGAAGCGTTCCAGCCCCAACTGCGCATCGACGGTCAGCGTGAGTTCGATCCCCTGTGGGATCGGCGTGGGCGTCGGGCGCGGGATCAACAGGGTTTGCCCGGCCACGATACTGTCGGCGCTGGGCAGCCCGTTGAGCGCCAGCACGGCGTCCAGCACTGCCAGATCACGGTAATTGAAGGGCGGCTGGCTGACGATCGCCAACAGGTTATCGCCGGCCTGAACCACATATTCCCACGGGCCTTCTGTTGCGGCTGGGGTCGTCGTGATCGCCAGTGCGTCAGTCGCGCCGACGGTGGGCAGCGCAGTAGCGATCTGCACAGCACGGCGCTGTGTGGCGCTGGGGCTGGGTGATGGGCTGGGGGACGCCGCAGGCTGATCCGGCAGCGGATTGATCGGCTCTTCGATCACCTCCTGATCCGGCGCCGGGGTCACCTCCCGCGTCTGAAAGTTGCAGGCGGAAAGCACGAGCAGCGCGCCGAACAGCAGGCCGTGGACACGGAGGAAATGTTTCATTGTCAGGACTCCTGGCCGCGCCCTTCCCAGATAAAGATCAGCGGCTCGGTGGAAAAGATCGGATCACGCGGGTGATGGATATTGATGAGGTTGACCTGCCACACATATTCATGCCGCGCCGCGTCCAATCCCTGCCATTCTTCCGGGATCAGGTAGCTGTATTCGATGGAGTCCACTGTGTAGACGATCCCCGCCGTTACGTCCTCCACGCGCAGCCGATAGACCTCATCTGGCCCCAGCGTGGCAGAACCGATCCAGCGCAGCAGCACCAGTTCGTCGGCCCGGAAGAAGGCGCGGTTACTGGGGCTGACCGCACTCGGTACGTTGAAGGTCGCTGTTGGGGTCGGCGTGGCGGTTTCGCTGCCGGAGGGGGTGGGTGAAAGCGTCGGCAGGACGGTTGGAGCTGGCACACGCACTAACTGCCCTTCACTAAGCTGCACCGTGCAGCGCGGGCCTCCAAAACGCTCGCCGAAATCGCACTGGAAGAAATCGATCTCCGGGTTGTACCCCGACAGGATTTCGACACTTGAATTGTAGTCGATGCCGATCGAGATGATCGTTTCTCCGCTTTGGACGACATGAAACTGGATTTCAGGCGGCAGCGTGGCTGTGGGGATGAAAAACGGATCGAAATCCTCAGAGAATACATCCATCACGAGCGAAGTGTCGGAGACGGCCTCAGCAGTGCCTTCCGCAGTGGCTTCCGGCGCGGCGGCTGGTGAGTCGGTCGGCGTGGGCCACGGAATTTCGATCGTCGCGCCCGCGATCAGATTTTCCGGCGCGGCCAGCCCATTGATCTCCAGCACGAGCGGGATCACATCCAGATCGACATGACCGCAGCGCCCGATCAACTCTGTGAGGGTTTGCCCCACCGCGACCGGTTGATAGCATGGGGGCGGGGGTTCCGTATCTGTTGGCGTCAGGGTAATCGTGGCGGTCGGCGTGCGGGTGCGGGTTGGTGGGCCGGCCGTAATGGTAGGGAAGTCGATCAGCGCGCGGGGTGTCGGTGTGTTGATCTGAGCGCCATCGCGGTCATCTTCGGCGGGAACCCGGTTGAGGAGGTTGGGGGCGATGAACAGGAGAAGCCCCAGGCCCATCAGCGCCGTGAGCAACACGAACAGACCGGCCAGATAGATTCTGGCGCGCTGGTGCAGCTGCGACTCCAGCAGATCGGTCTCCCCAAACTGAAAATCGTAGGCCGGAAGACGCGCAGGCTGTGACGACCGCTCAGCGGACGGCTGCACGTTGGAAAGGGCCGCGCCGCACGTCGCGCAGACGGCCGCCGTGCGCGGGTTCGATGTCCCGCAAATTGGGCACAGCTTGAAAGACTCTGACAATCCATGCACCTCGCCAAACGTTGAGCATCGCCCATGAACCGGGCGTGCCCGATTATACGCACAGGCAGGGAAGGATGCGAAGACCGGGTTTCATGCGCTGTCAGGCAGGCATCAGGGGATCGGGCCGCGTGTCGAGATGATCGTATCGTATACCGCCTTGCGCGCGGGGACGGTGGCACGTTCCAGCACGATCGTATTGCGCAGCACCACGCCGTGAGCGATGCTGCATCCCCGTTCGAGGTAAACATGCGGGCCGATCTTCACGCCCTGGCCGACGCTGACCTGCGGGTCGATCCGTACCGGCGGGATGATCTGCACTGTATAGGGCAGTTCACTCAGGATGTGGGAGTCGTGGCCTTCGTTGAGCAGCAGCTTATTGAGCGTCAGCAGGTCTCGGTCGGCCTCGATCTGCAAAATCCAGTTCGTTTCTGTGACGATCGCCACCCCACCGGACTGGATGTAATGACGGGCGATGTCCATCAGTTCCCAGTCAAAGGAACCCGAAGGCGATCCCTGCATATCTGACAGGAACTGCACAAAACTGGAACCGCACACGGCCATGTCGGTCAAGGTAAAAATGTTTTGTTCCGACTGCGGGTTCTGGGTAACATCGCGCACACGCTGACCGTCCATCACGGCGTAATAGTGTGAAGGCGATTTGGAAAGCGTGTTGGTTGCGCCGCTGAGGATCAATTCACGCTCGAAATCGCTGTGCTGGCGCAGCAGACTTTCTGGAAAATGGTGGTGTGTATAACTGTTATAGCTGGCGAGCATGAAAGGGCGGCTGTCGCGGTGGGCCACCGTCATCAGGATGTCCAGCAGACTGCTTGGCCCCGATTTCAACACAAAATCAATTTTTGCGTTGGGAACCCACTGTGTGTTGAGATAGGCGGCCACCGCGCCTTCATTTTCGCCGACGATGATGGTGTACTCGCGGATTCCGGCCCGGTGCAGGCGATCCATCACGCGGGCCACCAACGGCTTTCCCAGGGCGGGCAGCATCGCATGAGCGCGATTATACGTTAACATACTGCGATAGTTTGGACTGCCGATCGCCAGGATAACCGCGCGTTCAATCACCGGGTGAACCTCAGGGAGCATAACGATAACAGAGTAGAGGGTTGAGCGGATTATATCAGACGGCACAACGAAAGTGAAACGCTTGATGAATAATTCATAAATTATGAGGATGATATGCTATAATTGAGGATAATTGCGGCAACAGGTGATCGCGCTCGACAGAGGATTGGCGCAATGCCACCCACCAAAAAACTCGTTGAATATCACATTGCGCGTTTACAGGACAAAAGTCCTGAAGCGCGTATTAAAGCGATCCGAGAGCTTGAACTGCTGGGCGATCCTGACTCGCTTGAGGCCCTCCAGGACGTTTTCAAGAATGACTCTGACCCCGATGTCCGCAAGGCCGCGCAGGAAGCAGGCCGCACCCTCTGGAAGGTGAAATCGGCCAACTCCGGCGGTTGACCCGTGTGCTGAACGTGATTAACACAGCTTCCGAATCAGGTGCGATCGGAAGCTGTTTATATCACTGCTTATCAGCTTAGCCGCACAGAGACGCCAGCCGCTCAGCGATCTGGGCCGACTCGGCCTGAAGCTCGGCCAGCCGATCCCGTTCGCGCTGAACCACGTCAGGTTTGGCCCGGCTCACAAAGGACTCATTGCCCAACATGCCTTCCGTCTTGGCGATCTGGGCCGCCAGCCGGTCACGCTCCTTATGAAGCCGCGTGCATTCCGCCTCCACATCGATCATGCCTTTCAGGGGCAGATACACTGTCACATCACCGACGGCAATCGACGCCGCGTCTTCCGGTGCGGGTGCGCCTGCCGCCAGTATGTCGATCTGCGGCACATTGCACAACCGGGCGAACAGATAGCTGTACGCCTCGATGTTGGCGCGGTGGCTGCCGGGCGCGACCAGGGCGGTGATCTTCATCCCCGGCTCCACTGAATATTCCCCGCGCACATTGCGGATGCCGCGCACCATCTCCATCAGCGTGTTCATCTGCGCTTCAGCAGCATCATCCACGTAACGCAGATCTGCGCCCGGCCACCGCGCCATGATCAGTGCCTCGCCCTCATGCGGGATATAGCTCCATGCCTCTTCCGTCACAAACGGCATGAAGGGGTGCAGCAGCCGCAGGCAGCTATCCAGCACATGGAGGAGGATTCGCCGCGTGTTGGCTTTGGCCGCCTGATCGCTGCCATAAAGCGGGGCCTTGCTGATCTCAATGTACCAATCGGCAAATTCATCCCAGAGGAAGCTGCGAATCTGGCGGCCTGCTTCCCCATACTGGTAAATATCAAACAACGACTGCACGCTGGCGATCAGTCGATTCAGGCGGCTGAGGAGCCAGCGCGATGGCAGATCGAGTTGCTCCAGCGCGGGCACGGCAGGGGCGATCTCGCCGTCCAGATTGCCGACGATAAAGCTGGTGATCTGCCACAGCTTGTTCACAAAGCGGAATTCGCCTTCCACGCGCGATGTGTCCAGGTTGACATCATTGCCTGGGGAGCCGCTTGTCACCAGGGTGAAGCGCAGCGGATCCGTGCCATACTGCTCGATCAGTTCCAGCGGGTCGATCGTGTTACCCAGCGTTTTGCTGATCTTCCTGCCGAATTTGTCGCGCACCAGGCCATGCAGATACACCGTCTTAAACGGTGCTTCATCCGTAAACCACAGGCCCATCATGATCATGCGTGCCACCCAGAAGAACAGGATGTCGTAGCCCGTTTCCATCGTGGAGGTGGGGTAGAATCGCTTGAGATCGGCGGTCTGCTGCGGCCAGCCCAGCGTGCTGAACGGCCACAGCCCGCTGCTGAACCAGGTATCCAGCACGTCCTCTTCCGGCGTCCAGCCGTCGCCTTGAGGGATTTCCGTACCGACGTAAATTTCACCGTTCGGCCCGTGCCAGGCCGGGATGCGATGCCCCCACCACAACTGGCGGCTGATGCACCAGTCCTGGATGTTTTCCAGCCACTGGAAGTAAATTTTCTCAAAGCGTTCCGGCACGATCCTGATCCGGCCATCACGCACAGCGGCCAGGGCTTTTTGCGCCAGCGGCTCCATGCGCAGCCACCACTGCGTGCTGAGCATCGGCTCGACCACTTCGCCGCCCCGCTGGCTGCGCGGCACGACCATCATATGCTCCTCGGTCTTGATGGTCAGCCCGGCGGCTTCCATATCGGCCCACAGTTTCTTGCGCGCCTCAAAGCGATCCAGCCCGGCATATGGCCCGCCATTTTCATTGAGGGTGGCGTCGCGGTTCATCACGCTGATCACGTCCAGCCCATGACGCTGACCGATCTCGTAATCATTGAAATCATGCGCCGGGGTAATTTTCAGCGCCCCGGTTCCAAATTCCCGATCCACATACTCATCCGCAATAATCGGGATCGGGCGGTTGAGGATCGGCACCAGCGCGGTTTGGCCGATCAGGTGCTTGTAACGCTCATCTTCTGGATGCACACACACGGCCGTATCACCCAGGATCGTCTCTGGACGGGTGGTCGCCACCGGCAGAGAATCGCCGCCTTCCACCGGATAACTGAAGTAGTAAAGCCTGCCCATCTCCTCTTCGCGCTCGACTTCAAGATCAGAGACCGCGGTCTGCAAGCCAGGACTCCAGTTCACCAGGCGCGGGCCGCGATAGATCAGGCCCTGTTCGTACAGCGTCACAAAGACATGCCGCACCGCCTGAGAGAGGCTGTTATCGAGGGTAAACCGCTCCCGCTCCCAGTCGCAGCTTGCGCCCAGACGCCGGTGCTGTGTGGAAATCGTGCTGCCATATTTTTCCTTCCACGCCCAGGTGCGGGCCAGAAATTCCTCGCGCCCGATCTCGTGGCGGCTGGTTCCTTCCTGCTGGAGCATTCGTTCCACCATCAGCTGCGTGGCGATCCCGGCGTGGTCTGTGCCGGGAAGCCACAGCGCCGCTTTGCCGCGCATCCGTTCATAACGGATCATCAGGTCTTCGACCGATGCGGTCAGCGCGTGGCCGATGTGCAGCGAACCGGTCACGTTGGGCGGCGGCATACTGATCACGAACGGCTCGGCGTCCGAGGGCGCGGCCTCCGGCCTGAACCAGCCTTCGCGCTCCCACCAGTCATAGAGGCGCTGCTCGGCCTCGGCGAAATCGAAGTTCTTTGGCATCTGTCGGGTCACCATGCGGCCTCTTTTCACCTTTCGGCTTGCTGATCTGGACAATAAAAAAACCCCTTCGTCCTCAGATTAACAAGGACGAAAGGGCCTCTTTCGCGGTACCACCTTGCTTCGGCAGCCTGCATTGATTCGCGTCTGCCGCGCTCGAAAGCTGTAACGGGCTGACCCGGCTGATCCTACTTAATGAGTTCAGACCAGCAACTCCTGGGCGACTTTTCCACCGGTTATGGCGAGCAGGCTTTCAGCCGATGACCTGCACTCTCTGGACGCCGGGGAGCCGGTGTACTTTTCCCAATCCGCGTTTTTGGGGATATAGGATTTTGAAGCAGTATAACATGGGTCAGAAAGGGTCGTCAACCACCTGATCCGGCCACGACGAAGAAATGCTCGAAAAAGCGCGCCGGATCGACGCTTACCGCCACCTCATGCCGACCCTCTCCAGGCGCAAAGGTCAGCCTGCCATAGTGAGCGGCGTCATTGATTTCGACCGACACCACGCCGCGCTGGAACTGACAGATCGATCCGTCGAACATGACCGCCGCCGCCAGCGGATCGTGGAACGTTATGTCTGGCCGCTGGCGAAACCAGCTTTCAGCGAAATCATAAACAGCCCTGAGCAGGGGAGCGTCGAACCGGCGCTGCACTTCCTCAGACATCATCATGACCTTCAGCGTCACGTCAAGGCCAACGCAGCGCACCACCGGCACGTCGGCGGCAAACACGATCGCGGCGGCGTGGGGGTCAAGCAGGCTGTTCCACTCCGCGATGTTTTCCGACATCGGCGGCAGATAGGCGCCGGCCATCATCACAAGCGATTTGAGCAGGCGCGGGATTTCCGGGTCAAGCTTAAAAAGCAGAGCGGCGTTGGTCAGCGGGCCGATCGTCAGCAGCGTGATCTCGCCGGGATTCTGGCGGATCGTGCGGCGCAGGAAGTCGATCGCCTCATGCTGCGCGAAGCCGAGATCATGCGGCCAGCGCGCCAGGGCTTCCGCCTGGGGCACATCGGTTTGGCGCGGCGGGACGATCAGCGGCAGTTCGGTTCCAGGATAAATAGGCGGGAATTTGTTCGCCACGCGGCAAAGAGCGCTCGCCAGGCTGGCGCGTTCTAAAGGTCTGCCGGAGACGGTGGTGATCCCCATCAGGTCGCATTCCGGCTGAGCCAGGAGATAGGCAAGGCATACCGCATCGTCGATATCGCTGCCGATATCGGTGTCGAGCAGGAGGCGTGTTGGCACAGAGTTAACCTTTCGCGGTGTTGTGTTCGCGGTGCGCCCTGAGCATACTCCGAATTCGGTCGGCCACCATATCGATCGCCACGGTGTTGAAGCCGCCTTCAGGGATGATCACATCAGCATACCGCTTGCTGGGTTCCACAAATTCCAGGTGCATCGGTCGCACGGTATGGAGGTACTGTTCGATGACAGACTCAGCGGTGCGTCCCCGTTCCACAATATCGCGCTGAAGCCGGCGGATAAAGCGCAGATCAGCATCCGTATCCACAAATATCTTGATGTCAAACAGTTTGCGCAGGCGTGCCTCCGCCAGGATCAGGATACCCTCGACCAGCACAATCGGCTGTGGGTCGATCCGTTCCGTCTTTTCCGTGCGCTCATCGCGGGTGAAATCATAAATGGGAATCTCGACCGGCTCAAAGTTCTGGAGCTGGCGGATATGCTCAATCATGAGTGGGGTGTCGAAGGCGTTGGGATGATCAAAGTTGATCGACAGGTGCTGGCTTTGCGGGAAGTCGCGCCGATCCTTGTAATAAGCGTCGTGTGGGATATAAGCGATGTGCTGGTGGCCGACCCGCTCCAGGATTGCGTTGGAAATCGTCGTCTTGCCAGACCCCGTGCCGCCCGCCACCGCGATCGTGATCGGACGTCGGTTCTCAGGAGAGTCGTACCCATCCATGAGTTTGAATTTGCCTCAACTGGTACAAATAGTGCCCGCCAGTGGAGATACTCGGCGGGCACTGTCTCTGGAGAGCCATCGGTGGGATTTGAACCCACAACCTCACGCTTACGAAGCGTATGCTCTGCCGTTGAGCTACGATGGCTTAAATTACCCTGGCATTATATCAGCCTCGATCTGCTGTCGCAAGACCTGTTTAGGTCCACTGGCAGCCAAGCCGTTTCTGCTATAATGCCGCAGCTTTGAGCGGATGGACGGGCAATAATTCAAACGTGAAAGGACGCGACGATGCGCGATGCGCTGCGCAAATTTATTACCGGTCAACTGATGCGCGATCCAGGTTATCCCCTGCGGGATGATGAAGCGCTGATCTCCGGTGGGCTGGTCGACTCATTTTCGCTGGTTGAGCTGCAACTGTTTGTCGAAAGTGAGTTTGGTGTGCATCTGGACGACATCGAACTCACCACGGATCGCATCGACACGCTGAACGACATCGCCGTGCTGATCGAAGCGCGTCAGTAGATCACACCTTCGCGGATCACATACAGCATCATGAGCGCGGTCAGGTTGCGCATATTGTAGCCATAGGTCAGGCCGTAGGGCGAAAATATCCCCGCGCCCAGCGAGCGATCGCTGCTGGGATGAATATTGTCCGCGCTCAGGCCCTGGTTGGGCAGGCCCTGAAGTGCCAGCCAGTAATCCCACAGCGGAATTTCATAGGTGCGGGCAATATCAACCAGGATCGCGT
>Ga0224723_1000546_pt1 | contig 25473 bp, 22 predicted proteins | sample Balambano_FR2_Me_FD_161647 | JGI IMG/M metagenome (GOLD analysis project Ga0224723, IMG submission 161647) | Freshwater sediment microbial communities from Lake Towuti, South Sulawesi, Indonesia - Balambano_FR2_MetaG | ecosystem: Environmental > Aquatic > Freshwater > Lake > Sediment | place... | reverse complement strand
CACCAACGCGATTGAGGTCACTGATGTACTTGGGGAACCGATTGACGCGGAAATCGAGGATGGACGCGCTGTTATTCCCGCGCCGCCCGCCGAGATGATTGATATGAACTTTGTCGTTGTCGCAGGTGCGGTGCGGCTGGTCGAGATTCCCGGCGCGGTGCGCCCGGTCTGGTATCGCCCGACGGATGGCGAGGAAATTCGACTGCGTTAGTCGCCACCGGCTGGCTCCGGTGTGAGGTCATACTGCGCGAGTTTCATCCAGTATTTTCGCATGGTCGGGTGTCCATGATTCTGAAAATGCCCTTTGACCTGTTGGGAATCAATCAGCGCGGCATGGTGTGGCTGCCGTGCCATTTCCGCGTCGAAACGGCGCTTTTTGCGCGTATATTCCCACTGTTCGATCGCATCACCAATACGCCCGCCAAGCAGCCACTCGCTCAGCCGTTTGATGAATGCCCATCCATAGCGCGGCACGTAGACGGGTTGCGGGTAAAAGGGCTGATGTGCGTTGGGCAGAAATGACGCCGCCCAAGTATTTCTCCCCCGTATTGCGTCATAGATTGATAGATTATAGAACGGGATCATCTGCGCGACTTCGTGGGCGATATACAGGTCATGGCGCGTCTGCTCCAACGCTGTCTCAGCCAGAACGTAATTCGGGCAGACGGTCATGCCGCGCAGTTTCCCAAGCCGAACGACGAGTATTGCGAAGGCGCGTGCCGTCCATACCCGACCTGTTTTCGTGACAAGGATGTAATCCAGATCGTCGTGTGTGCTTGCGGCATTGTGCATGGCGAGCGCTCCTGTCAGCGCCACCATGCGGATGAAGGGCAGGCGGGCAAGCCAGCGCCCGAAATGCTGCGCCTGTGGCATCAATTTGGCGCTGGCTTTTTCACGCGCACCGCGCAGCGCCACCAGTTCGCGCCGCTCGGAACACATGACGTAGCCATGCGTTTGCTCCAGCGCGTCCGCCAGTATGGGCGATTCGGCGAGTGCGGATTCGATTTCTTCAAGTGTATGGGCGTCGTCGGCAATTAAGAAGTGATGGATTTCCGCTGGCATCATCGGGAAGTTGAAAATATCAGCATAAAAGACGGTGCGGATAATGGCTTCCTCGATAGGGCTCATGCGGCTCTCCTCACCTAATCTGGATCGGGTTGGGTGAGGCCGTATCGCTTATTGCCGATCACGTATCCCACTCCCATAACCAGAGATTCTCGAAGCGGCAGGCAGTGTCAACAGGCTCATAGTTGACGACGGCAACACCGACTTCGCCTGCCTGTGCAGGAGCGTCAATTGTTCCGACGCTGACCCCGTTGACGTAGAAATACAGTCTAGTCTCATCGGCGATGATGAGCAAATGATGTTCGCCACCGCCCGCCCAATCCGGGTTTTCGCCGTAGCTGCCGGGTAAAAAGGCTTCTCCCTCTCGCTGCGAGAGGGCATAACTTCCGATTGCGTCCAGATAGCCGAGAACATAGTCCTCCTCATCGGCAAAGCGCACGATTAGCCCACACCCAACCGCCAGACTCAATGGGGTTTGCATGTCCACCGTTGCCCCGAACGCAAAGTTCATATAGGTCGTTTGCTGCCCCAGCATCAGGCGATTGATACCGGGGCGTGCATAATTAACCGATGCTTCGGGGACGGTGAGCGCCATTGTGCCGGCAGCGGACGCGATATGGCGGCGGGTGAGCGCCTGCGCCATCGTCGTACCGTCACTAACTGTCAGGTTTTGCGGAATGACTGTTTCGCCCTCAAGGGTGATCGGGGTTGTGACGGTGAAATTATCAAACTGCACGTTCGTTGAACTCTCCAGTGAAGAAACTGTTCCAAGCGCTACCCCGACATCGCCCGTTGTCAATCTATCGTCGCTGAGGCTGCCAACAAAGGCATCGTTGTAGAACAGATCAAAGCCGACTTCGTGCGCCATCAGCATGAGCGAGAAGGTCGGGTTGCCAGCGACAATCGCGGGATGGGATGTCCAGTCACGGATCACTTCCGCCACGCCGTCTGTGGCAATTGAAAACCGCCAGCGCCCCTCGTTGTTAATTTCATACAGATAGTAGTCATCCCCCTGCTGGCGAGCAATCAGACCGACTGTCCAGCCCGACGAATTGGCGACGTTTAATACCTCCACCCGTGCGGCGACGTTTGCCAACTGTATCGTGCCGCTGGCAATCGCATCATGAGCGCGAACGCCGCGAATCGCCGCGTTCAGCGTCCCATCAGCAATGCTGATAGCGGTGTTATCGCCAATGACGCGCCAGTTTCCTGCCTCAGAGAAGTCGTCCTGATAGGCAAGTTCAGCGAAACCATTGGAAAGTGCAATCGTGTAGCCACCCTGAGTGTCGTTGAAACCCGTCACCGCTGCTGTGTACGTATCGGTTCGGGGGAGTGTTACGGCTTGCAGCAGTGCGTCGCGGCTGTCAGGGTAGGCGTAGTCGTCATCAGTGAGCAGGACGCGCCCGCTGCCTTCGCTGAGGGTTAACACAGGATCAAGTTCGCCGTCAGACGTGACCAGCAGCGAAATGACCTGACCGGCTACGCCAAAAAATGTCCAGCTTTCGCTGCTTCCGCTGCTGATGTTCCCCGCCTGCGGTTGAAATGGAATGAGCGTATTTTGCGCGAACGCAGGGAAGCAAAGGATCAGCACGACAACGATAGGGATGGCGTATCGCCGCACGGTAACTTGACACAGGTATGGTGGAAACTTGGGCATTGTCTTGCCTCAGAAGGGATGTTGTAACGAAATGTGGCGGCTCAAACGAGAGGTCGCCATTCGGGAAACTGGGTGTTTAACTGCTCAACATACTTTATGAAATCATCGCTATTCATTTCCGCGCCGCTGACCCAGCGATACTCCTCCGCGGCGCGTAAACGACGTTCTTCTCCTGCCAGGCGGAGCGACACGGTGTCTGAAGGCTGATCCTTTTTGCCCAGCAGCAGTTTGAATTGATCGGCATGGGCATACTGCTCCGCCTGTGGGGGCGAGAGAAACGTATATGCGACCAGATAGTTACTTTCATTTTCCAGACCGCAGGCGTACATCCACCAGCCTTTTGGAATTCGCGCCCGCTTCTTGATTTGAAAGCGCCAGTAAAACGGCTGCACAGCGCGATTTGCCAGCATTTCGCTTTCTAACTGTCCCCGTTTGTACAGGCGCACGGCTTCAGGGCTGACCTCGATCTTTCGCCTGCTGATCCATCGGCGTTTCAACTGGCGCTCGGCGACGGCGGTAATGCCATAGGCTGCCGCAAACCCGACGATAATCGCAAGCAGGCTCAAGCCATCGTTGCGAATGATCGCGCCGACAAGCATTCCCACGACAATCCACGAGACCACGAAAATCAGCAGGACGACGACGCGCATGGAGCCGTGTTCACGATCTACATGATAGACTGTCGGGCTGACAGACTGAGCCTCAGCAATGGTGGCGCTCATCAGGCGCTCTCTTCGGGCTTTCGAGCGATAAACACGACGCGATCCCCACGTGAACTGGCGGGATCATACGGCTCAAAATCGAGATGTGTGAGGGCGGCAATCGTGAACCCCGAACGCGCCAGAAGGGCGGCAACGGCTTGTATCGGATAACCGCGCAGCGTCTGAGTCGTATCCTGCCGTGACCATAACTGGCTCTGACGTGTGAAAATGGTGAAGTTCGTCAGTTTTGCCTGACGATCATAATCAAACTGGCGCGTCGCAAACACGGTTAGTTCGGGCGTGTTGTGGAGAATTCCGCTTTCCCTGGCGCTGCTCGCCAATCCTTCAATTGTCAGCATATCGAAAATAAAGAGTTTACCCGGCTCCAGAAGCCGCAGCGCTGTCGAGAACATCGTTTCGAGATCGCGCAGATTATTCAAATCGTTCACGACGTCGAGCGCAATGATCATATCCGTCGCATCAAACGAATTATCGAGCGAACGAATGTCCCCGCGCCGCCATGACAACCCCAATCCGCTGCTGTCCACGGTGCGCTGTGCCGTTGTGAGCATGTCGCCCGACATATCTACAGCCGTAACGTTCAAGCCGCGCTGAGCCAACCAGCGTGAAGCAACACCCGTGCCGCAGCCAAGTTCGAGGACACGACGTCCGATCCAGTCATGCGTCGCCTGAGCATACAGGAATATACGTGGGGTAAACGCGGCGGTGAAATCGGCAAGCCCGATTTCTTCATAGATTGGCGCGAGGGCAGCATAATCTGCTGACACGGCGGTTCTCCATCAGGATAATCAACGGCAGTATTTCAAGACATCGTGAGCGGTGCATAGCTGTAAATCATATCCACCGTTGGGCTGTATATAACGACACTATTGTACAGGCTTAAATCGGTATCAGCAGGGATCGTGTAATTCTGATTTCCTGTTGTGCCAGCCAACTGCCCCAAGTCAATGTCAAGTTCGCCTTCGCGCATCATTTCGACCGTTGTAGGAGCCGTGCTGGCAGAAAGCACGACGCGGAGATCGGGTCCATTGGCAACGCTGAAATTTTCAAAGCGCATGATTTTGGAGTCATCCACCTGCTGAAAAATGGTCACATCGCCTTGTCCCCAACGAATTGCATCTATTCGCAAAAATTCTCCGCCGCCCACTTCAACTGGACCCGTGAGAGAGGGAAGTGCCTGCATTTCTTCGGGTGCGGAAATAGGCGGCGCTATCGCAGCACGGAGCATGACCGCGACATTTTCAGGGGATTGGGCAAGAATACCCGAATAGATCGCCTGCTGATCAGCGGGCAAGGCGAGATATACTGCTTGCAGATCAGCGGGAAGACCCTCAACAACCAGTTCTTCAGTGGTAACTTCGGTATTCTCAAAGAGAGGCGACCACAAAGGGAAGGTAAAGGTGAGCGCTATCAGAACAGCGCCGATCAGGATCAAGAATCCTCTGAAACGCATAGTTCCCTGACTTCAAAATTGAAACCCGGCGACGCTAGGGTAGCAAATTCCAGTTGGACAAACCAGTGCAGGCTTAACGCGCAGGGGTGTCACTGATTCAGGGCGCGGCGTGCATGATATAGCCTTCACCGGGAATAGTGATGATGTAACTTGGGTTGCGCGGGTTTTCTTCCAGTTTCTGGCGCAGCCGCGAAATATTTACCCGCAGAACCGAATAATCCCCATCATAGGCATTTCCCCAGACGGCATGAAGCATTTCTTCATGGGAAACGATTTTACCCGCATTCCGCATCAGGGTGATCAGGATGTTATATTCAATCGGCGTCAGGTGTAAGCGCTGCCCACGCATCAAGACCATGCGGCGGGTGAGATATAACTCTAGCTGGCGGACGATAATGCGGTCATCGGCAGGGGGCATACGCTCAATACGGCGCAGCAGCGCGTGAATACGGGCGACCAGTTCTTCACGAGGAATCGGTTTACAAACCACGTCATCAGCGCCGGCGTCAAAGGCGGCAATATGTGTTCGTGGCTGACCATCACTCAGCGCGATAATCGGCAGCGTGGACTGTGCGCGGGTCTGCCGCAAGACTTCCAGACCGTTGATTCGAGGGTCGGTGATGTCTATCAGAAGCAGATCGGGCTGCGCGTAGTTGATCTGTTCAGGAGCGCTAACATTTGGTGTCACCGTGACAGGTGTGAATCCAGCGGTTTCCAGAACGGCGCTGACGGTTTCTGCTTCCTGCATATCGTCATCGAGAATCAGGATTTGGCGATTTTCCTGCGCTGTCACCATAACCAATAACCTTGTTGTATCGTTTCGCAAACCAAAAACCAATCAATTCTAACTCTAAGTGTACGCGAAGTTACAGATCGCGCAAGCCAAACCAGGTGCGGGTTTGCAGGAATATGTGGTCACACGTATAGAATAACCGATAATTTATGGCGTTGGGCTAGATTGAAGCTGATCCAGCGCTTCGATTACCCACTCGCGCACATGATGATCCGGGTCATTTGCGAAGGTGCGTATGGTGGGCGCAGCGATAGAGTCGCCAAGTATCCCCAACGTTTGAATGATTGCACAGCGAAGCACCGGAGACTTGGCTTGTCGTAGTTGTTCCATCAGGGGTTTTACCGCACGCGAATCGCGGAATTGTTGTAACGTCAGTGTGATTGTCTGCTGGGTAATGACATCCACACTGGGAAAGACCTCAAGCAAATACGGCAGAATATCCACCTGATTTTGAAATTTGCTGAGCGATTTTGCGGCGGTACTGCTCAGAAGGGGATTTTCTGATCGCAGGGCGAGAACAAGTCCCTGAAGACAACGGCGATCTCCGATTTCACCAAGCACCTGAGCGATTGCCCACGTTTTGCGGTAATTATTTGACAACATCACATCTAACAGCGGCTCGACAACGATTTCCCCCATTTCGATGAGCCTGCGCTGTGCCTTAAAGCGTTCTGTTCCGTCTGCATTTAGGGCATCCAACAACTGCCCGAATTCATCCCATTGGCTGGTCACAAGCTTGATCCTGTTGTGCCGATTAAACCTGCCAGATGACCTCACCCGCCTCAATCCGATGTATCAGGCTGGGAAAAGTTGCGAAATCGAGCGGCTTGGCGATTGCGCCGTCAAACCCTTTCGCTTTCAGCAGCGCAACTTCTGTTGACATAACGCTGGCGGTCACAGCGATAACTTTCGTATGGGCAAAGTCGCTATCAGCCCGAATTTGTGTCAAGAGATCATAACCATTAACTGGCTCGACGTATATATCAAGCAGAATGAAATCAGGCAGGTGTTCAAGCTGCCTGACGCGCTCTATAAAGTTGTCACTCGTTGGGAGTATTGTCACAGAGCCTGCGTCAATAACCTCATTCAGCAGAATCTGCATGACTTCCCGGCTAAGAGAGTCATCCTCGACATACAGAAAGTGCGCCCCGTGTGACACAGAAACCTCTCTGGTTCTGGCTAAAGGAAGTTGTTAACCACCGGCAGCGAAAAATAGAAGGTCGAACCCTCCCCAGCACTGCTTTCCAGCCACAGTTTCCCGCCGTGCGCCTCAACCAGCCGTTTAGAAATCGGCAAGCCAAGCCCTGTGCTGCCTGACTTATGACTGTCGCGGTTCAACTGGTGAAATGGCTCAAAGATCAGCGCCTGCTGATCCAGCGGAATACCCGGTCCCGTATCCGAGACGGCGAACTGGATTGTGGCATTATCATACCAGACTCGCAGTCTGATGTGACCAACCTCAGTATATTTGGCGGCATTACCCAGTAAGTTGAGCAGTACCTGTCGAATCCGCCGCTTGTCTCCCTCAAAAGTTGGCAAATCAGGGGCAATATCCTCTTGCAGGTTGACGGATTTGCTATTCATGAATGAGTGCGTAATGGCGATAACTTCTTCGATTTCACGGCGAAAGTCAATTACTGGCTCAATGTGCAGTTCAAGATGCCCCGCTTCGATTTTTGACAGATCGAGCATTTCGTTGATAAGTTCAAGGAGTTGACGAGCGCTTGTAGTAGATTTTTCCAGCGCTTCGATTTGTTTCTTATTCACTGCCCCAAATAACCCGGATGAAACGAACTGGTTGAAATTGATGATTGCATTGAGCGGCGTGCGTAATTCGTGGCTCATCACCGAAAGGAACTGGGTTTTTTGCTCGTCAGCAAATTCAGCCTGCTGACGTGCCTGATCAAGTTCCTGAGTGCGCTGGCGTAATTCCCCTTCATTGTGCTTTCGTTCGGTGATGTCCTTAAACCATACGACACGCCCGCCGATGATATTCTTATAGATCGGTATTGGTGAACTGCTGAGGACAAACGTTCGCTGTATTCCTGCACGATTTAGAGACAGTTCACGTTCAAAGCTCTGACCAGAATCTGGAACTTCGAGGCTAAGTTCATCCCATTCCCTGAAAGATTCTCTCAGGTTGTGTCCGAGAAGTAGAGGCTTGCCGGAAGGTTGGTTTAGCAGGGTTCGCGCTGCCGGGTTGAGGTCAACCAGCCGATCAACTGTATCTACTACAATTACAGGATCGGTAATGCTTTCAAAGATGGTGGTTCGTGCAATCGGCGCAATCTCAAATAATTGATAGCGGAACAGTCCCCACGCGATAACTAAATTGCCAATTGCAATCATGATCGGCGAAATGTCACGCTGAAATGTCAGTGTAACATTTGCTACCGTAAGCAGCCCGCCGATGAACGGAATGGAGATGCCAATCAGAATAGTGATTAATTGGCGACGTTGAAGGATATTGGCTCGTGAGATTCCCCAGATAATCAGAACTATTGCCAGTATCCCGACTGCGAGAAGGTAAAGACTCGCAATATACCCCAAAACAGTAAAGTCATAGTTAAGGATAAAGAACTGCTCTCCGCCTGAGAGAGATTCGTTGGTACGAACCAGTGATCGGTCAATGAGCAGCAGAACGAGAAACAGAATGGGAAAGACGAGTAAGCCTGCCAGCCACCGGGAAGGATGCTTCAGAGGTGGTTTTACAAATTGATAGACGAAGATGAGGGTCACTATGGCGATATAAAAGAATGTAAACCACTGGACATCGTCCCAGAATAATTTTGCGTCTATATCATCGCTGAGGACTTCAAAAATGTAGGCGATGGTATTGATGGTTTGCCCCAGCGCGAGCCAGACAAAGGCTAAAGCACCGGCTACCTTGCGGTGTGACCAGGCGTACCCCGCAAGACTGAGCGAAACTAGGGCGGAGAAAATATACGGAAGGAGTAGCAGAAACTGGTCTGTTGTCATCGTCAATGGACAACATCATGATATAGGGATGATGTTGCAATTATACAGGTTTCTACAGCTTAACGGGGCAAATTGTGTAAAAAAACCTGCAACCATTCAGGTTGCAGGTCGAAAAAGTGATGGGCAGTACAGGGCTCGAACCTGTGACCTCTCGCTTGTAAGGCGAGCGCTCTGACCAACTGAGCTAACAGCCCGATTAATCTTATTTTACGCGACCTGATGTTTCAATTCAATGTGCGGATTAACGAAAGTCGGGCGGCGGGCTGTCGAAAAACAGTGTCCACCACAACAGCCATGTGTCGGGTTCCTCTGGTGTGGTTTGCAGGTCTTCGAAAAGCGGCGCAGAAACAGGCGCAACCTGCGCGACCGTTACCCCCGATGGCACGGGAATAATCAGGATTTCGCCGGGTAATGTCATACGTCCTTCGCTACGCGCCCACTGTGCGACATAGGCATCACTGCGAACGTAATCCCGCTGTTCGATCAATTGCGCCTGTTCGAGGCGCAGTTGATGAATTTCATCCTGTACGCGATCATATGCCGCTTGCAACGGCTGGCTCGCGCTGATGCGTCCGCTGAAGTCAATCGCCAGAAACAGTCCAATCGCAAGGATCGTGGCAAACATGATCTGGATGCCGCTAAACTGCCCGGTGGTCTTGCCAGAGTCCGAATTCTTGAGAGGTTTTACAGCCATAATATGATCATTATAGCGCAAATGAAAAAGCTCAGGGATACAGCCTGAGCTTGTTTGCCGAAGGTGGGAGTCGAACCCACACTCCCTTGCGAGAACTACGCCCTGAACGTAGCGCGTCTGCCAATTCCGCCACTTCGGCATGGAGTGGAAAAATTCTAACAGAGGGGAGGGGGTTGTCAATGGCGAAGTTAAGGACTCTCTAAGCGGACGTTTCGCCTACGCCCCTGCTGCTCCCGTTCGACACCATGCTATAATGCCGACGATTGAAGGGTCTATTTGTTGGTGTAGGCTGGCATGATCAAGCGACTTGTCGGGTTTTCAATTCTTGTCTGTATTGTATTAGTCTTAAAGATAGCGGCTGCTGCACAGTCTGGCGTGACTGCGGAAGCCGTTGGAACTGCAAATCTGCGAACGACGCCCAGCACGGATGCAGACTTGATCGGGCAGATCAACAATGGCACACGTTACCCGGTCATCGGGCGCAGCGAATTTTTTCCGTGGCTGCTGCTGGGGCGAACGGACGATGCACAACCCTTAGGCTGGGTATTCGCCGATCTGGTTAACGTTTACGGGGATGTTGCAACTGTTCCGCTGTCCACGCTTGACCTGAGCACAGGAGGATCATCCACGTCATTAACCAGTATTACGCCAACGGCATTATCAACCACAGTGATCCTGCCAACCGGGACGGTTGCGCCTGATCCACTGGCTCCAACAATACCCGCACCGACCCTGCCGGCAGGAAGCGTGACTGGAAATGTGGCGGGCGAGATCAATATCCGTTATGGACCGGGCGTGGATTATCCGCGTGTTGGGGTCGTGCAGGCTGGCGATGCTCTTACCTTAACGGCGCGTCACCTGACCCTGCCGTGGGTGCAGGTGAGCTATCCTGACTCGCCAACAGGCTTCGGGTGGGTGGCGGCGGAACTGCTGCAAATTAATGGCGATCTGATGGCATTGCCAGCAGTCACCGTGACGGATGCAACACTGCCAACGCTGACGCCGACGCCATCCGCGATTGAAGCTGCCAGTGTAATTGGTGAATCACCTGTGCCACTGTCTCCTGAATTTGCGGCGCTGGGCGATCAACTCTGGTCTATGGTGCTGCAAGCCGGATTTGACCCCGCGACCAGCACGATGGGCAGCCTGTTTCTGATGGATATGCAAACGGGCGAAGCCCTCTCGTTTGGCAGTGAGATCGCCTTCAGCGGCATGAGCGTGAACAAGATCGCAATTCTTGCGGATTATTTTCGCCAGTTCGAGTCGCCGCTGCGGGACGATCAGGCGGTTACGCTGGCGGAAGCCATGATTTGCAGCGAAAACATCTCGACGAATGAGCTGCTCGCGGCGATTGGCGGCGGAAATCCATATGCAGGAGCGGAGGATGTGAGCGAATTTTTGCAGGCATTGGGGCTAAATGACACGTTCATTTATACGCCTTTCGCCAATGATCCGTTTATCACGCCGCAAGCACCGCTGACACGGCAGACGGACGCCGACCAGGTGAGCGCACAACCCGATCCGTATAATCAGATGACCGTAGATCAGATGGGCGCTCTCCTGAATGCTATGTATCAATGCGCCTATAACGAACGCGGCTTACTGCTGGAGACATTCCCTGATCAGTTCACCCCTACGGAATGCCGCCAGATGTTGAGCGTGATGAATTACAACCGTATCGGCTCGCTACTGGAAGTGGGTGTGCCTGCCAGCGTACCGATATCTCACAAGCACGGTTGGATTGATGATACGCATGGCGACGCGGCGGTCGTGTTTTCGCCGAACGGTGCTTATGTGCTGGTCGTCGTGCTGCACAGCCCGCAATGGCTCAATTTTGAAATTTCCGCGCCGTTGATTTCGGAAATATCGCGCACGGTATATAACCACTACAATCCTGATGCGCCGTTAGAGGCGGTGCGAGTTGTGGACGGCTTAGGGGACGTTGAGGCGTGCAATAACAGCCTGCTTGGCAGCCCGATCATCATCGAACTCACGACGCGGGAGTTTTAGGGGAATGCGTGTACAGGGTCGGCGGACGTGCTGGCGCACGTCCCTACCGTACATTCCTTCATGTTGCGTAGGGATGCCCGCCAGGGCATTCGCTAAACTTGGCGGACGTGCTGGCGCACGTCCCTACCGTACATTCCTTCATGCATACCGTACATTCCACCATGTTGCGTAGGGATGCCCGCCAGGGCATCCGCTAAACCATATTTCCTGTTACAGTTCTATCCCTTCACCCCGCCGATGGACAACCCGCCGACGATGAAACGCTGGAAGGCGAAAAACAGCACAAGCACCGGCAGCGAAATCAGGATCGCCAGCGCCGCGAATTTCTGCATATCGGGCGGAGGCGCATTCGCACCGTTGGTAAAGGTCGCCAAGCCCATCGCCAGCGTATAGTTCTGCGTTTCACCCGTCAGAAAGACCCATGAGAGGATAAATTCCGTCCAGCCGTTCATGAAGCTGAACAGGATGACGATGGCGAAAGCGGGCATTGCCAGCGGCACCATCACGCGCATAAAGGTACTGAATCGTCCCGCGCCGTCAATTAAGGCTGCTTCTTCCAGGTCACGCGGAATGGTGTCAAAGTAACCCTTGAGATTCCAGATAGCAAACGGCAAGCCTCCTGAGGCGAAAGCGAGTGACAAGCCAAGCAGTGATGTTCGCAGCGGCTGTGTCGCAGAACCCGCCTCCTCTACGCGGAAAGCCAGTGTGTTCAGCGTAATCCAGGTGATGAGCGCACCGGCAAGCGCCAGCATTAAAATGGTGATCGAGGTTGAGGGTGCAATCACATTTCGCAGCAACCGCACGACCAGCCAGATGACCGCGCCGACGGCAAGCGCTCCAACCCATATGAGCAGCAGGATCGGTGTGATAGCGATGATAGCGTTGTTGCGAATATTGTAGTAAATGCCTGCACTTGCTGTGACCTGTGCCTGTGCTTCCGCCAGTGCTCGTACCGCATCCGCAAGCGTGACCTGCGCTTCGTCGGCATTGCCCCGTGCGGCGGTGGCGGACTCCTGAACGTCTTCGTAGGCGGCTTGAGCAGTAGCGATATTCGCTTCAAAGCTCTGCACGGCAGCGGTGCGTCCGCCGACCTGATACTGCGCGAGCGCATTGGTGACCGAGTACAGCAGAATATCCTCCGCCGCATCGGGCAGGTTTTGCCGCGCCGTCACAACGGCTTCCAGCGCGGCGATCCATTCTTCGTCGGTCATGTTGCTTGCGCCGCCTTCGCTCAGTGCAGATACCTGATTGAGAATGTCCTGCGCTTCGGCGGCGCGACCTTCACGGATGGTAGCGGTATTTTCTCGCCGATCCGCGCTTTCCTGTGCGCCGAGATAGGCTTCGTTTGCAGCGGTTTCGAGGGTATTCAGCTCGGCAAGAGGCTCGCCAATCAGCACGCGATACAGGTCCGAACGGGTGAACAGCAGGAGTACAGTCACGAAAATAACGATTAGCATCCCCACCGCCGCGCCTATCGCCAGTGCCAGCGGCGGCACATTGATCAGCCGTTCCGGGTTCTTTTTACCCAGGTTTTTCACATAACGGTAGATGAGGAAGATCACCGCGCCAACGAGTAGACCGGCAAATATGGACGGGAAAAATTCAATGAATGGCGTTGGCAGGATGATCTGGCTGAAAATAATATACAGCGGAATGATGGTTCCGGTTGCAGGGAGCAGCAGCAGGACAATAAACATCAACATGCCGCCCTGCCGTCCCCGAAAGCGGAAACGGGAAAACGAGTACGCGGCGGATGAGCCGAGTACAACCGTAAATACTGACACGCCAAGTGCGATAAACAGGCTGTTCATGAGCATTTCGCCAAAGTAGAGCGGCAGTACGTTGCTTAACGGTTGGGTCAGCAGCTCAACAAAGGCGTTCAGATTGGCGTTTGGCGGGATTAAGACCAGATCCGTCGGGCGGCTGATACCGCGCGGGTCCACCGCCATTGAGACGATCCACATGACGGGAAAGAGGACGAAAGCCAGCATCAAGAGAAGAAACAGCTGGACGAAAATCTGGCGAACGACGATTCCGCGCCGCCGGCGGTTCATGGTGAACCGTTTCGTGTCGGTTTGTGTTTTTGCGGGCGCGGCAGGAAGGGCAACGCCTTTTGCGGTGCCCTGAGCCGATGATTCCATAACCATAGCAGTAACCCTGTATCCTTAAGCTTCGTCAAACGATGCGGTCGCTTTGGTGATACGGTTGTTGATCAGTGTGATGATGAGCAGGACGAAGAAGACGATGATGCTGAAGGCGGCGGCGGCTCCGTAGAGCTGCTCCTGCTGAATGAGTTTATACGCCTGCGTGACCAGAAGTTCCGTTTGCCCGGCGGGTCCGCCCGCTGTGATGAAGAAAATCACGTTGAACTGGTTGAATGTCCAGACCGTGCCAAGCATGATCGCCGGCACCATCGCCGGGCGGATCATCGGCAGCGTAATCGAGCGAAACTGCACCCATTTACTCGCGCCATCCACATCCGCCGCCTCATACAGATCAGGCGGAATGCTTTGCAGCGCACCGGTGGCGACGACCATCATGAAAGGCCAGCCGAGCCAGATGTTCGCCAGCAAAACACAGTAAAATGCCAGCACCGGCGCACCGGCGCGGTCAAACAGCTGCATCGCCAGATTAGAGGAAAAACCATTATTTTGCACGATGTCCAGGAGCGTGCCGATGGCAACCGCACCCAGCACAATGATCGCGCCAAAGGTAAATACAGTTCGCCCGATGGCGATGCCGCCGGTCTCTTTGTTCATAACGCCTTTTCGCCGCGTTCGCAGCACCATCCAGATGACGAGCAGGGTTGAGACGATGATCAGGATGTACGGCATGATCGGCAGCAAATTGATCGGCGTGTCCTGTGAGCCGAGCCAGTTGGTATTCGTTGGGAAAGTCGTTCCCAATCGTTCGTTGATTTGCTCAATCAGCAGGTTCACGCCGCCATTGTTTTGCTGCCACAGATTATTCCAGATGAGCCCGGTAATATAGCCCGGCAGCGCCCACGGCAGCACAAACAATGCCCGATAGATGCGCCGTCCAAGCACGATTTGCCCGTTCAGCGCCAGGGCAACGGCAATGCCAATGGTCGCGTGGAAAAACACATTAACGAGCGTCCACATAATGTTGAAGCCAAGCAGCGGCAGAAACGCATAATTGGGGACGTTCAACTGCCCGGTCAGCACATCCACATAGTTTTCTAAACCAACAAAGGCTGCGGGGTTTGCGGGGTTCAGATTGACAGCGGTGTAATTAAAGAAAGAGATAATTATCTGGTAAGCTTGCGGCAAAAAAGTAATAAAAAACATGACAAACAGCGACGGCAGGATGAAAAGCCAGGGTATACCACTGCTGCGAAGTCCGCCTTTGAGGCTGCTCCACATATCCGGCTGTCTGGTTGGATAAGACTGGGTGGCGGCTGCCATTCCGATGTGCCTTCCTGATTATGATACGAGGCAAGGCAGTGGAACGTTACCTTGCCTCGTATTGCGTTTACGATGTTACACGTACATTCGGCTTATGAGCCAACTGTCCTTCGACGCTTGACGATTCTTACATGCCGTGTGTAGTGTCAATGCCTGCCTGAATAAGATCATAGGCTTGGATACGAGCCTCTTCAGGTGACAGACCACCGGAACCGACCGCTGTAATCGCGTCACCCATCGGACCCCAGAAGGAGCCGAGTTCAGGGCGGTTCGGGAACGGTGTGCCGAGCGCGAACTGTTCGGCAAACGTCGTCAGGTTCGGGTTTTCGAGCGCAACCGCAGGATTGACGGGCAGCAAGCCACCTTCAACCGCCGCAATTGTCTGACCATCCACGCTGGTCACGCAGTCAGAAAACGCGCTGAAAGCTGCCATACTGTTTTCATCGGCGTTGGCGTTGAGGAAGAAGCCTTCACCCTGTGCAAACAGTGCCGGAACATTACCATTGTCGAGCGCGGGCATGATCGAGACGCCGAGATCGTCGCCAAGGTCGTTTTCAAATTGCGCGAGATTCCAGATACCATCGTAAACCATGGCGACATCGCCCGTCTGGAAGCCGGGATTCGGCGATGCGCCGTCAATGACGATACCGCTGTTCGGGTCCTGACCGAGATTGTACATATCCTGGTGCAGCTGCAGGTAAGCATCCATCGCCGCTGCGCCTTCGCTATCGGGCGCAAACGCCGCGTTACCGTCGGCATCCATCAGCGAACCGCCGAGTGAGTACAGGAAGCCCGCGCTGTGGAAGAATCCATTCTGAAATGCAAGACCGGTCACACCTTCTTCAGCCAGATCAGCCGATATAGCAATCACGTCCGCCCAGGTCGCAGGGGCGTCGGGGACGAGCGACGTGTTGTAGAAGAACGCCAGTGTCTTGGCGCTGAACGGAATTCCCCAGACATCGTCATTGTATGTGAACAGACCCCAAGCCGTGTCCGAAGCATTGGCGCGGAGTTCATCAGTGACAAGATCGGTCACAGGGGCAATTAAACCCTGATTTGCCCACGCACCGGCGGCATCATTTGCCCAGATAATCGCATCGGGACCTTCGCCTGAACCCGCTGCTGCGGTGAAACTATCCTGAATCGTGCCGCTGGGGTTGTATACCTGCTCGACATCCACACCAAAATTCGCTGAACAATAGTCAATCAACGATAACAGCATATCGCCTTCGGCATCCTGTTTGGCGTGCCACAGTTCCAGCGTCATGTTGTCCTGTGCGCCAACCGACCCCACCGCCGCCACCAACAGGGCAAGCAGGGCGATGAGCAGAAATACACTTTTTGCCTTCATGGAAATCTCCTTGAACGTTTCACTAAGGTTCAATTGTACGAGACGTACATTTGATATGAATGTATGATAGCAATCTCGTGGAATTTCACAACCGATTCGACCAGTTGTGGGCAGTTTGCACAAAATGCTCACTTGCGGGCGTGTCCACAGTATGGGGCGATACAGCAAGGGTGAGCGCAACTGCCCAATCGCTGACCATTTCGTACATCGCTTCAGCGAGCAAGACTTTTTGTGCGGAATGCGCGTCGCCAAGCTCATGATACTGCTGGCGCAGGACGAGGCAGCGCTGATGCACGTCATCCGCCAGCTCATGCAGCAGATAAATGGAGACCGGTTCATGCACGATCTGTGCTTCGACGAATCGTTCATAATCGGTGGTGTGATAGTCGTTAAGACAGCGATCCAGCAGCCCCATCGCTTCAAGCCGAATGGACTGTAAATCGGAAGCTCTGCGGGGAGGGCGTGTCATCTCATTCATGCCCTATGCCTCAAGTTCCTGCTCAGGCGGACACAGGCGGTACAGGTAGTCCCATGTGTAGATACCTGTATGATGCCCGTCGACCCACGTTGGCATGAGCGCGTAGTTACCGACCAGATCGATCTTTTCGCACTCGTATGAACGTTTTGGTTTCAACACGAGGATGTTATCGGGATCATGCTGGCTACCCATGAACTGATGCCCCCCGCGACATTCAACACACGGGCAGGCTTCACGCAGTTCGGAAAGTGGGTAATAGCACACGCGCTCATCACTCCAGATAATTTCAAGCTGGTGCTGGGTTTTGTTCAGCGTAATGGCTTTGGGCAGAACCGGCATGTTTCACTCAATTGTCTGTTCGCAAACGCAACATTTCACGACAGGCAGCGTATACCCCTTTGGCAGACGCGCCTGTGTTTACACTATACTATGGGGGAGGGCGTGTGAACGCTTAAGCCTGTACCTGCCTTGAAACGCTGTCTCGCTTTGCTTACAATGATTCCGGCGTAACGCTCTTATCGAGAAGGACGCCGACATTAACAAAACGCAATGGAGAGTGCTTGGATGCGTTTACGCTTGATATTTCTTGCTTTGCTGGTGCTGGTGATCAGCGCGTGCCAGGGTCCGCCGCCAACGGTCATCTACGTGGTGCTTTCGCCAACCCCGAATGCGACAGAAGCCGCACAGGCACTGCTTGAACAGACTACTGAGGCAACTGCCGAAATCACAGAATCCGCCACAACCGTATCGCCGCCGCCGACATCGGCGATTATTCCTTCGCCCATGCCGACGGCAATGGCTGCCGCACCGACTCAACCACCGGTCACGGCTCAGGCGCAGGCGGGCGCGACCGGGACGCCAAGCCCGCTGCCGCCTAATTTTCCCACGCCTGTGCAGGCGAATATTCAATATGCAGAGCAGCTTTTTGAAAATGGGCGCATGTTCTGGCTGCAACCGATTGGTCAAATCTGGGTGTTAGTGGTGACGGGCGAGGGACGTGGCTCATGGTCCATTTACGCGGATAACTTCGCCGAAGGTGACCCGGAGACCGACCCCAGCATTGTGCCGCCGTCCGACGATCTGCAACAGCCTGTTCGCGGCTTTGGGCTGTTATGGCGGGAAAATGATGACGTTCGTGAGGCACTCGGCTGGGCAGTGCAGGACGAAGTAGGCTATGTCGCTCCGTATGAGTATCATGCAGGCGGCACAGTAGACTCCAGTGGCGATTACGTCGCGGCACCTGGTTATCACACGATCTACAGTTTTCGGGGGGAGCGCTTCCGACTGAATGAAACCGATGCTACGTGGCAGCTTGGGGGATAGCTGATCATGACGGAATTCCCGCGCCGCTGGTCGCTTTCCCCCGCTGATCCCTATTGTGCGGTGATTGCGGCGGATGCGCGTCATTCACAGACGGATTACCGTCATGATGTCGCGTGGGAACTCCAGTTAGGGGCGCAGGAAAGTACCGCGCTGGCTTTGACAACCCGTTATGGTGGACGAGTGGGTTTGGCAAGTATCGCCCCATCATGGCTGCTCGAAGGGCGCTCGATTTTTCAGGCAGTGGCTTACGCACACCCGCCGATATTGACGGGTTTCGCGCCCGGCTATCTTCGGGCGGAGGCAGCGCTCACACCGTCATTAGACCTGCTGGCGGAATACCTGGTTTTTGACAGTCATTCGGTAGGCGGACGATTTACCGTTACCAACAAGGCGGCGAATGACTTATCCCTGCGCCTCGACCTCGTCGGCTTTATCGCCCTTAATGGGCGCGAACTCAAAATCGTCATCCTGCCCGACACAAATAGGGACGCGCTGGCGATGAAGGCGGGCAATCTTCGCCCGGTTACGCTGCTGGAAGGCGGGCGTTTCGACGGCGAAAGCAGCGCCAAAATCGGTGTGAATCTGAGCGTACCAGCGAACGGGCAGGTGAGCGTAAAGTGGACGAGCGCGGCACGGGCTTCCTCAGGCGACTCGATGGCGCTTGCCGTGAAATTGTTAGAGCAGGACTTTGATGCGCTGATCATCACAACACTCAAAAGCGCGGCGGCTATTCCAGTTATCCAGACGGGCGACGATGATACGGATGCCGCGATTGCTTCCAGTTATCAACAGCTTGTACAGTCGTTTCTCAAGCCGACATCTTATTTGCCGTTTTCTTCATTCGTGGCGACGCGCCAGCCGGGGCGCGGGGCGGATACCTCACGTAGTTGGATAGGGCAAAACCCAACGGATGCTTATCTGACCGCGCTTGGCGTGGCAGCAGTTGATCCCGCCCTCGCGCAGGGGATTGTCCTTAATTATCTGGCGATACAAAAATCAGACGGCTGGATAGATTTTCAACCGGGCTTAGGCGGGCAGCGGCAGGGCGTGTTGTGCCTGCCGATTCTGGCGCGGCTGGCATGGGGGATTTTTCAGTACACCGAAGACGACGCCTTTCTCGCTGAGACCTATCCCAAACTTGTGAAATTCTTTGAGCGCTGGTTGCAGTCCGATCTGGATGTGGATGGTGATAGCGTCCCTGAATGGCAGAGTGAAGCCCAGACAGGCTACCCGTATATGCCGACTTTTGCGGCGGGCAGGTCATGGGGGCAGGGCGCGGATATTCGTCTTGTTGAAGCGCCTGATTTGCTGGCGTATCTGCTCTCCGAAGCCGTCAGTTTGCGTGAAATCGCCTATTACCTGCATTATGATGCGGGTGAAGCGGCATTCGCAAAGCACATTGATAGGCTGAATACCGCGCTGGAAACGCTGTGGCAGAAGGATCGCTATGTTTATCGTGACCGCGATACCCATCTAACCACCTCGGCTGAATCAATATTGAAGGATGGGCGCGGCGGCGAGGAGCATTTTGTCGCGCTTCTACTTGCCAAGCCAAGCCGCCTGATCGTACATGTCATCGGCGGGTGGGAGCATGTGCCGCAGCTTACTTTGAAAATCACGGGCAAGGACAGGAATAATCAGGCTGTGGAAGAAATCGCCTCCGCAGACAAACTGATGTGGTCACACGGGCGCGGTGTTTATACCACGCAGTCGGTGTTCTCGGCGGTGGATAAAATACAGGCGGAACATCTTGTTTCCGTGTACCGTGTCGAGGCAGCGACGATGGATACCAGCGGTGTGGACATGAGTACACTGCTTCCGCTTTGGTCAGTGGGAATTGATCACCGCCGCGCTCAGTCGCTCATATTACTGGTCATGAGCGATTTTCTGCGCCCGAACGGTGCGACGATGCTCTCCCATCGTGATCTGCGCTTTGACCCCTCAAATGCGGATGGTGCCGGCGGGGTGTGGCTGTTCTGGAATACATTGATCGGAGAGGGTCTTATCGAATTGGAGCGCTTCGGTGAAGCGGCTGATCTGCTGAAAAATATCCTCAAAGCCCAAGTCAAAGTTCTCAAAGCTGAGAAAAATTTCTTTCAGTTTTACCATACGGATGAGGCAAAAGGGCTGGGTGAGCGTGGACATACGGCGGGTATTGTGCCGCTGCATTTGCTCTGGCGGGTGCTTGGGGTACGGATCATTTCGCCGCGCAAAGTCTGGGCAGGAGGTCCTTTTCTATGGGGAAAACCGATCATCATTCGGCAGCATGGTGTAGAAGTACGCCGCGCTGAAAACGGGACTGTCGTGCGTTTTCCATCGGGTCATATCGCCGAACTGGCGGCGGATGCGCCGTTCAATGCGTTAGTCGACTCTGGCACAATGCCGTAAACCGCGTACTATAAAGAAACAATTTTTACTTCGATGCCGATTTCTAAAGTGCCGCAATGACTTCTCTGGATGAACGTTACAGCCTGATCTTTCATCGTGTTGCCGACGGTGTTCTTGTCATTGGCGTAGATGGCATGATAGAGCAAGCCAACCCCGCCGCCGCTGCCATGCTTGATGTGCCGCTGGAAGCATTATGCTCGCAACTGCCGCGAATCGTCCTGAAGAATTATCCGGCGCTGTTTAGCCTGCTTAATGGGAAAGAAACGCGCCCGATTGATGTTCCGATTGCGCGTAAACGGTTGGCAGAAGGCACGTCTGTTCCCCTTGCCAGCGGCGGGTTGATCGTATTTTTGCGGGATGTTACAGAGCAGCGCAGCCTGGAGTCACGCCGCGAAGCGCTGATCAACAGCATTGCCCATGACCTGCGAAATCCGCTGGCAGCAATTGGCGGTTTTGCGGAACTCGTCGCCCGGTCAGGTGAACTCACCGCCGATCAGACGCATTTTATCAATCGTGTGCGCCAGACGACGAGCAAGCTCAATGATGTGATGACGAACCTGACCGATCTGGCGTGGGTGGAAGCGGGGATGCCGTTGCAGCGCCAGGCGATAGATTTCGGCGCCCTCATTGATGAGGTGATTGCCGAATTTTCAGAACGTGCTAAAGCGAAAGATATTTCGTTTGTGATTTCTATTCAGGACCCGCTGCCGAAAATTGTCGGTGATCCACTGCGGATTCGTCAACTGCTTTCGCAGTTGATCCAGAACGCGCTGTTGTTTTCGGATGGGCAAACAATGGTGATCATTCACGCATGGGGGGATGACCGCGAATTATATTGTTCGGTTGCCGATCAGGGTTTTGGGATCGCGGAGGATGAACTGGAGATGGTATTTGATCGCCTGTATCGTTCACGGGATGAGCGTGTGCGGGATTTGCCTGGCGGCGGCATTGGCTTGACGCTGGCAAAGCGGATTGTCACGCGGCACGGCGGGGCAATATCCGTCACGAGTACGCTTGACAGAGGCAGCACGTTCACGTTTTCGCTGCCGGCTGCTGAGGTGACTTCTTAACGTCATGCGCCGCGTTCGCGTTACGCTCCCGGCAACGATTACCGAGTTTGGCTGTGCGGCTGAAGGTTTGAGCCTAGCATTGGCACTGCACGTCAACCTTGAAGTGATCGAGCGTAAAGGGGACGGATTTGTCGTCGAAACGATGGGCGAAGGCGCGGGCGTGTATAGCCTTGGGCTGCGTCATCCATCTGCGTTGGGGATGATGCGCGTGTTTCAACTTTTGGAGCGTACCGTCTTTGGTCTCACGCTTCGCATTGACAATGCCATCCCGCTGGCGGCGGGGCTGGGGGCAGAAGCGGCATTTTCGGCGGCGGGGATGATCGCGGCGAATAACCTGTTGGGCAACCCGTTGAGTCGCGCTGACCTGATTGAAATGGCGGCGCAGACCACACGCCAGGCGTCACGGGTTGCAGCAGGGATGCTTGGCGGATTGGTAACAGGCTTTCTGGAAGATATTGAACTGATTTATCGCAATTTGCCGATTGAGCGGATGAGCATACTGCTAGTGGTGCTTGAATCTGAAGAACTCGCCGCACCGCCACTTGAGCGTGTGCCGCGAGAAGATGCTCTGCACGACCTGACGATGCTGCCACTTTTACTCGAAGGATTGCGTACAGGCAATTATGACCTGATTGGGCGCGGTTGCGAAGATCGGTTGTCCGGCGTTGGGCGGCGTGCCGTTGTGCCATCCGTCGAACGGTTTACGAAACTTGTCAATGATTATGGCGGGGTGTGGACGACCAGCGGCATTGGCGCGGCGCTCATCGTCTTCGCGCCTGACGAACACCGCAAACTTGCTGCCGATATTGAAGCGCTGTTTCGCATCGCCAGCGTCAAAGCTCGCACCTGGATACTGCCTGTGGACACGCAGGGCGTTGTGGTGAGCGCTGCCCAGAGCGCATAACCTTTTGCTCTATCGGCGCTAACGTAATTCCATCGGTCATGAGTTTATAATGCCTGTGAAATTTCTCACAAAACAATAGAGACGTATTCCCATGTTTAGCGCACTCAGACGCCCGCCGCGCCGCAAAAAAGAGGATGACAACGATTATGTTGAAACACCATCCGGTCCCGTAAACTGGCGGCGTTTGTTCGGCTTGCTGCTTCCGTATCGCTTGCAAATGGTGATCGCGTTCATCGCGCTGATCTTTAGTTCACTGTTAAGCCTTGTCTTTCCCGCCGTCATCCAGATCGTTGTGGATACGGTGCTGGTTGCTGGAAACACGCAGCTGCTCAATCAGGTGACGCTGGCGCTGCTGCTGGTGTTTCTGCTCCGTTCGATCGCCACATTTGTCGAGTCGTACACATTGGGACGGGTTGGGGAGCGGATCATCGTGGATTTGCGCGTGCAGCTGTACGCGCACCTGATGAACCTGTCGCTTGGCTTTTTCGCCACGCGCCGAGTCGGGGAATTGGTCTCGCGCCTTGCCAGTGATGTAACAACGCTCCGCAATGCGCTGACAAATAACGTCAACACCTTCCTTCAGCAGACGATCATCATGGTCGGCTCGATCATCATCATGCTCATCATCAACTGGCAGTTAACGATGTTCATCCTCATCCTGGTGCCGGTCATCGTTGTGATCGGCGCGGGCTTTGGCTTGTATCTGCGCCGCACGAGTACGACGATTCAGGATGAACTGGCAGGCTCGGCTACGGTGGTTGCCGAAACCCTGCAAAATATCCGCGAGGTGAAAAGTTTCGTCCGCGAGGATTACGAGAACGGACGTTACGGTGAAGCGGTCAACCGCGCCTATACCGCCGCAATCAAAGTCCTTCGCGTTCGATCCGCTTTCGGAGCGCTGATGGCATTTCTCGGTTTTGCGGGCGTGGCGCTGGTGCTGTGGTTTGGCGGGAATGAAGTGATTGCCGGGCGACTCAGCGGCGGCGAACTGATCGCCTTTCTGATATACGGGCTGAGCGTCGCCGGAAGTCTCGCGTCACTTGTCGGTCTGTATGCCAGTTTTCAGGAAGCAGTTGGCGCGTCCAAGCGAGTCTTCCAGATAATGGATACTCCGTTCGGTGTGAAGGACGTGCAGGGCGCGAAATCGCTGTCTCAGGTGAAAGGGCGCGTCACGTTCAGTGATGTATCGTTTGCCTATGATGAGCGTCAGGAAGTGCTGCATCGTATCAACCTCGATATTGCGCCAGGTGAAATTGTCGCGCTGGTCGGTCCGAGCGGAGCAGGGAAAAGCACGATTTTCAACCTGATCCCGCGTTTTTATGATCCGACGCAAGGATCAGTGAGCATGGATGGGGTAGATGTGAAAAGCATGACCCAACAAAGCCTGCGCGAAGCCATCGGGATTGTGCCGCAGGAAACGCTGCTGTTTGGCGGAACGATTTACGAAAACATCCGCTATGGACGTTTGAACGCGACAGAGAGCGAAATTATCAGCGCCGCGAAAGCCGCCAACGCGCACGACTTCATCATCGGGCTGCCCGATGGCTACCAGACAATTGTCGGTGAACGCGGTATTCGCCTGAGTGGTGGGCAGCGGCAGCGCGTGGCGATTGCCCGCGCTCTTCTCAAAGACCCGCGTGTGCTGCTGCTGGATGAAGCCACATCCAGCCTCGACAGTGAGAGCGAGCATGAAGTGCAAGAAGCGCTGGCGCGGCTGATGCAGAATCGCACGACGGTGATTATTGCCCACCGCCTGAGTACTGTTCGTATTGCTCACCGGATTGCCGTGCTGGAGTCGGGGAATATCATTGAACTTGCTACGCACGATGAACTGATGGACAAGGATGGGCTGTATGCGCGGCTGTATTCGATGCAGTTCCGCGAACAGGATATTCCCGAACTGTTGGAGGTCGTAAATTAAGCGGCGGATCACTTATCACGCAGGTGTTTACGCTGCCCCGCTGGAGTAAAAGTATGTCACTTTCAGGCAAAAAGGTCGCTGTCACAGGGGCAACGGGTTTCCTGGGCGGTGCGCTGGCGCGTCGTTTGGTGGCAAATGGAGTGCAGGTCACAGCCTTGGTGCGCTCACTTGATAAAGCTGCTTCGCTGGAAAAGCTAGGGATCACGCTCGTGCAGGGTGATTTAACGACTCCCGATTCGGTACGCCGCGCTGTTGCCGGAAGTGAAATCGTCTTCCATGTTGCCGCCGGTATGAACGGCGGCTATGAGGAGATGTATCCGGCGACGGTCACGGGGACGCAGAATGTTGTAGATGCGGCGGCAGTTGAAGGGATAAAGCGAATTGTCCATGTGAGTTCTATCGCTGTCTACAGCCTGAGCTATCGCGGCATGATCACCGAAGACAAGCCGATCATCCCCGGCGCATATCCGTATGCGAACACGAAGGCGCTGGCGGAACAGATCGTCCTTTATTCCCCTATCGAATATTCAATCATTCGCCCTGCGATGATTTACGGACCCGGCGCGAGTCTATGGACAGCGGGCATGTTTCGCCTTGCCTCCATGCGCCCGACGCCGTTTGTGGGAGATGGTAGTGGTTCAAGCCATCCCATTTTTGTGGATGACGTTGTGGATATGATGTATCTGCTTGGTGAACATCCAGGTGCTGCCAATCAGATATTCAACTGTGCGCCTGATCCCGCCCCGACCTGGCGAGCGTATCTGGGTGCTTATCAACAGCTTGTTCAGAACGACTCGTGGTTTGCGCTGCCCGTTCCGCTGATGGCTGGCATTGCCGCCATCCTGATGATGTTTTCGCCGCGCAAAAGCTTTATGCGTGATATGACGGAGAGCGTGGGCTGGCTGACAAGTAGAAATGCCTACAGCATGGCGAAGGCGCGTGACCTGCTGGGCTGGTCGCCTCGCACAACGCTGGAGCAGGGCATAGCTCAGTGTGCGATGTGGCTGCGCGAAAGCGGGCAGCTTGCGTGAATGACTGGCTGGCGCTGATCCTGCTTGTGCTGGTCGGCTTTGGCATCGTTGCTCTGCTGTACTGGCTGATCATCGAAACTGAAGGCGTGTATCTGGGGCAGCGCGTTGTCACCTTGCTTTACGATTATTACGCCGGACGCTACGAGGATGTCAAGCGGTTTCGCGCCAATTATGAACATCAGTATCTATCACAGCCGTTGATGCAGGAG
>Ga0224723_1000545_pt1 | contig 25480 bp, 26 predicted proteins | sample Balambano_FR2_Me_FD_161647 | JGI IMG/M metagenome (GOLD analysis project Ga0224723, IMG submission 161647) | Freshwater sediment microbial communities from Lake Towuti, South Sulawesi, Indonesia - Balambano_FR2_MetaG | ecosystem: Environmental > Aquatic > Freshwater > Lake > Sediment | place... | reverse complement strand
GGCGGCGGTCGCGGTTCGGGGTGCCGCCGAGCCGCGACCGCCGCCAGTCGACCGATGCCAGCGTGTTCCGTCCGCGCGGCCTGCCCGCAGTCTGAGCCGGCCAGCCGCGCGCGCGATCAGTTGACGATGTGCTCGATCCGGTAAAGCCCGCTCGCGCGGTTGAGGTGGTCGGCCATCTCGCGGGCGGCGCGGTCGGGGTCGCGGGCGGCGATGGCCGAAAGGATCGCGGCATGCTCGACGATGGTGACATGCTCCTTGCCCGGCGCCTTGACCAGCGCGGCATGGAACCGGGCCAGCCAGGCGAACAGCGCGGCGCTCATGCCCGAGAAAATCGGATTGCCGCTCATCGCCGCCATCTCGGCATGGAACTTGCCGTCGAGCTCGAGGAACTGGTCCGACGGCACCGGCGCGAGCCGCATCCGGTCCAGCACGTCCTGGAGCCGCGCCAGGCCCTCGGGGTTGACGCGCCGCGCGGCGATCCGGGCCATCTCGCATTCGAAGGTGATCCGCGCCTCCTTGAGATGCTCAAGGCTGTCGGCGGAGTGGACGAGCAGGTGGCGCATGCTCTCGCCCAGCTGCGCCAGCGCGCGCTCGAAGCTCGGCTGCGCCACCCGCGGCCGCTCGCCGTGGCGGATCTCGATCAGCCCCATCCGCTCGAGGTTCTGCATCGCCTCGCGCACTGCCGGCCGGCCGACCCCGAAGAGCGACATCAGCTCGCGCTCGGAGGGCATCACGTCGCCCGGCGTGAGGTCGCCCGACTTCAGCTGCGCCAGAAGCCGCTCCTCCACCTGGTCGGACAGCTTGCGCCGTTCGATCGCCAAGGGTTTGATGCGCGTCTCTGTGGGCATGGTCGCGGTCCTCGCTGGCCCGAAGGATGCCGGCTCAGGCGGCATCGTCAATCGGGAACCTTGCGCCGGAGTCAGGATCGAACAGATGAGTGCTTCCGGGAACGGCGGCGAGGCGGATCGGATCGCCGGGGCGGTAGGCCCGGCGCTCGCGGAACACGCCGGTGACCTGCACGCCGCCGGTCTCCATCACCACATGCGTCTCGGCCCCGGTCGGCTCGGTGACGATCACCGTCGCCGAGACCCCGGCGGGATCGACCAGGAGGGCCTCCGGCCGCACACCGAGGATCACCGACCGCCCCTCGCCCAGCTCGGCCGCCGCCGCCGGGAGGGGCCAGGCCGGCTGGCCCGACCCGTCGCGCAACCGTACCCGGCCGTCCGCGAGGGCGATGCTGCCGGGGATCAGGTTCATCGCCGGCGAGCCGATGAAGGTCGCGACGAAAGTGTTGGCCGGGCGGTCGTAAAGCTCGATCGGCGTGCCCACCTGCTCGATCCGCCCGTCGCGCATCACCACGATCCGGTCGGCCATGGTCATCGCCTCGATCTGGTCGTGGGTGACGTAGATCGTGGTGGTCTGCAGCCGCTGGTGCAGCGCCTTGATCTCGGCCCGCATCGCGACGCGCAGCTTGGCGTCGAGGTTCGACAGCGGCTCGTCGAACAGGAACACCTGCGGGTCGCGCACGATCGCGCGGCCCATCGCCACGCGCTGGCGCTGGCCGCCCGACAACTCGCGCGGGAACCGGCCAAGCAGGCGCTCGAGGTCGAGGATCTTGGCCGCGCGCCCCACTTCGCGGTCGATGTCGGCGCGCGGCCGCCCGGCCAGGCGCAGCGAGAAGCCCATGTTCTGCGCCACCTTCATGTGCGGATAGAGCGCATAGTTCTGGAACACCATCGCGATGTTGCGCTCCTTCGGCGGCAGGTCGTTCACCACCTCCTCGCCGATTGTGATGGTGCCGCCGCTGATCCCCTCGAGCCCGGCGATCATCCTGAGGAGGGTGGACTTGCCGCAGCCCGAGGGGCCGACCAGCACGACGAACTCGCTGTCGCGCACGTCGAGGCTGATGCCATGCACCACCCGGAGGCCGCCGTAGGCCTTGACCACGTCTCTCAGGTGCACGACGGCCATGGCGGGTGCCCTCCAACTGGTATGATGACCTATTGACATACTGATGCAACCCAGCGCAAGCTGGAATCGCGCTCTGGTGGCACGGGTGGGCCGGCCGCGGAACGCTTGGGGGGATGATGACGCGGATCGCGCTCATGGGGGCGGGCGGCAAGATGGGCGTGCGGCTGTCGCGCAACCTCGCCGCCAGCCGGTTCGAGGTGGCCCATATCGAGGTGTCGCCGGCCGGGCGGGACCGGCTGGCGGCAGAGACGGGCATGGCCTGCGTCGGCGTGGACGAGGGCATCGCCGGGGCCGAGGCGGTGATCCTGGCCGTGCCCGACCGGCTGATCGGCGAGATCCTGACCGGGCTCGCGCCGCGGCTTCCGGCCGGCACGCTGGTGGTGATGCTCGACGCCGCGGCGGCGCATGCGGGCACGCTGCCGGCGCGGCCCGACCTGACCTATTTCGTCACCCACCCCTGCCACCCGCCGCTGTTCAACGACGAGACGACGCCCGCCGCCAAGGCCGACTTCTTCGGCGGCATCGCCGCCAAGCAGCATATCGTCTGCGCCCTGATGCAGGGCCCCGAGGCGCATTATGCGCTCGGCGAGGAGATCGCGCGGGCGATCTACGCGCCGGTCATGCGGGCGCACCGCTGTTCGGTGGAGGCGCTGGCGATCCTCGAGCCGGCAATGGCCGAGACGGTCGGCGCCACGCTCGCGCTGGCGCTCCGCGAGGCGACCGACGAGGCGGTGCGCCGCGGCGTGCCCGAGCAGGCAGCGATGGATTTCATGCTGGGCCACCTGACGATCGAGCTCGCCATCGCCTTCGGCGTCTTTCCCGAAGGCAAGTTCTCGGATGGCGCGCTGCATGCGATCGCGGCCGCCCGGCCGGTGATCTTCCGCGACGACTGGCTCGAACGGGTGTTCGACCCGCGGGCCGTCCTGAGTTCGGTGCGCGAGATCGCCGGACCGCCGCAGGCCGCCTGAGGCGACCCGCCTGCGGCAACTGAACCGGCCCTGCGTTCAAGCGGGCGGTGCCGGGGCCAGCCCGGCGGGAATGGCCGACGTGGCCTGAAGGGAGGAGAGAGGATGACTAGCCGCTTTCTGCTGACGACGGCTCTTGCCGCCACCGTGGCGCTGCCCGCGGCGGCGCAAGAGCTGCGCTTCTTCAACGTGTTCGACGCCACCGCGACCGCGCTCTGGGAGCCCGTGCTCGCCGCCTATGCCGAGGCGACCGGTACCAGCGTGGTCAGCGAGTCGATCGCCGGGTCCGGCGCTGCGGTCTATCCCGACGTGCTGCGCACCTCGGTCGCCTCAGGCTCGCCGCCGGACGTGTTCTTCATGTGGGGCGGCACCATCGCCCAGCCTTTCATCGATGCCGGCCAGGTGCGCGAGATCTCGGATCTTTATGCGCAGTATGGCTGGAACGACCGCTTCCCGCCGTGGATCATTGCCCGGCTGAAGCAGCCCGACGGCTCCATCTACGGCGTCCCCTTCAAGGCGCGCGGCATGGGGCTGTGGTACAAGAAGGCGCTGTTCGAGGAGTTCGGGCTGACCGAGCCCACGACCTATGCCGAACTCGAGCAGATCTGCACCAAGCTGGCCGAGGCCGGCAAGTACTGCGCCTCGTTCGGCGGCCAGTTCGGCTGGCACACGATGCGGCTGGTGGACTACTTCCTCGAGGACACCTGCGGGCCCGAAGTGCATGACGCGATCAATGCCCGGGCCCAGACCTGGGATCAGCCCTGCGTGGTCGATGCCTTCGCCCGGCTGAAGGCCTGGGTGGACAACAAGTGGCTCGTCCCCGATTTCCTCGGCGTCGCCCCGGCCGATTCGCGGATGCCGATGTATCTCGACAATGCCGCGATGGTCTACGAGGGCGGCTGGTTCGAGAACGTGCTGGCGGGCGACGGCCAGAACCCGGCCGACTATGCCTTCTTCCTGCCGCCGACCGCCTCGGGCCGCTACCACGCCTTCCCCGAGCAGTGGATGATCCCTGCGGAAACGGCCAATGCCGAGGCGGCGGGCGCCTATCTCGACTGGGTGACGAACGGCGAGACGCACATGGCCTACCGGGCGACCTTCGAGGGCTCGGTGTCCGACGGCTACTCGCCCGACTGCGCGGCCTTCCCCCATGCCTGCGCCTGGACCGAGATCCTGACCTCGGACCGCGGCACCTATCCGCCGACCGACCAGGCCTTCGAGAAGGAACTGATCGACGGCTTCTTCGAGGCGCAGGACGGCGTGGTCGCCGGGTTGATGACACCCGAGGCGGCGGCGGCACTGATCCAGAGCTACGTCGAACAGTACGACCAGCGCGGCTGACCCGCACGCGCCGCGCATGACAGCCGGCCGGGGCAGCCCGGCCGTGCTGCCGCCCCGGCGGCGGCCTTCCCCGAGGACGACAAGACCGATGACGCTAGCCGACAGCCGCGCGACCCGCGCGCGACCGCGCGCTTCCGCCGCCCGCCAGCGCCGGCAGCGGGTGCTGGCGGCGGTCCGGCCCTGGCTGTTCCTTGCGCCGGCGCTGTCGCTCTATCTCGTCTTCCTCGTCCTGCCGATGCTGTTCACGCTCTACATGAGCTTCTTCAGCTGGGACGGCCTGTCGCCCCTGTCCGAGCGGGTGTTCGTCGGCCTCGGCAACTACGTCCGCGCCTTCGCCGAGGACGACGTGTCGCGCCGGGCCTTTGTCAACAACCTCTACTGGACCGCCGGCGCGGTCATCATCCCGACCGTGATCGGCCTTCTGCTCGCGGTCGCGCTGAACAGTCTGACGGCGGTGAACCGGCTCCTGCGGACCATCTACTACGCCCCCGCCGTGTTGCCGCTGGTCGCGGTCGGGCTGATCTGGGGCTGGATGTACAACCCGAACTTCGGCGCGGTGAACCTGTTCTTGCGCTGGGTCGGGCTCGACGGTCTGGCCGGCGGCTGGCTGTCATCGCACACGATGGCGCTGCCCGCGACCTTCTTCACCTATGTCTGGAGCCACGTCGGCTTTCCGATGATCCTCTACCTCGCCGGGCTGCAGTCGATCCCGCGCGAGCTTTACGAGGCGGCGCGGATCGACGGCGCCTCGCGCTGGCACTGCTTCCGCCACATCACCCTGCCCGGGCTGATGGAGACGCATGTCATCGTGCTGTCGCTCGCGGTCATCAACGGCTTCAAGGTGTTCGACCTGATCTACACCATGACCTACGGTGGGCCGGGCCGGTCCACCCATGTGCTGGGAACCTGGATGTATTTCCAGACCTTCCAGTACTACGAGGCCGGCTATGGCGCGGCGCTGGCCTGGATCATCGCCGCGATCGTGCTGGTGGTCGCCGTGCCCTACATCCGCCGGATGTCGAGGGACTGATGGACAGCATCGTCGCCTCGGCCGCCGACCGCCGGTTCGCCCTCGCCGTCAAGCTGTTCCTGGTCGTGCTGGCGGTCATCTGGCTGATGCCCTTCGTCGTGATCCTGCTGACCGCGATCCGGTCGCAGGGCGACATGATCTCCAACGGCGTGTTCTCCTGGCCGCAGGCGATCGCCTGGCAGAACTTCTCGAATGCATGGGACGCCGGCAACTTCTCGGTCTATTTCCGCAACAGCCTGTTTCTGATCCTTGTCAAGGTGCCGCTCGGCCTGCTGATCGCGGCGCTGGCGGCCTATCCCCTGGCGAAGATGCAGTTCCGCGGCTCGGACGCCGTGTTCATCTTCTTTCTCGTGGGCCTTGCCGTGCCGGTGCAGGTGACGCTGCAGCCGCTTCTCGTGATGATGAAGTCGCTCGGCATCGGCAACACGCTCTGGGCGCTGATCCCGCCCTACCTGGCCTTCGGGCTGCCGTTCCAGATCTTCGTGATGCGGGGCTTCTTCCGGCTCCTGCCGAACGAGCTGATCGAGGCGGCGCGGGTCGATGGCGCCAGCGAGACCGGCATCTTCTTCCGCATCATGCTGCCCCTGTCGCTGCCGCCGCTGGCGACGCTCGCGATCATCGACGCGCTGGCCACCTGGAACGAGTTCCTGATCGCGCTGGTGCTGATCTCGGCCAATGCCTCGCGCACCGTGCCGATCGGGCTGATGCAGTTCCAGGGGCAGCATTCGTCGCAATACACGCTGCTGATGGCTGGGGTGCTGATCTCGATCATCCCCGTCCTGCTGATCTTCCTGTTCCTGCAGCGCTATTTCATCGCCGGCCTGGCCGGCAGCGTGAAGGGCTGAGGGGACCGGACGATGCCGCCGCGCCGCCTGCACAAGATCACGCTCCGCTCTGGCCGGGCCTATCCGAGCCCCTTCGCCGATGTCGCCGTCACCGGCCATTTCAGCGGGCCGGACGGCGCCTCCTTCAGCCATCCTGCGTTTCACGACGGCGACGGCACCTGGCGGCTGCGGGTCGCGCCGGAGCCCGCCGGGGTCTGGCACTGGCACACGACCGCGGTGCCCGCCGATCCCGAACTGGAGCGCAGCGGCCGCATCGAGATTGCCCCGGGCACCGGCCGGGGCTTCCTGCGCTCGGTGCCCGGCTCGGCCAGCGGGTTCCGCTTCGAGGACGGCAGCGACATCTGGCTCTGCGGCGACACGACCTATGACCTGTTCGGGATGGACTATTGCGGCGGCGACGTGGCGGGGTTCCTCGCCCGCCGCGCGGCGCAGGGCTATACCCACCTGCGCATCCGCGTGCCGGTCAGCCGCTTTCACCCCCCGGCCAGCCACTGCGACTGGCAGACGCGGCGCTGCTGGCCCTGGGGCGGGTCGGAACAGGCGCCGCGCTTTGACCTCCTGAACCTCGACTGGTTCCGCTCGGTCGATGCGACGATGGGCAAGATCGCGGCGTCGGGCCTCGGGATCGAGATGATCATGCAGGCCTGGGGCTTTGAGTTCCCGTTCAACCACCGCGCCTGGTTCACCGCCGAGTGGGAGCGGCTCTGGCTGCGCTACCTGATCGCGCGCTACGACGCCTATGCGTGCGTCTGGTTCTGGACGCCGCTGAACGAATATGAATACCACAACAATGGCGACTGGAACTGGTCGCCCGCCTCGGACGTCTGGGCGCTGGACATTGCCCGCTGGATCAAGGCGACCGCCGCCCATGGCCATCCGGTCGCGATGCACAACGGCCCCGTCCTGCCGCCCTTCGCCGAGCGGTTCCGCTCCGATCCGGCCGCGGTGGACACGATCATGTTCCAGCACTGGGGCGGGCGGGGCCCCGAGGACGGCTGGCTCGCCACCGGCATCGAGGACCAGATCGCCGAAAGCCTGGCCGGCTGGCCGGGCACCGCCGTCTTCGCCGAATGGGGCTACGAGCAACAGGACGGCGCGCCGCGCGACTTTCCGTATTTCGAGCACTGCGACCGCAGCCACAACCGCCGCGGCGGCTGGCGCGGCGCCTTCGCAGGCCTGCCGATCGCCAATGGCTTCGAGTTTACCTGGTCGCCCAAGATGGTGCTCGACCGCGACCTGCCCGGCGTCACCGATCTGGCCCATATCCGCAGCTTCATGTCCGGCCTCGCGGCGCAGGGCCGCCCGGTCCCGGCGCCCGGGCTTGTGGCCGACGACCACCCCGCCGGCACCCGGCCGCTGGCGCTCGCCGCCGGGGCGGCACGGGCGGCCTACCTTCCCGCCGGCGGCGGCGCCGCGCTGCGGCTGGAGGGCGGCTGGCGGCTGCGCTGGTTCGACCCGCGGACCGGCGGCTTTTCCGCGCCCGAAGCGGTCGGCGCGGCAAGTGGCCTTCTGTCGCTCGCTGACCCGGGCGGCAGCGACGCCGGGGGCCGGCCGCTCGACTGGGTCGCCGAACTTTTTCCAACCCCCTGAGGAGACCCCGATGTCCGGACCCGACAGCCTGCCCCGCCGCTCCGTCGGCGAATGGGCCTTCCATTCCTCCCGAGCCTATTACAGCCCCTTCGCCGATGTCGAGGTGGACGCCGATTTCACCGCCCCCTCGGGGCAGGTGCTGACGATGCCCGCCTTCCATGACGGCGACGGCATCTGGCGCGTCCGCTTCAACCCCGGCGAGGCGGGGCGCTGGACGGCGCGGCTGCGCGCGCGCCCGGCCAATCCCGACCTGACGGCGGAATGGTCGTTCGAGGTCACCGACCGGGCGCATCGCGGCTTCCTGCGCGCCACGCCCGGGGCCAACTGGGGCTTCACCTTCGAGGATGGCAGCACCGCCTTCCTGTCGGGCGACACCACCTATGACCTGTTCGGGATGGATTACTGCGGCGGCAATGTCGCGGGCTTCCTTGACCGGCGCAAGCGGCAAGGCTTCAACCTGTTCCGGACGCGCCTGCATGTCAGCCCGTTCCATCCGCCGGCCGGGCACAGCACCTGGCATACCAAGCGCATGTGGCCCTGGGGCGGCTCGCCGACCTCGCCGCGCTTCGACCTCTTCAACCTCGACTGGTTCCGGAACGTCGATCGCAACGTCGCCCGGATCGACGAGATGGGCCTCGGGCTCGAGATGATCATGGAGGGCTGGGGCTTCGAGTTCCCGTTCAACCACCGGTCGTGGTTCACCGCCGAGTGGGAGGCGCTGTGGATGCGCTATCTGATCGCGCGCTACGACGCCTATCCTTGCGTCTGGTTCTGGACCCCGCTCAACGAATACGAGTACTATCCGAACGGCGACTGGAACTGGACGCCGACCGCCGACCGTTGGGCGCTCAGGATCGCGCGCTGGATCAAGGGCACGGCGCCGCACGGGCACATCCTGACGATGCACAACGGCCCGCGCCTGCCGCCCTTTGCCGAGCGGTTCCGCGCCGACCCCGAGGCGGTGGACGCGATCATGTTCCAGGAATGGGGCACCCGCGACCGCGATCTGGGCTGGCTCGCCGCCGGGATCGAGGAGAGCTTCGCCGCCGCCTTCGCCGGCTGGCCGGGATCGAAGGTCTTCGCCGAATGGGGGTATGAGCGCAACCCGGCCTATGACAACAACTTGCCGCATCACGAATTCTGCGACCGCAACCATACGCGGCGGTCGGCCTGGCGCGGGGTGATGTCGGGGATGGGGATCATCACCGGCTGGGAAAATTCCTGGGCGCCCTGGATGGACCTGGAAACCGACCTTCCGGGCTGCGCCGACCTGGTGGTCATCAACCGCCTGTTCGGCGAAGGTCAGGCCTTTGCCGAGTGGTCGCCCGCGCCCGACCTCGTCACAGGCGACTTCGCCCTCGGCCACCGCCCGCTGGCGCTGCGGCGCGCCGATGGCCGGCAGGCGATGGTCTGGTTCCCGGCCGGCGACGCGGCGGCCATAGGCTTTTCCGGGCAGGGCGAATGGTTCGACACGCGGAGCGCGACCCGGCACCCGGCCGAGGCGAAGGACGGGCGCTTCGTCCCGCCGGCCGAGACCTGCGAGGCGGGGCATCCGCTCGACTTCCTGCTGATCCTGTCAGCCTGAGCCCCCGCGCTTCAGCCGAGCGCCGCCGCCCGCGCCTCCAGCGCCCGGGCGGCGGGAGTCGCGGGTGCCATAGCGGCGACATGCGCGCGGAGGATCGCGTCGCGGTCCCCCGCCGGCGTGACCTCCGGGCACATCGCGACCGCCGCGCCGGTGTCGAAAGCCACGTCGAACCGGGTCAGCCGGTGCCAGAGCGACTGTTCTCCCTCGTCGAACAGCTCCGGCGTCAGCGCCGCCGCCGGCACTTCGACGGTGCGCAGCCGCAAGCCGGCGGCCTGCGCGATCCGGTCCAGATATTCGCCCTGGCTCAGGCCAGCGCCCGCGGTGCCGACCACCAGCGTCTGCCCCGCCAGCCCGTCCTGCGGCGCCAGCGCCGCGATCAGCCGCCCCGCATCGCTGCCGGTGCCGGCGTGCAGCCGGCGATGCCCGCCGTCCGGCAGAGCCACCGGCAGCCCGGCGGCGAGCCGCTCCACCAGCGCCGAGATGCCGGGCTGCAGGATGCCGATCACGAAACGCGGGCCCATCGAGTAGGTCGGGCGCAGGATCACCGCCTCCACCCGTCCCTGCGCCTGCGCTGCCCGCACCACCGCCTCGGCCGCCACCTTGGCCTCGGCATAGGCGCCGACCGGGGCGCGGTCGCCGTCGCCCTCGGCCCAGGGCACCCGCGCCAGCGGATAGCCTGCGGCGTCGCAGGTGCCGATGTGCACCAGCCGCGCCGGCCCGCCCGCCATCAGGTCGCACAGAAGGCCCGCCGGCCCCGGCCCGTAGCAGAGGAAGTCGATCACCACCTCGGGCCGGGCCGCGGCCAGCGCGCGCGTCAGCGCCGCCGGATCGCTCCGCTCGCCCGCAAGGTCGGCCGGCCCGGCCTGCCCGCGCGTCAGGCAGCGCACCGCGTGCCCCGCCGCCCGCAGCGCCGCCACGCAGGGCCCCGAGATCGTGCCGCCGCCGCCCAGAACCAGAACCCGCATGCCGCTTCCATCTGGTATGATGACATCGTGATGCGGTTAGCATACACCCATAGGGCAAGGGCGAAAAAGGATCGACCGATGACGGAAACCGAACGCTGGGGCCGGTTCGAGGCCGAATTCCGCTCTGCCACTGCCGCCGCCGCCGCAAACCCGTTCCGTGACGTCTACGTCACGGCCGAGTTCCGGCATGGCAACCGAAGCGTGCCGGTCACCGGCTATCATGACGGCGGCGATGTCTGGCGGCTTGGCTTCATGCCCGATGCCGAGGGCGAATGGACCTACCGCACCCGGTCGGACGATCCCGGTCTGGACGGGCAGGAGGGGGCCTTCCGCTGCACCGCCCCCTCGCCCGGCAATCACGGTCCGGTCCGGGTGCGCGACCGCTTCCACTTCGAACATGCCGACGGCACGCCCTATTTTCCCTTCGGCACCACCTGCTACGCCTGGACGCAGCAACCGCTTGCACTGCAGGAGCAGACGCTGGCGACCCTCGCCGCGGCGCCGTTCAACAAGCTGCGCATGGGCTTCTTCCCGAAGGACTACACCTTCAACACCAATCCGCCGCTGATGGACTGCTTCCAGCGCCGCGCAGACGGCACGCTCGACTTCGACCGGCCGAACCCCGAGGCCTTCCGCCATTTCGAGGCGCAGATCGCGCGCCTCTGCGATCTCGGGATCGAGGCCGACGTGATCCTGTTCCACCCCTATGACCGCTGGGGATACGCCGACATGACCGAGGCGCAGGACCTGGCCTACGTCCGCGACATGGCGGCGCGGCTGTCGGGCTTTCGCAACGTCTGGTGGTCGCTGGCCAACGAATACGACTTTCTGCTGAACACCAAGCCGATGCGGTTCTGGGACCGGGTGTTCCAAGTCTTGGAGGAAACCGACCCCGCCGGTCATCTCGCCTCGATCCACAACGGCGACCCCGACGCCTCTTACGACCATCGCAAGCCCTGGGTCAGCCATGTCTGCCTGCAGCACTGGGACGTGAAGCGCACCGCCGAGTGGCGCGGCGCCTGGGGCAAGCCGCTGGTCAACGACGAGCCGCAGTACGAGGGCGACATCTGGTGCGCCTGGGGGGCGATCTCGGCGCAGGAACTGGTGCACCGCTATTGGCTGACGCTGATGCGCGGCGGCTACATCGGCCATGGCGAGACCTACGAGGACGCGGACGACCTGCTGTGGTGGGCCAAGGGCGGACTTCTGCACGGCCAGTCGCCCGAACGGATCGGCTTCCTGCGCCGCCAGGTCGAGACGTATGCGCCCGCCGGGCTGACCCCGCTCGGCCCCGGCTGGCCCTGGTCGCGGCTGTCGGGCGCGGTGTCGGGCGCGACGACCTTCATCTATTTCGGCGAGCACCAGCCGCGGCTCTGGTCCACCGGCCTGCCACAGGACACGACCGACTGCGAGGTGACGCTGATCGACACCTGGGCGATGACCGAGGAACCGGCGCAGGTGGTGCCGGCCTTCGTGCCCCACCCGACCCGGCACGGCGACGTGGTCCGCGGCGGCAACCCCGACGCCGCCTTCGCCGTCCGCCTGCCCGGCCGCCCGGGCCTCGCGCTGCGTGCCACGCGGCGCTGAGAGGGCCGGGCCATGGCAAAGGGTTCCGAGCGAACCGGACGCGCATCGTCGGCCCGATCCGCACAGGCGCGCGGTGCAAGGCGGCACCGGATCGGCCGATCCGGCACTGTCGCCCGACCGATGCGGGGGAAGCCGACGCATTGCGTCGGCCCCGCCCACGCCGAAACGGTGCCGCCAAAGATTACAGTGGCCAGCGCCGGCCGGAGGCGGGCGCTGGCCGGGGGCTTTGACCCCTGGCGGTACGGCGGAACCGCGTCAGAGCGGTAGGGGAGATGGCCCCTGTCGGCCCGCCGCACCGGCGCTCCTGTCGAATGGCATTCCACGGGGGCGCGAGAGCAGTCGATCCGCAGCGGCGTGCCGTCCACGTCGCCACGCATACTGCCGCATTGGTTCTGAAGCATCTGCGCCGCTCATGGCCCCGACGGTGCGCCGGTCGGCGCATCGCGCCCGAGGTTCCGCGCCGATCGGCCGACCCGACCTCGAAACCGTCAACTTTCGATCGTCCTGCCAAGCGGGCCGCCGGCCCTCGCTCACGCCCGACGGCCCACCACCGCGACGCCGAGCGTTTCGAGTACCTTCGCCTCGATCGCCGCGGCGTCGAGGCCGGCCGTGCGATACATCGCCGCCGGCGTGGCATGGTCGATGAAACGGTCCGGCAGGACCATCGCGCGGAACTTCAAGCCCCGGTCGAACACGCCCGCTTCGGCCAGGCACTGCGCGACATGGCTGCCGAAGCCGCCGACCGCCCCCTCCTCGACGGTGATCAGCGCTTCGTGCCCGGCCGCGAGCCGCAGGATCAGCTCGCGGTCGAGCGGCTTGGCGAAGCGGGCATCGGCCACGGTCGGGCCGATCCCCCGTGCGGCCAGCGCCTCGGCCGCCGTCAGCGCCTCGGCGGCCCGGGTGCCGAAGGACAGGATCGCCACCCGCGCGCCCTCGCGCAGCAGCCGGCCGCGCCCGATCTCCAGCGGCACGCCGCGGGACGGCAGGTCCACCCCGGTGCCCTCGCCGCGCGGGTAGCGGAAACTGATCGGCCCTTCGTCCCAGGCCCCGGCGGTGGCGACCATGTGCACGAGTTCCGCCTCGTCGGCGGCGGCCATCACCACGAAGCCCGGCAGATTGGCGAGAAAGGCCGTGTCGAAGGCCCCGGCATGGGTCGCACCATCGGCCCCGACCAGCCCGGCCCGGTCGATGGCAAAGCGGACCGGCAGCCCCTGGATCGCCACGTCATGCACCACCTGGTCGTAACCGCGCTGCAGAAAGGTCGCGTAGAGCGCGCAGAACGGCCGGAGCCCGCCGGCCGCCATGCCGGCCGAGAAGGTCACCGCATGCTGCTCGGCAATGCCCACATCGAAGCAGCGCTGCGGGAAGCGTTCGGCGAAGAGGTCAAGGCCGGTCCCGTCCGGCATCGCCGCGGTCACCGCGACGACGCGCGGGTCGGTCTCGGCGGCGCGGATCAGGCTTTGGGCGAATACCCGCGTGTAGCTCGGCGCATTCGCGGCGGCACGGGCCTGCGCGCCGGTCGCCACGTCGAACTTCGCCGTGGCATGGCCGCGGTCGCGCGCCGCCTCGGCCGGGGCATAGCCCTTGCCCTTCCGCGTGATGACATGGATCAACACCGGCCCGCTGGCCCGCGCCCGCACCGTCCGCAGCACCGGCAGCAGCTGATCGAGGTCATGCCCGTCGATCGGCCCGAGATAGCTGAAGCCCAGTTCCTCGAACAGCGTGCCGCCCACGGTGAGGCTTTTCAGAAGCTCCTTGGCGCGCCGCGCGCCCTCCTGGAAGGGCGGCGGCAGCAGGCTGACCGCGCCCTTGGCGGCCGCCTTGAGTTCCTGGAACGGCGCACCGGCGTAGAGCCGCGCAAGATAGGCCGACATCGCGCCGACCGGCGGGGCGATCGACATCTCGTTGTCGTTGAGGATGACGATCAGCCGCTTCCTGAGGTGGCCGGCGTTGTTCATCGCCTCATAGGCCATGCCGGCGCTCATCGCGCCGTCGCCGATCACGGCGATCGCATCGCCGCCCCCCGCGCCCAGATCGCGCGCCACCGCAAAGCCGAGCGCGGCCGAGATCGAGGTGGAGGAATGGGCGGCCCCGAACGGGTCGTAGGGGCTTTCGCTGCGCTTGGTGAAGCCCGACAGCCCGCCCTCCTGCCGGAGCGTCCGGATCCGGTCGCGCCGTCCGGTCAGGATCTTGTGGGGATAGCACTGGTGGCCCACGTCCCAGATGATCCGGTCGGCCGGCGCGTCGAACACGGCATGCAGCGCCACCGTCAGCTCCACCACGCCGAGGCCGGCGCCGAGATGGCCGCCGGTGACCGAGACCGCCGAGATCGTCTCGGCCCGCAGCTCATCGGCCAGAAGCCGCAAGTCGCGGTCGCTCAGTGCCTTGAGATCGGACGGCAGCTGCACGCGGTCGAGGATCGGGGTCTTCGGTCGGTCGGTCATGGCGGCGGCGGGGCCTTTCCCGGCGGGTCAGTTGTCGCGGGCAATAGCGAAGCGGGCGGCGGCGATCAAGTTGACCGCCCGGTCGCCATAGGGGGCGAGCGCCACTTCGGCCTCGACCACCAGGTCTTGGGCGCGAGCCTTGGCACCGGCAACTCCGAGGATCGTGACAAAGGTCGCCTTGCCGGCGGCGGCGTCCTTGCGCAGCCGCTTACCGGCCTTGCCCGCGTCGCCCTCGATGTCGAGGATGTCGTCGGCGATCTGGAAGGCGAGGCCGAAGGCCGCGGCGTAGCGCCGCAGCGGCGCGGGGTCGGCGCCGGCGATGATCGCGCCGGCCTCGGCCGACCAGCGGATCAGCGCGCCGGTCTTGCCCGCCTGCAGCGCGGTGATCGCGGCCAGATCCAGCGACTCCGCGGCGGTCTCTGCCGCGATGTCGAGCGCCTGGCCCAGCACCATCCCCTCGGCCCCGGCAGCGCGGGCGAGGCCCGCCACCAGCGCCACCCGGACCTCGGCCGGCCCGATCGCGGGATCGCAGAGGAGTTCGAACGCCAGCGCCTGCAAGGCGTCGCCGGCGAGGATCGCGGTCGCCTCGTCCCATCGGCGGTGCAGCGTCGGCCGGCCGCGCCGAAGGTCGTCGTCATCCATCGCCGGCAGGTCGTCGTGCACTAGGCTGTAGGCGTGCAGCGCCTCTACCGACGCCGCCGCGCTGATCGCGCGCGTCGGCGCGGCGCCCAGCATCCGCGCGCCCTCGAGCACCAGGAAGCCCCGGAGCCGTTTGCCGCCCTGGACCGCATAGCGCATCGCGTGGATCACCGGCCGGTCTGCCCGGTCCGACAGCGCCGCATCCAGCCGCAGCTGCACCGCCGCCGCCGCCTCTGCCAGCGCCTCGGCGAAGCTCAAAGACCTTCGACCGGCGTCGTGCCGACCGCCCGGCCCTCGCTGACCCGGATCAGTTCCACCTTCTCTTCGGCCTCGCGCAGCTTGCCCGCGCAATGCGCCTTGAGCGCGGCGCCGCGCTCGTAGAGCGCGATCGAGGCGTCCAGCGCCACGTCGCCCCGCTCCAGCTTGTCCACGACCTGCTCCAGCGCGGCCATGGCCTCTTCGAAACTCATCTCGGCAACCGGCTTGTCGGTCATGCGCCACGCTCCGTCAACACGCCCACATGTGCGGCGACCGAAGCCGCCAGCGCGTCAAGATCATATCCACCCTCCAGCGCCGAGACCACCCGGCCGGCGGCATGGGCCGCGGCGATGTCGCAGAGCCGCTGCGTCAGCCAGGCGTAATCGGCCTCGCGCCAGTTCAGTTCCGCCAGCGGATCGTCGGCATGGGCATCGAAACCGGCCGAGACCAGCAGCAGTTCCGGCCGGAACGCCGCCAGCCGGGGAAACACCTGCTCCTCATAGGCCGCGCGCATCGCCGCCCCGCCCGACCCGGGCGGCAGCGGTACGTTCAGCACCTGCCCATGCGCCCCGCGCTCCGAGGGGGCGCCGGTGCCCGGCCAGAGCGGCATCTGCTGGCTCGTCACCACCAGCGCGCGCGGCTCGTCCCAAAGAAGCGCCTGCGTGCCATTGCCGTGATGCACGTCGAAATCGACGATCGCGACCCGCGACAGGCGGTGATGGTCGAGCGCGCGTTTTGCCGCGATGGCGACGTTGCCGAACAGGCAGAAGCCCATCGTCCGGTCCGCTTCGGCATGGTGGCCGGGCGGGCGGCAGGCGACGAAGGCATGTTCGGTCGCGCCCGCCAGCACGAGATCGACCGCGGCGCAGACGCCGCCCACGGCGCGCAGCGCGGCCTCGAACGTGCCGGGCGACATCCAGGTGTCGGGATCAAGCTGCACCATCCCGTCTGCCGGGGCTGCCGCGCGCAGTTCTGCCAGATGCGCCGCCGGATGACAGCGCAGGATGTCGGCATCCTTTGCGACAGGCGCCGGGTGCCGGTCCAATGCCAGCCCCGCCAGACCGCGCGCAACCGCCGCCATGCGCGCGACCTGTTCGGGATGGCCGTGCGGGGTAAGGTGATGCGCGAAGCCGTCGTGTTGAAACAGGGCTGTTGCCATCGCGGGCCGACCTTTCTTGCGGTAGTGTGCGTTCGCGGCGCTATGCAGCCGGCCGGGTCCGCCATCAGTCCGGCGCCAGCATATAGCCTTCGCCCCGCACGGTCTGAAGATAGCGCGGCTGGCGCGGATCGGCCTCGATCTTGCGCCGGAGTCGCGTGATCTGCACGTCCACCGCGCGTTCCTGCGCCCCGCCGCCGGGCGTGTCGCGGCCGAGGTCGCCCGCCAGCCGGTCGCGGCTGACGGCCTCGCCCGCCTGCGCGGCAAAGATCCGCATCAGCGCCGCCTCGGTGGCGGTCAGCCGCACCAGCTCGGCACCCTGCCACAACTCCCCCCGCTCCACGTCGTAGCGCACGGCACCGAGGTTCAGCACCTTCGGCACCGTCTCGGCGCTCTTGGCCTGCGGCATCCGGCGCAGGATCGCGTTGATCCGCAGGAGCAGTTCCTTCGGCTCGAACGGCTTGGCCAGATAGTCGTCCGCCCCGGCCTCCAGCCCCTCGATGCGGTTCGGGGTCTCGCTCTTCGCGGTCAGAAGCAGGATCGGCGTCGCGATCCGGCGGCGCAGCGCCTGGGTCAGGCTGATCCCGTCCTCGCCCGGCATCATCACATCGAGCACGATCAGGTCGAATTCGAGACCGGCCAGGAGCCGCCGCGCCTGCCCGGCGTCGCGCGCGGCCGACACCAGAAAGCCGGCGCGGATCAGGAACTTCTGCAACAACCCGCGGATGCGTTCGTCGTCATCGACCACCAACAGATGCGCCTGCGGCCCGGTCATGCGCCGCCCTCCTTCAGGGTCTGGTACTGGCGCCGCAGATCGGGGTCCATCATCGCCTCGAGAACCTGCCGGAAGCCCTGGACCGCGACCGGCCCGGCGGCGCGGTAGGCGGCCCGCATCCGAGCGCGCTGCGCATCCGACAGCGCGCGCTCCAGCGCGGCCCCCTTCGCGGTCAGGAACAGATGCCGCTCGCGCTTGTCCACCCGACCGATGCGCGCCTCCACCAGCCCGTCGCCGACCAGCCGGCGCAGAACGCGGTTCAGGCTCTGCTTGGTCACGCCGAGGATCGCGAGGAGGTTGTTGACCGTGGTGCCCGGGCTGCGGTGGATGAAGTGGATCGCCCGGTGATGGGCGCGGCCGTAATCCATGCCTTCGAGAATGCGGTCGGGGTCGGCGGTGAAGCCGCGATAGGCGAAGAACATCGCCTCGATGCCCTTGCGCAGCTGTTCATCCGTCAGGAACAGCAGGCTTTCGCCGCTGCCCGGTCCGCCCGCCGTGTCGGCCATCCCGCGCGCCTCCCCTCCGATCGGGGGAATCATGGCGCTCAGCGGCCGCACACTCAAGGGTCGATGCGCGCCCGGGCCAAGGGCAGTCGGATATATGTCAGCCTTGTTGACTATCCGCCGCATGCCTGCTAGCCAGCGGCCGGACTGGCGCAATTTTATGTCCGGAGCGGACCTAACTGGCGCAACATTCGACAATTCGGGTGCAGCGGGGAGGACGGCATGACCGCCTATGACGATCGCGACGGCAAGATCTGGCTCGACGGCCGGCTGGTGGACTGGCGCGATGCCCGGGTGCATATCCTGACCCATGCGCTGCACTACGCCTCGAGCGTGTTCGAGGGCGAGCGCTGCTACAACGGCCGCATCTTCAGGGGCCGCGAACATTCCGAACGGCTGCGGGCGTCGGGCGAGATGCTCGACATGCCGCTGCCCTGGAGTGCCGACGAGATCGACGCGGCGAAGGAGGCCGTGCTGCAGGCGAACCGGCTGACCGACGCCTATGTGCGCGCGATCGCCTGGCGCGGCGCGGGCGAGGATATGGGCGTGGCCTCGAAGCGCAACCCGATCCGCATGGCGGTCGCCGCCTGGGAATGGGGCAGCTACTACGGCGATGCCAAGATGAAGGGCGCGAAGCTCGACATCGCGCGGTGGAAGCGGCCCTCGCCCGAGACCATCCCGCATGCGGCCAAGGCCGCGGGCCTTTACATGATCTGCACCATGTCGAAACACGCGGCCGAGGCCAAGGGCTGTTCGGACGCGATGATGTTCGACTATCGCGGCTATGTCGCCGAGGCGACCGGCGCGAACATCTTCTTCGTGCGTGACGGCGAGGTGCACACGCCCCTGGCCGACGCCTTCCTGAACGGCATCACCCGGCAGACCGTGATCGGCATGCTGCGCGACATGCAGGTGAAGGTGCACGAACGCCACATCCTGCCGGCCGAACTCGAAGGCTTCCAGCAGTGCTGGCTGACCGGCACCGCGGCCGAGGTCACGCCGGTCGGGCAGATCGGCGACTACAGCTTCGAGGTCGGCGAACTGACGCGCCGGGTTGCGACCGACTACGAAAGGCTGGTCCGCGCCTGACCTCAGGCCTCGTGCCCGCGGTCGATCCGCAGGTACTCGGTCAGACGGCGGTTGACGGCCGCGGTCGTGCGCGGCCGGCGCGCCGCCGCCTTCGACGCCGGATGCGGCGAGTCGCCGCCCTCGGCCCGGACACTCGCCATGAAGCGGTCGACCTTGAGACCGGTCGTCGCGCGGGCCGCCTTCGGTTTGTCCTTCATCGGAACCTCCATCATCGAGGCTTCAGACTACCCCGAATCGCCGCCCGGCGACAGCCCGCAGATGCCCGGCCCGCAGGGCGCCGCTGACCGGCGCCGGCGCTATTCGCCGGGCAGCGGCGCACCGTGCGACGGGCGCGGCACGCCGAGGCGTGGATGCAGCCGCGCGGCGACCGCACCGGCGAGCCCCATCGCTGCCCCGGCCGCCACAAACACGCCCGCGACCGGTGCGACCAAGAGCACGGCCCAGGCCACGCCCGGCGTGAGGATGCCCGAGACATCGCGGAAGCTCGAATAGACGGCGGCCATCTCGGTCCGCTCCGAGGGCTTGACCGCCATCAGGAATGGCAGGCCGCCGGCCACGTCGAGCACCACGAGGCTGACCGACCCGACCACCAGCAGCAGGACCGCGAGCGGCGGCAGCGGCGCGGCGAGGCCGGCCAGCACGAACAGGACCGCGCCGTAGCCGAACCAGAGGACGACCGCCCAGCGCACCGTCATGCGGTTGACCATCCGCAGAATGGCCGGTGCGGTGAACAGAAGGCAGTTGGTCAGGGACAGGCAGAGCCCGCCCAGGGTGTCCCCCAGCCCGGACTCCTGGCAGAAGATCGGCAGGTAGACGACATAGACCCACCAGCCGCAAGACCGGATGGTGGCGAACAGCCAGCCCGCGATCAGCCGGGGCTGGGCGAAGAACCGCCCGAGAAACCGGAGCGGTCCGACCGCGGGCCCCTTGGCCCTAGCGATCTGGCGGCCGTTGCCGAGGCGCAGCCGCCAGAACACGGCCAGCAGCACCGCCGCGAAGGCACCCGCCACCAGAAACGGCGCGGGCGCCCAGAGGGACCAGAGCCAGACACCGAGGAGCGGCCCCACCACCCAGAACACCGCGGCATAAAGCATCTGCAGCGAGGCCGACCGGCCGAACTCGGCCCGGGCGATGTAGTCGAGCACATAGGCGTTCAGGCAGACGAAGATCGTCACCGTGGCAAGCGCGTTGAGCAGGATCGAAAGCGACATGGCCAGCGCCCCGCCGACCAGCCCGAGTGCGACCGCGACGAGATAGAGCGCGGCGCCGAAGCTGTAGATCCAGCGCCGCGGCGCGATCCGCGTCGCCCAGGGCACCAACAGGCCCCAGACCAGCGAGGCGATGCCGGTCGCGAAATAGATCTGCGATACCGCTTCGGCATCCCGGGCCACCGCCTCGTAAAGCGCCAGCGGCAGGACCGAGATCAGCATGCCGCGCACGGCGGCATCGAGCCCGGCCAGGAGCGCGAAGGCCTCGACCCGGGGGGTCGGCGCATGCCGCAGGAACAGGGGAAGATACCGGGTGACCATGACCGAACTCGTGCCCCAAGAGGCGCGCGCAGGCCGCCCGCGTCTGCACCAGTCGCGACACCGGCCGGCGTGTTCGCGCCCTGCCGGCACCTTGCGCCATCCGGCCTCTTCGGGCCTGCGGTCAGGCGCCCGGCGGCGCGACCGGACCGTCGCCGCCCAGAAGCGCCACCAGCCGCGCCCGCGCTTCCGGCAGCGGCCGGGTCTGGCCCAGTTCGCGGGCCAGGAAGTGACCCGTCAGCCGCAGCCCCGCGGCGATGCCCCGCGGATCGTCGGGCCCCCCCAGCAGGCAGGCCGGCAGGGGCAGGAGCCGCTCGGCCCACCGCCCCGCCCCGGCCGCGCTGACCGCCCGGCCGGTCCGCGGCGAGACATAGCGAAGATCCGCGGTGGCACCGGTCACCGCGCAGGCGGAGAGGTCGAGCCCGAAACCCAGGTCCTCCAGAAGCCTGAGCTCCCATTGCAGATAGTCGGCCGGGCGGTCGCCCGCCTCCAGCCCGTCCAGAAGCGCGATGGTCGCGGCGTAGAGCCCCGGGTGGGGCTGCCGCTCCGGCAGGGCGCGCGACAGCATCGCGCAGACCGCGTTCAGCGCCGCAAGCGCGCCCCGCCGCGCCATCAGCCGGTCGCGTGCGCGCAGGGGCTCGACGGTGAAGCTGCCGATCTGCGCGTCGAGCCGGGCGCGCCAGACCACGTCGAGCTGCGCCCCGGGCTGCAGCACCGGCGCCATGCGCCGCCCGCCGCCGCCGCGCACCACGCCCGCGTGGCGGCCGTGGTGCGCGGTGAACAGCTCGACGATGGCCGCGCTTTCGCCGTGCCGCCGCACCGTCAGGACCGCCCCCTCGTCGCGCCATTCCATGCCCGCCAGTATCCACGGGCGCCGCGGCGCGGCAAGGGCGGTCCTAGCGCAGCCCGTCCTCGTCGAGAAGCGTCCGTCCGGCCCGGTCCTCGATCTCGATCACCCAGAGATCCGGGTCGAAGGCGCGCTGGCGGCCGATCGCCGCATCGACATCCGCCTCGGCGCCTTCGGCCAGCACCACCCAGGCGCGCGCGCCCGTCCGCAGGTCGAACGACCGCTGCAAGGCCTGCGCCCGCCCGTCGAGCGTGGCGAGCTTGACCATCACCGCGCCCGCGGTCGCATCGCCCCTGGCGGCCACATAGGCCGGGATCCCCCTGAGCCGCAGCCGCGCCAGATAGGCGCGGACCCAGAAGTCGCTGGTCAGCAGCGGGTCCAACTGGCCCCGGCCGCCCGGTCGGCGTCAGTCGCCATCGCGGAACTCCAGCCCCATCTCGTCGAACCGCTCCTTCTCCTCGAGCCAGCCGGGACGCACCTTGACCTGCAGCACAAGGTGCACCGGGCGCTCCATAAAGGCCGCGAGGTCGGCGCGGGCCGCCTGCCCGACCGCCTTGATCGTCTCGCCCCGGTGGCCGAGCACGATCCCCTTGTGCCCTTCGCGGGCGACATAGACGATCTGGGCGATGCGGACCGAGCCGTCTGGCCTGTCCTCCCAGGCTTCGGTCTCCACGGTCAGCTGATAGGGCAGTTCCTCGTGGAGCCGCAGCGTCAGCTTCTCGCGCGTCGCCTCAGCCGCGATCATTCTGAGCGGCATGTCGGCGATCTGGTCCTCGGGGTAGAACCAGGGGCCGGCGGGCACTTCGCGCGCCAGCCAGTCCCGCAGGTCGGCCACGCCGTGGCCCCGCTCGGCCGAGATCATGAAGGTCCGGGCAAACGGATAGGCATTGTTCAGACCCCCCGCCAGCCCGAGCAGCGTCTCGGCCTTGACCCGGTCGATCTTGTTGATCGCCAGCGCGACCGGCCGGCCCGGCGGCAGGCGGTCGCGCAGGGTCTCGATGATGCGCTCCACGCCCGGGGTGAGGCCGCGATGCGCCTCGACCATCAGGACGACGATGTCGGCGTCCGCCGCGCCGCCCCAGGCGGCCGCCACCATCGCCCGGTCGAGCCGGCGGCGCGGCGCGAACAGACCGGGCGTGTCGACGAACACGATCTGGCTCGCGCCGGCCATCGAGATGCCGCGGATGCGGGTCCGGGTGGTCTGCACCTTGTGGGTGACGGCGGCGATCTTGGCGCCGACCATGCGGTTCAGGAGCGTGGACTTGCCGGCGTTCGGCTCGCCGATCAGGGCGACGAAGCCCGCGCGCGTGCCCGCGCCGGGGTCAGTCACCGGCCGCCTCCATCCGGGCCAGCAGCGCCCGCGCCGCCGCCTGCTCGGCCTGCCGCTTGGTGCCCGCTCGCGCCACCGCCGACTCGCCGGTCTCGAGACCGGCCTCGACGGTGAACAGGGGCTGGTGGTCGGGGCCCTCGCGGCCAAGCTCGGCATAGCTCGGCGGCGGCAGGCCGCGCGCCTGCGCCCATTCCTGCAGCGCGGTCTTGGCGTCCCGGCTGTCGGCCTCCACCGCGGCGATCCGCGCCGCCCAGTGCCGCAGCACGACCCGCTGCGCCGCGTCAAAGCCGCCGTCGAGATAGACGGCCGCGATGACCGCCTCCATCGCGTCGCCGAGAAGCGCGTCCTTGCGCCGCCCGCCCGACAGCATCTCGGACCGTCCGAGTTTCAGCACCTGCCCGAGATCGAGCGTGCGCGCGACCTCGGCGCAGGTCTCCTTGCGGACCAGCGCATTGAAGCGGGGTGCCAGTTGGCCCTCGCTGGCCTGCGGATCGGCCTCGAGCAGCGCCTCGGCCATCGCAAGGCCCAGCACCCGGTCGCCGAGGAACTCCAGCCGCTGGTTGTCGGGCCGGGTGGGCGAGCCGATCGAGGCATGGGTGACGGCCCGCAGCAGCAGCGCGGGCGAGCGGAAGTCATGCCCGAGCCGGGCCGAGAATGCCAGAAGGTCGGCGCCAAGCCTCACTCGACCGCCTTGAAGAAGCGGTCGCCGCGCCAGGTCCAGAAGAACAGCATCGACCGGCCAGCCGACGAGAACATGATCCGGTCGGCGCGCCCGATCAGGTTCTCGGCCGGCACGAAGCCGACGCCGCCCTCGGTCTGGCTGAAGCGGCTGTCCATGCTGTTGTCGCGGTTGTCGCCCATGAAGAAGTAATGTCCGGGCGGCACGGTGAACACGCCCCGGTTGTCGGCGCCCCCGTTGGTGTCGATGTTCAGCACGTCGTGGCTGCGGCCCTCGGGAAAGGCCTCGGTCGGCGGCAGCGTCTCGCGGAAGCGGCTGGAGATGCAGGCGCCGCCCTCGCCGACCGGCCCGTTCTCGCAGCGCGGAAACTGGCCCATCGGTCCCTGCCGCTCGAACACCTCCTCGAACTGGCCCGCGGGCACCTGCGGCACCTCGATCCCGTTGAGGAACACGACCCCGCCCCGGATCTGCACGGTATCGCCCGGCAGTCCGATCAGCCGCTTGATGAAGTCGGACCCGTTGACCGGGTGGCGGAACACCACCACGTCGCCACGCTCCGGCTCGGTGAACAGGATGCGGCCAGAGATCGGGCAGAGGCCGAACGGGCAGGAATAGCGCGAATAGCCGTAGGCCATCTTGTTGACGAACAGGAAATCGCCGATCAGCAGCGTGTCCTTCATGCTGCCCGAGGGGATCCAGAAGGGCTGGAAGAACAGGGTGCGGAAGATGCCGGCAATCACCAGCGCCCAGAACACCGTCTTCACGGTCTCGACGATGCCGCTGTCGCTCTTGCCTGCCTTCGTCGCCATCCCGCCCCGCCTCGCGCATTCTCGGTCCGCGGCTACATGCGCGCCGACCGTCCGCGAGTCAAGCCGAGCGGCCAGCCGCCGCGGGACGCTCCCGATCACGATCCGGCGGCAGCGGCAGCGCCTCGATCACCACCACGGCTTGCGCCCAGGGATGGTCGTCGGTCAGCGAGACGTGGATCAGGGCCCGGTATCCGGGCGGCGTCATCGCCGCCAGCCGGTCGGCGGCCCAGCCGGTGACCTGCATCACCGGCTGCCCGCTCGGCAGATTCGTCACCGCCATGTCCTTCCAGGCGATCCCCATGGCGAGGCCGCTGCCGAGCGCCTTTGAGCAGGCCTCCTTGGCGGCCCAGCGTTTGGCATAGGTGCCGGCGACGTCCTTGCGGCGTTCCGCCCGGCGCTGTTCCTCGGGGGTGAAGACGCGGTTGCGGAAGCGGTCGCCGAACCGGGCGAGCGTCCGCTCGATCCGCTCGATGTTGCACAGGTCGGTGCCGACGCCGAGGATCATGCGCCGTCCGCGGGGTCGCGACGCAAAATCCTTGCAAGGATTTTGCCAAGACTTTTGCAAAAGTCTTGGCTCATGCCCTGGGCGCGCGCGCGGCGTCCATCAGCCGGCGCATCTCGGCCACGGCGGGACCGAGCCCGCGGAAGATCGCCTCGCCGATCAGGAAATGGCCGATGTTGAGCTCCATCAGCTCGGGGATGGACGCGATCGGAACGACATTGTCGTAGGTCAGGCCGTGGCCGGCATGCACCTCGAGCCCGAGGCCGGCCGCGAGCGTCGCGCCGCGGGCGAGCGCCGCCCGTTCGGCATGGCTCTCCGCCAGGCGACCCTCGGCATGGAGATCGCAGTAGCGGCCGGTGTGCAGCTCCACCACCGCGGCCCCGATCCGGGCCGAGGCCTCGATCTGGCCGGGATCGTGGCTGATGAACATCGACACCCGGATGCCGGTCGCTGTGAGGGGAGCGATGTAATCCGCCAGCCGTCTTGCGTCCGCGGCCACGTCGAGCCCGCCCTCGGTGGTCCGCTCCGCGCGTCGCTCGGGCACCAGGCAGACGGCATGCGGCCGGTGGCGGAGCGCGATCGCCTGCATCTCCGCGGTCGCGGCGCATTCGAAGTTGAGCGGCAGGGCGATGCCGTCCATCAGCGCGGCGATGTCCTCGTCGCGGATGTGGCGGCGGTCCTCGCGCAGATGCGCGGTGATCCCGTCGGCCCCGGCGGCCTCGGCCGCGAGCGCCGCGCGCAGCGGATCAGGCCAGGGCGCACCGCGGGCGTTGCGCACGGTCGCCACGTGATCGATGTTGACGCCCAGCCTCAGCCGTCCGCCCGGCGCCATGTGACATCTCCTGCTCGGCCCGTCCCTGATCCGGCACCCTAGCCCGGCCCGGCAGGGCCGTCATCCCCCGTTCCGGCCCCGCCCGGCGCCGCCCCGGCCTGGCGGCGTGCGATGCGGTCGCGCAACTTGCCGGCGCGGATCCGCTGATAGGCCCCGACCAGCGGGATCGTGCCCCAGTAGAACAGCAGGCCGACCAGTAGCCCCGGCAGCAG
>Ga0224723_1000544_pt1 | contig 25546 bp, 21 predicted proteins | sample Balambano_FR2_Me_FD_161647 | JGI IMG/M metagenome (GOLD analysis project Ga0224723, IMG submission 161647) | Freshwater sediment microbial communities from Lake Towuti, South Sulawesi, Indonesia - Balambano_FR2_MetaG | ecosystem: Environmental > Aquatic > Freshwater > Lake > Sediment | place... | reverse complement strand
TCCCCTCTGGATGAAAGTGTTTCATCACCCACGCTTCGCTCATCTCGTCGTCTAGTAGGTCTATGATTGGAAAGTCCATGCCCTTTACTTTACCCTATCTGCACTCCTTTTACCCATGAGCCAAAAAATTTGTATCGACCGAATTAAATTGAGTCGTAATTTGCTTGATTTCTTCTGACACTATGTCCACTGTATAAATTTGGTTCTTGCCACTTCGATCAGAAAGAAAAGAGACTTGGTTCCCGGAATTTATGCTCATAGGCCAAGTGTTGAGTCCAAGACCATCCGTAAGCTGATTTACTTCTCCGGTTTGGATGTCAATCAAAAAGATGTCGCTCTCACAGCGATAAATGTTGTTCATCTGTTGACCGACAAAAAGGAGTTGTTTCCCATTCGGCATCCAACTCAATTGTCCCCAGACAGGTATGTCAAAGGTAATTTGTCTGACGCCAAAATCACTCGTGTTCAGAAGATACACATTGTTTGTTTCTGGGTTATAGCGCCCATTTACGAAGGCTATCTGCGATCCATCAGGTGACTCCGCCAGATGATATTCGCGACGATAGTCATATCCAAAGCGCTGTAGATGTGTTCCATCAACCCCAACCCGGAAAACATCTCCAAAGCTATCTTTGCCCGCCGTAAAGTAAATGAATTGACCGTCATTTGACCATGTAAAAGAAGTTGGGTCGACTACAGGTACATTGAGTGATACAAATCTTTCTGTAAAGGTTGTCAGGTCAACCATCACCACAGGATTACCTAACTGTTGTTGTTCAATAGGGTCAAGAAATGGGTGATAAATGAGTGAGTTTGAGGAAGGTTCAACTTGAGCATGCAGATCTTGAAATCTCACCGTCGATGTTATGCAACACGTCGCAAGCAACCAAGCCAATTGCAGGAATTTGCGACTCAGATGTGAAATCATGGTTTTCATCTTGCTTTACAAGCGATCACCCTAAAGTGTTTTGTGACCTTCAATCGTCCGATTTGTCGGCGTCGCGCGCGGCTTTGTCGAACGAGACGTAGATACGCGCATTGGCAGATTGACCCAAATCGCGCAGCGTCTCCAGTTCGATCAGCCGCAGCAGGGCGGGGTGGCGCGTGTAGACGTCGGCGGAGTCTTCGCGCGCTTTCAGGGCGCGGATGTCTGACTCGGCTTTTAACTGCTGCACCTCGGCTTCAGTCTGGGCATTGACGCGCTGTGCCTCTGCCTGCGCTTCAAGCTCCTGCCGCCGTGACTGTGCTTTCGCCTGGGCGTCAATCCGCTGGACTTCGGCTTTGGTGCGTGCTTCAATGATCTGTGCTTCGCCCATACGTTCCGCCGCCAGTACCCGGTTCATAATCTCTTGCAGGTTGCCGGGGAAAACCAGGTCCTTCACATCCGCGCGCAGAATCGAGACACCGTAGCCTGCCGCCGACTCTTTGACATCGCGCAGAATGTCTTCACTCAGGCGGTTGCGATTGGTGAGGATTTCTTCCAGATTCATCGACGCCAGCGACCGCCGCGCCGCCAGTTGAACATCGGTATACAGGCGGTCTTCGTAGTTTGCGACCTGCTGTACCGCCGCACGCGGGTCTGTAGCTTGAAACTGGACGATGATGCTGACGCGAATCGCAACTTTATCCGCCGTCAGGATTTCCTGTCCCTTGATCGTCAGGTCGCGCTCGCGCATATCGACAAAGACGACATCCACCTGCGGCTTGCGGAACAGCCCGAACGGGTAACGACGCGGGAGCAGGTAGCGTCCGCCTTCGAGGATGCGCGTCAGTACACCATCCTCATACCAGAGCGCGCGATTGGTGTCGCGGACAATGATTTCCCGCTTATTCATAGCCTGCTTCCGCTATATACATTTTCAAAACAAAGGACTCCGAAGCCAGTTGATATTGAGTACAAGCTTTCAGATGGGTAGATGTCTAGCCGTTGTCGATATAGGGTTTTGAATGACCCCACAAATGGTAACATCACCTGATGTCCGCTCGCTCATAACCGACTGGAGTCCGCCAGTCATTATAGCAGGGATATGAATATTGCTATCGCGGAAACACACGAAAAACAAGGCGGAGAAGGGATGATCCGCCTTGTTTCTGGTTCTATTGCGTCTTGCTACGAGCGTCCGTCAGTCCGAACTACATCGGCATTTCGGTCATGGCGGCGAAGGGGACGCCGGGACGGTCGTAACCAATCATTTCGGCTTCGGCGTTGATCATATCGAAGTCAGCAGCGGTGGCCGCGGCAACCGGACCGACGAAACCGTCAGCCTGCCCATCGAGGAACGGCTGGAGGGTTGGAACGACGCTCGACACGTTAAATGCTGTGTATTGCGCATACGACGTGTTGTTCGGCAGCAAGCCACCGATCTGACGGACGAGGGCGCGGTGTTCTGCTTCGACAGCGGCAATCTGCGCGGTGGTGACAGCAAACGGCGTCGTTTCTTCCGACTTGCTGAAGATGCGGGTCGCGGCGAGATACGCGCCGACGAAGGCGGTTTCCGCAACTTCGGTCGTGGCGGCGAACAGCGCGACATCGCTGAACAGGGTTTCCGGCACGTAGAATTCGGTCACAACCGGTTCTGCGCCCAGACTGACGAGCAGTTGATAGTGATCCCATTCCGCCAGTAAGCCAGCCTTCAGGTAGTTGACCTGCGCTTCGCCCAGACCGAGATCGCCATTGATGGCGGCGAGGTAGTGCGTGCTGGCGAAGAGTTCGGCGGTCGCTGCCAGATTGAGGATCGTTTGCAGATCGTCATCTGCCATTTCCTGACCCAGCACGCGGCTGAAGCCGAAGACACCGTTGAAACCGACCAGCGCTGCGCCACCTGCAATGGCGCTGCCCTTCAGAAATGCACGACGTGACAACTTGGACATAATCGAATGGTCTCCCTGAACTAAAGTGGTCTGTGGCTCACGTGAACCTTACATAGTGTATTTCCAGATGTTGACCGTTCTTAAGCCCAAAAACTGCTCATTTATTGCTCAACTCGAGGTACAACGCTTCCGTCGCCTGTGCCATCCGGTCAATAGTGTAGTGTGTTTCGACAGTTGCGCGTGCCGCTTTTCGCACCCCTGTTAACCGTACAGGATCATCCAGCAGGGACGAAAGCGCCTGTGCCAATGCCTGTGGGTCCTGCGCTGGTACGGCGATGCCAAGTGCGGGATCGTCGGGCAGTATCCCGACCTGCGTGCCCACAGACGGTGCGCCGCAGGCGGCGGCTTCAAGGACACTCATCGGTCCTGTTTCGTGGCGCGATGTCATGACATGCAGTGCCGCGCGGCGATAGTAGGCGGGTAAGTCGAGATGCCCGACTTTGCCCAACCAGCGCACACGTTCCGCAACCCCAACGTCTGATGCCAACTGCTTAAGCGCCGCCTCATGCGTGCCAATGCCCGCAATGTCCAGCGTGACATCTGGCGGCAGCAGCGCCAGCGCGCGAAGGAGTGTGGGTTGGTCTTTGACGCCAATCAACGAACCGACATGGAACAGGTAAAGTGGGTCGTAATCACCTTGCGGCGTGAACTGCTGGCTATCAATGCCAAATGCAATGTGGTGCACACGTGTTGATGAGACGTGCGTCGCAAGCTGTCGTTCGACATAACGGCATGAAGCGATGACGGCATCAGCGCGTAGTGCCTGGCGTACAATCCAGCGGCTCATGCGCGTTTGCTGCAAGCCGTAGCGAATATCCGGCAACCAGACGAGTTCGCCGCCCAGCACAGAAACAACGCTGGGAATTCGTAGTTGTCGTCCTGACCATACCGTCAGCGCGCCTGTTTCATCCGCCCACATAGCGTGCAGTACATCAAATGGCTGCTCACGATGCAGCCGTGCAAGCGTGCGCAGCGCATCCTGCCACAGCGCCAGCCGTCGTACCCCTGTCGCCCGCGCCCAGCCAAGCGAAGTGACATCTGCACCCTCTAGCATGTAACGGTCGCGACGGTGCGGGTAGCGGAGTGCCAGCACGCGGACATGATGCTGCTGCGCCAGTCCTGCGATCAGACGGCGTAGCAGCGGAATTGCCCAGTCGTCGGCGTCGCTGCTATGTCCAGGAATGACGATACCGATGTTCATGGTACTACCAGATAGAGTGTGTAGTCGTTCATACGCCCGATACGCCGCAACGTATGGTGTTCGCGCAGCCAGTTCACCGCGATGCCCGGCGCAAGCCCTGCCCACTGGTTGATGATCTGCCAGCCATTGATGAGCAGGTAAGTGCCTGTATGCTGTGCTGTGCTGAGCGATTGTGGAGTTTCGTCGTACAACTCGTGGATCTCCATCTGTGTGTAATGGCGTAACGCGGGAGACAAGCCGTGAGTATACAGGGTCGCATCCACAGGCAGATGATCGCGCACCCAGAAGACGACGGCTTTATCGCGCATCTGCCGCGCGATGAAGGCTTGCGTGTAGTTAATCCCGTCGCGTGCCAGAAGGAGCAGGGAGGCGAGAAGAAGGGGGGTAAAAAGCTTATTCAAGAGATTAGAGGCGAAGAGTATGGAGAAATGCGAGATGTCTTTATCATTTTTCCTGACGTCCTTTGCGTCTTGGCGGTTTAAATTTGAATTTCTTAAACCGCCAAGACGCAAAGGACGCCATTTGAAACCCTCTAGTCTTTTGAATAAGCTTCTTACTTGCTCGATTCCACAGGCGCACAGGAGGGCAATGGGGGGTAGCAGGATCAGTGGGAAGCGAATGTTCTGATACGGAATGCCTGCCAGAAACAAAAATGGCAGCAGCACCCAGCCAATGATCAGAACAGGAACAGCCAAAGATTGGAGCCGCAGAGGCGCGGAGAGCGCAGAGAAAAGACGTGAATAATTCTCTGTGAACTCTGCGTCGCTGCGGTTCAAAATCTTCACTACTCCCAACAATACAAACGGCGTCAGCAGCGGTGTGAGGTAGGGTGTGGTGAAGAACGGCTGCGTGTAGAACACGGCGTTGATCAGGGAGTACGCGGCGTGACCGTCCGGTGTATCAAAGCTGGATTGAAAATAATGCTGTGGTGACCAGCCTGTTACCCAGGGGTGGTCGAGCGTGGGGTAGGGGCTGGTGGTGCTGTGTGCAACCTGTAAAGCAATAACGGGTGAAATTACCACTAGTGCAATCACCATGTGGCGCAGCAGTGTGCGCTGCATGAGCAGAGCAAGCAGGACGGGCGGCACGAGCGCGAGGTAAAGCCAGCGCGTGAGGACTGCGAACGTGAGGGTGAGAAGGCAGATAGTGATCGAAACGCCAAGTTGCCGAGGACGCCAGGAGGTATGCAGGGGTGACTCGTTCGATTGCTCACCCTTGGCGTGCGTTGCGCCTTGGCGTTTAATGCGCATAAATTCCAGCAGCGCTGATGCACTCAGCAGCGCCCAGAACAGTGCCGGGATGTCAGACATCAGTACAATGCTGGACTGCAATGCTTGCCCGCTGAAAGCAACGACCATACCTGCGCAGACGGATGACAGGCGACCGCAGCCGATCTGCTGCGCGACGTTGAACGTGAGCGCCGCACAACCCGCGCCCATTACCACGTTGATTGTCTGCCCGACGAGCGCGCTGCTACCGAACAGCGCTGTACCTGCCGCCAGTAGCGCAGGATAACCGAGCGACCAGAAGAACGGTGGCGGCATTTGCCCGTGAGATAGCGCCTGTCTCAGGTCAAGCGCGAAACCGTAGTAGGCGTAAGCGTCTTGCCCATAGAGTCCATCGAATGCACCTGTCAGTATTAAGAAGAGGCGGGCGAAGAGGGCGACAACGAAGATCAGTACGAATGGCAACAGATTATGCCATCGTGCAACACCTGTATCACCAGGACTGTCGGGCGAGTCCATCAACATGCTCAAAATGAGTATCGCGTGTAAGCAAAGTCAAATTATGTTGCAACGCGATAGCAGCGATCCACATAGCATTTTGCGGTATCGGGCGACCTTTCTGGCGCAGCATTTCGGCAACCAGTGCATATCTTCGTGCGGTATCGTTATCACAATGCAGAATTTGTACTTGTGCTGCAAACTGTTCAATTTTGCGGTAGTTTTCCGCTTTGCGCGCGGACTTTTCAGCGCCCGCAAGCAGTTCGCCGAGGGCAATTACAGGTAAAGAAAGTAAAGTGCTGGCTGGGAGCGCCAGTTCGTCATTTAGAATTGCAGCGACAGCTACGGTGTCAAGTAGAAAAGTCTGGGGCATCCAGTTCATCTCCTCGTACTTGCTCGAAGTTGTCTTCTATATACTGGATGATTTCATCCAAATCTTCTTTACCAAACGCAAGTTCGCGTGCTAGTCGTTGCACCTCACCAAATGGTGTACCTGTAGGGTTGTTTATAGCTCGAACGTACTCTAGCACCCGCTGCTGCTTTGCTGCGTCGAGCTGATGAATTTGTTCGACCAGTTCCTGTTCAAGTGTCATCATAGCGATACACCTCCGTTGCAATCTTCTACTTCAATGATTATATCAATTGTCGGGGCGCACGATATAATTTGGATGATAATTTGTTGTTAAAGGATGATGGTGATGAGTGATTATTCTGCTGTTCTGGCTTATATTGACGATTACTGGCAGCGCATCATCCGCAGCAATCCTGAAGAGCGCGGCACGCTGATCGGGCTGCCACATCCGTATCTTGTGCCAAGCGACAGCGGCGGCGATACGCATATGATGCAAGAGTTCTACTATTGGGACAGCTTCTTTATATCATTGGGCGTGATCGGCACGGAGCATCAATACCTGGTTGAAGCGACGGCGCGCAATATGGGCTATCTAATCGAGCGCTTTGGCATCATTCCCAATGGCAGCCGCTACTACTTCCTGTCGCGTTCGCAGCCGCCGTTCTTCATGGCACAGATCAAACTGGCGTACAGACTGTCGCATGACGCGAAGCTGCTGACCGACCTGCTGCCGTTGGCGATCCGCGAGCATGAAGAAGTCTGGCATGGCACAGCGCAGCCGCATCATCGGCTGGTCTATCGCGGTTTGTCGCGCTACTTCGACATCAACTATTTGCAAATCCTGGCTTCCTGCGAGTGTGGTTGGGATCATTCGACGCGCTGTGATGACCGCTGGCTGGATCATCTGCCAGTCGATTTGAACAGTATCCTGTATGAACGCGAAATCGATTTTGCGTGGGCAAATGAAACGCTCGGTCATGTCGAAATTGCGGAGTCATGGCGGGCGCGGGCGGCGGCGCGGGCGGCGACGATGAATGAACTGATGTGGGACAAGGCGCAGGGCTTCTTTTTCGATTACGACTATACGCGCGAACAGCGTAATCCTGATCCATCACTGGCGGGCTTCTTCCCATTGTGGGCGGGGTGGGCGAGCGAGGAACAGGCGGCGCATGCAGTGCGCGACTGGCTGCCGCGTTTTGAGATGAACGGCGGGCTGGTGACGACGCTTAAGCAGGAGACCGGCAAACAGTGGGCGTATCCCAACGGCTGGGCGCCGCTGCAATGGATCGTGGTCGAAGGTTTGCAGCGTTATGGTTATGCTGAAGATGCTGACCGGCTGCGCCGCAAATGGTGTGATACGGTCGCGCATGTCTTTCATGCCCACGAACCACACATCTGCCGCGAAAAATACAATGTGGTCGATCGTGACGACGCCGGCGAAGGCGGGCTGTACGGGCATTTGCCGGGCTTCGGCTGGACGAACGCGGTGTTCAAAGTGTTCGCGCACGAGTTGATGGCGGAGGAAGCGTAGATACGACTGACTGTTTACGTCGTGTTTGTACAGTGTCAATGCTGGATAGTCACTCAAGGTTATATGCTCGAAGATGTTCCTGATAGCGGCGAAGCGCTGGGTTGCCGCGATCGTTGAAGTGACCTTTGACGTGCTGCGCATCAAGACGGGCATCGTTATCCTGTGTGGCGAGTTTTGGCGCGAAGCGGCGCAGTTTGCGTTCGCGTTCCCAGCGTTCCAGTGCATTACCCACGCGCCCACCGAACAGCACTTCAACACCTGATTTTGCCAATTGCCACACCCTGTTTTCGTTCCCCTCGGCAACCGGGTAGAAAGCAGATTTCGCGTTAGGCAGTTGGTCGGCTACCCACACATTTGCCTGACGCATGGCAATGTAGACATCGTGACCGTAGAGCGGGATCATCTGCGCGATTTCATGCGCCATGAAGATGTCGTGCCGTGTTTGCTTCAGTGCGCTTTCCGCCAACACATAGTTCGGACATAGCAATACTCCGCGCAGCCGCGCCAACCGGACGACGACGATGGCAAGCGCGCGGGTCATCCAGACGCGCCCTTCGGCAGTGACGATGATGTAGTCAATATCGTCGTCATCGACAGCATTATGCACTGCCAGTGACCCCGTGAGCGCCACCATCCGCACAAACGGCAGCCGTCCCAGCCAGCGTCCGTAAGTGACGGCGTTGCCCCAGAGCGCCTGCGATGCCGCCTCTCGTGCCTGTCGCGTCTGTGCCAGTGCTTCACGCCCGACGCGCATGAAGTAGCCGTCAACACACACGAGCAAACACTGCAATCGTTCGGAACGCATCATCGTTTCTTCCACAGCGCGCAGGCTCGCTGGCGTCGTTGCTATCAGGAAGTGGTGTATTTCGGACAGTGTCAGCGGAAAATGAAAGACATCGGCATACAGGATGGTGCGCAAGATGGCATCTTCGAGCGAATTCATGGCATATCCTTGCGGTTGTATTGAGTAACCCAGACATCTTTATGTTGCGTTTATCAGTTCTTGCGTACAATCCATATAGCAGCTTGAACAACGTTAAAGGGCAACCCGATTATGAAAATTACACGACTGTGGCTGGATGACGAGCAGACGATTCAATATGTTCGCTATCTCCCGGGTTGGAACTGGGATGACCACCATCATTCCATCAGTGCCACCTTGGACGAACGCGCTGCACGAACCGACGATCCTTTCGTGTATGTACTGGTCGATATGCGTGGCACGCGCTTACCCCTCAAAGGATCGATTATGGCGCAGTATCGCAAGTTCAGCCCGCGCACGCTTGTGACGATTGTGACCGGCGATATGTTCACGCACAAGATGATGCAACTGGGTATGCAGACCCGCCCGGATCGCGAAGTCTACCGCGCAGCACGCACCATCGAAGAAGGGCAAACGATTATCAATGCCCATCGCGCAGGGCAGCAGCTTCCACCCGTTGATTTTGTCAAGCTGCTGGAAGCGCAGACACTCCTCAAGACTCATTCGTAAATTCAGCCAGCCATAGATTGGTGTACTGGCAATTGGTATTGGCAGGTTCGTAATTGATGACCGCTACGCCGATACCTCCTGCTATTGCTTCGGCTGCCTGCGTACCTGCGTAACGTCCATCGATATAGTAGTGAATCCCAGACTCTTGCACAACCAGCAGCAAGTGATGTGGCGGTGGCGGTGGCGGCGCAAGGACACCGTAGATACCCGCTGTAAATACCTCTGCCGCGCGCGCAGATACACCATAGAACCCTCCTTGAGCCATGTATGACACAGTATACGTGTCGTCATTCTGGTACTGTGTCACCAGCCCACAGCCGACAGGCGCTTCGAGAAAGCCTGCTTGCCAGGAGACCGACGCACCGATGGCGAAGGTTGTGAACGTTTCGCTGCTTGCCAGCCGAAGCGCAGATACGCCAGCACGCGCACTTTCGATAAAGCTTTCGCTGATGTTCAACGCAATCTCACCGGGAGGAGTCAACCCGCGCCGTTCGAGTTCCTGGCTCATGGCGGCGGCGTCGTTCACCACCCACAATTGCTCAGGAAAGATCGCCGGACTGACGGGTGTTGTCACAAGCAGCGTATCGACCTGCGCTTCTACTTCGGCATTTAGCGCACTGCCTGTCCGCGCCGCAAAGCTGAAGCGTCCTGCGCGCGCGGGTTCGGTATCGCGTACACTGCCGATCAAGACACTGTTATAGAACAAGTCAAAGTCCTGGCGCTGCGCCAGAATGCCGACAGTGAATTCGGTCTCGCCCGGACGAATGGCGGTATGCGTGGACCAATCGCGCAGCACCGTGGTTTGGTCGCCGCTGCGCCGGACAAAGCGGGTTTGCCCAAGATGATTGACTTCAAACACATAACTCTGTGAGCCAACCTCGCGCACCCGCATCGCAACCACCCAGCCACCGCGCCCACGCACATCAAGGATGTCTGCCTGAGCATAGAATTGCTCAAATGTGGACATTGAGGCGCTGCTGGCGCTGCCAGTCTGCTCAATGCCGCCGACGCTGATATGCAACGCACCATCTCCGGCTGCCACTTCCGCAGCATCCCCTGCTGCCCATGCCCCGCCGCTGTCGAAGGTGTCGCGCAATGCCTCCTGACCATAACCTGGCATCACGCTGAGAATGTACGCCCCTGCGCTGCTACCGAACGCGCCAACCCGAATTGTGTACGTTCCTGTACGTGGCATCGTGATCGCTTGCAGCCCGGCGTCGCGGGTGTCGGGGTAGGCATAGTCATCGTTGGCGAGCAGCACCGTAGTGCCTTCCAGAAGCGCCAATGTCGGATCGAGCGCGTCGTCTTGCGCACGGACAAAGATTGAAAGGACAGCGCCAGCCGGAGCGCTCAATGTCCAGTCTTCGCTGCCGCCAGCCGCGACGCTGCCTGTGACGGTATCGTAGAGCGCGAGCAGGGTGCTTTGGGCGTGGGTATGTGCAGGAAATTGAATCGCCAGGACGCCAAGGACGCCAAGAAGAGTCAGTAGCAAGCGCATGATTATTTGCCGAACATAGTAGCGATGCGGTCGGTGTAGGCGATGAACTGGTCAGCAGGCATTTCTGCACCCTCGCGCCACCGCTGCGATTCTGCTTCGTAAAGCCGACGCTGTTCTCCAGCAAGGCGCATGTCGTCAGCACTGTTACGCCCGCGTTCGCGCGCTTGCAGCAGTTTGAAGCGGTCGTGCGCGGGCAGCGCTTCCACTGCCTGTGGCGACATAAATGTGTAGACCGCAATGGTCTTGTCCTGCTGTCGCAGCGCGCACGCCAGTAAATACCAGCCTTTCGGGATCATGCCGCGCCGATTCCTGATTTCAAAGCGCCAGAAGAGGACATCGGTTTCCAAGCCGACGGCTGCGCTGCGTTCAACTGCACCTTTCGATAGCAGGCGCACACCCGCCGGATCGAGTTCGACGCTGCGCCCGCTGTGCCAGCGCCCTTTTAACTGGTGTTCGATCAGTTGCGCACTGCCGTACCCTGCCGCTAGCCCGACGACGACATAGGCAGCGCACAGGTCGCGCGGCAGCAGGGCGATCAGCAGCATGGAGACGCCGATGGTCACACCAAAAAAGGCGGCAGTGACGGCTAACCGCAAGCCCATGTGTTCAGGATCAACAGGAATACGTAAGGTTTCAGTCATGTTTATGCCTTGACTGCAATCACGATTACGCGCGCGCCACTGCCGTTACCCACTTGATAGGGGGCAAGGTCAGGCGTCAGCGTTGCCATGACATCGTAGCCGGTGCGCTGCAGCAGCGTTACGACCGCCTGCACGGGATAACCACGCAAAGTCAGCCGTGCTTCAAGCCTGTGCCACAGGTTGTCATCACGCTGGAAGATATGATAACGCTTTCCGGCGATCTGACGGTCATAATCGAACTCATTTTGTGTCATCACGAATAGATTGTTGTCATCGTAGACGGTTTGGTCTGGCGGCGCGGCGCTTTCGCTCAGACCCTGAATAGTGGTCATGTCGAACGCGAAGATTTTTCCAGCATCGAGAGTCTGGTAGACCGCCGCAAAGGTTTGCTCCAGGTCGCGCAGGCTGTTCAGATCGTTGAGGACATCCAGCGCCAACGCCATATCGAACTGCCCGATTGTTTCACCGAGCGTGCGGATGTCGCGCTGTTCCCATGTCAGGCTTAAGCCGCTGGTTGGCATGGTGCGCCGCGCCGTTTCCAGCATTTCGGCTGACGTGTCTACCGCAGTTGTTGCGTAGCCATGACTTGCGAGCCAGCGTGTGCTTGCGCCCGTGCCACAACCGAGATCGATCACGCGCCGCCCAACCCAATCGCGCTGTTGTGCATACTCAATCAAGCGCGGCGTCATGACGCGCGCGAACTCGCTCATGCCGATGGCATCGTAGATGTGGGCGAGGACGCCGTAGGGATTGGACATGGCGCAGGCTCCTTATCGTCGCCGAATGAGTTCGGCATAGCCGTAGATCAATTGCAGGTCATCGCTGAAGATGACGACGCTGCCGTACTGACGCGCATCGACTTCGGCAGGCAGGCGATAGTTCTGATCGCCGGCAATGCTGCGCAGGGCGCTTACTTCGTAATCCTGGTTGCCCATGCGCAAATCTTCCAGCGTTTGCGGCGCACGCATGATCGACAGGACGATGCGCAAATCAGGCGCGTTGGTCGTGCTGAACCCTTGCAACCGGAGCAGCCAACTGGCATCCGCCTGCTGATAGATTTCGACGTTGCCGCTGACGACGCGCGTGCCATCCAGCCCGCCAAATGCGCCGGACAACGCCAACTGGCTGCCGACCAGCTCTGGCATTGCTTCGGTCGGTGCAAGTGTGGCGGGCGCGAGCGCTGCTTGCAGCATTGCCAGCGGTACACCGGGCGTCGCTACTTCCAGCATATTCAGGTATGCCTGCTGCCGATCAGCAGGCAGCGCCGCAAACGCGGGTTGTAATTCCGCCGCCAGTCCCGGAAAGAGTGATGTGTCTCCATCGCCACGCGGCAGCAATGGATACCAGGTGGGCAGTGTAAATGTGGCTGCTACCAGCAAGAACCCTATCAAGATCAGTACAACTCTGAAGCGCATCAGACCATTTCATTCGTACATGCGAATGAGTGAAGGGTAGCATGGTAAGGCGTGTGCTGCAACACGCGCAGGGGAAGCGTCAGGCGCGGCGCGTGGGCATGGTGTAGCCCTGTCCCGGTACTGTGACGACGTAACTGGGGTGGCGCGGGTTATCTTCGATCTTCTGGCGCAACCGCGAGATGTTGACCCGCAGCACTGAGTAGTCGCCTTCGTATTGTTCGCCCCAGACCATCCGCAGGAGATCATCATGGCTCACAGTTTGCCCGGCGCTGCGCATCAGGGTGACGAGGATGCCGTACTCGATGGGGGTCAGGTGCTTCTTGTCGCCCTTCATCATCGCCTGGCGTCGTGCCAGATCGACTTCGAGCTGGCGCACGACGAGACGTGGTTCGGGCATCGGCGTCCATTCGACACGGCGGAGCAGGGCGGCGACACGCGCCACAAGCTCGTCTGGCGAGAAGGGCTTGGCGAGGAAGTCATCCGCTCCTGCCTCCAGCGCGTTAACCTTATCGCCTTCCTGTGTGAAACCGCTGAGGATGATCATGGGCAGGAAAGAATGTTCACGCACTTTGTTCAGCACGTCCAACCCCTGCATATCCGGCAGGTTGAGATCAAGCAGCACTAGGTCAGGCGTGGCGTTCTGGATTTCGCTCAGCGCGGTTTCGCCGTCTTCGACCGCGATGGTGCTATAGCCTGCGGTTTCGAGCAGGGTAGCTACAACCTCTGCGGTATCGCTGTCATCTTCAACGATCAAGATTTGTCTTGAGAGGCGATCCTGTACGGCGACCATAGTCAACTTCTCATCAACGGACTTATCACACGTTTTTAACTATAACGCAACTTTTTTGTAATGCAAGCAGATGATTCCACTGCATGGGTTCTTATCAGATGTAATGGTGTTCTATGGAAGCCGAATATCGCAAGGCTGATGCAAGGGAAGTTGTGTTAATCTAGTATTTAGAAGTGGAATGATCTTCCGTCCGCCGCAAGTTTGAAAGAGGTTTGTGTGACCCCTCAACTGGCTGTCTTTCGTGTGAACAAATTTTGGCTTTCACTTGTCGTGCTGGTAAGTCTTTTCTTGCTGATGATGGCTGTAAGCGGGGACGCAACCCTTGCGCAAACAGGGGATATACCGCAAACCGGACCTGTATTCACTGTCAACACAACTGCGCATCCCGGTGATGGCGTATGTACGACCGCGAACTGTACGCTGGCAGAAGCAGTAACGGCTGCCAATACGACGCCAAACGGTGCGCAGCCCGACGAAATTCACTTCAATATTGCGGGCTGTGCTGATGGAAGATGTAGAATTGTACTTGAGTCACCTCTGTCTGATGTTGTGGAATCTGTCGTCATTGATGCTTTGACTCAGCCAGGGATGAACGGAACATGCTCTCTGAATGTGGGAGTTCCGCTTGGGATTGATCTGGATGGATACTGGAGTATGTCCTCTGATCCAGTCGATATGTACAGCGCCTTTAATATCACTGGCGGAAGTGTGACGATACGCGGTTTCAACATGACAAATTTCGGTGCTGAGGTTATTCGCCTGCAAAGCAACAATAACCGCATTGAGTGTAATCATTTCGGACCGACTGGTGAAGTAACCTACTACAACAGGAATCGCACAGTTGGCATCCGGATCAATGGTAGTAACAATGTTATAGGTGGACCTGGTTTGGGAAATGTCATCGTTCACTCCAGGCGCGATGGTGGCATCTTAATTGAAGGGGCGTCCGCTCAAGGGAACATTATTCAAGCAAATCGAATCGGTCTGACACTTGCTGATGGTTGCGGCTATAACGACGGCACTGGTATTCGCATCACCGATTCGTCAGCCAATCTTATCGGTGGTACAAGACCTGAACTGCGCAATGTCATTTCCTGCAATGACAACGGTATCACGATTTGGGGCGACCAGGCATTACATAATGTCATTCAGGGTAATTATATTGGACTGAATGCGAGTGGGAATGCTGCGCGCCTTAATGGTCACTCGGCTATTGAAATCAACTCCCTTACAAAGACTAATATCGGTACATTGATTGGTGGCGATGCAGTGGACGCAAGAAACATCATTGCGGCGCATCAGGAAACAATCATGATCTATGGAACATCGCCTGTGGTACCCGCAACCACAACACCCACGCGGATTGTTGGTAACTTCTTAGGGGTAAACACAGCAGGAAACGATAGGGTTGGTAGCGGGAATCGGGGCATTACACTTGCGGATGTGGAAAATGTAGAAGTGTCACATAATGTGGTTTCTGGGTCATTCTTCAATGCACTCTATGTTTTTGGAGCAAAGGATTTCACAATTCGAGGCAACATTATTGGAGCTGATGCAAGCGGTAGTGCTCCTATCGGCAACAGTACCGGCATCTATGTGGTTACGCCTGAGTTTTCTGAAGAGCCGCTTGGGGTAATCGGTGGAAATGACCCCGGAGATGCGAACGTTATTCGTTTTAACAACACTGGCATCCGAGTAGCTGGAACAGCTACGCGCATACTACGAAACATTGTTTCCGATAATCCATACGGTGGGATAACTCCTGAGTCGGAGCGGTTAAGTGTACTGCGCTACCGCCTTCGCATCATGCGAGTTTCCAACTCAGAGATACAAGTGCGCTTGACGGATATGCCAAACACCGCCTATCGCGTTGAAGTCTTTGCGAATTCGGTTTGCAGCCCGCTTGGTTCTGGAGAAGGTCAGACATTCGTAGGCTTCGTTGATTTTACTACGGATGAAGCAGGACTTGGAAGCGGGACATTAAGCTACACGCCTGTCAGCGGACAGAATGTATTCGCAGCTACCGTTACTGTTGAAGATACTTACAGTAGCGGCTTTTCAGAGTGCTTCACGTACACGCCAACTGCTGATATCACGGCGACACCGTTTGGGCTTATAATTGGGCGCGAGTCAGTTTGGGGGGAAAGTCGCGTTGGCATGAACTATCAGCAACGCTACACAGCGACATCTCCATTTATCCCTGTTAGTTTGACGGTAGACGCCGCAACGCTGCCCCCCGGCTTGACGTTTGCCAACAACATGTTAACCGGAGTGCCTACCGAAGCCGGAACATTCGCTGTCACCTTCCAAGCCAGGGACGCACTGAATCACACAGTCGTTCAGACTTTCTATGTCTCTGTCAGTCCTGCGTATGTGATAACCCCAGAGACATTGGCAGGCGGCAGAGTCAATAATCGCTACGAGCAGCTCTTTGAAATTCTCAATGGCTATCGAAGTGACTTTCGATTAAGGGTCATTGATGGAAACCTGCCCCCTGGTGTCACTTATCAAAATTTCGGACTTGATGGCTCTCCGACCCAAGCGGGAACATTTACTTTTACGCTCGGTTGGGGAGAACCCTCGCATACATTTATCGTATATGCGCAGCGGACATATACTGTCACGATTCTGGAAAATCCCGTTATCATCGAACCTGAGACGCTACCTGTCATCGACTTCAATGTTTTCTATGACCAGTTAATCACCGTAGATGGTGGTACCGCCCCTTACAGTCTGTCGATGACGTCTGGTAGATTACCCCCGGGCATTACGTTTGATGCAGCGTCGGGGCGAATCACTGGGCGGGTACAAGGGTATGCGTATGAGGTCGTCACGATTCGGGCAACCGATGCCACAGGCATTTACAACGAGCGTTCGTATATTTTGACGGTGGCTAACATGCCTACGGGCACCTGGATACCAGTAACGCCGACTTCCACACCGCCCCCAACAGCCACCGCGACCCCAACGACGCCCTACCTTGTGCCGGATATCCTGCCCAATGCCCAGATCAATGTTGCGTACTCGCAGCAGTTGAGAGTCATGCCGCCGCCGTTTGGTGGTGGTGGCGGCGGCGGTGGCAATGATAAAGCTTCTGTGCCGACATTCGGTATTGCCAGCGGTCAGCTGCCGTCGGGGATTACACTGTCAACCAGCGGATTACTTTCAGGCATTCCAACGACACTGGGATCATACGAATTTATCGTACAGGTGACGGGCACGGTCAGCGTATCGCGCACTTATACTTTGGTGGTACAAACAGACCCGGTGCCGACTCCTACGCCTAACTACATGACGCTGACGGCAATGCCAACTTTGACACCCACCGCTACTAGTACTCCAACGCCGACGCCCACTGCATTGCCGTCGCCGTCCATAACTCCCAGCGTCACACCACTCCCCCTGCCGCTGGCGCTGACCACGCTCTCGCTGCCCAATGGCACAGTCGGCTTGACATACAGTCAAGCGATTGGCGTAATGGGTGGGCGTCCGCCATACACGTTCAGCGTGCAGCGTGGTGCGCTGCCGATGGGCTTGACACTGAGCATGACGGGGATTCTGAGTGGTATCCCGGCAGCGGCGGGCAGTACGACATTTACGCTGCAAGTGACCGATGCCGTCGGCACAGTCGCGGCGCAGGCGTATACGCTGGTCATTGGTCCGGTGGTCGCGCAGACGCTGATACTTGCACCATCGTCATTGCCCAATGCCTACGTCAATGTCGGCTATCAGGCGATCATCGGCGCGCAGGGCGGTTCCGGGCTGTACACGTATCTCATCATTGCCGGGCAACTGCCGCCGGGCATGAGCATGAACGGCGCGACGGGCATCATCAGCGGCGTACCGACGGTGCTGGGCAGCTACACCTTCACCGTGCAGGCATTCGACAACGCCGACGCGACGGGGCTGACAATTGGAACAGCAACGTTTGTCTTGACGGTTGCGCCTCCGGATACGCTTGGCTCGAACTAACTGTGTTCAGCGCTCCGTCACGACTGCTTGCTTTTCTGCGTCGCTCATAAGCGGATTGCGCAGCAGTTCATCCTTAAATTCCACTCCCTGCCAGATCGTGATCGCCGTCAACACAACGGCGATCACCAGCAGGACAAAGCGCAGTGGGCGGCGCACACGCGCCCCGAGCCTTCGCCACAGTGCAACCGATACGCAGCCCGCCAGCGCCGCTGCCAGCGGCAGAACCGAGACGAGGAAGCGCGGGTCATAGCTGGCAAGCAGCCACCACGCCGCGAAGAACGGCACAAACCAGAGGATTATGACGACTTCGCCTGCTGTGTCGCGCGGTCGCTGCACAGCACGCCAGATGCCCCACACAATGCCTGCCAGAAGCAGCACACCACCGACGCCGTAGTTATCCGGCAGCGTGACGAAGATCAGTAGGTTTGTGAGCGTTGGCTGTGCCTGATCAACCCACGCGGTATTGGGCAGGATGAACCCTGCATCTGTCAGGTTGCGCACGTACCAGGGGGCGGCGACGGCGGCGACCGCTGCCGCACAGATGGCGATCTGCTGCCAGCCGATACGTCGCTTGCCCCATGCCCACAGCAGCCAGATGCCGAGCGCGCCGACGCCGATGAGCGCGCTGTTCTTCGTCCACGCCGCCAGCCCCATGCACACGCCCGCCAGCAGCGAGTCTACTGTCGCGCCGCCCTGCCAGAGTCGCAGCGCAAACACGGCGGACAGAGCGTAATAGAAGCCCATCGGCAGGTCGGTGTAGCCGTGCGCTGCCCAACTGCCGAACGCAGGCGTGATCGCCACAATCAACGCCGCAACCGCGCTCGCCTGCTCTCCCAGCATACGTCGCGCCAGCAGCCACGCAGCCGGAATACAGCCGAGCGCCAGCAGCGCCGGAATGATGCGCGCCAGATATTCGTTATCCCAGCCGGACGATATATAGCTGAACGTGTAGCTGAGGGGGATGAGCATGGGATAGGCATCGTGCAGGCTGGTCGCGTTTACGGGCAGCAGGCTGCGCGTCTGTGCCATTGTTTGCGCCTGTGGGTGATAGACTCCGACGGCATCATCGCGCGTGAAGGGCCAGTACGCGGCGTTGAAGAGGACGGCGAGGGCGATGGCAGCAAGTAATGTGTAAAGAGTGATGAGTGATGAGTAATGAGTTCTCAGTGCTTTGTTCTGGGTGCTTTGTTCTGGGTTCTGGGTTTCGGGTTCCGAGTTCTGTGTCTTCAACTGCCGTGTCGGGCTTTGTACTGTGATCTCTGTACTTTGTACTAAGAACTGCGAACTTGGAACTACGAACTCAGAGGCTAAAACCCAATAGCCAACAGCCAATACCCCAATGTAAACGATAACGATGACCGCCACGTCGAACGCGATCCCTAACAGACCCAGCCAGAACATGACCAGCGTCAGGAGACCCAGAGCGAGCGCCAGCGCCAGCGTCCACGCCAGGACCGGTCCGTCGTGGGCGGGGCTGCGCGCGAGCAGGCGGCGCGCCAGTGGGTATGCCGCTGGGACCAGGAGCGCAACGAGCAGCCAGGCGAGGGCAGTTTGCAGCATGGGTGGCTCACCGCGCAAGGTCGTAGATTGCCAGCGCGGGGCGTCCGGCAATGGGCGTGTCGATAATGGTGAGCAGGGTGCCGGGTACGTCCTGTGGAATGTAGGGATTGCGCTCCAGGATAAGGTAGCTGCCGGGCGCACGGCTGGCATTGAGAAGGTCGAGCAATGTGTCTCCTGTTTCAGGATTGGGCGAGACCGCCGGGCAGGTGACAGACAGACTGCCGAGCGTCATATAGCGCAATGATTGGCAGTTGGGCAGCGCGCCGATGACCTGCGTCACATCGCCCTGCGCCGCGATAAAGCCTGCCGCCTCGCGCAGGTTGAAGCCAGACGCATCCGAGAGCATGTACTGTGCGCGGTCACGGTCGGGCAGTTCGAGTGCGTTGGGATTAGTGTACAGTGCGGGCGCGACCAGCAGCCAGAGATAAATCGCCAGCCCGACGACAGCCACGAGCGCTAGGACGCGGCGTGGACGCTCAAAGCGTGGCAGTGTTTGTCCGACGCCGACACCGCCTGCCAGCAGCAGCAGCGCCAAGGCGGTGACGAGGAAGCGCGTCTCCTGAATGACGCTGAACCATACGGGCAGCAGCGGCGCGAAGATCAGCAGCGGCAGGTAGAACTGTTTCCGCACCAGCAGCACGAATACCGCGAGCAGCAGCAGCACCAGTCCCATATAGCCCCAGTAGGGGGCAACCGATGTGAACGTCAAGCCAATGTTGCCGAGGATCCGTTCAAGCGAAAAGATCGTCGCGTTGTCCGCTGTGCCGCGCGCGCTGACGGCATAGCTGAACGAGTTCGTCAGCACATCCATGCCACGCAGCCGAACGACGCTGACGTAGGCGGCGCTCAGGAGCAGGGCTGTGCCGAGTGCGACGCCGAGCCAGCGGAGTATTTGCAGATTTACCTCACCCCCGTCCCCTCTCCGCGCGCGGAGAGGGGTGAGACTCGAAGTCGAGTATGGCTTATGCGGGGTGAGGTTTGGACGCAGCGCAACAGCGGCAGCGAGCGGAATGCCGACATATGGCAGTGCGCTGACTTTCGCGCCAAACGCGATGAACAGCAGCGCGCCCACCCACACGGCGTCGCTCAGGCGCACGCGATCTTGCAACCGGGCTGCGAAATAAACCGTCAGCAAAAGCGCCGCGCCCGCGATGTTATCCGCCAGTGCCAGGCGCTCGAAGAACATGTGATAGGCACTGAAGGCATATAGCACACCTGTCAGCATCATGCCCCATACGCCGCCGTAACGTCGCGCCAGCGCCAGCAGCGCTGCCCCGCCGAGCATAACCGCCAACAGCGTGGCGAAGCGGGCGACGAACGCCGGAGCCGCCAGCGGCGCGCCGAACAGGGCATACCACCAGATGGTGAACTGGCGACCGAGCCAGACCTGGAACAGCGGACTGCTGTCGCGCAGCACGCCTTCCGCCGCGAACAGATGCACGGTCTCGTCAATGAACAGCGGGAAGCGGTCAAGCGCGGGCAGGCGCAGGAGGAACAGCAACAGTAATAGCGCTGTGCCGAGCCAAACGATGGAAGTATTGCGAGATGAAATCATGCGCGGCATTGTAGCGTGGATAACGGAATAATTCATTCGGTTTGAACCGCCAAGACGCCAAGAACGCCAAGAAATCTACATTAATCTTGGCGTCCTTTGCGTCTTGGCGGTTCAAGAAATTCTTTGATTAGCACTCCACGACGTTGACCGCCAGCCCACCGCGCGAGGTCTCTTTGTACTTGGACTGCATGTCGATGCCCGTCTGCCGCATCGTCTCGATCACCGCGTCCAGCGGCACGCGATGCGAGCCATCGCCGTGCAGCACCGCCAGCCGCGCAGCGTTGATCGCTTTGGTCGCGCCCATCGTGTTGCGTTCGATGCACGGCACCTGCACCAGTCCGCCAATTGGGTCGCACGTCAGTCCCAGATTATGTTCCATGCCGATCTCTGCCGCGTTTTCGATTTGCTCGTTCGTGCCGCCCATGACCGCTGCCAGTCCCGCTGCCGCCATCGAGCAGGCAACACCGACCTCGCCCTGGCAGCCCATCTCCGCCGCCGAAAGGGAGGCATTGCGCTTGTACAGCATCCCGATTGCGCCCGCCGTAAGCAGGAACGTGCGCACGCCTTCGTCCGTCGCGCCGACCATGAAGCGCCGATAGTATGCCAGTACCGCCGGAATGACACCCGCTGCGCCATTCGTAGGCGCGGTGACGACGCGCCCGCCCGCTGCGTTCTCCTCATTGACCGCCAGCGCGAACAGGCTGACCCAATCCATGTGCCGGAAGGGGTCGTAATCCGGCTTTTGTAGATTGCGGTACAGCCTGCCCGCCCGTCGCTTGACCAGCAAGCCGCCGGGCAGGACGCCTTCCTCCTGACAGCCACGTTCGATGCAGGCGTGCATGGTCGCCCAGATGCGGTCGAGTCCGGCGTTGGTTTCGGCGTCGCTGCGGAAACTGCGCTCGTTTTCGCGCACAACATCAGCAATCGACAGATGCGTTTCCTGACCGATTTCGAGCAGGTCACGCGCCGATGTGAACGGGAAAGTGACCTGGACGCCGCTGATACTGCCATTGTCATCATCGCGCTCGCTGACGACGAAGCCACCGCCGACCGAGTAATAGGCTTCGCTTGCCAGCACTGCCCCCGCCGCATCATAAGCGGTGCAGCGCATTCCGTTGGGGTGACGCGGCAGCGTCACGTCGATGTGGAACAGCAGGTCGGTCGGCTCGTGGAAGGCGATTTCGCGTTCGCCATTGAGCGCAATGCGGCGCGTAGCGCGCACTCTCTCTACTCTGTTTTCGACCTGATCAGGATCGACGGTATCCGGGCGTTCGCCCATCAGACCGAGCAGCACCGCGCGGTCAGTGGCATGTCCACGCCCAGTCAGCGCCAGCGAGCCGTACAGATCGACCTGGACGCGCGCCGCCGCTGCCCGCAACGCAGGCGTCATTTCGCAGATGAACCGCCGCGCCGCTACCATCGGTCCGACCGTGTGCGAACTGGATGGACCGATGCCGATCTTGAAAAGGTCGAATACGCTAAGTGACATAGAAGTCTTCTTTACTGGCGCAGGGTGCAAATTTGTTCTGTGTTCGGAGTTCTGTGTTCAATGGAGTGTTGGTTAAGGACTAAAGAACACAGAACATCGAACCTTGAACAATGCACTTTGCACCATGCACTCTGTACTCATCACTTATGATAATACACCGACCAGCCCATGTACCTGGTCATCGACTCGTAGAGCGCGTCGGCGACGAGTGCCTGCGTCGCGCTGACGTGATGCTCGTAGCCTTCCTCGCAGATGTACTGGAGCAGTTCCTGGAAACGCGGCACGCGCGCCACGCCGAAGCCGCCGAATGTGTCGATGGGGTCGTTGGTGAACGCGCCTTCGCCGACGTATGCCTTCATCTTGCCTTCAAGATCATCTGTCGAAATGCGCAGATAGGTGAACGGGCTTTCCTTGATGCGCCCGTAAATTGCGCCGAAGGTATTCGGGATGCCGACCGTTCCAGCGATGATCTCCTGATAGGTCATCGTCGGAATCTCATCGACAAAGACATCCTTGGGCAGATTCGAGCAGTGGAAGACGACACCCTTGTCCGGGTCTTCGCCGTAGTTATTGTTCCAGTCCAGCAGTGCGCTCGGCTTGTAAGACCCCAGCGACAGCGCCAGCATCGCCAGCGTCCCGGCAATGTCGGTTTCGCAGGCGGACGGCATGAGCGTGTTGCTTGCCATGCTCATGACGGTGCAAGGGACGACGCCGTAGAATTCTTCCATCGATGTCCAGCACTGCACCGCCGTCGCGTCCAGGTCGTTGGTGAGTGTCCATTCGTCAATCACTACGCCAAGCTTGGTCATGCGGTTGATCGACTCGTCTGGCACGCCCTGGGTATTGGCATAGCGATTGACGGCTTCGCGCTTGGCGTCGAGACGCGGGTCATCATCGGCAATGCGCGCCGCGCGCCCGAACGCCTCGCTCAGGTCAAGCGTTTCGACGCTGATGCCGCTGCGTTCGAGCAGCTTTTCGCTGTAGCGCACGGTATTGAACGCCGTCGGACGCGCACCCATCGCCCCCAGCCGCGCCTTGCGCAGCCCGCGCACCACGCGGCAGACGGCGATAAACTTGTGCAGGTCGCGCTTGAACGACGCGCTCTGCGGGTCTACAGTGTGCAGCCGCGTCAGTGAGAAGGGGATACCGTACTGGCGCAGGTTATTGCAGACGCTCATCTTGCCGCAGAAGCTGTCGCGGCGGTCGGCAAGCGTCATGCTGCCCGCGTCATCGGGGAAGGCGTGGATGAGGACAGGGACATTCAACCCGGCGAAGCGCAGCGTATTGGCAACCGCGCGCTCATCACCAAAGTTGGGCAGCGTGACCAGAACGCCGTCAATCTGGTCGGCGTGCTGGCGGAAGAGCGCCGCGCAGGTTTGCGCCTCGCTCAGCGACTCGACCGCACCGTAGGCAGTGTCATTTTCATCGAGCATGATGGCGTTGATGCCCGCTTCTGCCAATACCTGCTGGATAATAGGGCGTGCTTTGCTGATCAGATGTTTGGGGAAAAAGCCGCGATTGCCAAAAATGACACCAAGTGTGATCGGGCGGAACAATTTTGGGACTGCCGGTGCGGTTTGAGGTGAAGCAAGAACCATGAGTTAATCTCCTGTCAGACGGCGACTGTGATAATATTATCCCAAATCCTGTATGCAAGGTACGAAGGAACTGCTGTGGACGCACCGATTGAACAAGAACCTGTCGCACAACCCGCGCCTGTTGCGGCGGCGCACGCCGAACCGGTGGCGATGATCCCGCGCTCGACGCTGAACTATTTCTTCACAGCCGTCCTGTGCTTCGCCTTCGGGCTGGTGGTCGGCATTGTGCTGATGGATACGCAATCCCAGCGCATCCGCGACGAGAACCGCACGCTCATCAACCAGGCGGTGTCGGAGACCGTGCGCGCGCTCGGCGCACAGCCACAGGCAGCCGTTGACCCGCTGGCAGACTCGACGCGCCGCTTCACGGTCGATACGGCGGGCAACCCCGGTCTGGGCAGCGAAGGCGCGCCGGTGACGGTGATTGAGTTTGGCGATTTCACCTGTGGCTTCTGCAAGCGCTTCAACGACACGACGCTCGACGCGCTGCTCCAGCAGTACGAAGGGCGCATCCGCTGGGTGTATCGCGATATGCCGATTTTGGGACAGGCATCGCGCGATGCGGCGAACGCGGCGGAATGTGCCGACGACCAGGGGCGCTTCTGGGAATACCACGATTTACTGTTTGGCGATCAGGCATCGTTCTCGCGCGAAGGCTTCATCGCCAAAGCGACACAGCTGGGGATGGATGTGGAGGCGTTCACCGCCTGTTACGACTCGCGCATTCATGACACGGAAATCGAACAGGACCTGATTGCCGGGCAAAATCTGGGGGTAGGCGGCACGCCGACCTTCTTCATCAACGGGCGTCCGGTTGTCGGCGCGCAGCGGATTGAGGTGTTCCAGCGCATCATCGAAGAAGAGTTGGCGGCGGCGGGGTAGCCCTCACCCCCTGCCCCCTCCCTCAGCGCTTGCACTCGGTCGCCGAACGGTGAGTACACCTGGGAGAGGGGAGTCACACCCAGCCAATCACCGCCTCGCGTTCCGGTCCGGTTGTCGCCATCAGTGGTGGGCAGCCGAGCGCCTGTGTCAGGAACGCCACATACTGCACCGCTGCCTGTGGTAAATCCACCAGCCGCCGCGCGCCCTGCACCGCCATGCCATCCCATGACGGCAATTCGCGGTAATGCGGCGTGATCGCGTTCAGGTACTCCTGATCGGGGCGATACGGCGCAAGCTCGCCGCGTACGTCGGTGTAATGCGTGCAGACGCGGATCGGCACGTCCGGGTAGGCGATGTCGAGATGTGTCAGCACCAGATGGCTCGCCCCGCTGACATCGGCATAGAAGCGCAGGCACGGCAGATCGATGTAAGCGATGTCGCGCGGGCGGCGCGTGGTTGCGCCGTATTCGTGCGCGTCTTCGCGAATGCGCGTTGCCAGTGGTTCGTCCATATGCGTTGGCAACCGCCGCTGCCCGACACTGCTCGTGTATGTCGCCTTGAGCGCTGCCGCACGCACGGCGATCTGGTCTGCCAGCACAATGCCTTCGGTCGAGGCGCTGATGCCGCCAAACGTCGGGTCGCTGGCGGTGATGTCCGGGTAGACACCCCAGCGCGGATCCAGTCCAGCCGCCTGTGCGCCTTCGCCCACAAACGCTGTTTGCGTATCCGCCCATGCCATGCGCACGATGCGGTGCATGTCGGGTTTAATGTAGGGGCGGAGTGTGGCAGACTGTTCCTGAAGGCGGCTGAGAAACGCTTCTCGCGTCCCCACCATCAGCGTCCCCGCGCTGAGCGTCGGCACCGACAGACTGTCCAGACTACCGCCCAAACCGCGTATCAGCGCCTCGTACAGATCATAATGTCTGCTCAGCCGCTGCTGCCAGTCTGCGGCTGAGCAGACATTATGATCTGTAC
>Ga0224723_1000543_pt1 | contig 25599 bp, 16 predicted proteins | sample Balambano_FR2_Me_FD_161647 | JGI IMG/M metagenome (GOLD analysis project Ga0224723, IMG submission 161647) | Freshwater sediment microbial communities from Lake Towuti, South Sulawesi, Indonesia - Balambano_FR2_MetaG | ecosystem: Environmental > Aquatic > Freshwater > Lake > Sediment | place... | reverse complement strand
CCATCACCCCCATCACCTCACTTGCCGCTATGATAAACTAGTGTATGCTTAACTTAAGTCGGTGCAACGGCTTAATATAGAAGAGATGCCCATGTAGAGTTTTTGTCATTTAGAAAAATTATGGTTGTAGCTTTACTGTATCTGATTTTGGCTGGAGCATATCTGTTAGCATTACCTGCGGCAGTATTGTTTTACTTGAGAATACGCTGGTACGATGCTAGTTCTTTTGAACGCGGCTTTATGTACTTTATGGTGTTCTTTTTCTTCCCTGGCTTACTGTTGCTGTCACCATTTATTAATATTCGTCCCCGACAACGGCAAATTGAAGCTTAGTTTAATTTTCATAGGTTTTCATTAGAGATGCGACGGATTGACGCTATTGGAATTAGCTTTGGCGTTTTAGTTGCTGGTGGCTTGGCATATATAGTGTTGCAGCTAGCAGGCCTAAATAGTCAAGATGCTGGTATCTGGAGCCAAATTTTAATTGTTGGTGGATTGATTGGATGGTTGTTTACCTATATATTCCGTGCGGTAGGTCAGAAGATGACTTACCATCAGCAAAGGGAATTATATGATCAAGCGTTTCTCCAAAAGCGTTTGGATGAACTTTCTCCAGAGGAATTAGCCCAAATTCAAGCTGAAATTGAGCAAGAAAAGCAAAATCATCCAATTGAGAGTTAAGAGTTAGAACTAATCGTTGCTCTTAACTCTTAATTTTTAGAAGGGAACAGGGAGAATACGATTTGTAAGCTTACTGTTATTTACTTGAATTTTTACTTTTACCTTTTAGTACTGGCTATACCCCAATCATTACTAGGTTTAATTACCTATAATGAAAACTGTGGAAAAATCAGCTTAAAAACTGTAACAGCTATTTTTCTTTCTTACTTTCTTAAGTAGACAATTTGACGGATATAGTCTTGAATATATAAAGCAGTTATCAAGCAGGTAAAAAACTTGCTGATTACTCAATTATTAAGGTTAAGTGGTATGTAAACTAGATAGAGTAAGGTATAAATTATGTGTGTGAGAGTGTGTACTTTTCCAATGATTTTAGTTCAGTCGCAGTTAAGGGGCGAAAGCGATGAGTGAAAGTATGGCGTTTATCGGTGGAGTTGCCGTAGCTGGGTTAGCAGCTCTTGTATTGCTGAAAGGTACAGGTACTCCCATACAGCCTAACTTGGCAGTTGCTCCCCAAATTCAGTCTCCTGTAGTCGCTCCTGTAGTACCACAACCTGGAACTTATCCTTACGGTCAACCAAATTTTAATCCCGTACCTGGTGTTCCAGGTAATGAAGAGCTAAGATTGCAAATGGAACGCCAAAAGTTGCAATTTGAAGCATTGCAACGGGAGAATCAACAACTGCGAGACCAAAGTCAACAATTCCAGACTCAACTCCAAAATTACAACAACTATCAAGCACAGCTAAACGCTCAAAGAGCAGCACAACCACCTCAATTACAATCTGCTGAAACTCCTTGGTGGTCTTCGCCTATAGTATGGGCAGTGGGAGGTATGACTCTGACAATTGGTGGAGGTATTGTAGTTGCTGGAGTACTTGCTTTATTTTCATCCAAGGATCGTCATACTCGCACAGTACAAGTAATTCATCCTTACCAAGGCCCCACACCTCCTTTGGCTCCTGTACGTCGTGCTGAATTTTTGCCTCCCCGTACAGACCCAAGACGTGTTCAATCTACAGAATACGACGATTTGCAGTAAAAGCTTATTTTAACAAAAAGGGAACAGGCAACGGGGAACAGTTCGTTCCTCATCGTTCCCTGTTGCTTTCAGGAAAAATCACTCTTTCTTACGTCCCCACACTTGAGCGTAGAGCGCGTTATCTGTGTTTTCAAAGCCCGTCTCTGTTCCCTGTTGCCTATTACAGCTTAACATTTCTTTACATTTCCTTTTTCTCAGTATTTTAGTATAAATCATTACTAACAATTAAGACTCATACCGTATTTATTGCTGTTAATATCTAGGCAAAAAAAGTATTGTTTTTAACATTAAGATGAGAACAAGTACTTCTATGTAAATCTTGCAGTGTTTTTCTATTTCACAAACATTTTTACAAAATATTTTTAGAATAAAAATATAGAATTTACTTACCGAAGGAGTTTTGGTAATCCCACAACTTTAATTCGATCTCATATAAATCAATATATGAATATAACTGCAAGCATGGCAGACAAAGTATCCTAAGTGCATAGCAACCCTAAATACTTGAAGAAGTATCATATTTAACCTTTCTCTCTTCTTGTTAGCGTACGGAGAAAAATCGTCATAACAATACAAGAAAAATTACTGATTTTTTTTCTTAACCCGGATTGATTATCAGTGACTTCTGAGTAATACTACTTAAGTAATACCCTAAAATGAAGATTCGGCAAAGTATGCTGACGCATAGTTTCCTAAACTGGCTATTGCAAATATATTTGATATATAAGTGTGTTGCGTCAGATATAAAAGTTCAGTTTAACGTAAGTTTAGTTAAATTCTCAGACTTCTAGAGAACCTACTGTACTTTGAGGATATCAGTATTATGAAGTATATTTTTCGGCAACTTCTAAGTAGTTTAAGAAGAATGTAAGTAGTCAATTCTGCTGTATCTATTCACTTTTCAAGACTTTAATGTTTGTATTAGAAAATACTGATAAAGTTACAGGTAGTATGAATATGGCTATTAATCAAAAGGTCTTTCCTTTATTTCTGATTTGAGGTATATTTTTATATCTCTAGGCAAAAAACTATTGCCACAATATCAAAAGTCAATTTTCAGAATCAGTGAATTGCAAAAAATATGCTCTTACTAGAAGCAATCAAACTTTTTTATCAGGAGTGACACACTAACAGTAATATCCTATTAAGTACTTGTACAAAGGTAATCGGTAACTGCATCTGTAGTCTAGGCTTGTGGATAATTTCAAGCAATTAGTTGCTCAACTCAAGAGTACACTTTGCCTTAAAAATTTACATGAGTGCTGCACTGCAACTTATAGAATACCTTTGTGAGTAAAATATTGCAGGGCTGTAAGAATTGTTGATTTTATCGCAATTCAATCAACCCTCAATATAGTTGTGGCTTTTAATTTATGGAGCATCAGAGGTAGATTAAGTCATAATTTTATGGTTTAAATATTGACAAGCCTCTAATAATATGCTCTTATCACAGAAAAATGGATTGTTTGTAATAGGTGTGAGGAAATAAAGATGGATATGTATAAGAAAATAATTACCCCTAAGTAGGATTGGCTAATGCCATACCTGCGTAATCACAAAAAGCGACAATCACAGTAAACATTAGGTTTTTTAGTTAGACAAAAGCCTAGATATTAAGAAATCCTCTGCTATTGCTGGATGCCTTTGAAATGACATCTAAAATTTTATGGCTGAGGCATAAGAGCCTCTTTTTTCCCTTTTTTTTATTAAGTATTTTCACTTACGGAAATACACTTACTGTTGCTCAAACAGGGGTAATACAGAATGAAGCTAGTGCTGGTGTAGGGAGTGGTCCAAATGGAGTAACTGGTGGAGTGATTCGCTCCAACCCTGTGACTTTAACAGCGTCCCAAGCTTCATTAGAGATTATCAAGACAGGCGATCGCGCAGCTGCGGAACCAGGTGACACAGTGGTTTACCGTCTGGCGATTACCAACAGAGGAACCTCTGCGACCAACCAAATAGAAGTAACAGACAGACTTCCTTTGGGTCTGAACTTTATTGGTCGGTCATTACGGGGGACTATCGGTGATCAGTCAGTAACATTAACTGCCAGCGCTGGTTCTAGAAACCGGACAGTATTACTCACCTCTCCTGTAGGACTGCAACCAAATCAAACTTTGAACGTGCTTTATGCAGCAACAGTGACACCCGACGCGATTCGGGGAACAGGTCGCAATTTGGCACAAGCACGCGATCGCGCCACAGGTCAAACGAGTAACCAATCTAGTCACCTACTGAGGATACGTCCCGGTATTTTGTCTGATTGTGCCACCTTGGTTGGACGAGTATTTGTTGATAAAAACTTTGACGGAGAACAACAGCCAAACGAACCGGGAATACCGAACGCAGTAATTTACATGGACGACGGGAACCGGATTGTCACCGACGCCAATGGATTATACTCCTTAGCCAACGTTGTCTCGGGTACTCGCTCAGCCACACTAGACTTAAGCAGCTTGCCCGGTTATGCTCTAGCACCAAACAGATACTTTATCGAACGAAATAGCCAGTCGCGCATGGTGAGATTAGCACCTGGCAGTATGGCAAGAATTAATTTTGGGGTTACGCCTGCGTTTTCAGAGGGTAGACGATGAAAACAAAAAAACTGGGAGCAAATACCAATCCAAACATTGGTCTAATACAAAGCAAACAAGAATCTACTTTATGCTTTGCCCTAATTGTCAAAGGTAGTGTAGGTATACTGCCTGCATTTTTGGCATTACTTTCAATCTTCTTCCCCAATAATGCCTTTGCCAATATGTCAGAGCAGTCTCAGGTGACACCAAGCACATCTGAAGATGTAGGAAAATTGTTTGATTCTCGTTATCTGACCCTAACAAAAGCTTTGCAGAAAGCTAAGTCGGATAATTCATCACTGACAGAAGCTTTAAAACGGCACGAGCCTGTAGCACAAGCTACTCCAACACCGGCTCCCGTTCCAGAAGCAATACCGCAACCAGCACCAACAGAAACCTTACCGCAGCAACAAACACCAACAGAAACCTTACCGCAGCAACCAGCACCAACAGAAACATTACCGCAGCAACAAACACCAACAGAAACAATACCGCAACAACAAACACCAACTACACCTGCGGTAACACCCGACCTTGGTGTTGATAAACCTAGGATTGACATTGCTCCTGTTGGTGACCCAAGAGTCCAAGCAGATGGACGCTCTACCATCAGGCTTTCCGGACAAATTACGGACGCTAATGGTGAATTAATTACCAAAGATGCAATCGTGACTTTGACCACCAGTGCTGGTAAATTTGTAGGTGCTGACCAAGATAAAGATGCCATTGGGTTTCAAGTACGGGCAATTAATGGGGAATTTACCGCAACTCTGCAATCAGATATCAAACCACAGCAAGTGAAGATTCGGGCTGCGGTGGATGCTGTGAAAAAGCCACCAAGAGCTGTAGGTAGAATTGATACCCCACCCAACGAACCATTTCCTCAACAAACGGACGTTTCGCCGTTGCGGGATTTGGGTAATACTCCTCTAGAAGCTTATACCCAGGTAGAATTCACAACTTACTTACGTCCTTCCCTAGCGACGGGTATTATTAACTTAAGAATTGGCCCTCGTGGTACTGATTACTGGGGTAGTCGCAGTGAATTCCTGAGACCAAGAAGAAGAGCTGATGGCAGTTTTGAGTTAGAAGATGGTTATGGTGTTGATTTAGATGCGGCAGTATTTGCTACAGGTAAAGTTGGGGATTGGTTGTTTACAGGTGCTTTTAATAGCGAACGCCCAATTAACCAAGATTGCGAAGGCAGAAATCGGTTATTTGGTGGAATTCAGTTTTGTGAACAGCCATACCCAGTCTACGGTGATAGTTCCTCATTTACACCAACCACACCTTCTATCGACAGCTTTTACGCTCGATTGGAACGGACTCCCTCAATAGTTGGTGCTGAGCCAGATTACGTAATGTGGGGGGATTATAATACCAATGAATTTGCTAGAGAATCCCAACTATATACGGCTACATCTCGACAGTTACATGGTTTCAAAGGAAATTACAACTTTGGCCCATTTCAAGTAACTGGTTTGTACGCTAATAATATTGAGGGTTTCCAACGAGATACGATTGTTCCCAACGGTACTAGCGGTAATTACTTTTTGTCACGACGGTTATTAATTCCTGGAAGTGAAACAGTATACCTAGAATCGGAAGAAATTAACCGTCCAGGTACTGTTTTAGAACGTACTCAGTTGTTCCGTGGGCCTGACTATGAAATTGACTACGATCGCGGGACGTTATTATTCCGTCGTCCCATTTTAGCGACAGAACTCAACCCTTTGGGAGCTTCTTTGGTAAGACGCATTGTTGTTACCTACCAAAACGAAGGTGGCCAAGATTCTAACTTAGTCGGTGGTCGCTTACAATACAACTTCTCCTACGATCAAGATACGAAATCTTTCTTAGCAGGTACTTACTTGCGAGAAGACCAAGGAGATAACGAATATCAACTATACGGTGCAGATTTTCTGTTTAGTTTAGGGAAATTTGGGCAAATAGTCGGGGAATACGCTCGTTCTAACAGTGATTTATTAACTGGACAGGAGCGAAATGGTAACGCTTACCGCTTAGAAGCAATAGCAAATTTAGGCGATCGCTTAAATGGACGTGCTTACTATCGTGCAGTAGAGCCAAATTTTCTCAATAATGCCACCACAAGTTTCTTCCCTGGACAAACTCGTTATGGTGCGTCTGTAGCGTTTGGAGTTACTAATACCACCAGCTTTAATGTTGGTTATGACGTAGAAGAAAACTACGGCACTGCTGCTCTAGGCTTAATCAACTTCTTCGATTTATTTAACCCAGAACCCCAAACTCGCGCTGGTCAATCAGTTAACAACGAACTGCGAACCTTCCGAGCGGGAATTCTGCAAAAATTTGGTGCAGGAGATGCCAGTGTCGAATATGTCAACCGTAGTCGTGAAGATAGAATAAGTGACCGTTTCGATGCAGATGCCGAACAGATAGTATCGCGGTTGAATGTGCCTTTAGCTGAAACTTTAACCTTCCGAGCGCAAAACGAAACAAATTTAGGCGATTCTGACCCACTGTATCCGAACCGCACAACTCTGGCTATGGATTGGCGGGCGTATCCAGGTGTGACATTCCGTTTAGCTCATCAATTCTACGATGACAGCGACTTATTAGAGGGCAATTCTCTCACCACCTTAGATACGATATTGGATCGTAAAATCGGTGAAAATACCACCATGACTGGTCGTTATTCAGTACTTTCTGGGTTTAACGGTTTGCAAGGTCAAGGTGCTGTGGGATTAGACCACCGTTGGGCGATCGCTCCTGGTTTACGAGTAAATCTCGGCTACCAATACGTATTTAAGAACATTTTCAGTGCCACAGCCACAGGCGATCGCTTTGGGCAATACTACGCAGTTGGTCAAACAGCTTCCTCCCTGGGACTATTCGCCGGCTCAGTGTATAGCATTGGCTTTGAATACACAGATAATCCAGATTTCCAAGCGAGTACCCGATTTGAGTATCGTGACGGGGAAGAAGGTAATAATACTGTCATCTCCGCTGCTGCTGCGGGTAAACTTTCCCCCGCATTAACAGCCTTAGTTCGCTATCAACAAGCCGGAGAAGCAAACGTATTTCTACCCTCGACTGTAGGTATTGCCACTACGGGAGTTAGATTCCAAGAACTCGGAGACACAGCCAACCTCAGAATCGGTTTAGCATACCGTGACCCCAGTAACGATAGGTTGAACGCTTTGTTCAAATACGAGTATCGTCAAAACTTTGACTCTACCGTTGATACTCAATTAATAGGTAGTACAGCCACAGGTCATGTATTCTCCTTGGAAGGTATCTACGCACCTAGTTGGCGTTGGGAATTCTACGGAAAATACGCTTTACGTAACGGTGTTACTTATCTTGATGGCGATAGATTTGACGGTACAGTCAATTTAGCCCAAGCACGAGCAACTTATCGTCTAGGTTATCGTACGGATCTAGCAGTGGAAGGACGTTGGATAGGTCAAAGTGCTAATACGAATACCGATTATGACGAATTCGGCGTAGCATTAGAGACAGGGTATTATCTAACACCAGATTTGCGGGTAGGTGTAGGCTACAGCTTTGGTAGCGTGGATGATCGAGACTTTTCCGGCTACCGTTCAGAGGGTGGTGTCTACCTAAATGTAACTTTGAAGCTGAACGAACTCTTAGGTGGCTTTGGATTGCAAAAGCCAGTACCAAAACAGCAAGAAGAATCTGAGGTATTACCTACAGCTTCTGTACAAAGTGGTACATCTAGTGGATTAGTGCAGCGTCTGAGACCTCAAGCGCAACCCGCATCGGCGTTAGAAAGCCCCAATGACCTAGTAAATCGTCTCAAGCAACCACAAGCGTTTAAGCCATCAGTGAGCGTAGGTTCTGAGGTGCCACAGGAGTGAGTGATGTCCAGGAAAGTTGATTGGCTACGTTTTAGTAGTACAAGAAGGAATTTACTTTATTTATTGCCTTTTTCCTTCTGCTTTATCCCTTCAGGTGCTGTCAGTCAGACACCTGTCACCCCAACCCCTGCGTTGCGGGTGGTAGTTAATAGCAACCAAGATAGTATTCAACCAGATGATGGATTGACTTTGCGAGAAGCGATCGAAGTTGTTAATGGTACGCTCTCACCAGACAAACTTAGCGCTCCAGAAAGGGCGCAAGTACAGCCAGGTAGTGGTGGTTCCCGCATTGAGTTTAATTTACCTACGGGTTCTACTACTATCCAACTACAAAGTGTCCTCCCAGATTTAGCCAGCCCTGGGCTAGTTATTGACGGTACGACTCAGCCCGGGTACGATGCAACAAAATCAGCAACTGCGGAAATTGCTATTCCTATTCCAGTGGTGGCGATTACTTCTGCTTCTGGGGTAGAAGTATTTCGTGGTTTGACCGTTGTGAGTAATGGAGTGACAATTCGTGGTCTGAGTCTATACGGTTTCAATGCCAGTCCAATTAAGCAACAATTAGGAAATTTATTAGTTTACGATGGCACTCCTAAGCCAGTAACTTTAACAACACCACCTGGTGATATTGTGATTGCCCACCGCTTTCCACCACCAGATACCAGGCGTCAGCAACCTCCTAACAGTAGGTTTCCCTTTTATGACAGGGATGTACCGCCGAAAAATGTTGTAATTGAAGACAACTGGCTAGGTTTGCCTGTGGATGAGAGCGTACCCCAACAAACTTCAGCATTTGGGGTATATGTATTTAACTCTCAAGGCGCAGCAATTCGGCGCAATCGCATATATTACCACGATGGCAGTGCAATTATTACCTCAGTTAGGGGCGAAAATACTGTAGTTCAGCAAAATATTATTGTTGCCAACGGTTTGGCGGGAATGCCAGACGCTCTGCGTTTTGAAGGTGTGGTGACAAAATCACAAATTTTGGGTAACTTAATTTGTGCTAATGATGGCGCTGGAGTATATCTATTTAAACCCCAAGGTGATATCCAAGTTGTCAACAATAAAATTACCTATAACGGTAGACGTTTGCGACGAGCAGCGGTTTACTTAATGGGTGAAAAGCACACTGTAACTGGTAATGAAATTGACCATCAAACAGGGCCAGGTGTTGTAGTATCAGCGTTTCCCAACAGTAAGCAGAATCTAATTACCAACAATAGATTTGCAGCTTTAGAAGGTTTGAGTATTGACCTAAATGCCCAACGTAACTTAGACGTTAGCGATTTTCAACGAGGTGATGGACCAAATCCAAAACGGAATTCGGGTAATCGTCGTCGGGATACGGGTAATGGAGCCATCAACGCTCCGGAATTTGCCACACGGGCGTTTCCACCTACGGGAAGTAGCGTTACTATTCAAGGTAAAGCTGACCCAGGTTCACAAGTAACAATTTATCGCTTGGGAGATTACCAACAAGGGCAGCAAGCGATGTATGAGCCTGGTTATGGGGCATTGAGCCAACCATTAACTACCGTCACTGTCAATGGGGATGGTAGCTTTAATGCCTCAGTACAAGGGTTACAAGTTGGAGATATGGTGAGCGCGATCGCCTCTGATCCAAATTACGGCACATCAGAACCCGCGATCGCAGCTCTTATCGGTTCACCGGGTACAAGACCAACTCTCACCCCCAATCCTAGAACTATACCCATACCCATTCCCCAGTGTACATCTCGTCCGCAACCACCAGCACCACCCACACCACCACCAGTACCGCCAGAAATTCCACCCCCACCATTACGGATTAAAGTTCCACGTAATGTCCACTTCGCTTTAGATAAATCCTTTATTAGTCCAGCAAGTGCAGTGGTACTAGATAGAGTTGCAGAAGTATTACTGCAATACCCTGTGATCGTCATTGAAATTCAAGGTCACACCGACCCCAGAGCTAGTGACGAGTATAACTTAGCACTTGGTAGACGACGGGCACTATCAGTGAGAAATTACCTGCTGCGTAAAGGTGTACCAGCAGAACGGATGACAATCCGCTCTTTTGGTGAAAGTCAACGGCGAACTTCAGGTACAGACCGGATTGATTACGCACGCGATCGACGGGCGGAAATCCAATTCATAGACGTTCGTGGGGTAGAAATTATTATTGAATCCCAAGAAGAAGACTTGCAAATAGAACCACCAAGACGACAACCTCCAAGACAAAGACCAAGAGGTAGAAGAAGCGGAGGTAGAAGGTAGTAAGTACGGGTCGGTTTTGAAACCGACCCGTACCAACCCCCAATTCCATTATGCTCCCCCCACAACTGGGGTGGGGCAAATATTTGCGAGTGTTTATAGTCAGAAATTGTCAACAAAATACAAGACATGAAAAGACACTTAAAATCATCTCTTGATTTAGACGAAGGTACACGCTGTACCACTACTCAAGGGAACGTTCCAACAATCTCAGCAATCGGTATCCGAGTTTCCCGCATCGCTTTTGTTCTACCTCTAGTTACTGCTGGTATGGGAATTGCTTACCTTCCTCAACCAGCCCAAGCTCTAACAGCTCAGGGTACTGTTGGCTGTCCTACTGGTACTAGGCTAGGGCCAAACGGCCCTGCAAGTGGTGGTACTTTTATTCGTAACGGTAATTTCGCCACTACACCAGGGAGAAGTGGACAATTAACTCTTAACAATAACAACGCAAATTTTGGTAGTGACTTGCCTTACCGAGGCGACAATGTTTACCCAGATGATGAGGGGGTAAATAATCCTAACGGCACCCAAGGACCTGAAGGTTCAAATATCCGGGGGGGTCTATCTATTCAAAATGGTAACATAGAATACGCAGGTGGGATTGTTACTGGTAGACCTCTACCCGCAGACCCCCAAAACGGCGTTCCAGCCAGCAACACTTATCTTTACTCTAACCCCTTCAAACGTTTTGATGGCACACCAGGTAACAATGATCGTCCTTCTGGAGTATTTCAAAATCCCATAGTTTGGCAACAAAGAGTTACAGGACTACAACCAAATACAACTTACAACTTTAGTGCTTATTTTCTGAACTTACTTAATCCTAATAATCCTACTGTTCAACAACTTGTTGGTCAAAACCCGCTTGTGAGATTGCGGATTGAATCTAGTAATTCTATTGAAAGCGCTCAGAGAGAAGTTACAGAAAGAGGCCCAAATTCCTCACCTCTGAATGGCTGGGTAAGAATTGAATACGCTTTTACTACAGGTACTGGAGAAACAGAAGCAACTTTATCTGTTGTTGATACAGCTAATAACGTATTAGGTGATGATTTCGGTTTGGCTGCAATTGGGATAAATGAATGCGTTCCCCTTCCGGAAATTCGTAAATCTGTCACCCGTCTCAGGGATAACAATAATAACGGAGTTCTAGACATTGGTGACGATTTACAATACACCATTAGTGTTATCAACCGTTCCAGCACTAATATTGCTGGTTTAGTCATCCGAGATGCCATTCCTACACAATTACAGATATTACAAGAGGGTGGCAATACTATTCAATTCCCCAACGGCTTTACACGTGACTCTAATTTACCAACCACAAACTTTAACGGTGGGGGATTCCCAAGTAATAATCCTACAGTTTTGACGAGTCCTGGTACTCTGCCTGGAAATGGAACTATTAATCTTGTTTATAATGCTCGAATCCTAGAAGGGGCGCCTAGCACTATTAATAACCAAGCTAGCGCTAGGTTCACTGGTGATGGTGGTCAGCCGATTATATCTGATGCTAGTGACTCTACTAATCGAGAGCAACCTGGTTCTGGACAAAATCCTGGTAATCCGGATGCACAAGGTAACATTAACCAGCCGAATGCTGGCCCTGCTGACCCGACAATTGTGAATTTGGCTGCACCAAGACCGATTATTCGCAAATCAGTTAGTCGGATTTTAAATCGAGATAACAATAACAACGGCATACTTGACTCTGGTGACGACTTACGCTACACCATCACAGTCACCAACCCTGGTACTACCCCAATCAACAACTTGGTAATCAGAGATTTCCAAACCACTGCTTTACAAGTATTGCGAGACAACGATAACCCAGTAAACATTGACCAAGGATTTACCATCGCTGGAATACCAGGTACTACTTTTAACGGTTCAGATACCCCAATTCAATTCTCCAATGGTGGTACACTTAATCCTGGTCAGACTGTAACTTTAACCTACAATGCTCGTATTCAACCAATAGCACCTAGTAGAATTACTAACCAAGCTAGTGCTAACTTTGATGGAGATGCTGGTCAACCGATATTATCTGATGCTAGTGACTCTCCTGCAACTAATGCTCCTGGTACTGGTACACCGGAAAATGCTGGTAATCCAAATGAGCAAGGTAACGTCTTACAGTTAAACGCCAATGCTGCTGACCCAACAATTATTAATCTATCTGCACCAAGACCAATTATTCGCAAGTCAGTGCGACGTGTCTTAAATAGAGATAATAACAATAACGGCATTCTTGACTCTGGTGATGACTTAGAATACGTCATCACCGTTACTAACCCTGGTACAACCCCAATCAACAACTTAGTCATCAGTGATTACCAAACTCCTGCTTTACAAGTATTGCGAGATGGTAATAATCCAATTTCTGTTGACAGTGGTTTTACTTTAGCCAATGATTTACCTGGTAGTACTTTCCCTGGTAGAGAACAGAATAATCCGATCGCCTTTACAAATGGTGGTACTCTCAACCCGAATCAAACTGTCACCTTAAGATATTTTGCTCGGATTCAGCCAGGAGCTACTGGTACAATTACTAATCAAGCTAGTGGTAGGTTCACTGGTGATGGTGGTCAGCCGATTATATCTGATGCTAGTGATTCTCCTGCAACTAATGCTCCTGGTACTGGTACTCCGGAAAATGCTGGTAATCCCGATGAACAAGGTAATGTTAGACAGTTAAATGCTAATGCTGCTGACCCGACAATACTTAACCTTGGTACGACTAGTATTTCTGGTATCTTGTACCGAGATACGGTGACACAAAACAATACCTTTGACCCAACGGAGCCGCGATTACCAGCTAATATTACTGTTAGACTTGTAGATAGTAATAACAATCCTGTACGTACGACAACTACTGATGCCAACGGTCAGTATAGCTTTACAAATGTTCCCAACGGTAGCTACACAATTCAAGTAGATACTACTGACTCAGATATCCCCTCTGGTTTACGACTGACATCACCACAAAACAATAGTATTCCTGTTCAATTCAACGGAACTCCAATTACCAACCAAAACTTCGGATTCCTACCGTCTGGTATTTCTGGTACTCTCTACCGAGACAGCAACCCACGTAACGACACCTTTGATTCTGGTGAAACCGGATTACCTGCAAATATCACTGTCAGACTCTTAGACCCGAATGGTAATCCTGTCCAAACCACTACTACAAATGCTAGTGGTCAATTTAACTTTACAGATGTTCCCAACGGTACATACACCATCCAAGTAGATACCAACGACCCAGATATCCCCCCTGGTTTCAGCTTGCGATCGCCAAGTAACAATAGTCGTCCTGTCACCTTTAACGGTACTGCGGTAACTGGTCAAGACTTTGGATTTGTGCCGTCTGGTTTAACTGGTACATTATTTGTAGATAACTCCCCAGAAAACGGTAGATTAGATCCAAATGAACCAAGATTACCCTCAGGTATTACTCTTAGACTCTTAAACCCCAACGGTAATCTGATTCAAACTACAGAGACAAATGCTAACGGTCAATACTCCTTCCCAGATATCCCTGCTGGTAACTATTTAGTAGAAATTGACCCCAATGACCCAGATATTCCCCAAAATTCTACTTTTAGAAGACCAAGAAGAGTTGGAGCTAATGTTCCTCCTCAAGGTTTGGTTCTAGATTTCCCTGATACTGTCGCTGTCGCTGCTGCTAATCCGAATCTCCGTTTAATCAAGCGGATTACATCTGCAACTAGAAATAATGCGCCGATTAGTGGTGTTGCTTTTGATAGTATTGACCCTAGTGATAATGCAGCAGATATTACGACTGCTGGTGGTAATCCTAGAGGTGTACGTGATATTCCTAACACCACAACTTTAGTTAGTGGTGATGAAGTAGAATACACTATCTACTACGTAAATACTGGCGGTACTGCTAACAGCGTCAATTTCTGCGATTTGATTCCTGCGGGAACAAATTACGTGCCTAATAGTACCCAACTTCAGTTAGGTAATGGGCAACTTACACAAACTGGTAGATTCTTCGGACGTTTAGCGCCCCTACCTAATGGTAGTTCTTGTATCGATAATACCAATCCTAATGGAACTGTAATTGTGGATTTAGGTAATGTTCCTGGTACTCAAGGTAATAATTATGGTTTGGTACGTTTCCGGGTAAGGGTTAATTAGTAGTAAACCTCACGCATTAAGCGTCTAATGCGTGAGGTTTAATAGTTTATTACGCAGTTTGGAATGGGGTAAGAATGGACGTTCGGCTACTAAGTAAAATCCGTAGGCGGTAATTAAGGATGATGGTAGGGCTATTATGTATAGTAAAGTTGCAAAGATTGTAGGAGACAATTGCAAACTCAAAAGCCAATGACGTATAAAAGTGACTACTATGGCGTGGCTTAGGTATAAACTATAGGAAATTTTGGCGATCGCTAATGTTAAGGGTGATTCTAAAAACTGTAATGGTTTAGGTAGTGTTTTTGTTTCGACCAAACATTTGGTGCAGTATATCATTAAAGATGCAAAAGCTAACCCAGCAATACTATGATTTATCCATTCAGTTATTCTTAGTTTGTCATATTCGGTTAATGCTGTTAGTAAACAAAATATAAGAGTAAGAATACCCCATGGCATTTTTTGCCTAAGCTTTATTAATAATGGTTTTTGGGAAAATCCGATATCCGCAGCTGCCATCCCCAATGTAAATGAAGCTAAGATCCAAGGACGGCTATACACCATAAAATTATTTAATAAGTATATGGGTGCAAGTGAAATTAAAAATGCAATACCGATAACTGGTAAAATTCCCCAACGTCTCCATAGTGGCAAAAATATTAGTGGTAGCAAAATATATGCTTGCCATTCTATAGGTATACTCCACATGGGAACGTGTATGTGGTAAACGCTTATTGACCAAGTAAAATTATGTATCAGCAGAATGTGCTTGACCACATCTAAGAATGAGAAGTTGATGGAAAACATATCATAATCAAGTTGACTCCATTCCCAATTTGTGTATTTATCTAGTCCTCGGATTATTAGAGCTAGGACTATACAAAGACCTAGGGTAATGTAGTATGTAGGCAGTATTCTGAGCGATCGCCTTTTCCAATAATTAATTAAGCCTCCTTTAATATAACCGTTGTCAGAACGGACTACAGGTAGCATCAGTACATAACCGGAAAGTACCAAGAATAAGACAACACTAAGTAAGCCAAACTTGAAAGATATGGTTGGTATAAACCATATAGGCAAATTATTGCCTTGAATGAGCCAAAGATGATGTAAGACTATATATAGCGCTGCAATTCCACGTAAACCATCTAAATAAGGTAGATACAGCTTTCTATCATCACCCTTGGCAGCATTTATCACCATTTAGTTGTTCTCCTATTTCTTTTAGGGACACATTATATACAAAACTATTCATCTGCAAGCAGCCATAGTCATTAGATATTATTGGTACAATCAAAAGTCAGTTTATTGTAAAAAATCTTATCAATGTGTATATTACTACTCATATAAGAGGGAACAGGGAACGGGCAACAGGCAACAGGGAAATCCCCGTAGTTAAAATTAGGGTATTGTAATGAGAGAACGCATTTTTTCTTACGCTGTACGTCTTGCAAAAAATATTTTTGTTTCTTTTTATAAATTAAGTAATGGTGCAAGCACCCTTACAGAAACAGGGTTAAATTTCTTTTCTGTTCCCTCTTCCCTGTTATCACTCCGAAGGGGCTTCGCTATTACAATGGTATAAAATTATAGTAGTATTTAAATATATATTTTTTTGCCAATTTGGCACTAATTTTGTCACAAATATGTGTATAATCTTATGACTCCACAAAGAATTAGCAAACAAATAATTTATTGTGTAGTTATAAAACTGTTTTTAACAAATCCATCTATGGTATGAAATATCGAAACAATTGTGATTAAAGTTTAACATCAGCATTAAATTTACCAAAGACTATTTTGGTATAGTTACGTGAAGGATGTTATATTTAAAGCTATACAGACAAATTTAGTAGCTATATTTCATACATATGTCGGTTGCTTCTGAGCAATGCGTTTATGTATTCACATGAAGCTAGATTTTAGACTCATTTAAAATAGTTACTTCCAAATATATTTTTCTGTTGATGCCATTATTGTATAAAAAATCCTCTTCTAAAGAAATATCCTAAGGAGGGCATACTTTTGTCAAACATTTATGACAGATTACTATTAGAAGTGTTCAAAATATGGTAATGGAAATTCTATCGGACAGTAGTGCAAGTATTGCAAGTAAAAACTTTTAGATTAGCATTTATTGCGACTTCCGGTTTTTAATAACAGTAGTTCAATTAGAACTTCACTCCCTAATAGATAGGGGTGGGAACTTATATCTTCACACACAGACATTTTTAACAGAAAAAGAGAAAACTTTTTAATTCGCCCTCACTTCTCACATTACTACCGTGTTGTGATAGTTAGCACTTTTACTCACGTTTTCTGTGTTTTTTAGGACGCAAACAATGAAAAGCTTATTCAAGTATCTACCTACCTTCGCATACTCGCGTTGCGTTTCGTTTTTTTCGCCTTTTGTAGGTAGTGTACGTAACATTACACAAACTCCTCGTTGGGGTTCTGCTTTATTTCACAAAAGTGCATTCACATATCAGGTATTGAGAAAAGCAAATAGTCGAGTTCGACTTCGTAAATTTTCTGATACTACTTTAGTAAACATAACGAAAAAATTAGTAAGAGCAAAGGGGTTCAACCCCTCCAATCTGGGTAGAAATGCGATCGCAACGCGAAAGTCTGTACCTGTAAAAAGTACACTTTTGACATTACTTTTAACTGCACCGCAAGTCCCCTTACTATGGGATATGGCACTTGCTCAAACAACTGGTTCTATTGGTAGCACAGTATTTAATGATACTAATGCCAATAACATTCAAGATGGTACAGAAACAGGAATTAGCGGTGTCGCTGTGACATTAACAAGTGTCGGTGCAGATGGTAGAAGTGGTACCGATGACGATATTAATAGAACCACTCGTACTGATGATAGAGGTAACTACAGATTTGATAATCTACAAGCAGGTAACTACACAGTACAGATAACGCCTCCCGATGGAATATTCTCAACTACAGGAGTCACCTCTATTTCAGTTCCTTTAGAAGCAGGTCAAAATGTTACCTACGCTAATTTTGGTTTGCGGGGAGCTAGAGGGTCGATTGGGAGTCTGGTTTTCCGCGATCTCAGTGGTAACGGGATTTTAGATGGTACTGAAGAAACAGGACTGAGTGGGATTAGAATCAACTTAACTGGTGCTGGAGCGGATGGAGTTTTTGGCACAAGGGATGATATCAGACGTACTACCCTTACAGATGGCACAGATATTGTAGCCAACAGTACTGGTAGATATAGTTTTGATAACTTACCACCAGGTCAGTATATCGTCGAAGCAGTCACTCCTGCTGGCGCTCCACCTTACCCCCTAGCATTTCTGACTACTGGTAGACTTCGTTTCAATATTAATTTACAACCAGACCAAGTGATTACAGGGGCCAACTTCGGCTTCCGTATGGTGCCATTTCAAGGTGCAAATGGCTCAATTGGGGATACAGTGTTTGAAGATCGTAATAGCAACGGTATTCAAGACCAAGGCGAACCAGGAATTCCCAACGTTAACTTAACTGTCATTGGTGCAGGCCCAGACGGACAATTTAATACTCCTGATGACACCATAACTAACCGAACAACCACTACTAACGGTAACGGAATTTATGGTTTTAATGATTTACCACCAGGTAGTTACAGAGTTACCGTCACTCCCCCACCTGGGTTTATACCCCAACCAACTACAGGTAGTACTCAAATCGATGTGACTCTCGAACCTGGTCAAAACTTAACTACTGTTGATTTTGGTTTCCGACGTCCTGGTGCTTCAATTGGAGATGAAGTCTTTATTGACAGAAACAATAACGGTATCCGCGACCAAGGTGAACCAGGAATTCCTAACGTCACTTTAACTCTGAGAAATCCGACTGGTGAGGTGATTGGTACTACCACAACCAACAGCCAAGGTATTTACGGCTTTAGTGGTTTGCAACCAGGTAACTACACTGTACAAGCTAGAGTTCCCAATGGTTTAAGTCCAACCAACAGTACAATCGTATCTCCTGGCTTAGTCCAATTACCTGGTAATATTACCCAACCAGATCAGGCACTTTTGACAGTGGATTTTGGTTTCCGAGGTACTTTGGTAGGTGCAGGTGTGGGTGACTTACGATTAATCAAACGAATTACCAACGTCTTTAGAAATGGTCAGCCGACGAATATTGCTGACTTTAATAGATTTATAGATGACCCCAATCAAACTAATGACAATCAATTACCAGGAACTGAGCGTTTTGTTGGTCAGTATGATATTACCAATACACCTTTACTTAGTGGTGATGAAGTAGAGTACACAATTTATTTCTTAAACACTGGCACTGAAAGTTTGCAAAATGTCAGGTTTTGTGATTCTATTCCTGTAGGTACAACTTTTAGTGGTAACTTGAGTATCAGTGGAGCTGCAAATCAGGGAAGAGCTTTATCTCCTTTGTCACCTTTACCCACTGAATTTGCAGATATTTGTCGTGACAGAAATAACGCCAATGGTACTGTAGTTGCGGACTTAGGTACTATTGGGGGTAATCAATTTGGCTTTGTGCGCTTCCGTGTGAGAGTGAATTAAAATGCTTTCTTTGCCTGAACTTGGGGTTAAAAACTTTTAATCTCTACACATATTTGTACACGGAGAGATTGATGATATGCCATTACATACTGTCATTACATAATGACAGTATGTATTAACGGTTATAGATTAATGTTCCTAGCACCATGCGTGATGTGCAGAATGACAATATTGTTTTCGTGAATCATGTATAAGATCAAGTAATTCCCATAAGGGACTTTTCGGACGTTTTCCCCGTACTCGGGAGCTAAGGGGAAACCTTGTGGCGCGTTAGCAATGCGGTGGCAACGGTTTTTGATTTCTTGAACAAAAGAGATAGCCCGTGCCGGATTGTCGATCGCAATGTAATCCGCAATGTTTTCAAGGTCTTCTTCGGCTCTCGCCGTAAAAATGCAGAGCATGAAAGTTACAACATCGCCTGATATTTTTTCTCAAGGCGGGTCAACACCTCCTCGGCTGGCTTAATTCGTCCTGCTTTGAGGTCGGCAATTCCCTGTTGCACCCCTAACATAATATACGCCACCTCCTGACGCTGTAGGTGGCGTTTGTGCCTCCAGTCACGGATAGCATCGCGGAAAACCTCACTGCTGGAAGCATAATCCCCCGATTCTACCGCTTCCCTGATGTCAGTCGCCATTTCCACGGGCAATGCAACGGTCATGCGTTCGATCTGCGTCATCACGTTTTCTCCCAGATTTTCACTCATAGTAACACATATTCATACTTGTTCATACTATACTACTTCCTACGGTAGCTTCCCTGCTCAAGCAACTCACGGGTGAGTAGTAGTGTAAGACACAAGATAATTAATCGGATAATATTATGATGCGTTCCCACAATCAGCCGGGAAAGAGACAATGCGATCGCACATCCAAGCTTAGAGCGCAGGTTTATTTACGATGATCGCTCACTCAAGCCGATGTATACAAAAAATTGAACAGCAATTAGGTATTATTGTCTTGGTTTTAACCGATCATTCTTAATACAACTGTTCCATTCCAATGCAAAAAACTAAATTAGCCTGTTTATTCCTCACTAGCGCAATCCTGCTATCCACCACCACTTTCGGTGCAAAAACTGCCGAAGCTACCAAGCCCGTTTCTTTACTGAGAGCTAGATGTGTTGAGAGTGGATTTGGCAATGCTCGCGTTGAAAATCTTGATGTTTCTATTGGTAGAGCAGTATACACATCCCAATTTTATTTAGGACCAGGCTACCGTTCTGCGGCTTTGACTTGTAAAATTCAGCCTGATAAAAGTCCTAAACCTGTATTTCAAACTTTAAATTTAGGCTTTGGAATGCGTGATAATACTACTGTTAGTCCGAGTGTAGATGTCAAGATTTTTTTGGATGGTAAACTTACTGAAGCTCGCACTGTTTCCCCTACACAGCAAGTAACCGCATCACTTGATGTTAGTAATGTGAGTAATGTTTCCATAGAAGCCACCTGCTCTAGTGCAACTCAGTACTGTGATAGAGTATACTTTTTTACAGCTGCATTAGAGCGAATAGTTCCCGCAAAGAAGGCGAATTAACTGTAGGGGCGAATTGATAAGAGGGCGGACGGTTGTTCGCCCCTACATATGTATTACTGGTGATTCTGCCATCTCCAGTTACGGATTTCTGGCATATCTATACCGTGTTGAGCTACATAGTGCTTATGTTCAATTAATTTGTCTAGCATCAACTGCTTGAGATAAGCAGCTACATAACCTAATTTAGGTACGCGATCGCATACGTCTATAACCAAGTGGTAGCGGTCTAAATCGTTCAGCACCACCATATCAAAAGGAGTAGTGGTAGTACCTTCTTCTTTATAACCGCGTACGTGTAAATTTTCGTGATTTGTCCGACGGTAAGTGAGACGATGAATTAACCAAGGATAACCATGAAAAGCGAAAACAATTGGTTTATCAATTGTAAATAAAGAGTCAAAATCTTTATCTGACAATCCGTGGGGATGTTCACTCTGTGGTTGTAAAGTCATCAAATCAACCACATTTATTACCCGAATCTTCAAATCAGGGAAGTGTTGACGTAAAATCTCAACTGCTGCTAACGCTTCTAAAGTCGGAATATCTCCCGCACAAGCAACTACGACATCAGGTTCATAACCGTGGTCATTACTTGCCCATTCCCAAATTCCAATACCTTTAGTACAGTGCTTGATAGCTGCATCCATGTCTAAGTATTGCAGGGCGGGTTGTTTACCAGCAATAATCACGTTGACGTAATGACGACTTCTGAGACAATGGTCGGTAACTGATAGTAGACAATTAGCATCCGGTGGTAAATAGACCCGAATTACCTCTGATTTTTTGTTAACCACATGGTCGATAAAACCGGGGTCTTGGTGAGAAAAACCGTTGTGGTCTTGTCGCCAAACGTGGGAAGTTAGTAAATAATTAAGTGAAGCGATTGGTCTACGCCAAGTAATGTCATTGGTAGTTTTTAACCATTTAGCGTGCTGGTTAAACATTGAGTCTACCAAATGGATAAAGGCTTCATAGCAAGAGAAAAACCCGTGACGACCTGTGAGTAGGTATCCTTCTAACCAACCTTGACAAGTATGTTCACTGAGAATTTCCATTACCCGACCGTCAGCAGAAAGATGTTCATCTTCTGGTAAAGTTTGTGCAGCCCATGTCCGGTCTGTAACTTCAAACACCGCACTCAGACGATTAGACTCAGTTTCATCAGGACCAAAAATCCGGAAGTTTTGATTTTGCTGATTCAGTACCAAAATATCCCTGAGAAACTTCGCCAAAACTTTGGTCGCTTCCGCTTCAACTTTAGCAGGCTCAGGAACGTTTGTAGCGTATTCTTGGAATTCAGGGATTCTTAGTTCACGCAGCAGTAAACCACCATTAGCATGAGGATTGTCACCCATGCGGCGATCGCCTTTTGGTGCAAGTTCCGCAAGTTCTGGCATGAGCTTACCATGAGCGTCGAAGAGTTCTTCTGGTTTATAACTCTTCATCCACCCTTCCAAAAGTTGCAGAAATTCGGGATGATTATTCAAATCACCAAAAGGAACTTGGTGAGAGCGCCAATAATCTTCTGTCTTTTTGCCATTAACTTCCTTAGGACCAGTCCAACCTTTAGGACTCTTTAAAATAATCATCGGCCATTGGGGACGATAATTAAATCCATCCCTACGAGCTTGCTCCTGGATTTCTCTAATTTCGTAAATAATCTTATCCAGAGTTGCAGCCATCAGTTGATGCATAATTTCTGGGTCAGAACCTTCCACAAAGTAAGGTTTGTACCCGTAACCTACAAATAAACTTTCTAACTCTTCGTGTGACAACCGGGCCAATATTGTGGGGTTAGCTATTTTATACCCATTCAAGTGAAGGATAGGGATAACTGCACCATCACGTACAGGATTAAGAAACTTGTTAGAATGCCAGCTAGTAGCAAGAGGCCCAGTTTCTGCTTCTCCATCACCAATCACACAAGTAACAATTAAATCTGGGTTATCAAAAGCAGCACCATAAGCGTGGGATAATGCGTAACCAAGTTCACCACCCTCATGGATAGAGCCAGGAGTTTCCGGTGCTGCGTGACTAGGGATACCACCAGGAAAAGAAAACTGTTTAAACAGTTTTTTCATCCCTTCTTCATCTTGGGTAATATTAGGGAAGTACTGAGTATAAGTACCTTCTAAATAAGTATTAGCTACCAGTCCAGGACCACCATGACCAGGGCCTGCTATATATATAGTATTGACATCATATTTTTTGATAATCCGATTCATATGAACGTAAATGAAGTTCAAACCCGGAGTTGTTCCCCAGTGACCGAGGAGTCTGGGTTTAACGTGCTTGAGTTCTAATGGTTCTTTAAGTAAAGGATTATCGAGTAGATATATTTGTCCAACTGAGAGATAATTGGCTGCACGCCAATAAGCATTCATCTTTCTCAGTTCGTCATCGGTCAAAGACTTAGTTTCAGGAGCAGTCGCTAAAGTCATATAAACTCCATGACATTATTGATTTGATTGAGTCAAAGTTATCTTACTTACAGCAAAGAATTCCAGCTAAAAACTGGAATTTTTGTAAGTCTGTTATTTTGAAAACTGAAAACCTGTATCAAAAATGAATAAGATAACTTCTTTGCCAGATTAACGAGGGGGATTTTTTTTAACGTCTACTTTAAGGATGATTTTCCTGAGAATCACTGATATCCCAGACTCTAAAAGCTTTTCACTAAATATATTGACAACAAAAGCTGCTAGCAGCTACACGTCAATCACTTAAGAATTGCGAAGCCGAAACGTAAATAAAAGCGTGATTTAAAAAAAATTAAGCATCAGACATCTACCGATATCATATTAATGTAATTTAAACAACTCCCTAAAGATAAATTATATAACCAATATTTTTGGTTTAAGTTTTCCCTGAAAATGCTTTTTAAAATTTGTTTGTTCTATTTTCTAACCATAGGACTGTTATGATACCGATTGCATAAGCAATTATATCTTTCCAATCAAATGTACTTCCCAAAGCAATAGCTAAAATTCTGTTATTTTGCAATCCCAATTTATTTACAAAATTAAAATATTGGAGTATTTCAACAATACAAGCAAATATAAAAACTGATAAAGCGATGATGGATGATTGTATATCCAAAAATGCTTTGACCAAGCAATAAATAAGTATAACAACTAAAACATCACCAATAAAAGGACGGATAAAAATATCATTTACAAAAATAGCAATACACACTTCGATTAAGAACAAAACAAGAGCTAAGAAAAAATATCTTTTGTTGAATGTAAACATAACAATTACTAAATGAACAAAATTTATCTATGGTCTGGTGAATAGTTATAAAGTTCTTATGTTTAAAAGTTTTCAAGCACATATTAAAGTAAAAAGTGTAAGACAATAGGCATGGTACAGTTACATGACCAAAGTAGGGGACATCGGTAGGATTTTTCACCCATAATATTTCGAGTGTTGTGTTTCTACATAATATTTGGCTATTATACCTTACTAAGTTGAAATCTACTGTATATGCTTACTAGTAATGCCTTACCTGTTTTCGTAAGTATTCATTAATTAGCCACCCTTTAATTATGCTTACAAAAGGAAAAATAATCAACGCCAGCATCGAAAAACTACTGATAAATATACCAGCAAAACAAATAACCCATAAAATAACATTTATAAATAGCCAGAGAATGTTCAGATAATTCAGTTCTCGATTAGCTTTATAATAATTTCTGATGAGCCGCAATTGACAATAGCCTAATATTAATCCACCCAAAACTGCTAAACAGGGTAGAGTAGTTACTATTAAAACAAGTAGCCCTTGTCCTCGGGTATCAGCTCCCAATACCTTTAGTAAGATAAAGTCGTGTAAAAACATAACTACAAAGCCAGTTATGCTTGTTGTAAAAAACCATTTATAAGCCAATCGTTCTGCATGAAATTTCCAGAATATTGCTGCTGCTTGTAAAATTCCCACTATAATCCAATAAATCAAATAAATTGTGAGCGATATCCATATATCATAGTAAGCAGGAAACCATCTAATCTGGTTAAGTTTAAGCACGCTTGCTATTAAGCCTATACAAAGAGGACTTATTAACCCCCAAAGAATCACAAATCTATTTATCACTGCTTTAAATCTCCACATCAAGCTCCCTCGTGTACCAGTCATAACACAAAGCCGAAACAACAGCGATTGTATAGAAGAATCTCCTACGGATTTACTGCTTGTATGGTTATCTGAAAGTTATATACTTAATAACTCAACGTATACAAATAGATATCAGTATATGCAAGGTTCCTAGTATACAATTAATGAATATTGCTGACACAAGTAAGTAAGTTGAGGAGATTTACACAACCACTCCTAGAGCTTAATTATTAATTTCCAGTAATCCATCTGGTGGTGTTATTTCAATTTTACGTGCTTCTAAATCAACAACTGGTGCGATCGCTTTCACAAAGGGGATTAAAACAGTCTTTTGCTTTTGTTCATGTTGATGCAATTTAACTTCTAATAAATCGTTCCCAGCAGGAATAACATCAACTACTGTACCAATTAGTTCCCCGGATTCTTGCATATATACCGAGCAATTAATCAAATCTGCAACATGATATTCATCTTCTCCTAACTGTGGGCGATCGCTTTCTGGTACAACTAATTTACACCCGCGTAATTCTTCTACTTGGTTACGATTTTCGATACCCTCCAACTTAATTATGTATAAATTCTTACCTTCCATATAGCGTCCATTGAGTAATTCTACAGCTTTAGGTTCTGTTTCTCCAGGACGCAATAACCAACGTTTTCCAGCAACTTCAAAACGTTCAGGAAAATCTGTAGTTGGATAGACTCGCATTTCTCCCTTTAATCCTTGGGGTGCGACAATTTTTCCGATTTCTAGCCAGTCTGTCATTTGATGGTTGGTGGTTGGTGGGAAGGGGGAGGGG
>Ga0224723_1000541_pt1 | contig 25717 bp, 31 predicted proteins | sample Balambano_FR2_Me_FD_161647 | JGI IMG/M metagenome (GOLD analysis project Ga0224723, IMG submission 161647) | Freshwater sediment microbial communities from Lake Towuti, South Sulawesi, Indonesia - Balambano_FR2_MetaG | ecosystem: Environmental > Aquatic > Freshwater > Lake > Sediment | place... | reverse complement strand
TGTTTATAGTGTAACTTTAACTACTTTAGATAAACATCTAGGATAAATCCCTGTATTATAAGCTTGCTGAAAATTCCCTCAGATAAAAGTTAGATTAGTAGAGTAACACTGATTCCTACTGATGAATTATAGTAGTTGAATGGGATCACTTAGATGCACTCCTACTGGGACAACATTTTTGTAAGCACATTGGAAGTAACTAAAACTATAGATGAGTGAAAAGAGCGAAGGTTACAAAGTTATTAGCGACAACCGTCAAGCGCGTTTTCTTTATGAAATTCTCGAAACTTATGAAGCTGGGATTCAGTTGACCGGAACTGAGGTGAAATCTATTCGCGCTGGTAAAGTGAATATGCAAGATGGCTATGCTTTAATTCGGGATAATGAAGTGTGGCTGTTGAACGTGCATATCTCACCTTATAGTGCTAGTGGACAATATTTTAATCATGAACCCCGTCGTACACGTAAGTTGCTGCTACATCGTCAGGAGATACGTAAACTAATTGGTAAAGTAGAGCAGCAAGGTCTAACTTTAGTACCTTTAAAAATGTATCTGAAACGTGGTCGTGTGAAGGTGAGTATCGCTCTTGGTAAGGGTAAGAAGTTACACGATAAACGAGAAACCCTCAAGAAACGTCAAGATCAACGGGATATGCAACGTGCAATGAAAAGTTATTAAAATTCCTAGCCGTAAAACATGATGAGCTAGAATAGACAGTGCTAGTTACACTTTTGTTGTGTCAGATAAAGATTGGTATTGTTGGATAAGTTCTTGGCATCTCCTCCCAGCAGCATGGGCTTGTCGCATTAAGTCTCCTCCTAGAGTCAGGTTGTTTGCAGCAAACGCAACCCTGGCTTCTCTACTCAAGGATGCTGCAAGTTTTGATTCTTGTTGAATTTGAGATTTTAAATCTGACATAAGATTATTACTGCCAACTCGAATTCCTCGTACAAATCAATCGCTGTTTGTTCCAGTGATACATACGCACGTAAGAACGCTTCAATTGTTCTAGTTTCCACAACTTTGACACCTTGATGTAAATTAACTCCAAATAAATTTGTATTTTGAGTAAATAGCAGCTTGACCACAAAGCTGATTTTGTTCATCTAATAAGTTCCACAATATACCATCTTCTATGTGGAATCGCTTACCTGTACTGGAGATACGATCGCCTGCAAAATTGCTAAATCCTTTGCTGCGGGTATCTGCTAGGAGGCGATCGCGTTCTTGTTGTACTATTGCTTCAGCAGATTGACGAGAAGGCATCCGGGTAAATTCTTCCCATGATAGCTCCCACAATTGTAATGCTTGGGAGTTTCCGTAGTTAAAAATAGGATCTGCTTCTGTACCATGAGATACCACAACTATTGGCGCTTCAAACAATCTTTGTGCTAGTTCCCCAGGTGAACAGTTATTATCTATAAGATCACATTTAGTCCAGTACTTGTAGCTATATATTAATCTTTGACTATGGCGAATAATTGCTTCTTGTTGCCACGGTTTAAATTCATTACTCATTATAATTAATCAATATTTGTTGAGATTATATAGTATATTCATACTAATTATGGTCAAAAATCACCAAAGCTGTTTAAACTAAAACATGGAGATGTCATATGGTACAACAATTACAGCCTGAGATCGTATCAGATATTATCTACCCAGAAAGTGACGGTCTACCAATGGCTGATAATACCAAACAATTTCGTTGGATTGTGATAATTAAAGAAAATTTAGAAATTTTGTTTGCATCAATTGCTGATGTGTTTGTAGGTGGTAATTTATTTTGGTATCCCGTCGAAAAACAACCGAAGATAAAACAAGCACCTGACGCTATGGTAGTTTTTGGGAGACCAAAGGGTGATAGAAGTTCTTACAAGCAGTGGGAAGAAGACAATATTCCACCCCAAGTAGTATTTGAAATTCTTTCTCCAGGAAATACAACCAAAGAAATGTCCAATAAACTACTGTTTTATCTACGCTATGGAGTTGAGGAATACTATATTTACGATCCAGAAACGGTAGAGCTTACTTGTATGGTACGTTCCGAGCAGTGGTTTGAAGAAATACAAGATATAAATGGCTGGGTCAGTCCGCGTTTAGGGATAAAGTTTGAGTTAACACCAGAAACTTTAGTGATTTATCGTCCTGATGGAAATCGTTTTCTCACAACAGTGGAATTAAATCAATTGCGTGAGCAGGAACGTCTGCGTGCTGAGCAAGAACGTCAACAAAAGGAAGTAGCACTACAGCAACTAGAACAGGAACAACAGCGCTATCAAGATTTGTTAAAACGTTTGCAAGAAAAAGGAATTGACACAGAGAATTTATAGAAAAGTCGTAGGGAATAAAACTGTAAGTTAATTCCCCATTACCTATTGTCATTCCTACTGGAATGAGTAGATATTGGATTGCTGGGGTACGCTCCTTGGAAAAAGCGCAATCCTTGAAATCGTGGTGAATTGGTGCAAGATATCCTACAGGAAATTTAAGGGGTGGAATTACCGACCGACCAACTTATCCCGCAATTGCTTAATGCGATCGCGTAATTTGGCTGCTTCTTCAAATTCCAATTTTTTCGCAGCTTCTTTCATCTGTCCTTCTAACAAAGTAATCAACTGGGGAATGTCTTCCAATGGTAAGTCATCCATGTGTTGATCGACTTGCTCTAATTCCTGGGAATTCAACCGCCGCGACACTTCCAAAAATGATAAAATCGCGTTACTGGATCTTTTCACAATTGGTTTCGGTGTAATACCGTGCATTTTATTGTATGCCGTTTGTATACCACGCCGTCTATCTGTTTCGTCAATGGCTTTAATCATACTATCAGTCATGTTGTCGGCATACATAATCGCCTGACCATTAACGTGACGCGCTGCTCTACCAATAGTTTGGATTAAGGAACGCTCTGCACGCAAAAATCCTTCTTTGTCAGCATCCAAAATTGCTACCAAAGAAACTTCTGGTAAATCCAAACCTTCCCGCAGTAAGTTCACACCCACCAACACATCAAATTTACCATCACGCAAATCTTGGATAATCTCTATTCTCTGAATCGAGTTAATCTCAGAATGCAGATACCTGACTCGAATACCATTATCTTGGAGATATTCAGTTAAATCTTCTGCCATCCGCTTAGTTAAGGTTGTAATTAATACCCTCTCATTGCGGTCTACTCTATCTTTAATTTCGCCTAACAAATCGTCTATCTGACCTTCCGTCGGTCGGACAATAATTTCTGGATCAATTACTCCTGTTGGTCGAATAATTTGCTCTGCAATATGACCTTGAGAAATTTCTAACTCCCATTCTCCTGGAGTCGCGGAAACAAATATACACTGATTAACTTTTTCCCAAAATTCCTCTGCTTTTAATGGACGGTTATCAGCAGCACTCGGTAAACGAAAACCATGTTCAATCAATATTTTCTTTCTCGCTTGATCGCCGTTGTACATCCCACGAATTTGGGGTACTGTAACATGAGATTCATCAATAACTAACAACCAATCTTTCGGAAAATAATCAATTAAACATTCTGGTGGTTCTCCTGCTATCCTACCTGCAAGATGACGAGAGTAGTTTTCTACACCATTGCAGTAACCGACTTCACGTAACATTTCCAAATCATAACGTGTACGCTGGTCAATGCGTTGAGATTCTAATAATTTTCCGGCTTCATCTAATTGAAATTTCCGCTCTTTTAATTCTGCTTCAATATCATTACAAGCAACTTCTAATCGCTCTTCCGGTGTGACAAAGTGACGCGCAGGATAAACATTTACCGCTTCTACGCTTTTGATAATTTCACCTGTTACTGGGTCAACGTAACGTATCGCGTCAATTTCATCACCAAAAAATTCTACACGAATAATCCGGTCTTCATAAGCTGGACCGATTTCTAACACATCACCCCGGACACGAAATTTACCACGACCCATTTCTATATCGTTACGGCTATACTGAACTGATGCTAAATCTCGGAGTATCTCTCTTTGGTTAACTTCTCTGCCAACTTGAAAGGGTATAGCAGCTTTCAAGTATTCACTAGGAATACCTAAACCGTATATACAGCTAATAGAAGCAACTACAATCACATCACGTCGTTCAAACAGCGATCGCGTCGCTGAGTGACGCAACATATCTATTTCATCATTAATCGAAGCTGTCTTTTCTATATATGTATCTGTAACAGGAATGTACGCTTCTGGTTGATAATAGTCGTAGTAACTGACAAAATACTCAACTGCATTTTCTGGAAAAAATTCCCGCAACTCATTACAAAGTTGTGCTGCTAGGGTTTTATTGTGCGCTAACACCAGTGTTGGCTTACCAATTTTCTCAATTACTGATGCTACAGAAAATGTCTTACCAGTACCCGTAGCTCCCAGCAACGTTTGGTAACGATTCTGACTTTCAAGTGATGCAGTCAGATGGGCGATCGCTTGTGGTTGATCACCCATTGGTGCAAATGGAGCCTTTAAACAAAAGTCTCTCATAAAAGTTTGCTCTTAAAATACCCTACCCTATAGTAACTTAGTACCAAAAATTTACGTTCTTAGCCAATGCCTAACAGCCGTAAAATTTTTGTAGTGAAGTCCGTATTAGTTATTTGTCATTTTTTGTAACAAAAATACATTTATATTATTGTTCTAGTTTACTTATATCAAAGATTTGCAGATAATAATACCTATAGAAGCTTATTTAAAGTTAAACTTTTATGTATCAGGAAAAACTTTAATTTTCCTAAGTAAACTTTTGTAAAAATAAATTAACAATTCTAAGGAGTTGGGTTATGAGCGTTAGCAGTACTGGCAAAGTGATTAGTCCTCGCCAGAAAAGAGTAAAACTTAAAGGAGAAACTACCGTGGAAACACAACAAGGTCAAAGCTCAAGTAAAGAGGAAAAGAGTATGTCAGCATCAGAAGAATCTAATAAATTGCAAGTACGCGATACATTTGCGATCGCATCTCGTCCAGTTTCTAGCAGTGAGTTAGAAGTAGTAGAGACAGTAAACGTTATGGGAATCCGTCCCATCGCTGCCCATAATATAGAAATAGTTGATACCATTAATTTATCTGGAATTCGTCCGATTGCTTCTAGTCATTTAGTAATATCTGACACATACTCTGTTATGGGTAATCGTCCAGTAGCATCAAATGAAATAGATGATGGTGTTACTCTCATGGGTTTTTTAGATTAAATTAAATAAAATGTAATATCTATAACTTAACCAACCCAGTTTTTATTTAGAACTGGGTTTTTTGGTAGCTATTATTTATTTATATAGCTATATAAGAGTCGAAGATATAAATGTTTGAAAGCTTATTCTTTGTATAATTATTTTATCAAATAGTATGATTTACATTTCTTAATTTCCGATTCTCCTTCTTTCAGCATAGATATTAATATACCCAGTGGTGGAAGCTATCTAGAAAAATATTAAGTTATTTTGAAGGAGAAGTCACAAGCTAAGTGCTTGGAATTCAAATTCCAAATTTTTTATTTACATTAGGAGAATCAAATGAGTATAGATGATCGCGCTAAAGCTACTGGTAAAAACATTGAAGGAAAAGCTCAAGAAGCTTTAGGAAATGTAACAGGTGACGTAGGGGATCAAGTAGAAGGTCAAGCAAAACAAGACGAAGCGGCTGCACGTCATGGTGTTGAAGATGCAAAAGATAAAATCAAAGATGGCGTAGAAGACGTAAAAAATAAAATCAAAGACGCTCTTGACTAATTCTTAAAATTGAACTGACCTTGGTAATAGTTACTGGGTGTATTCTACCACCACATAAGCTCCCTATCACTATCATCAATCTGTAGAGACGTTATGCATTACGTCTCTCTAGATTATTTTTATAATGCAAAAGCTAATTTTTAATCTAAATTAAGAATTTTAATATTTAATCAATTAAAAATGTAATTATTTGGAGGTAACACATATGATTCTGCTTCAGCAGAGTCGGAGAATTCTGACTGCTTTAATATTAGTGATAATCGTGACATTTACTGGCGCTTGTAGCAGTAATGTAGCGCAAGTAGACCGTACAAGCAATCCTCCAGTTATAGCTAGAGGTGCTTATGCAGAATTAGAACGTGGAAATACTGCATCAGGTGAAAGTTTTGGTAACTGGGTAGTACAAGCATCTAAAGGTTTAATTCAGGATGCGTATGTACGTGATAATAACAAACTAGGTGTTGTTATTTCACCGAAAGTGCGTCCCAATGAAGTGCGAGAATTAACAAAATCTTTAATGCAAGGTTTTCACAAGAATTTTCCTGACCAAGACTTGAAAGTTCTGGTATACGCTCCTGATAAAAAATTAATATTGACAGCTGATTTTGATAAGCAGTCAAATCAACTTCAATACACTTAACAGGGTTGCACTAAATGTAGGTTTAATAAACCTGCTCCTCACAAGATAAGGAAACGAGATATGCCAAGTAGTGATGAATATAAACGCCAAGTGATGAAAGACTTGGCTCAAGGGAATGTAGAATCTTTGGGTGATGCTCCTACTGCTTCTGGTGAAGAGTATCAGAATTTTGATGACTTTGCTCAACGGACAACAGCAGATGATCGCCGACGCTTGTTTGGACATTCTCTACATCCAGACAAGATTCCTACCAGCCAAATGGAACCGGAGTTACAAAAGGCGATCGCCCAAATCAAACCTAATGAGCGGGACGATGTAGCGCGGGAATTCTTCAAGCAACTTAAGCATAGAGGACTTGATGAGCGCCATCTAGAGCAACAGATAGGACTTTCTACTCATCATCCTAACCGTATGAGTGCTGATGATGTCAGTAAACTTGCATCTTTTGTATACCACAACCACCCTGATATTTTCCGGGAAGTATTAGCGGAACAACCAGCAATTATGAAGTTCCTAAGCAACCCAATTGTCGGAGGTATCTTGGGAGCTGCTGCGTCTAAATGGTTTGGTGGACATCATCATTAAAGTTTCAGTTCAAAGTGTTGCGTGGTGGAATGGGTGGTCGTTTTGCGATCGCCCATCTTTTTTTATAAACTACAACAAGGCTGTGCTACAACGGTTCCCGCACCACTCGCGTGTGGGGGTTCCCCCCGCAGCTGCCGCAGGGAGAACACAGAAATAAGAAAGTGTGGGAGATATTTTGCGTAATACTCGTATACCTTATATACAAGTGAGTGTCTTAACTTATATGTAAATTTACATAATTTTTATAAATACATCTTCTGTATTTTTTAGCTGTAAGTATTATCAGATAAGGTTTTTATTACTAAATAGAAATTAAATATCAAAATTTTATTGTATTTTTTTTATCAAGATAAGTAAAAGTAGTTGCGTTTTTATACTCTTGTAAAGACACTAGTGTCTAGTGAGTGTAATAAACATCACCACTGAGCTAACACTTTGGAGATAGTAATAACCGATATTTAACATTCACGTGAATGTTTATATCCGTATACGCAGAATAATAGAGTTTATCTTCAGTGCAATTACTTAGGGAGGTAAATTTCACTCCAGGGTAAATCTACCATCAAATTTTACCTGTAAAGGGAGTGAATTTAATGACTATTCAAATCAAGAAGAAGTTAGGTAAAGCTTCTGGAACAATAGGTGCAATTGGCTTGATGGGAGTTGTCACTATTTTTAGTGCAAACCCATCTCAAGCTGTTGTAGTTAATGGCAGTTTTGAAAATAATTTCAATGGTTGGACAACTATAGGACAAACTAATATCAGAGGGTCAGGTTTTGGTAGTGGACCAACCGATGGAAACAGACAAGCATTAATCAGGAATGGTGGAGATTCGGTTGGTGTCAGAAGGTTAGAGAACTTCTTAGGTTTAGCGTTAGGAAGTCTTAATAGTTTGGGAAATGGACAAACTACACAAGGTTCTGCGATTAAACAAACCTTTAGCGCTAATGCAGGAGATGTTCTCACATTCGACTGGAATTTCCTGACGAATGAAGAAAGTAATACCACTTTTAACGATTTTGCTTTTGTAGCGATCGCTTCCTTGCAAGAACTAGCTGATACTGCGACTCCATCAGTTTCCTCAGTGACAAATTTTGCACGAGAGACAGGATTTAAAAACTTTTCTTATACCTTTGCATCTACTGGCAATTACACTCTAGGATTAGGGGTTGTAGATGTGGGAGATACAATAGTTAATTCCGGCTTATTAGTTGATAATGTTAACGTCAAAACTGTTCCTGAACCTTTTACTATTTTAGGTTCATTAGTAGCAGGTAGTTTTGGTGTAGTTTTACATCGTAAACGTAAGCAACAAAAAGACACTACTATGTAGTAATTAAAGTATAGCAATCCTGAACTATTTACGAGAAGTTGGGGAACTGGATACCGCGTCTCACAACTTTTAAACTGGGCTTTGAACCCAAAATGCTCATTATTTATGGAATAAGGAACGGTAACTTTCTGTTTCCTATTCCCTATTTCCTGTTCCCTGTTTCCTATGAGATTTAAAAGTACTCAGTTTTGGTTATTAGCTTCTTTAGCAGGTCTAATTACAATTCACATTAGTCTTGTTTGGAAATCAGACCGACCCAGCCTTATGGGAACTAGTATTTTATTTTGGATAGCTATTACTTATTTGATTTGGGAAAGACGTTATCACTTAAATTTAGAAAGTGATATTTTCTCTAGTTTTTTGGGTTTCATTATCATCTTACCAGCCTTAATTAAGAGTGCTTCTCTCACAAGTTTTGGTGGTTTCTTAGATGTGTTGCCATTTGTTTTTGCTCTAGGGTTAGCATTCATAGCTTCTGGTTACTTAGGATTAAAACAATATAAAGGTGAATTACTTGCACTCTTAATTTTTGGCGCACCTAAATTTTTACCTGGTTGGTTAGCTATATACCCACTTACTGCAAAATTATCTGCTTTTATTCTTTGGTATACTGGCTTTCAAGTAACTCGTTCCGGAAATTTTATTTATTTACCTACAGGAAGTATAGAAGTCGCTATTGGTTGTTCAGGAATAGAATTAATTTTTCAAATGTTAGGTTTAGCTGTAATTTTCCTATTAATGTTTCCTCAAAAATTAAGTTTAAAAATTGTTGTTGTTATCGTAGCTTGTTGTATAGGTTTTATAGTTAATGGATTCAGAGTTGCAGTCATGGCTGTAATTGCTAATAATCAACAAGCATTTGATTACTGGCATGATGGTGAAGGTTCTTTAATATTTTCTATGATTGCTGTTATATTTTTTGGTATCTTTTGCTGGTTCTTTTCAGGATTCGTACCTAAACATAATACTAATTAACTGTTAATTTCTTTCATCTTACTTTTCCTTTCCCCAATGGTCATACTCAAAACTCGCCTACCGTTCTTAATCTTTACTTTTGGTGTAATTCTTTGTGTAACAGGAAGAGTAATGTTACTAGAAAAATCAAGAAATCCTTTTATTTTTCCAGAAGCATTATTTTTACCTCAATGGCAACTGAAAGCAAGCAACAATTTAGCTAAACCTATTAAACATTCAGAATTAATTAACCAAAAACATTATCGATATGTTAAACATGACTTACCTTTGGATATTGAGATGCGTTATGTAAATTATTTTGACGTAAACAAACTTATTGATAAATATACTAATATTTCTGCTAATCCTATTGTTCGTCAACAAAAAGGTATTGGCTATTATGGCTTGTTATTTGATAAACAACGAGCTTATTTAAGTGCTTGTATTAATCCACAGGGTAATAGTACTTTCAGTTATCAACAATTTAAGGAAAATCGGCGTCTATATGACCAACGTGAAAAGCGATTTTTACCTTGGTTATTAGGTGAGGAAATCGAAAATAACCGCTGTCTTTGGGCACATTTATCAGTACCCTTAAATAATTCTCCTGATACTGCTTATAAAACTTTGGAAAATGCCAGTAAATCAATTCTTACATCACTGGTATCAACTATGCCACGATATTGAACATAACATCTCTAAATGTATTGCAATAGTGGGTGGGGGTGCTGGAGGTGTAGAACTCGCACTTTCCATGCAAGCACGGCTAAAAAAACTATCTAATTCTGCAATAGAAATTCACTTATTCCAGCGTCAGACTGAACTGATGCTGAATCATAATCGTTCAGTACGTCGTTTATGTAAAGAAATATTACAAAAAGCTGATATAAAGTTGCACCTAGGAGAAAAAGTAAGTAACTTATTTATAGAGAACCTCTTCTCCTCTATCCCCAGAGGAAAACCCGAGTTCCCTAACCCCTACTCTGAAGTTCTGATTCAAGCTAGTCTTGGGTCGAACTTCTCCCCCTCAAATAGAAGAGTTAGGTAAGTATGGGCGAAAGGTTAAAGTAATTTGTGAATCTAATTTGGAAATAGAATGTGATAAAGTATTCTGGGTGACACAAGTGTCTGCACCATATTGGTTGAGCTTATCAGAACTAGCAACTGATCGCAGTTTTATGAAAAGCCTTGAATAAAGTATGAACACATTATCTAGCCAATTATGGAAAGCTAATCAAGACATTGCTCAAGCTTGTTTAGAGCATTCCTTTGTTTGTGGTATTGGTGACGGCTCCTTAGAACGGCATAAATTCATGTATTATGTAGGGCAGGATGCTTTTTTCTTAGAAGCTTTTGCCCGTGCTTATAGTATCGCAGCTGCGAAATCACCAGATTGGCAAGGATTTACTAATTTTCATACCCTAGCTAATGGAGTTTTAGAAGAATTGCAGCTGCATCAAAGCTATGCTGCCCAATGGGGTGTTGATTTACATAGTATAGAACCAGGAGCAGCTACCCGTCGCTACACTGATTTTTTACTAGCAACAGCATGGAGTGGGGATGTAGGGTTGACTACTGCTGCAATGTCCCCTTGTATGCAACTTTATGCTTTTTTAGGACAACAACTAGCTGCTAATGGTATTTCTAATCACCAGTATACAGACTGGATTCGCACCTATAGTAGTTCAGATTTTGCTCCTTTGGCACAAAAATTAGAAGCTTTGTTAGAAAATTATGCTACAGCTAGTTCATCAGTGTACTCAACTTATCGTTATGCAATGCAATGTGAGCATGACTTTTTTCAAGCTGCTTGGATAGTGTGATTCAAGCCTACTGTGTAAATATTTTTATCCTTACCCGACTCATGGAAACAGAGGACGATTTGAAAGTCTATCTTGATTTAAAGCTAATGTTACAAAAAATCTGGAGATAAGAAAGATGCAATATCAGGTATTCGTTAGAAGTCAATCCGAAAGCCACTTCATTGCATCTGTTATAGGAGTACCAAACTTAACAGTTGAGGGTAAAACAGAAGAAGAAGCGATCGCTAACGCAAAACTTGCCTTGAAATCTCAGTTAGCAAAGGGTAAACTTGTGACAATTGAGATGAATCTAGAAGATGAGTTGAATGATGCTATATCTCAAATAGAGAAACCATTTTTTGAAACAGCAACGGATGAGGAATGGGAAGCAGCACTCATGGATCTGGCAAATAGTTCCTTTTTTAGTAAAGCACCACCTCTTTCAGACGCAGCTATCAGCCGCGAGAGTATTTATTGTGAACGAGAAGATAGCCAATTATGAGTTATCTAGTTGCCATTATAAGGCAACAAATTGTAGCGAAATAAAATAAGAAGCAATAATAACTTATAATAATATGAATGTACGGGCGGGTTTTGCAACTGTACTGTAAATAAATGCGAAATCTTAATTCAAACCCGCCCTCACCCGGATCTATTTCTAGTAGAATTGCTTGGCTTTTTCGGCAACTTCTACACTCCAAAAAATAATCTGCATAATAACGGTTGCTTTATAAAAAAACATCCAAATTCAGGGGCAAAGATTAGACCGATCGCCTGCTTCCACTTCTACATTTGTTTGCAAATAATTGCGTACCCAATTACAGCCATAGACTAAGGGATCAAGAGTGAGAATTTGCTGTAAATCCCACATAATAATAGTACTATCAGAACTTGCCGAGGCGATAAGCCCTCCAGGTATGGCTTTGCTTACCACTTGACCCTTAGGGCTAAATACTACAGAGTTAACTTTATCACGATGACGAGCCAGTGTTGTTACATAACTACCGTCCTTTGTCCAAAGTTTCACTGTTTTATCAGCACTACCACTGGCAATTAACTGGCTATCTGGACTAAAAGCAACCGACCAAAGACTTCCAGTATGACCCTTGAGAGTGTGTAACAAAAGTCCATTCACTGGGTTCCACAATTTCACCGTGTTATCCTCGCTTGCAGAGGCTATCAACTTACCATCAGGACTGAAAGTAACATCCCAAACACTACTTTTATGTCCTTTAAGAATATTGATAAGTTTACCATTGCTAACACTCCACAATCTTACCGTATTATCTTCACTCGCACTGGCAATTAACTTACCATCTGGACTAAAGGCCACACCTCTAACTCGTGACATATGACCCTTAAGCGTCCGTAGCTTGCGACCATCACTAACATTCCAAAGATTAACTGTGCTATCCATACTACCAGAAGCGATTATAGAATTATCAGGACTAAATGCTACTCCCCAAACTTCGGCATAATGACCTTTCAAAGTTCTCAGTAAAGTACCTTGAGAATTCCACAGTTTCACAGTACTGTCTGAACTTCCAGAGACAATCAACTTGCTATCAGGACTAAACGCGATCGCCCAAGTGATGGTATTGGGATTTTGTAAACGCTTGATTAACTGTCCGTTGGGACTCCACAGTTCCAAACTACCATCTTCATGAGCCGAAGCAATCATTTGACCATTAGGACTAAATGCAACTTCTTCGACTATTGTACCCTGACCACTAAAGCTAGTTAACAATGGCGTTTTCCATTGCCACAACCTGACAGTTTTATCTTGACCCGCAGATGCAATGAACTTACCATCAGAACTAAAGACAATATTATTAATCCAGTCACTGTGTCCTTTAAAAGTAGTGACTAAGCTACCATCTAGTTTCCACAGCTTAATCGCTTGGTCATTTCCCGCTGTTGCAATTATTTGTCCGTCAGGACTAAATGTCACTCCCCAGACTTCATCACCATGAGATAATATTGTTGTTAATAATACTCCTTTCCGATTCCAAAGTTTAAGGGTATTATCTGAACTAGTAGTTGCAATGATTGTACTTTGAGGATTAATGGCAACTCGCCTTACTGGTCCTTGATGCCCCACTAATGTTGCTAATAATACTCCATTACGATTCCACAATTTTGCTGTATTATCTTCGCTTCCAGAAACAATTAACTCCTCGTCATCACTAATTGCAACCTTCCACACTGGTGCTTGATGTCCAGTTATAGTTCGCAACAATTTTCCATCCCAAGTCCATAATTTGATTGTTTTATCAATTCCAGCAGATGCAATCAAATTCTGACTTACACTTACAGCTAGCACACCGTGATGAGTATTGAGTGTCTTGACTAAATCACCATCAAGATTCCACAGCTTCACAGTGCCATCCATGCTACCGGAAACAATTGTATGATTATCGTGACTAAAAGCCACATCCCAAACTAAACTGTTATGACCAGTAATGGTTTTTAACAATTTGCCAGTCTGACTCCAAAGTTTGACTGTTTTATCACCACTTGCCGATGCAATCATTTGACCATTAGGACTGAATGCTACACCCTTAACTGCTCCTTGATGTCCAACCAAACGATTTGATTCTGAAGCACCAAGAACTGCTTGTTTTAGGGCATAATCGACTTGAGAAGAAATTGCTGAATTGCTATTCCCCAATGAAAGCAGTTGACGCTTGGCATTAATTGCTGCCAACATGGCATCTAAATGACGATTGGAAGCATATAACAATTCTGAAGAAGTTGTGATTGTTTTGATTTGATTGAGGATAATAGAGCGGGAATGAAAGTATATGCTTGCACTTAATCCAGTTACTGAAAATAGTGCAGCTACTAAGACAACAATTAGTAAATTTTGTTGTCTGGTATATTTTTGCTGTTGTGACAGTTGTGCAGCGATCGCCTGAGCGCGTTCAACTTTTAGAGCTAACTGTTCTAAGCGCCAATTCAGATTTTGACTAGCTGCGAGAAACTGATAGTCACCATCACTAAGACTTTTTCCATTAGCCCAATTTTGAGCATCAATCAATGCTTGTCCCCGTAAAAGCCGAGACTCATCAAGTTGTTTGGATGTAAACCAAGCGTTATATGCTTGAGAATAAGGACGTAACGATGCTAATTGTTGTTCTACCCAATCTAGATTAAATACTTGTGCATAAATCAGGTTTTTGACCTTCAAAAATCCTGAATGTTGCATCACCAACCCTGACAAAATTATTTCCGTTTGTACTCTTGTGTCATCAATGGCAATCTCTGCACCTTGCAACAATTGCTGATATAATCCCAGGATTGAGCTTGTATATTTTGAATTAGCAAGTAAGCGATTGCGAATTGTGCGTAAATGTTCTGGATGATCCTGACTTTCCCATTCCTGCAAAATGCGCGTTCGCACCACATCTTCCACCCAAAATGCTTCAGTACCTGGTGGAATCGTTTTGGTACTAGCAATCATTTGAAACAGCTTTTGTGTGAGAAACGGTTGTCCGTCTGTCCAAGCCAAGATTGCTTTTAATACAGCATTGGTATCACCTAATTGTAAATTCAGTCCTTCCAGTAGTATAAGTGCTTCATGAAATTGGAATCCTTGCAGCTTGATTGCCTGTCCAATGTTAAATGGTGTACGTTTTGTGTCTTCAATTAAATCAGACGGTGTTGCAACTCCTGCGATCGCAAATGTCAAACGGCTATACTCTGGATTCACAGCGCGTTCATTATAACAATTTCTAATTAATGCAAAAAAATCGTCAACTGAGAAATCAAGGCTTCTAATACTATCTATTTCGTCAATAAAAATTAAAATTTGATGATTGGGGAATCTTAACAGTACTTCAGAGAAGAAGTTGCCTAATCGTTGTGGCAATGATAAGTCTTCTTGGGTTTGCCACCAAGCTTTCAGGTTAAAGCTATCAAATAAATTAAAAGCTAAACATAAATTCGTGACAATACCTTTGTACCACTGATTAATAGTAATATTTTGACTACCAATAACTGTCATATCGAGAGTGGCACACAGGACATTTTCTTGCTCTAAACGATGTCTGGTTTTCACCAATAGTGAAGATTTTCCCATTTGTCGAGAATTTAAAACATAGCAAAACTCACTATTCTTTAGAGCGTTGTAGAGGTCAATATCTGCTTGACGTTGAACATAACTGAGGGCAGTTTTAGCTAAGCTTCCGCCAACTTGATATTTGTAGTCAGCCATTTAGAAATTATCAAGAAACTTTAGACAATAAAACACATTTCATTTATTATTTTGAACTAAAATAATCTTATTTACAATTAAGATATAATTATCTTTCTTGGCTAATTATTTCCAATACTTATCGCCTACCGAACCTTAATAATCGCTTAATTGTCTGCAATAATCTTTCAAAAAACCTTCTCAGCTTTGATTTGCGTTTGGGAGTTGACCACCAAGAAGGTGGTGCTACTTGCTTCATCCCTGGATTTTTCCGAGCGTATTCTAACTCTGTAGCTTTTCTTAAATCTGCTGTAGCTCGATTTTCATATCCTAACTGGGAACAAGCAAACCCACGATATCGATATGCTTCTACATAATTAGGATTTAAACGTATCGCTTGAGTAAAGTCTGCGATCGCGTCTTTGTATCTCCCATTCTTAGCATTTTCTGCACCCCAGTTATAAAAAGTTTCAGCGTTGCCACGAGTGGCATAAATCGTGTTATCTGTTGGTGTAGATTGATTAAAATCTTCAATTGGACTTGGTTTTATAGATTTCAGCAAATTATATGCTTCATTAATTTTTTTAATTTTTTCCTCTGCTTCTTGTCGCTCCATATCGGGAAAACGGTCTGGATGCCAAAGCATAACCAGTTTACGGTAAGCTTGTTTCACCTGTTGTTGTGATGCACCAGGCTCTAACTCCAGAATAGAATAAGCTTGATTGATATCGATACCAAAGCGATCGCTCATATTAAAATGTAGGAAAATTATATATATATGTTAACTATTCCCAAAAATCTTTTGGAACTGAACAAAACACCACACTCTGGCTATCACTGGGATAGTAGTAACCGTCGCTTCTTTGAAGGATGGTATTATCGCGTCACTCTACCCGATATTAATCAAACTTTTGCCTTCATGTACTCCATTGAAGACCCCATTGGTGGTCAACCGTATAGTGGAGGTGCAGCACAAGTTCTTGGTATTAATGATGAATATTTAATTAGAACATTTCCTGATGTTCATAGATTTTGGGCTAAATTAGACGCACTGGCTTTAGGACATTGGGGTAAAACAGATTTATCTATTCAGCCTAATTACATATTACCAAAAGATTTTGCAACCTATATTCAAGAAGGCTACCAAGCTACAGCTACTTTGAATCAAGGAATTATTCGTGACCCAGCTACAGGGAATTACTGTCGTTGGTTGTATGAAATAGAACCTATATATGGTTGGGGAGACAAAGGTAGTATTCAGCAATCAACCGCAGGCTGGCTATCATTTTTACAGATTTTTGAGCCGGGATGGCAAATTTTAATGGCTCACGGTTTAGCCAGTGGTTGGATAGATTGGAATGGTAAAATCTACGAGTTCAAGAAAGTTCCCGCTTACGGTGAGAAAAATTGGGGTGGTGCATTTCCTCAGAGATGGTTTTGGCTTAATTGTAATAGTTTTGATGATCCCGACGTAGCATTAACCGCAGGTGGAGGTAGACGTGGTGTACTTTGGTGGATGGAATCTGTTGCCATGATTGGTATCCACCACCAAGGTAAATTTTATGAATTCGTACCTTGGAATTCACAAGTATCTTGGCAAATTCAACCTTGGGGTCAATGGCTGATGCAAGCCAAAAATAGTCGATATGAAGTAGAATTAGTTGGGATCACAGAGAATCCTGGTACACCTTTACGCGCACCTACCAGCAAAGGTCTAAAATTTTGTTGCCGAGATACAATGCAAGGCAAAGTGGATCTAGAATTACGAGAAATCAGTTTAGGAAAATCTAAAATTATCCTGAAAACGAGTAGTAACCTTTGTGGATTAGAAGTAGGTGGCCAACCTTGGGGCAACTCTTGGGAATCGCCCTAAAACTGCTATAATTCTACGTAGCATTATTTTGGGGCTGTAGCTCAGCTGGATAGAGCGAGCGCCTCCTGAACAATCGGGCATCATAGAGGAAACTCTATGTATGAATGTGGTTAAATTCGGTGAACCCTAAAGAGTAATAGTTAAATATTATTTCAAGGGAATACCGAGCCAAGCCCAAAAATTTTAGACTCTAAAATTCAGGGAAGGTGTAGAGACTAGTAAGCCACCACCTAAAGGTTTACCTATGGTGAAGGTATAGTCCAGAGAGTGGGGAAACTCACACAAATCTGAAGCGCTAGGTCGCCGGTTCGAATCTGGCCAGTCCCGTATAAACAACATCAAATAAAGTAGTCAGGTATCCTTTATTGTCACCTCCAATACAGGGTAAAATCTTTTATTGATAAGGGGGTACAACCCTCCAGATGTTATCAATTAGTCTGTGCTATAAAAAGCCGAGACTTTATAAGTAGATTTTACAAAACCCTGTTAATCTACGTAATATTCCTTTGGAAGAAAATTTAAACCCAGCAACCGAAGTGATAGAGCCTTGAACAAGCCTAAATCCTCAAAATCTATTCGGTTTATGCTTCTCACCCTGCCACTGTTTTTGTGGTGGGGATATAAGGAAGTACAAAACAATTTTACCCAACCCCAAGCAGTCTTAGTTTTGGGTGGTTCTACAGCGCGTTTAGAACGAGAAAAATTTACAGCAGAATTTGCTCGTCAGCATCCAGATATCCCAATTTGGATTACAGGTGGTAGTCCTAGACAAAGTACTGAAAGAGTATTTAAAAAAGCAGGTGTTGATCCTAAGCGATTACGCTTAGATTATGAAGCGGTAGATACAGTCACAAATTTTACTACATTAGTAGATGATTTAGAAGCACGTGGTATTAAAAGTGTATATTTAGTGACATCAGATTATCATATGCGTCGTGCTACTGTAGTTGGTGAGATTGTATTAGGAAGTCGTGGGATCAATTTTAAGCCTGTTGCTGTTCCTTCTCAGGTATCAGTAGAACCAATCGGAAAATCTATTCGGGATGGTGTTAGAGCTTTAATTTGGGTGACAACAGGTTATACAGGTGCGGATGAAAATAAAAGATAGAAGGCTCAGGTATTGTACAAGAGCTTGTTATCGGCGATCCTTGGAATAAAACCAAAGAAACTTTTTTGCTATTCTGGACGCCTCCAGGTATGTACCTGAAAAAATTATGAAAACTTAAGTTTTGAACATTCAGCCAAATTCTAAAGTAAACTCATTAAAGGTTTGTATATGAATTGGTGATAAAGGTAATTTTGCATTTGAATTTTCAAGAGGTATAAAAATGAAAACTATAACTAATAGAACAGCATTACTTGAAGCAATTTATATAGAGTTAGAAAATGCTTATGATGATACTCTAAAAGAAATTTTGGAGTTACTCAAAGTCCGTAAAGAAGAAGATGAAGAGGATGAAAGAGAGTTTGAAGAGGGGCTAAAAGACATTGCAGAAAATGGCACTCTAACATGGGAAGAATATAAGCGAGAAATTGCATGATGTACCAAGTTGAAATCTCAAAAGGTGCATTGAAACAACTTAAAAAGTTACCTCAAGACATTAGAGATAGGTTAGAGAGAAAAATTGAAGAATTAGCCGAAGAACCTCGTCCTGATGGTGTCGGCAAGCTAAAAAATGGTGATAATCGTTATCGTGTAAGAGTAGGAAAATATCGTATTTTATACGATATTTTCGATGATATCTTAATAGTAACTGTTGTCAGGGTAGGACACTAGTCTGTTGACTTTAATGGAATAAGAGCGTTCTATATTCACGCACTTTTATAACCCTCACCCCGCATAAATGCACCCCTCTCCCAACTTGGGAGAGGGGCAGGGGAGAGGGCAAATATCCTGCATGAAATGAAAAGCCCTAAAAACCCACAGAATCAACAGCCTAGTAGGACACCTAAAGGATGTATACCGCGAAGACTAGTAACATTTAAAGCGTAGTAATACGGAATACGAGTTATTTGTTCTACTGGTGCATAGTTAGGATTTGCCTATGCAGTTATTTCTTGCACAAGAACGTAAGGCTGTATAATCAGAGTACTAAATTTCTTATTGTGATCGCTATTCCATTCACTCAATTGTATCGGTGAAGGTTTGCTAATCAACGCTTCATTGATCCAGTGGTTTACAGATGAAGTATTATCATTTGCGATCGCTTCTCCCACATCCAATAAATCTAATTCTGGTGCGACTACAATAATCGCATCTCTCTGTGCGTGGGGAATCAGCCATTCCCATTCTGCCTCATCCAAAATTTCGGCTAATTGCTGTCTCAAATCTTGGTTACTCATAAATTAACACCAGCTATTTCTTATCTTCTACCTTCCTAAATCGTGCATTTCATTAATCACCGTTGTGCAATGTTGCGTCAATGCTTCTAACTCTTCTTTATTACTAGAAGTTGGTGCATCAATCACTTTACCAATTCTGACAGTTAAAGGAACAGCACGGGGAAGAGGTGAACCTTTTCGTAAAATTTCATGTGATCCCCACAAACATACAGGTAATAATGGAGCTTTTGCTTTTGCTGCTAACAGTGCTGCACCACGTTTAGGTTCTTTGATACGTCCATCCGGAGTACGAGTACCTTCCAAAAACACACCCACAGCCCAACCATTCTCCAAATATTCTAAAGCAGAACGAATCGCAGTGCGATCGCTTGTGCCTCTACTTACTGGGTAAGCACCATACAACTTAATTGCTTGAGCCAAAATTGGCACTTCAAACAGCTCCTGCTTAGCCATATATGCTACAGGACGGCGTACGCAATTAGAAACAATGGGTGGATCAAAGTAACTAGCATGATTGCTGACCACCACCAATGGTCCTTCTTGGGGGACATTTTCCGCACCAAAAATTTTACCCCGGAAGTATGCGTGAAGCATAGGGCTAACAACAGACCACTTAAAGGCATGGTAAAGTGCCAGACTAATAAAGGGTTCGCGGCTTGTAACCACAAGAAACGCCTAAAATTCAACTGACATTTAGCATACGTCATTGTTGGTCATTTGGGAATCATTAGAAGTCATCACGTTAGGTCATATCCGCGATCGCCAAACTTACATAGCACTTGCTCTAACTTCTGTATCAGAATTTCCTGGAGCAGAAAACTGTTTAGTCGAATCACTTGTCAAAATTTCTTGCAATGCAATCGGATTGCTGACAAATACTACAGGAGTAGCTTTTCCACGAGTGTACATAGTAAATGTGTCACCGTAGCGCTTGGCACGTTCTTCCATCATAGATAGAGGAGACACAATCCACTGGAGCGTTTGTATGAAAATGCTTGTCTTGGAAGGGTTGGGTAACTTTATGTTATTGGACATATTGAGTATGAAATGAAATATCTTTAAAAAGTCAGTGTGTTTCTTGTATGCGTATAAATATGCTCACAGTAAACACCTTTGAGTGTCTACTTTTCCAAAGCATTATTTAATTTTTTTTAAATTAGCTTAATTATAACAAACTTTAGTAAATACAAATATCTAAAGTTATTAATTATTAATCCGAATTGTTTGTTGTGCAGAAATTCTGACCATTTCTCGCAAAGCTTGGGTAATCGAATCTGCTTGTACACATATGCCAATACTCAACAAAGCCAAAAGTCCAATAATAAAGCATACAGCTTTATACTGAGATTGAGCATGATTTTTGGTTATTTCTTCCCGTGATAGCTCTTGCAGTAGCTCCTTTTGTACAAGAACTCGATGATATTGTCTATAAGAGTTTAAGTTTATTACCTTGCGATCATGTAAAAATTTAGAATCATGATACTGAGGAATGTAATGTTTTTCCGGCATTTTTTCTCCAATGAAGTCTGAAGGATACTGGATTGATTATCCACTACGTCATTTTTCGAGTTTTAGGAGCGTCAGCTGTGTACCTATTTTAAGAATTTAGAGCATCACCTCCTAAGAGAAATTTACAAAGATGAAATAAGAAAATCATCTCTTTTCATCTCCACTATTTTTGAGATAATTTTAGACTCTAATATACTACTGAATTAGACAAGGCAAGTTTAGCAAGTTAATTTCAACTTAAGTTTTGAATTTAGATACCTATTTAATTGAGGTTTCTTCAATAAAGATTTTATACTTCAAGTTGTATTGGTAACGTAATCATGAATAGAATTGTAAAGAATCGTCCTGACCTAACAAGATGGCATAATGACTTATATCTCCTCTAAAACCCTTACGCTTGAGGATTTTCTCTCTGAATACCAAGATAATCCCCGCTATGAACTGGTAGACGGAGAACTAATTGATATGGAACCTACTGGTCCTCATGAAACAGTAAGTGGAAAAGTTGCAACTAAAATTGGTATACACCTTGTAGCAGAACAATTTCCTTGGTTTATTCCTCGTACTTGTATAATTTTCCCTTTTGCTGGTAGTGCTACAGCACGTCGTCCAGATGTCGTTGTTCTTGACGAAACAGTTCTCGATTGCGAACCTCTTTGGGAAAGAGAACCTGTAATTACTCTAGGACGAACAATAAAATTGGTAGTTGAAGTTGTAAGTACCAATTGGGAAACTGATTATGCTCGCAAGCTTGAAGAATACGCTCTTTTAGGCATTCCTGAATATTGGATTATAGATTACCGGGGGCTGGGTGGTGTAGCATTTATTGGTAAACCCAAACAACCAACCTTCACTGTCTGTCAATTAGTTGAAGATACTTATATTCAACAACAATACCGATTAAATCAATTAATTAACTCACCACTTTTTCCCCGTCTTCAACTTCGCTTAGATGATATTTTACCTCGTTAATTTTAACTACCCGGATCTATTTCTATGTATGGGCGGGTTTTGCGACCATACTATAGATTAACGCGAAATCATAATTCAAACCCGCCCCGCCCGGATCTATTTCTGTATTATTCTTTAGTTGCTTCCTTAATTGCTTCCTTTGCTTTAGGAGTATTCAGATAGTCAAAAAACGCTTTTACCGCAGGACTTTGTTGTACTTTATAGACATAACGTAACTGTCGTTTAATAGGATAAGTAGGAGAGTCAGGCATTAAATTATCAATAGGCACAATCCGTACAGTTTTCATCATAACTTGTACGTAGCTAGCGTAACTGATGCCATCTGTTCCTAACTTTTTAATTATGCCTGTTGTCTCGTCAGGGTTATGGGTAGTAATATTTGGTGCTGTCCCAAAATCTGCCTCTTTAAGAATTAATTCTTTGAATGCTTTACGAGTACCACTATCTTTAGATCGGTTGATGACGCGGATGGTTCCACCAGTACCACCAACTGCTGACCAATTGGTAATACTACCTTTAAAAATATCAGCAAGTTGAGTAGAAGTTAGTCCTCCTTGAAATGGATTATTTTGATTAACCATAACAGCGATCGCATCTTCTCTTGCAATAACTGAGGTTAATCCTTGAGATTCTTCTTGCGTTGTTAATGGTCGAGATACCGCAGCAACATCAATTTTTCCTGCTAACAAATCTCTAATTCCTATTTCAGAACCATTGGCTGCAATTTCCAGACTTACATCAGGACAACTATTCCCAAGTTCATCTTTAAGTTTTTTATTAATTTGTGCCATACTAGTTGAACCATTGATTCTGAGCTTTGTACCAGATGGTAGACAACTCGTCTGGGTTGATGGGGTTGGTTGAATTACCTGAGGTTTATCTACCCATTTATTTATTAAAATACCACCACCAACTAAAATTAGTGCTATAGGAATTAACGCTAATAAAGGAATTAAATTATTCTTCTGTGGTTGATTGATAATTGCTTCTAATTCTCTAATTCTTGTCTGCAATTCTGACAATTCTGCTTCAACATCAATCGCTTGTTTCATCAATTGTCTTGCAGTCGCTCCATCTCCATCATTTTGCGCTATCTGTGCTTGTTGTTCAAGCTGATTAAACTCTCGGAGTTTATTCTCATAATTTTCCTTAGCAATCTTTAACTCTGCTTGAGCGTTTCTTAAAGATGTCTTAGTTTTTTTCATATAATTGCTCCTAGGAAAGGAAATATTTTAGTTCTTTGTAATACCGCACTGTGCTAACTTTCCGGTCATTACAGATAGATGACGCCAAAATTTGTCACCCCCACCCCAAATCCGAGATGGTAAATGTCCTGCTGGAGCTTTATCGCTAAATTTCAAACTTTCATGGTATGAAATAGAGTCGTAACTTGGCCATTCTACACGTTGACAAAAACTTACGTAGTCTCTAGCGACACTTTCAAATATTTGGCATTGAACACTAAAACCAAAATGACCCGAGCTTTTAACTATCCATAGTTCATCTATTCTACGTAAGCATTCGCAAGTGATTAAGTTAATATCATTACTTTCAATTAGTGTCTCAGCTGGTTTGCCTAAAATTGTACATAGTAATTTCCAGGTTACTAAATCTGCTTCTTTCCATTTTTTCTCTTCAAGAAGAAGTTCGAGCTTAAAATAGTAAATCCTTCCTGCTTGAGGAAGTTGCTCAGTCTCATTATCTGGAGTCAGAGGAGTTTCTATTATTTTTGGAGGTGGTGCTGGTATTATTTCTGTATCAGGTACTATAACTAAATTACTGGATATTGAAATTTTTAAAGGTATGAGTGCTTGCAAAACTTCTTCGGCTGATTGGTATCGCTCTATAGGTTTGTAATTAATTAATTTATCTAAAATCTTGATCAAACCTTCACTAACCACTGCGTATGATGGTAAAAACTTTTGCCACAACCAACAAAGGTTTGATCCATCGTACATATTACTAATTGGGTTAATACCAGTCATCAAAACAATGCAAGTCACACCTAAACTGTAAAGGTCACTTGCAGGAAAAATCTTTCCTTTCAACTGTTCAGGTGCTGCATAATGCATTGTACCTAATGCAGTTGCTCTCTTTAGAAGGCTTTCATCGTTGTTAATAACTTTAGCAACACCAAAATCAATTAGCACAGGTAAATTATCACTTGTACGGATAATAATATTAGGTGGTTTAATATCCCGGTGGTAAACCTTCTGCTTATGAACGAATCCTAAAACAGGTAGTATGTCACGCAGCAGTTGGATAATTCTTTCTTCACTAAATACACCCTGCTCATGTAGCGATCGCTCTAAATTTACACCCTGGATAAACTCTTGAACAATATACAAACGTTCGTCTTGTTTAAAATATGCCAATAATTCGGGGATTTGGGGATGGTCTTTTCCCAATTTCTCTAAGATAACCGCTTCTTGCTGAAATAATTCTGTAGCTTTATTCAAAACCTCAGTATCTTGACTTAAAAAGTTTAATTGCTTAACTACACAATAAGGTTTAGTAGGTTTATGTTCATCTTTAGCTAAAAAAGTCCGTCCAAACCCACCTTTGCCAATTATCTTGATGGGACGGTATCTTTCACCTAATAAAGTTTTGCAATTACAACTCAAACAAATCTCTGCGGTTTCAGAGTTTTGAGGATTTTTACACTCAGGATTAATACACCAAGTCATAGAAGCAAGAAAAACTTGCTTCTACTGTACTCAATATAGATTAACACAACATTAAGCAGGTAATTCTTCAGCACTACGAATATTCTCTAACGTCAAATTAGAGCAAGTCCGCTTAATTAAACCAGTTAGCACATTACCGGGTCCAATTTCTACTACTCGTGTGACACCATTTTCTGATAGTTGCAAGGAAATTTCTCGCCAACGCACATTACCAGTCATTTGTTTGATCAAACGCTGCTTTAATTCGTTACCATCTTTTGTCGGAACTGGTTCAACGTTAGATATTACAGGTACACTAGCTGCATTAAATTGTACTGTTTCTAAAATCTCTTGAAATTCATTTGCAGCAGCTGACATCAAAGGAGAGTGAAAAGCTCCTGAAACTTTCAACGGAACAGCACGCTTTGCTTTTATTTGTTCAATGGCTGTTTGCACCGCTTCTGGAGAACCAGAAATTACAACTTGTTCAGGACTATTATCATTAGCTAATACTAAATTAGGAGTTTCGGCTATAATATTTTCTAATAATTCGCGGTCAAACTTCATTAATGCAGCCATCATCCCACCAGCTGCATTATCCATTAACTCAGCGCGACGTTTTACCAATCGCAACCCCGTAGACCACTCGAATACATTAGCCACATAAAGAGCTACATACTCTCCCAAACTGTGACCAGCAACTAAATCTGGTTTTTCTTTTTCCAAGACTGCATCAGCAAGAATACTTTCTACCACATAAAGACAAGGCTGTGTATAAAGGGTACGTGATAGCTTGTCTTCATCATTTTGGCAAATTTCTGTTACAGACCACCCCAAAATTTCTTCAGCTTGAGCAAATTTATCTTTTGCAGATGGTAGATTTAACAGATCCATTCCCATTCCTAGAGATTGTGAACCCTGTCCCGGAAACACCCATGCGGTTTTAGTCATTGGTTAGTTGGTAGTAGTTAGTGGTTAGTGGGTATATGAAGTGCGGAGCGTGGAGTGTGAAAGAGTGCGGGGTGCAGAGTGTGGAGTGCGGAGTGCAAAATTTAGAATACCGTGTAAATGTATAAAGCTTATCCTCCCCCTACCCCCTACTC
>Ga0224723_1000540_pt1 | contig 25793 bp, 21 predicted proteins | sample Balambano_FR2_Me_FD_161647 | JGI IMG/M metagenome (GOLD analysis project Ga0224723, IMG submission 161647) | Freshwater sediment microbial communities from Lake Towuti, South Sulawesi, Indonesia - Balambano_FR2_MetaG | ecosystem: Environmental > Aquatic > Freshwater > Lake > Sediment | place... | reverse complement strand
GCCTACAACCCCGCCCTTAGAACATCTGCTAGCCTGGCGAGGCTGGCTTCGCACTGAAGCTCCGGCCCAGCCTGGAGAACTCCTATGGGCCATCGATGACCTGAAACACTCTCAACTGCCGTTGCCCATCCGGGCTCTGCTAGACCCCAAAACAATTTGCGGTCTGCTGGTGGCCCAAATCACTTACCGCAGCCACCACTTGGGGTACCTCAGTATCTTTCGTCAGGCCATTGATGTTGAAACCATCTGGGCCGGTCGATTGGATAGTCTCGATCCTCGCCAGCAAAGGCCTCGGCAATCTTTTGAAGCCTGGCAGCAAGTGAACCAGGGCCAAGCCCAACCCTGGACACCCCAAGACATCGATCTAGCCAGGCGATTGGCCTACCACTTTGCCCAGGTCACTTACCAAAGCCATCTTTATGCCCATATTCGCGCCCTAAATACGGAACTAGAAGGTCGGGTAACTCAGCGCACTCTTGAACTGCAACAGGCCAATACCCACCTCAAGCAGGAAATAGAAGAGCGAGAAAACGCCCTGCACCAACTCCACCTCACTCAAGATTCCCTTAAACGTCTCAGTCACCAAAATGAACTGATTTTGAATTCTGCCGGAGAAGGCATCTACGGGCTCGATCTACAAGGTCGTTTCACCTTCGTGAATCCATCGGCGGCTAAGGCCCTGGGCCATACTCCAGCCACCATGTTGGGACGAGTTATGCATGACTTGATCAGCCCTGCTACCGCCGACAAGACCCCTTACCTCTGGTCTCAGAGTCTGGTTTTCAAGACCCTGAAAAACGGCACTACCCATCATCGCGCAGGAGACTTTTTTCATCGGCACCAGGGAGAGTCATTTCCGGTTGAATATATCAGCACCCCGATTAAAGATCAGGGCAAGATTATTGGCGCTGTGGTCATCTTCAAAGACATTACTGAACGCCAAATGGTAGAGCGGCTTAAGGATGAGTTTATTTCTGTAGTTAGCCATGAGTTGAGAACTCCCCTCACCTCCATTCGCACAGCCCTGGGCCTATTGGTACAGCAGCATCTGGCTATTGCGCCAGAAAAGCGCCAGCGCATGACTGAAATTGCGTTTTCAAATACCAATCGTTTAGTGCGATTAGTCAACGATATCTTAGACATTGAGCGCATCAAGCTTGGCAAAATTAGTCTAAATAGACAAGTCTGTGAATTCTCGTTTCTGATGCATCAGGCGGCTGATGAAATGCAGGCCATGGCTGAGAAGTATGGCATTGCTATTATTGTCAATCCGATTGATTTATCCCTTTGGGTAGATCCAGATAGAATCATTCAAACCCTGGCCAATTTGCTCAGCAATGCCATCAAGTTCTCGCCCCAAGGCTCAACCGTCAGCATTACCGCAGAAATTTGCTATTCCCCTGAGACTGACCACTCTGATAACCCCAGAGCTGCTATCAACGATATTAAATCTAGGCATTTGCAAGTAGCTGTACGAGATGAAGGTAAAGGCATTCCAGAAGACAAGTTAGAAACCATCTTTGACCAGTTTGAGCAACTTCATATTCTCGATGATGAACATCGGGGTGGTACAGGACTAGGACTCGCCATTTGCCGCAGTATTATCGAGCAACACGGGGGGCAAATTTGGGCTGAAAGCATCCTAAGTAAGGGCAGCACGTTTATCTTTACCCTACCATTAACCGATCCGCATAACCTACAACAAAGTGGCAAAGATACCTAGCCAGATGAAGCATGCCTCACCATTTTTATCCTTGGAGTCGTCCATGGCCACAAAGCGTATTTTGATAATCGACGACGAAGCCGACATTCGAGAAGCCACCCAAATGTGCCTCGAGATTATGGGGGAGTGGGAGGTATTAGTAGCGAGTTCTGGTTATGAAGGACTCTCCAAAGCAGCAACAGAAAAGCCCGATATCATCCTCCTAGACATTATGATGCCGGGTATGGATGGCCTAACGACATTTAAGCTGCTTAAAGAAAATACCGCTACAGCCCAAATTCCGATTATTTTTCTCACTGCCAAAGCCCAATCCAATGAGCAACGTGAGTTCAAGCAGCTCGATATTGCGGCAGTAATTACTAAGCCCTATGATCCCTATAGTCTTTCTAGTCAGATTGCAGATGTCCTCTCCCAGTAAGTAAAGACGTCCTCAGCAGTGGCTCACTCCGACGTTTTTCTTCCCGACTTCTTCAGATTAATTATCTAGTATTGACCTAGACTCATTGATTGGTCATGGGGTAGCCAGTCCATCCTGGTTATCACACATCGACTCGATCCTCCTAAAATCCCCCATTTGGGGGATTTCCCACTTATTAAGAATCAGGTTTTCCTGTTCCGGTGATGACATACTTTGCACAAATGGCACTGTCTTAAAGTTGATGGACGGTGTCTACTCACTATCGCATTTGAGCATTTGATGATGATGAGTTCAGTCTATTGCAGATTTCTGGAACTACACAATATGGTTGCATTAGAGATTTTACTTCAGCCTGTTTTTGGCCTAGGTCAGAGACTAGCCCCTTGGGTTGTGGTTGGGTTAATTAGCTGGAGAATTTGGATCATCATCCATGATACAGTGACCTACGCTATGAATTTGCATGAAATACCTTGTTCTCGCTGTCAGTTTTTCACCAACAATCATCGATTAAAATGCACTATTCACCCCAATACGGCAATGTCTGAAGCCGCTGTTGGTTGCCCTGACTTTTACCTCAAAAACCAGAATTCTTGTTGACCAAGGTAAGATCAAAAAAGTTGGCAGGTTGGTATGCTGAATCGGCTCTCCTGAGTTTCAGGTGATTCTTGTAGACTAAATTACAATTAGCCAATTAGCCATACTGTAGCCGCTAAATCTGCGGGTACCGTGACCTGTGTGGCTCAAGGCTTGCCCCACCCGTGCCGGCATTTGTTGTCTTTTAATAAGGCTACTCACTGATCAGAGGAAATCGCTCTGGGTGCTGAATGATCTCAAGGGATAGATCAACGTCTAAGTCGGGCCAGTAGAGATGGCCGGGGTGAGGTTCTTCCACATTGAAGATGTGCTTAATCGGTGCCTCTTTGAACCAGGGGAACTGGTCGTAGGGCAGAAAATACTCGCGATCGTTGCAGAGTACCCACAAACCGTTAGCCGAAATATTGCTAACCTCTGGTTGGGAAGTAAGTTGTCCACGCATTTCTGAAATCGTCATAATGTTCCTCGATTAGCTTCTCTACCTGCTTTAGTTGTACTCGCGAAAGGTTATGATTTGTGGCTAGCTCTATGTCTGGCTCTAGCCAAAATTTCGCCTCTCCATCGGCACAGAAAACATGAATATGTACTCGCCATAGAGGGCGTGGTGCTTTTTGGGGAAGTCTTGGGACTCGTCATAGACCACGCACAGCAGGGTCAGCAGCAGCGGGGTTTGGGCCAGTTCTTTGACAGCCTTGTAATCATTGCTGTTCAGCAGTTTCCAGCAGCGCTGGGCGGTGTTGGTTTCGGTATCCCGTGCTTTTGGAACCAGTTTTGGATGAACGGCTGGATCTGCTCATCCTCAAAGGCCGCCATAGCCACATCTTTGAACCGCGTGAAGCCGCCGAAGGTGTAAGCAGCAACTCGGCACGAAGCAATAAAACGATTGTCGCTATATTGATCAACTAGGCTCCTAATTTCCTTCAGGACATGATCTAAAGTGGTGCTGGGTACGAGGCGCACTCTCCCAGGGAAACCAGTATCCTAGTAGTCAAAGAGCTTTCGCTTGTGTCATGAAAATCACCCTGGATATCCCTGACAACATTTGCAAAGTCTCCTGCCAAAAACATCGCTGACGACCTTTGCAAAAGCGCCATACCTGAGTCGGGATGCTTGGTGCTAGCGCATTAGTGCAGTGTTCCAGGGTAAATCTGCGACAATAAGCTTGAGATTAGGCAAGTATGGCTATGCGTAAGCAGATTGTTGAATACACCTCTCCCCTAGATGCCTTAATTGACCTGGCGAGGAAGCTCACTACCTATGAGCTTCAGTACCAAATGAATTCGGCAGAATTCTTCACCCAATACAGCCAGGGCAACACCGCTGACGACGAAGACTTTGTGGAGTGGGCAGGTGCCTATCAACATTACCTAGGCTTACACCAAGACCTAGAACGCAGGCTAAAAGATGTCGCGTGAGCTTCTGATTGCCTACTTTGAGGCGATTGAGCAACAGTTGCTGGCACTACCCAACTTTTACGTAGAGCAATTTTTAGCCACCATCCTTTTTCGTTACGACAGCACGCCCCACTTTCCTGAGTTGGCTAGCTTCCCGCACCATAAACACCTAACTGACGATGTCATCGCTGTTGACAAGCCAGAGCTGGCTGAGGTTTTGCAGGAAGCCAGCCGTTATCCAGATTGATATAGTTAGGCCGTGGCTTTGCCTGCTGCTTGACCTAAATCAGTGACACCATGAGTACTCCCATCATTTGGTCAACCGAGAATAATCCTTTTTATTTTATAGAGCAGGTGTGGTGTGAGTGACGGTTTAATTCTGCTAGCGGTCGGGGTCTTTGCCGGGGTTCTGGCCGGGTTTCTGGGCATTGGCGGCGGCACGGTGATGGTGCCAGTGATGGTGGCACTGGGCTTGTCGGGCGTGGAGGCCGTGGGCACTAGTACCCTGGCGATTTTAGTGATTTCCCTGGGCGGCAGCCTGCAAAACTGGCGGATGGGCTTCTTGAACCTCAGGAATGTGCTGTTGCTGGGGCTGCCTTCCGTTGTAACGGCCTATGTGGGCACGGTGCTGGCCAGTTTTTTCCCGGAGTATGTGCTGCTGGGGATGTTTGGGATATTTCTGCTGGTCAATATCTACCTAATGGGGGTCAAAAAACGGGTGGTTGCCCAAGCCTCATTGCAAACTAGCCAGGCAGAACCAGCGCTTGCAGAAAGCGCTCACCCCTCCATCTCCCCTACTCTGGCTCGCACCATCATTGGTGGCACAGCCGGATTTTTGGCTGGGCTTTTTGGCATCGGTGGCGGCGTAGTCATGGTGCCCTTACAAATTTTGCTGCTTAAGGAAAATATCAAAACCGCTATTCAAACCAGCCTGGGGGCCATTGTGATTACGGCTCTCTCGGCCTTTAGCTGGCACACATTACAGGGCAATGTGCAGGGTTTAGTTGGGCTGCTATTGGGTATTGGCGGCTTGGTTGGGGTGCAGGTGAGTACCCGCTATCTCCCTCGGCTGCCAGAGCGAGTGGTCACTCTAATGTTCAAGACGTTGCTAGTCCTGTTTGCGATATTTTTCTTTTATCGGGCCTGGACGAGTTTTTCGGCTTAGTGGTGCTTGGTGTAAGTTCAAGGCCTGTTGCCAATCAGTCAGGGAGTCAGAATTTCAGGAGTCAGGGAGTTAGGAGAGTAAGACCTACTGGCTCTTAACTTCCGAATTCTCTATACCTAACCTTGTCCTGGCTGACGTTGATGCCCTGGACACCATGCGGCCCCCCAACTCAAAATTCAAAATCCCCATCACCGCCCCAACACTGCCGTCCCTTCATAGAAATACAATCCGGCAATGCAGCCTGTCATTAGGGTGGCCAGCGTGCCGGCCCAGAGAGATTTCCAAGCTAGGCTGCTAATGTCTTTGCGGCGAGACGGCACCAGGCCCGACAAACCACCCACAAAAATGCCCACCGAGGGCAAATGGGCAAAGCCGCAGAGGGCATAGCTCACAACCACCAGGGCGCGATCGCTAATCGCTCCCTCCTCAGACAGCCGCGCCAGGGCAATATAGGGCGGAATGGCTGTTTCTAAAAAGCGACTGCCGATGAGCTTTGATGAAATCCACAGTTCTTGCCAATCTAGCGAAACGCCGGTTAGAAACGTCAGGGGTAGAAAAATAGCCCCCATGATGTTTTGCAGCGTAATGACGCTAAACACTTGCCCAACCCACTGTAATAGGACAAAGCGACTATCCACTAGGGAGGCAAGCTGGGCAAAAAACAGATTTAACAGCGCAATTAACCCCAAAATAGCAATTAGAGATGCCGCGATGCCCACAGCCATTTGCACACCCTCCAGAGCACCCAGGATGAGGCTATCCATTGGGCTTTTGCTTTCCTCGTCTCCCAGGTCAAGATCAGGCACTTTGCCCAGGGTTTCGGGTACCTCGCGCTCAGGTACCAGCAGTTTAGCCATTACAAAGCAGGCCGGGATGGTCAAGACTGAGGCGGACATCAAGTGCCCCGCGATGGCCGGGAAAGTGCCCCGTAGGTAGGCCGCATAGAGGCCCAGCACGGTAGATGCAATTGAGCCAAAGCAGGAGGCCAGCACCGCGCAGAGTTCGCTGCGGGTCATGTTTTCTAGAAACGGCTTGACGGCAATGGCCGATTCAATGCCCACAAAAATATTAGCCGCCCCAGATAGGGCTTCAGCGCCGCTGATGTTCATCGACCAGCGAAAGAAGCGCCCAAACACCCGCACAATGGGCTGAATTACCCCCAATTTGTACAGCAAGGAAAAAATCGCGGCAAAAAAAATGACCTGGGGTAACGCTCGAAAGGCCAGAATATAGCCCAGGTTCAGGTTGTCTCCCCCCAGGCGATCGCCCGGTACTGGCGTAAAAGGCGGCGTCAACGCTCGGGCAATCCATCGGCCTGCCCCGGTTGGCCCCACAACTTGGGTCGCATTGGGCACTAAAATTGGCCCAAACAAAAACCTGGCTCCAGCATCCGCGGCATCAATGAGGGCATTGAGAATGTTGCTGACCCACACCACAATGTCACGGCTGAAGGGCAACAAGAAAACAAACAGCCCTACCACAAGCTGAATGCCAATGCCCCACTGAATCACCTTCCAGGGCACCTGCCGCCGATCCTCTGACCCCAACCAGGCAATAAAACACAGCCCAGCTATCCCCAACAGCGAAATCAAGCGCAGCGCCATACCGTGCTCCCTGGTTGAAGGTTCGTTCCACGCCAAAACCTGCCACCGATTATGCCGAATAACACCGCCGTGGAAACAAAATCCCGGTTTAACTTAAATCTTTGATATCATCCCCATCCCATCACCCCAATTCCACCATCCCGCCATCCCATCACCCGGCTCCTCCATAATGGAACTACACCACGTCACATCTCTATGGAAGCTTTTTCCCCCTTTCCGCCCGATTGGACGAAATCAGCCAATCACTCCACCCTGTTTTGTTGCCCTCGTTGTGGAGCAAGTAGCCATCAGGCCAAAGCTGTTTGGATTAATCGCCGCGCCCCAGTCTATGGCGAAGATCATCGCCGTAAGTGGCAGGAGTTCTACTACTGTGGCGAGTGCGAAACCTCCTGGTGGGCCTGGAGCAGCGATCGCCCCCCTTCTCCCTATGAGACCCTAGAACCCGACGAAGATGGATTGTATTGAAGGCTATGATTTACAGCTTCGGTAGCCTCAATATGGATCTGGTGTGCCAAACACCACGCCTGCCATTGCCGGGAGAAACACTCCTGGGCACGCAGTTTCAAGCCCTACCAGGGGGTAAGGGCGCTAACCAGGCTATTGCTGCTGCCCGACTAGGCGGTGAAGTGCGGTTGGTAGGCCGAGTTGGGGCAGACGATTTTGGCTATCGGCTGATGGCTAGCCTGAAAGTAGCCAAAGTGCCTACTGACCTGGTGATGACCGATGTAACAGCCCATACCGGGGTGGCTTCTATTGTGGTGGATGAAACCGGTAGCAATCACATTGTGGTGGTGCCGGGGGCCAATGGTCAGGTGGACGAGTCGGATGTGCAACGTCTGGCCAGTTTGCTACAGCCGCAGGATATTGTACTCATGCAGCTTGAGATTCCCCTACCAACCGTGATGGCGGCGGCAGCCATAGCCCAGGAGGTTGGTGCAAGGGTAATTCTAGATCCGGCTCCGGCTCCGGCAGACTTGCCGGATGGTCTTTTGGAGAGGATTGATATCCTCACTCCTAACCAGGTGGAGGCGAGTCAGTTGGTTGGTTTTCCGGTGGTAGATGTGGTTACGGCCTGGGATGCGGCCCAGGAACTCAGGCAGTGCAGCCGTCAGACCGTAATCGTTAAGCTAGGAGTTGCCGGGGTGGTTGTGGCTACAGAGGCGGGGGGCTTTCATCAGCCTGCAATCGCTGTCCACGCCATTGACACTGTAGCTGCGGGGGATGCCTTCAATGGTGGCTTGGCCGTGAGCCTAGCCGAGGGAATGGCCCTGCTGGATGCGGTGCAATTGGCCACCGCTGCCGCCGCCTACGCCGTTACCCAGCGAGGGGCACAGGATGCCATGCCGGAGCGATCGCAGGCCAACACCTTATTGTCAGCCATTCCTTCTGCGGTTCGACTGCCCCTGACCGGCTGACAGAAGCCCCCGATGGATATGGCTTCTTAAAGTGATGGGCTTGACCACCAATTGCCTCAAAATCAGTCATCATAAAGAAACGCAATAGTGTCTTTGTACCGCTCTTTGGTAGCAATCTATGGGCGACTTTAACATTCAGGCTCCCTTTGAACCGATGGGCGACCAGCCGAAGGCGATCGCTGGGCTGACCAAGTTTCTGCAAGACCAGACCCGCTACCAAACCCTCCTAGGGGCTACGGGTACTGGCAAAACCCATACCATTGCTCGCGTCATCAACAATGTAGGCAAGCCCACCCTGGTGCTGGCCCACAACAAAACCCTAGCGGCCCAACTCTGCAACGAACTGCGGGAGTTCTTTCCCGACAATGCGGTGGAGTATTTCATCAGCTATTACGACTACTACCAGCCAGAGGCGTACATTCCAGTCACTGATACCTACATCGCCAAAACCGCTTCTATTAACGACGAAATTGATATGCTGCGTCACTCTGCCACTCGCTCCCTATTCGAGCGGCGGGATGTGATTGTAGTCGCCTCCATTAGCTGCATTTATGGCCTGGGGATTCCTTCGGAATATCTCAAGGCGTCGATTCCGCTCCAGGTGGGCATGGAAGTTAACCAGCGCCAGGTGTTGCGGGATTTGGCCTCCATCCAGTACGAGCGCAACGACCTGGATTTGGGCCGGGGCAAGTTTCGGGTCAAGGGGGATGTGCTGGAAATCGGCCCCGCCTACGAAGACCGGATTATCCGAGTGGAATTCTTTGGTGACGAAATCGACGCCATTCGCTACGTAGACCCGATCACTGGCGCTACACTCCAAAGCATGGAAGGGTTGAGCATTTACCCAGCTAAGCACTTCGTTACTCCCGAAGAGCGAGTAGAGGAGGCTTGCCTGGCTATTCAAGACGAGCTCAAAGAACGCCTGGAGGAACTGGAGAAAGAGGGCAAACTGCTAGAAGCCCAGCGCCTGGAACAGCGCACCCGCTACGACCTAGAGATGATCCGCGAAGTCGGCTACTGCAACGGCGTAGAAAACTACGCCCGCCACCTAGCCGGTCGCTCAGCGGGGTCGCCGCCAGAGTGCTTAATTGACTACTTCCCAAAGGACTGGCTGCTGGTCATTGATGAGTCCCACGTTACCATTCCGCAAATTCATGGCATGTACAACGGCGATCGCAGCCGCAAAATGGTGCTGATTGAGCACGGCTTTCGCCTGCCCAGCGCCGCCGATAACCGCCCCCTCAAGGCCGAGGAATTTTGGGACAAGGTTAACCAGTGTATCTTCGTCTCAGCCACCCCCGGCAGTTGGGAATTGCAGATTTCCGAGAACCACGTGGTCGAGCAAATTATTCGACCCACTGGGGTACTCGACCCAGAAATTTTTGTGCGCCCCACCGAAGGGCAAATCGACGACCTGCTGGCGGAAGTCAAGGAGCGAGCCCTGCGCCAGGAGCGAGTGCTGGTTACTACCCTGACCAAGCGCATGGCTGAAGACCTGACCGAATATCTGGATGAACATGGTGTGCGGGTGCGCTACCTGCACTCAGAAATTCACTCCATCGAGCGGATTGAAATTATTCAAGATTTGCGGGACGGCAACTATGACGTGCTGGTGGGCGTTAACCTGCTGCGGGAGGGCCTGGATTTACCTGAAGTTTCCCTAGTTGCGATTCTGGACGCCGACAAAGAAGGCTTTTTGCGCGCCGAGCGCTCTCTAATTCAGACCATCGGTCGTGCAGCCCGCCACGTGCGTGGACAGGCCATTCTCTACGCGGATAATTTAACCGACAGCATGGCCAAAGCTATTGACGAAACCGAGCGCCGCCGCGCTATCCAAATCGCCTACAACGAAAAACACGGCATCACTCCCAAACCCATTGAGCGCCGCAAGAGCAACGCGATTCTCTCCTTTTTGGAAGTCTCTCGTCGTCTCAATGCCCAGGAATTAGAGGAAGCCTACGAGCAAAAAGACGACCTGCCTTTAGAAGATATTCCTGAACTGATTAGCCAGCTCGAAAAGCAGATGAAAGAAGCCGCCAAAAATCTAGACTTTGAAGATGCGGCCAAATACCGAGATCGCATCAAAACCCTGCGGGATCAACTGCTGGGCAAACGTGCTTAATTGAGGACCAGAGGATGACAACCATGCAATTACAACAAACGATCAAGTCCTTCATTCGTCCGGGAGAACAAAGTGGTTATGTCGCTGAATGTTTAGAAATATCAGTCGTAACACAAGGCGAAATCCTGGATGAAGTTGTCAAAAACCTGCAAGAGGAAATTCATTCTTCCAGTACCGGGAACTCTCCTACAAACTTCACCTCCGGCTGCAACCACAGCGACCACTTCGCGTATACCCGCTGCTGCACCTGGTAAATTAATCGATAAATGTCTTCAGCCGTTGCTCCACCCAGGTTAAGAATAAAATTCGCGTGTCGCTCAGCGACCTGGGCATTCCCCATCCGCAAGCCCTTCAGCCCAGTTTGCTCAATTAACCATCCTGCCGTGTGCGGTAAAGGATTGCGAAATACGCTCCCGCAGCTCGGTAAATCATAGGGTTGGGTAGCCCGCCGTCGGTTCAGCCCCTCCAGCGTATCGGCCACCACCACAGCCGGATCGTGGCCCGGTTCAAGCTGAAAGGTAGCCTCCAAAAGCACCCGCCCCGACCCCTGCAACGCCGAGGTGCGATAGTGAAAGTCCAAATCTTTAGGTAAAAGCCGACTTTTGCCCAAAATCGGGGCAAGCACGATGGCCGAAACTAAACAATCCGCTGCGCAACCCCCGTGGGCCCCCGCATTCATCACCACGGCTCCACCCACCGTACCGGGAATACCAACCGCCCATTCCAACCCACGCCAGCCTCGTTTAGCGGCTTTCCAGGCCAGGGTTGGCAGGGGCTCGCCAGCGGCGGCTGTCACCTGTCCGGTTTGTTCATTAAACTTGGTTTTGCGCCAGCGACGAGTGCAGACCACCAGGCCAGGGATACCGCGATCGCTAATCAGCAAATTAGACCCCGCCCCTAACAGGGTAATCGGCAGATGATTTGCATTAGCCCAGGCCAGGAGTTGATCAAACTCAGCCTGATGACGCGGCATAGCTAACCACTCGGCCAATCCGCCTACCCGAAATGTCGTAAGCTTCTGCAAAGATGCCTGGGGCGTTAAGCCCACAATCAGGGAGGCAGAATCGGTAGTGGACATCATGGGCTTGGAAAGCTAGCAAGCTTCTTGCAGGGAGGGGGCTTCGGCCTCAGCGTAGTAGGCCATCACCTGAGGAATAATCTGATTCAGGTTGCCTGCCCCCATAAACAACACCAGATCACCAGGGCGCAGACTGCTGGTTAACACAGCCTGTACGTCTTCCAGCGTATGGCTATATACCACCTCATGGTGATGATGAGCCACGGCATCCGCCACCTGCTTGCCCGAAATACCGTAAGTATTAGCCTCTCCCGCACTGTAGATGTCGGCCATAATCACCTGGTCGGCATCGGTAAAGGCATCGGCAAAGTCGTGTAACAGGGCAGCCGTGCGACTAAAGCGATGGGGCTGAAATACAGCTATCACTCGCCGTTCCTCAGCACTCCGAGGGCCTGCCGCAAGGGGCGAGACCCCAGACGGTTGGCCGATGTACAGGCGGGCAGCGGCCAGGGTTGCCCGAATTTCGCTGGGGTGATGGGCGTAGTCGTCCACAAACTGGACACCGCCATAGCTGCCGCGATGCTCAAACCGGCGACGTGCTCCGCAAAACCGGCTCAAGCTATCAGCAATTTGGGTAAAAGAGATACCCAAGTGCCGACCAACAGCCAGGGCGGCCAGGGCATTACTCAGGTTGTGCTCTCCTAAAACACTTAAATCTAACTGACCCAAGCACTGGCCACGCTCCCAAACGGTGGCCGTAGTACCTTTGGCATGGAAGTGGATATCCGTAGCAAAGTAAGTTGCCCCACGGCTTTCATCCAGACTGTAGGTGAACGTTGGCTTGAGACTGGTGCGAACCACTTCGCAATCTACACTAGCCACCAGCACCTCACATTGTTGTTGAAAGCGCTGAAAAATAGTGACAACATCCTCAAGATTGCGGTAGTGGTCAGTATGGTCAAGCTCAATGTTCGTCACCACGCCAATGGTGGCAGAGAGCTTGGCCAGCGTGCCGTCAGACTCATCAGCCTCAGCTACTAAATAAGGCCCGTGACCCAAACGAGCATTCCCCCCCCAGCTTGACACTTCCCCACCGACCACAATAGTAGGATCGAGTTCGGCGTCTAGCAGAACATGACCAATCATACTGCTGGTAGTAGTTTTGCCGTGGGTACCTGCAACGGCCACACTACAGTAGTGATTAATTAAAGCGGCTAGCACGTCAGACCGGTGAAAAATTGGGCAACCCAGTTGCAGAGCAGCTTGATACTCAGGGTTGTGCTCGCTAATAGCCGTCGAACAAATCACCTGCGGGGTAATGGTTTCGACACCCGCTTTAGTACTGGGCAATGAAGAAAATACAGAGCCAGGAAAAATATGGCGAGAGCCAGGGTCAGGGTTTAGAAAATAACTTAAATTTGCGGCTTCCTGTTTCCAAAAAATATGAGCTCCAGCTTCCTGTAAGCGGCGGGTAATGTGGGTCAGGCGTAAATCTGAGCCAGAGACAGGAATGTTGCGCTTAGTCAAAATATAGGCCAATGCGGACATTCCAATCCCGCCAATCCCAATAAAATGGAATGGCCTGCCGTTAAAATCTACAGAACTCGGCATCATTCACTCCTTAAAACACCACACCACACCATGTGTCAGGCGTAATCATAGCAAGAATTGCTAAATTGGCCTAAATATAAGCCTGCGCTTGCCGTAAAAATGGCAACAACCTTATGAAAAGGTGTGGCCTGGTTCTTTTAGCGCAAATCAATCTCCAAACTGTCAAAAACCGCGAAAACCATTGATATTCCGCCTGTTTTGGAGTTTGACTGAGGGTTATAGCGCCTAACAGCCGTCGAACCAGCCTATAGAAATCCTCTATAGGCCTCCGAGCCGTCTAGCAGTAATACTTATCATCCCCTTAATTGAGATGGCTGGTGGAGGGAATGTGCCAGGAAGCGGCACCCACACAATACAGATTGCTCTATAGGTTAATATCCCACTTCTGCGTACCATCTATAGACTCAGTTCAATGAACAATGGCTATAAAGTGGATCATACTTTGCGATATTATAATTTCGTCTAAGAATAGATACCTAGTCCGACTACAACAGAGGGTTAAACGCAGTGATTAGAGTAGCCATTAACGGATTTGGCCGCATTGGCCGGAATTTTCTACGGTGCTGGTTAACACGGGATAACAGTCAGCTAGACATCGTCGCTATCAACGATACCTCTGACCCGAAAACCAACTCCCATCTGCTTAAGTACGACTCTATGCTGGGTCGTCTAGATGCTGAAATTAGTGCCGATGACGATACCCTAACCGTCAATGGCAAAACCATTAAATGCTACTCTGATCGCAACCCCAACAACCTACCCTGGGCCGCCTGGAACGTTGACCTGGTGATTGAAGCCACTGGGGTTTTCGTTAGCGAAGAAGGAGCCTCTCGCCATATCGAAGCGGGCGCTAAGAAAGTACTCATCACGGCTCCTGGCAAGGGTGGTAACATCGGCACCTACGTCATCGGTGTTAATCACGAAGATTACAGCCACGACAAGCACAATGTTGTTAGCAACGCTAGCTGCACAACGAACTGTCTGGCTCCAGTGGTGAAAGTGCTGCACGAAAACTTTGGCATCGTCAAAGGCACTATGACCACCACCCACAGCTACACGGGTGATCAGCGCCTGCTCGATGCCAGCCACCGCGACCTCCGCCGTGCCAGAGCCGCTGCACTGAACATTGTGCCCACCACTACCGGTGCAGCTAAGGCTGTGGCCCTGGTAATTCCTGAAATGGCCGGCAAACTAAACGGCATTGCCTTCCGGGTACCTACCCCCAACGTGTCGGTGGTTGACTTGGTGGTTCAGGTTGAGCAGCCCGCGATCGCCGAACAGGTTAACGAAGTGCTGAAGGCCGCTTCAGAAGGCCCCATGAAGGGCATTCTGGCCTACAGTGACTTGCCCTTAGTCTCGATTGACTACCGCAAGACCGATGAGTCTTCCATTGTTGACTCTAGCCTGACAATGGTAATGGGCGGCGACATGGTTAAGGTTGTAGCCTGGTACGACAACGAGTGGGGCTACAGCCAGCGCGTGGTTGACCTGGCTGAACTGGTTGCCGCTAAGTGGCAGTAAGAATCGCTCAAGCTTAGCCACTAACGGCGGTAGAGGGTATGCCTCTGCCGCCGATTTATGTGTTTCGGGGTGACTATTCCACCAACAGCGTCTTGGTCATTACCACCAGCCACTGGTTAGGCTCGCCACTAGGCACCGGATCGCACCGATCATTCGGATCCGCATAGCCGAGGCTGTGCAGAATTTTGATGGCGCGGTCTAGCCCCTGCAAACTGCCGTAGAGTACATGGCGCACTCGTTCGGGCTGAGGTTGCCGGTTAGACGACGACGCAGGCGGAAGATTGGACGTTCCACTGGCATCCGATTCGGGATATTGCAACATCACATTCATTTTCTGGTAGTACTGAATAGTAATGGTCATGAACGAAGAGAGGCATTGTCATGATGCACAAAATACCAAATTGCCCCAATGTAGTTACTCAACTTTTTGGAGAACGACAAGGTTTTACGCACCAAGCGCCCGACTCGCTGCCGTAAAGTGTGGTTGAAGCGCTCAATATAGCGGGTTTTTCCAGTTTCTTTGCCCACCGCTCGATGTCGTTTGCTCGGTAAGACCTGCCCCTGGTTGACTGACAAAATCCTCAAAGCTGGCGGCTGAAGCCGCGCCTACACAGGCAAAACCCGCCTGCGCGGGTTATAACTGGGTCGAGTAGTCGGCGGAGACCGACTTGAATTGTATAGCCGCGGTTTGAACCGCCGGGCGTCAAAGTTTTGTCAGTCAATCAAGACCTGCTCATACGCTTCCCAACAGTCGGTGTAGCAGATGGCGCACTGGCGGTCAATCGCTGGTAGAGATTGCCAACGTCCCTTTGCACCTTGTCGAGAGCGCTCACCTACGCATACTCCCACAATCTCACGGCTATCGGCATCAATCGCCCACCAAATCCATGGCTTGTTCGCTTTAGAGCCCACAAACGACCACATCTCATCCAACTGAATAGTCAACCGACCTGGTTTTTTGGGGTAACTTCAATGGTTTTGGGAGTCTGGTAAAACTTCTGGTTGACGTATAGTTGAAGCCATCGCTCAGACCCGCCTGTGACTCGCGCAATCGCCGCTAGTGCAAGGCGTTCAAGCAACAACTTATCAATCAATTGACGGGTTGCGGAGCAATTTGGTACTTTGTTCACCACTACAATGCATCCTTACCTGTTTAGCACTACCAATTTGCGTAGCGATCGTGGGTTGCTAACCCCTCACCGCAGCGGACGTGCTGGCGATCGCACTGGCTTTTTTGGTCTCACAGCGCTTCTGCACGCCGCTAACCTCAAGGCCGTTAAGCGCTCGTCTCTTGTTTCACGTTTTTGTCTAAATCAAGCGTGTTTGTCTGCTTCTATCGAAGGTTTTTGTCTGCTTCGATCGAACGATCGAACCTGCTCCAGCGGAAGAATCGGGTCATCATCACATTCGTAGAAGTTGAACATTTGAACTAAATTATAGGCTTTTAGCACGCAACAATCTGAATAAAAGTAAACAAAGCTTGCTGAATAAAAGTAAACAAAGCTTGGCTCAAGTCAACAAGTTTGCTATTGTTCCAGAGGGTTTAGTAGTTTGGCACTCGGCATTCTACACCCGTGCCTAATATGCCCTTGTAATCGGACGCGCAGGCGAAAGGATTCGGCCTTCCCGACACATGGTTCGCGTGCCGCTGAAGGCAACCGTTAGCGCATTAAAGACGGGGGAAAATCCGAAGGGTAGGCAGTCCGGAGGGACATGGCAAGCCTGCAAAGTTTGTAGCCAATCGAAAGTCCGAGATGGGGACAAGCCGAAAAGTCACGGCAGGCCGATAAGGTTTGGACGTTTCTAATGAATTCGTCCACAACCATTCCCCAAGGTAGCGGATCAACCAAATAGCCGGAGATAGCAATGTGAGAATTTACGATCCTTGGCAAGTGGCACCACAACAAAAAGATCCAGGTACGAAGTACTTCGTAGGTGACATTGGGCAGGGCACTGCCTTTTCAGACCTTGATGACGTACATACGACTGGAGGAAACCATGCTTGGTAAGTGCCGAGTTTTTGCTTCATGCGTCGTATTGTTCTTATTGTTCTTAGCCACGGCAGGTCCGGCCATAGCTCTCGAAGCGCCGGATCGGACACAGGATTATGCCGCCAAAGTCATATGCGGCAAGCAACCTGACCCAAATAATTTGCAATTGATTCAAGGCTTTTATACTACCGTCGTCAATATCCTCAACACCGGTATAAAACGTCAGAAAATCGGGTTGCAGTTGGCCTTGGCACACCCTCCAACTCCGCCTGCACCGGGTGAGGTTTTTGACCTTGCACCGGTAACACTGGACGCGGGACAGGCTGCTGCAGTCGATTGCGAAGATATTCAGGTTCTGGCATTCCCCTTTGGACTGCCGGATACATATATCGACGGCTTTCTGGTGGTGCAGACCAATACCCCGGTTTCGGTTCAGGCGGTCTATACGGCAGCCCCGCTGGCAAAGGATTCCTGCTGCAAAAGCTGGCCGGGACCGGTGTCCAGTATTGATGTTGAGCAGATTGATGCCGTTCTAGCGCCCGCCGGCACGACGCGAAAACCTGATCTATTACCAGATTCGCCCACGCTGGAAACGGATCCGCTGGGCGCACCGGGCACCGGGTTTTGCAGCCAGCAGCCGTCTGACGGCTCACCACCAGATGCGGTTGCGCTGATCATTAATCAGGGGGAGATTCTCGCGCCAGCCTCGGTCGCGCGGTTCGATTTCGGGGTCTTCGGGCAAAGCCAGACTCCAGTTCCGGCCCTCGAGCCGGGCGAAAAGCACGAAATCGTCTCAGAAATTCCGCGGGACTGTTTCGGGACGGGGCGATCCGGCACGTGCCCGTTTGACGTAATCGCGGATGCCGATCTGGCGATCGACGAAAGCCTTGAGACCAACAACATTCGCAGAGGGCATTGCCTGCGGTCTTCCTCGGGGGCAGAACAATGATCGCCCGCATCCTCCGCATCCTCTTTGCCTCACTCGTCCTCATCGCCTTAGTCATGCCCCCTGCCAGTGCTCAGGAGCGCATGCCGTCACAGCCAGTGGTTCGCTACCTGCACGAAGCCAAGATGATCTGCGGCAAGATAAATCCGCACCATGCGGGACCGCTTGCATCGGGGTGGTATGGCACAGTCATCAATCTGTTCAATCCACATCCTGCCCCGCTGACGGTCGCGTTCAAGCTGAAGCTTGCCAATCCGCCCGGGCAACTGACCGGCGGCAAGATCCTTTCGCTCGATCCAATTGAATTACCCGCGCAGAAGGCCGTGGCGGTTGATTGTCGGAGCCTGCGGGCGCTGAATTTTCCCTACGGGTTTCCCAAACCTTTTGTCGAAGGATTCCTGACCATTGACGCGCTCCAACCACTGGTCGTGACTAGCGTCTGGACGACTGCAGCACCGGAGGAGAAGCATCATCTGCAACTGACTAGCCTTGATGTCGATCAGGTGCCGCCAAGGGCGGTCGAGGTCCCGCCTGCAGATCCCGGCTGGAGCGGTGACGGTGCCGACGAAAGCTTTTGCGACGAGCTGCTCCGGAGCAGCGTGATGCTGACCGGTGTGGTTGGGGCGCAAAGCTATACGTTCGACGAAGCCCCGGATGAGGGTCCGCGCGAAGTATCGCGGATCGAGAATGTTACCGTTCTCGCCGGGGCCGGCGGCGTGGTTGCCGGGCCGGTCGACATTCGTCTGCGACGCGGCTTTTTCCCCGATGGGCGGTTCCTTGACACCTCGGAAATGCCGGTGCTGACCCTCGATGCACGCTACCTTTTGATACTGCCCAATCATGGCTGGGTGCATGAGCCGATATCGCTCGACGATGTGTTCCGGATCGAAACGATGGGTGATCGCGATATTCTGGTCGACCAGCAAGGATTTGCCGTGACCGATGTCGAGGGCGGGCGATCTGCCGAGCCGGTCAGCACACCTGAATTCCTGTTCCGCACACCACATATGACAGGCACCCCGGCACCCGAGAATGCTCTGACAGCCGATGACTTTGTTGCGGCCGCGCAGGACTGCAACGGTCCGGTTCTGAGCGGCCCCTATACCGCCTACCCACTGGTTCCACCCATTATCAGGGGGGCAGACTGATGCGTCTGATGCGCCTTATTGCTCTTGCCGTATTTTTCCTGTTGTTGCTCGCGCGGCCGGGCCTGGCCTTCAACGTTCAGGAAAACTGGGTCGGAAATCAGGTCAGGTGGGAAGATGAAGATCTGCCCATCGAATGGCGTCTGGATTCGGGAAACACCCCGGCAGGAAGTGCCCGACGCACAGCCGTCGATCAGGCGCTGGACGCATGGGACCGCACCGGAGGGTTGCGATTGCTATTCACCACTTTTGGCGGTGGTGCCGAGACCGATAACGTGATGGAGAAAGGCGACGGCAAAAGCGAAATCCTCTTCACCACGAGAAACGAAATTGACGGTGCTGCGGGCCGTGAGTTCACCACGCATAATTGTGCAGGCTGCCGGCGGATTGTGGAATCCGATATCGCTATCGCAAATGATGTCGATCCAATTGACGATCCGGCAACAGACCAGTTCACAGGATGCACCGCGCAGGGGGTTCTTATCCACGAATTGGGCCATGCCATCGGTCTTGATCACGAATCGACGCGGCTGGCGATGATGCAACCCAGTTGCAACGATACGCCACGCGTACGGGGCACTGCCGCCGGTTACATGGTTCTGCCCGACGACCAGCAGGGGGCCCGGCAGCAATATGGCGGCAATGGCGATGAGGTGAACCTCATCGCCATCTCGCAATATCTGTTCCGCGAGTTGCCGGTGCTTTATCGCGACCGCTACACGACGCTTGAGCAGGCAGGTATCATAGACCCGAACGCCAACAATCAGCGCTTGGTCAATTACGGGCTGGCGGGTACACGGCGGGCCTTTAACCCTGACATTCTGGAATGCGCTGCCTTTGCCGGGTTCGATCCGGCTTGCGAAGGCAGCTTTTATGACGTCATGGGGGCGGAACCCCGCGCGCAGAACCTTTGCCCGGGCGAGAGTTTCGACGTGCCCTTCACTGTTGCCAACCGGGCCAACAGCGCCGCCACCAGCAAGGAACATAGTATCGGTTTTTATCTGACCGATGGCACAGACGTGCCATTTGACCCGACAGCGCAGTTTCCCGGCGTCCCGCCGCTGGCCGGGGCCATCTTGGACAATGAGATCGAGTTTGACAGCACCGGCAGCCTGAATACCACCGGGGTGCAGCGGCTGACGCTGAGCACTGATCCCGATTGTGCGCCTGCTGGCGAATACAGGTTGTGGCACGGGGTGGATATTTGCCATGAACATCTTGAAGGCAACGGCACCGTTGCCGCCGGAGGCATCCTAGAGAATGACAACTTTGCTCTGACGGGATTTTTCATCAATATCCTCGACCCGGGGGCATCCCAGTGCAGCGCGCTGGCCCTGCCCGCCAGTGATGGCGTCTGTGATCTGGCCGAGATCCGCAAGACCTGCGACGCGCCGCCACTTGAGCCCCCGGACGGCGGCCCACAACCGCCAGAGGATTGCAACCCAGGTGAAGAAGATTGTGTCTGTCAGGTTACCTTTGGCCAGTTGGGCACCGAAGAAGGGCACCCTGACGGCGATCATTCCATCAACGAATTCTGCCCGGATGAGGGCAATATCGAACGCACATGCGTATCACAGGGATCATTCGGTCTGTGCCGGACCTGCGGCGCATTGGGCGATCTCCATGTTGGATGCTCTTGTACTTCGGACGATGATTGCGGCGCGGATCTGACCTGTTTCGGCGAGGAAACCCAATCCGGATCCGGCACTGGTACCTGCCAACCCGAAGATCCGCCAAGTTGGGTGTGTCTTGCCGATTGCCGGACGCTTCTGAACGACGACAACGCCTTTTGCTACAACGACCATCCCTCCGGCACCGCCTTGTGTTTGCCCAATGTGTGCAACGCTCCGATGGCCACGCAATGCTGGGTTGACGGTGAGTTGGAAGGCATCGATGATCAGCCCACATTCGGCCCGATCTGCGGCTTCGCACCTGACGATTCACCATTGTCAGCGTCTTGCCGCGCCGAGTGCGGCCCGGGTGCCAATCTTGACAACCCGCTTGAGGATATCACCTGCGAAAGCATCGGCTATCCCAGCAACTACGAATGCGATCTACAGGTGGCGGGCGGTGCATGCCGGCCCGGACCACTCTAGAGCGTTTTCAGGTTAAATCGGGTTGGGCTTGGCCACATGAGACTCTGTTGATGGGGTTTGTGTAGCAATCGCATTTTTACGGATAAGGCGACCGGTACGACCGCCAATAGTGAGGGGTTGAATTTATTACAGGTTAAAGTGGAAGAGGGGGATGTGATCCTCGTGAAAAAGTTGGATCGCCTGGGCCGCGATACAGCCGATATGATCCAGCTCATCAAGCAGTTCGATGAAATGGGCGTTGCTGTCCGGTTCCTTGATGACGGTATCAGCACCGAAGGCACGATGGGCAAAATGGTGGTCACGATCTTGTCGGCAGTGGCTCAGGCAGAGCGCCAGCGTAAACCAACGAGGGGTGTATCGAAGCAAAGGCCAAAGGCGTGAAGTTTGGCCGTAAACGTAGCGTGAACCACCAGCAAGTGCTGACCATGAAAGCCCAAAACCTCGGGGCCAGTGAAATCGCCAAGCAGCTCAATATCGGAAGATCCACCGTCTACAAAATACTCAGATCGCTGATCGCGTAGGTTGGGTTGAGGCACGAAACCCAACACCCACAGGCTCTAGCTAGAACTAAGCAATCGCTACTCACAGATAACGGATGCAAGCTAACAACGCCCATGCACACCGACCGCCGAGAGTTCATCGGCTATGATGCAAAGGCTATCTGCGGCGGGTGATGGGTAACGTTGGGGCGAAACTCTCCAACACTTGTTTCCACTGCTTACCAATCAGATAAATATTTCCACTGCTTACCAATCAGATAAATATCTGTAGTGCGACGGTAACCGTATTTCCTTAGTTCAAGAACCGCAGTAGTGTCTCTCACTTTGTAGATCGCCGAGGAGGAAACGGTCGATGAGCAAAAATACCCCGATTGGCACACCGCTGTTCACCTCGACGCTGAAAGAAGAAGTGGTAGCGGGCAGCGTTGCGTGGCTCCCTAATGGACATTTATGTATGGTAACGGTGGATGCCCACTATCATCTAGTGGTATGGAATATCGTCTCAGGCGACGTGGTTCAAAGCTTTCAGGGGCATATGCCGTATGCAGTGAACAACGTCATCCCTGACGCTTATGATGACAGCCCCGCTAAACGTTGGGATACCTCTATCACATGGTCGCCCAATAGACGCTTGATCTCCTCGTTTGTTCGTGGTGACAGAAGACGTGTGTGGGAAGTGTCCTCTGGCAAGGAAACGCCGAGCGCTGAGTTTCCGATGCGCTGGGTGTTGTCGCCGGATGGATCTCGCGTTGCCGCTGTGGAGGAAAACCGCTTAGGCATCTACGAACTCGCTTCAGGTCGGCTCCTTACACAGATGCAACATATGCCGCAGCGAAGCAGAATAACCACGCTTGCCTGGTCGCCAGATGGGCACTGGCTTGCCGGCGGTACTGGTACCGTGAACATTGGGTATCCCGATGATGTCGAAATCAGGGTGTGGGAAACTGATTCAGGTAGATTGATTGGACGCGAGAGTAGCTACGGCAGTGAATGGACTGCCAATCTGTCCTGGTCGCCGGATGGAACATTGCTGGCCTACTCCAGTGAAAGCGTGAATATTGCGGTGCATGAAGTGCCATCGTGGCACCATCGAGCAACCTGGCGTAGCGATACGGGCACAACTAGAACACTGGCGTTCTCACCGGACGGACGCTTCATTGCCTGCGCCTGCTTTAATGCCTTCGAGACAGGGTGCAGTGCTATCTACCTGTGGGAGGTGGCGACAGGAGAAATCTGCTTCATCTATCGCGATCATGAAGCGCGTGAGAGAAACACACCTGCTATCAACTGGCCTTTAGGTGCTATACGGTCATCTGTCAACCAAATCACATGGGCATTAGACGGAAAGCGCGTTGCATCAGTCAGCTCTTTTCGCAAGCAGGAAAAAGACGATGTTATCACGATCAGAGACATCCATATCTGGCAGGCAGTGGAAGAGGCAACGTAAGTCGCAAACAACATTACGGGAGCATGCCTATGCCGACCTCACTTCCAACGTTACTTGTAATAGTCAAGACTTTATCTGACACTTCGTATAAACTTATACTGACTTAGGAGTGTCACCATGAATACCCAAGAGAAGATCGTCAAGAACAAACTGGGCTTGCTCAACCTGGCCAAGACCTTGGGCAACGTGTCCCAAGCCTGCAAAGTGATGGGTGTCTCGCGCGACACCTTCTACCGCTACCAGGAATTGTACGAAACCGGTGGCGAATTGGCGTTACAGGAGATTGACCGTCGGAAACCCTGCGTGAAGAATCGGGTCGAGGCCGCCATTGAAGAGGCGGTGGTGGCGTTTGCCATTGAGCAACCCGCCTATGGTCAAATCCGGGTCTCCAACGAGCTGAAAAAGCGTGGCCTCTTTGTCCGCCGGGTGGGGTGCGCTCGATTTGGCTGCGCCATGACCTGCAAACCTTCGCCAAACGACTCAAAGCGCTAAAAGCCAAAGCCGCCCAGGAAAATCTGATTCTCACTGAGGCCCAGGTGAACGCGCTGGAGAAAGCCAAGGAGGAGAAAGAGGCCCATGGAGAAATTGAAACTCACCACCCTGGCTATCTGGGTGCCCAGGACACCTTCTATGTGGGCCACCTCAAAGGCGTGGGGCGTATCTACCAGCAAACCTTCATCGATACCTCCTATACCCGAGTAGCCACGGTCAAGCTCTATGACCGCAAGACGGCGCTGGTAGCGGCAGAAGTGCTCAATGACCGGGTGATTCCCTTCTTTGAGTCCCAGGGTGTGCGCCTCTTGCGCATTCTCACTGACCGGGGGACCGAATACTGTGGCAACGTCGCTCACCACGAATACCAGTTGTATCTAGCGATTGAGGATATTGACCACAGTCGCACCAAGGCCAAATCGCCGCAGACCAATGGCATCTGTGAGAGATTTCACCGCACGATCCTCGAAGAGTTCTACCAGGTGGCGTTCCGCAAAAAGGTTTATCAAAGCATCGAAGACCTGCAACGGGATGTCGATGAGTGGCTTGAGTTTTATAATCAGGAGCGACCGCACTCAGGACGCTATTGCTACGGCAAGACTCCGATGCAAACCTGGCGTGACAGCTTGCATCTGGCCAAAGCAAAACAGCTTGACCAACACGTAGAAGAGAAAGATAAACATCAAACACGATCTGACACCCTTCTACGTGTCTGACATGTCCCAACTGTCAGATGAAGTCTGACTATTACACGTCAGTTGCCTGTCAAGTCGAAGCCTGGCCGCTTGAATTGAGCAAACCTAAAGAGTTTCTCGTGTCGCGAGCCAAAGTTCAAAAGACTGACGACTCTCACCACTTTGCCGACCTGCTAACAGACCTTCAATACCGAATGGCTTATCTATCCTCAGTTTAACCTGCCACTCCATCTATGAATTCAGCGCTCTACACACAATTGCTATAGATGTGCTTGCAGCGATTTGATTCAGCCTGTGCGTCACTCCCCACCTTCCCCACTCAATTACCCGACTTTCCACCCTGACTTGCTTTCTCAGAGCGATCCCCTGTTGGTGCTGGCACAACAAGTTGTGCAGCTTTACGAGCAGGGCAAGTACGAGATCGATTGTGGCCAACTTTTTTCGTGCCTCGCCTGCTCTAATTCGGCAGTTTTTAGAGCGATACAAGCAGGCAGTGAGGCGGCAGTGGTAGAAACTGCGTTTAGAGACGGGTCTTCCTAGCGAAAGGTGGCCAGTAATTCTTTTGCCGCTTCCAGGGTATCTGCCTCGGCGGCGGGCTTGTCCTTCCGCCAGCGCAGAATGCGAGGAAAGCGCACCGAAATACCAGATTTGTGGCGGGTGGACTCGGCGATGCCTTCAAAGCCAATTTCAAACACTTGAATGGGTTCCACGGAGCGCACTGGCCCAAACCGTTCGGTGGTGTGGCGGCGAATCCACTTGTCTAGCTCGTCGATTTCAGCATTGTCTAGCCCGCTGTAGGCTTTGGCAAAGGGTACCAGCGTGTCGCCTTGCCAAAGGGCAAAGGTGTAGTCGGTAAATAGGTTGGCCCGCTTGCCGCTGCCAGCCTGGGCGTAGATTAGCACGGCATCCAGGCTCATCGGATCGACCTTGTACTTCCACCAGTAGCCCCGCTTGCGACCCACCAGGTAAGGGCTGTCGATGGCCTTAATCACCAACCCTTCGGCCCCGTGCTGGCGAGAGACTTGCCGCAGTTGGGCCAGATCTGCCCAGGAACCAAAGGAGAGGCTGATAGAGGCATGGAGTTGGGCCATAGGGTGAGCGGTCAGGAGAGCGGTTAGCAGGGCTTTACGATCGCCCAGCGGCTTTTCTCGAATATCCTGACCACCGTACTCCAGCAAGTCGTAGGCGATGAAGTGAACCGGGCTTTCAGTCATCACCGCTTTGCTAACTTTCTTGCGGCCCAGGCGCTTCTGCAGGTGGTTAAACGAGAGTGGCATACCATCTTGCCAGCAGAGAATTTCGCCATCCAGGACGGTGCCGTTTGGAAAGTCCGCCAGGGCCGCTTCTACCTCAGGAAACTGGGGCGTGACCAAATCTTCCCCCCGCGACCAGATAAAAACCTGGTCGGCCCGCTTAATCACCTGGGCGCGGATGCCGTCCCACTTCCACTCAGCCAGCCAGCGGGAGGCATTTTCGGTTTGGAACTTGGCTTCATCCAGCGATGTGGCTAGAAAGAAGGGATAGGGCTGGCTAGGGGCATTTTGGGTGGCCTCTGGGCTGGTGAGACTGGTGTAGAACGCCACTGTGGGGGCAAAGTCTCCCATCAGCCGGTGAGCCAGCACGGGCTCCGAGACTCCAGTAGCCGCCGCGAGTCCTTTAATTACCAGTTTTTCAGACGCCCCCACCCGAAACGCCCCAGTGAGGATTTTGTTGAGCACAAAAATTTCGGTATTATCCAACGCCGACCACCAGGAGACAATCAAGTCTCGGCGCTCCTGATCGGTTTCTACGGCCTTAGCCATGGGGATAATCGCCTCCATCCACTGGTGCAGGGAGATGGGTTCCTGGGACTGGCGCAGCAACGGCATATCTCGCAGCAACAGAGCGATGACTTCG
>Ga0224723_1000539_pt1 | contig 25797 bp, 22 predicted proteins | sample Balambano_FR2_Me_FD_161647 | JGI IMG/M metagenome (GOLD analysis project Ga0224723, IMG submission 161647) | Freshwater sediment microbial communities from Lake Towuti, South Sulawesi, Indonesia - Balambano_FR2_MetaG | ecosystem: Environmental > Aquatic > Freshwater > Lake > Sediment | place... | reverse complement strand
TGTGCTCTTCAGCAGCACTCAGAAACACACGTAGGCGAGCACCCATATTCTGTCCCTCCAAGCCGTTGATATCGATGCCTTTATCTAACTTCACATACCTCAGCTTTTCAAGCCTGATCTACTTAGTTGCCAAAGATATAGCAAATGGGCGTTTCATTTTTTTGTGCGCGAACTTCGCGTAGTAATGTTTACTCAACTTGAGTTCTGCAACCCGTTAATAGCTCTTAGCTTGCAGAGTGTCTTCAAATACTCACTGCAAAATTCGGTTGCGATCTGAACGATAGTGACAGTATGGACTCCTGCACCTGGGAAAAATCTGCTTCAACGACTCAGGTATTTAGTCGTTGTGGTCAAAGGCTTTTTGAAGATGACCCTGCTACCAAGGAACTATTTTGAGCGTTTTGATGTCAATACAGATTTAGGTAGCTTCACTTACAACCTTAAGCAAACTCGCACACGTGTAGGAAGACTTAAGTAGTGCAATTCATAAACTCTTCAAGAATGCGACTAAACGTGTAAGTATTTCAACGTTACGCTTTAATCTGCTCGATGCGGTAGCAGTTAGGGGTTATGTAATTTGTAGTATGAGCAGTGAATAGATGTCTTTACTAAGAGATAACGCTTAGACCGAAACTATATTAGTACAACGCTTATGCTTCAAGACTGTAGAATCAGGAGAAATATTATTTGTGGGGAGGTATTTACGTACAAACAATGCTTCTGAAATTATGATGTTGGTACTGCAAAACAGCCCAGCAACTAGCAGAACAAGTAACCATCGAGAACCATGTTTTTTCAAAAAACTTTAGAAAACTTTATGTTCATCCCTCCTGCTGAAGTTCCTCCCACAAACTTGTTACCTGTCGAAGACTTAGGTGACTGCCGTTTCCCAGAATCAGGTGATCAGTACGGGAATGCTGAGAAGCTGCCCTACTTGAAGGAGGTGCTGAGTCAGTACAATATCTTGAGTACTCGGCTCCACATTTCCAGACGGGTGATTGTGACCCACAATTATCCTCGTAGCCCCTTGCCGTATCGCTTCCCGAAAGATCTCACGGGGATGTACCACCGTTTCGGTCGCTGTTCCGATCGCAATCACGCGACTACCCATTAGTCGATTCTTGACATCTAACAAAAGCACCGCAAATCGTTCCTGAGACTGCCACATCAGGTCGTCTGTAAGTACCGCAGCCGCAGTCGCCGGATCATCAATGAGCGTTCGCTCTGGAGGGCGCGAAAGGAAGACTCGTTTCCCTAGCTCAATTGCTGCAAGGATAGTTGCTGCCTTTGCAGGACCTACCCCAGAGATTTTCACCAACTCTTGCACGCTGATATCTCGCAGTCTCTCCATCGGGTCACGTTGGTCTTCACTCAAAACTTGAAGGATGTGCTGCCCTAACCCAACGGCTGATAGCTTCCCTGAACCTTGCCCAGTGCAGAGTAGAATCGAAAGCAATTCCCCGGTAGAGAGGCTTTTAACTCCAGATGTCACTAGGCGATCGCGAGGCCGCTCCTCAGAAGGCAAGTCTTTGATTCGGAGCGTGTGACGAGGTAAAGAAGCTTGACTGTAGTGATACTCTGTTGCGATCGCTTCCTCATCGTCCCATAAAGTCAGCTCTGCAAGATTATCGATGAAGGGATGAGAAGAACCCAGTTCTCCCTGTGAGGCGTGAACTTCAGGTGAGTCACTCATAAGTTCCCATTGGGAAAAGTGTTGTCTGGCAGACCATTGAGGCAGTCAGCAATCTGTCAACTTGTTCTTACAACACCACGATCTATCAAGTCATTCCTATTTTTTCCTTCCACGAAAGAAACTAATTATTCACCCATCATTTTCCGTGGAACACTACAGCGAATTTTCACCTCATACTGTCGTTCTAAACCTGTATCTACCTGAGTATTCAAGGTTTTTCAAAGAATAACTAAGCCCAAAATCAACTCTGCATATCGATCTTTTCAGACCATGGAACATTTTGGGATCGTCTGCAAAGGAGTGTCCAACTTCTGGGAAGCTCCACACTGAAAGCTTCCTGAGTTTTGCATTGCTTCATGGATCAGGTTCTAAAGGAAGTTCTATTGCTTCGGTAATTAGATCCCACAGGAAGTTGTACTGGAACTGCTCCACGACAGCAGATGGCGTGCCTGCCTCTAGCTCTGACCCACTCAGGAGAAATGGCTCATGTGTTTCTAAGCTATGGTTTGTTCTTTGGCTAAATTGTCTGAACTCACTATGGGCTTTTTCACCCGGAGTAAGATGTATCCACCAATCAGGTGTTCCGTCACTATCCACGGTCTCTTCAAAAGCTACCGCTTCTAAATAGCCGGATCGCTTGTGCGGTTGCATCACCTTGTACATCTGTTTTTTCACTTGCTTTGCGATCGTGTAACGAGTCAGGGCAGAGTATATGCAGAAGTTTGAATAGGTGTATTTTGCAAAGGGTAGCTTGTGTTTAATGGCCGCAAACACCTGAGGGCTAACCAGTTCATAGAACCGCTGTGCGGTCGGAGGGAGCACTTTCAGATAATCGTAATCGAGAGGACGAGTGCCAGCGTTATTTAAGACCTCACGGTACACATCATTGAGAATAATGTATACGGCATCCGCCCTTCTCCCGTCTGAGAATCTCTCCCCCGTAAAAATGACGCTGTAGCGGTTAAAATCCCCCTCGATCGTCCGCTCTATCCCATCCTGCCCCTGGTAGCTCACCTTAGCGGTAATGCCTGTATGAGCATTCTGGCGAAGCGCTTCCTTGATATCGCTGGAGCAGCCCTCACTCAGCCCAAGTTCTCGACAGATTGCTCGAAGGCTTCCCAGTCGGATTACCTTTGGCTTACTTCTTCCAGCTTCCTCAATCCGTCGGTTAATCAGTAACGTATCAAGCTTATAAGCAAGCTCCCTTGGTTCACCGTAATTACGACTAGGAGAAACTCGCCAACGGAATTCTTTCCCAGTTTTATCTTTCCCTCGTATGTCTATATTGAGCATTCCCCTCTTTGCCAAATGGTGAATCGGAAATCGGAGTAATTCCCGTTCAACCCGAATGGGATTAAACGGCAAAGCTGCCGATTTTCGGCTTTGGCGTTTGGGTTTCATGTATCTCTATTAAAAGACTACGAACAAACGAACTATAAAACTATTCGTCTAGTTCGTCTATTAAAGTCTTATAGTCTAAAAGTCTAGAAGGAATTTCGTGATTTATTCTAAATACTTAGAGCCTATTTTGTCTCCCGAAACCATGCAATTAGTCTCCCGAAACCATGCAATTAGGACTCTGAAACCATGCACTGTATCTCCCGAAACCATGCAATCTGTCTCCCGAAACCATGCAGGTTTACCACCATTATCGTGCGTGAGTCTCCCAAAACCATGCAGTTTTTCTCTCGAAACCATACAGTAGCTAACTTAGAGAAGTCTCCTGTATCTATCCCCTTCGATAATTGACTGACCAACCGGAGGATTTGTAGCAGACAAAGGAAAATACTCCCCATTCTTTCTGCTTATAGATGAGATTGTTCTCCCGAAACCATGCACTATTATCTAATAATTCTAGTGGGTTAGTTATTTCTTCCTTCAAAAGCTATATTGTGCTTAAACTTCTCTGCTGTAGTTTATTTGCCCATCACAGGGTTTCTAATACTCAAACTTACAGACTTACAAAGTTCCAAACTAACAAAATTACAGAGTTCCAAACCTTGTAAGTTTGGAACTCTGTGTATGACATCTTTAGCTTTTTTATTTTTTAGAACTTTACAGTACTACTTCTATCTGTAATGACAGACTTACAAAGTATCAAACTAACGAAATTATAGAGTTACAAAGTTACAGAGTTACAGAGTTAGGGAATTGTAAAGTGAAAATATTGGCTGTTGTGAATGGCAAGGGTGGGGTAGGAAAAACCACAACCGCATTTAATGTGGCAGCAATCTATGCAGAGCATATGCGAGTGCTGCTGGTTGATGCCGATCCGCAGGGGAGTTCCACCTGGTGGGCAGAACAGGGAGAGCAGAAATTTGAGCTTGCTCAAGAAACAGACCCCGCTCTCCTGACCAAGCTACAGACTCTGACCGAGTATGACCTGGCCGTATGCGACACGCAGCCCGCACTTCGTTCAGAATCCCTCCATGCGGTCGTCAAATCTTCTGATTACGTGATTCTGCCTTCCCCACCTGCACCAATGGATCTCAAGGCGCTCATCGAGACCGTTCAACAGGCGATCGCCCCCTTAGGAGTGCCTCACCGAGTGGTATTGACACGAGTAGACCCCCGCAGAATCAATGATGCAATGGATGCCCTAAGTAGCCTGATGGCAGCAGGGATTCCTGTCTTTAGCTCCCTAATTCGAGAATATGCTGCTCATGAACGGGCCGCGCTAAACGGAGTACCGATTACCCAATGGAACGGCAAAAATGCTCGTGAAGCGGAATCTGACTACAAGCGGTTGATTGATGAACTAAGACGAGAATGGAACAATGGCAACGAAAAGAAAACTTTCTGATCTAGTTCGTCAAGAACTTCAATCGACCGAGCCATCTTCACAAACTACCGAAGTTACAGACTCTGGTACTGTTCTCACATCCAATGCAGTAATTCCTCCGGTTTCGCTTGCTGGATCTCTCTACGTAGCCCATCCAAACGAACAGAATCTCAAACTTACAGAGTTTGTATCTACCGAACTTTCAGAGTCTGGAATTAACAGAGTCCCGAAATTCCTAGCACTTGACCGAAAGGAAGCTCGCTTACGTCCAGATCAAACAGAGGGGCTAACGAAACTGACCAAAGCCCTCAATCGCAAGCGACGTGGGGAAGGGGAACGTATTACGGATAATACGCTCATCAGAATTGCGGTAGATCTACTGCTTAAGCGATCAGACGAGGTTACAGGAAAAACAGAGGCAGAAATTCAGCAAAATCTTGGTCTAAATATAGCTTCGGAACACGAGTGAATCGCACAAGGTTCATACCAGGCAAAGAACCTATTAACTACTTGCTCTGAACAGAACTCCAAGCATTGCCCTAGCTTACTAGTTGATGATCAAAATCGGGTTGAATCGAAATCCTTTCAGCGAGGAGTCTCCTTCGAGCTAAGCTAGAAGTTAACGTTAACGTCAAGGTTGTGGTAAAGTTGAGGCGTGAGCGACAAATAGATAAAGAGGCTAGTTAAACCATATGCCAGTTGAGCGTAAGAATTATCCTCATCTTGATGCACCCGTTGGTCCATACGTTCATGCTGTAAGTTATGACGGACTACTTTTTCTCTCAGGCTTAACCGCGTTCAACACGACAGCACAGAGTGGGAGCCTTGCAACTCAGGCTGAAGCTGTGTTCGATCAGATTGAAAGCATTCTTAAGGCAGAAGGTATAGGCTTCAACAAGCTGATCAAGGTAACGGTATTTGTAACAGAGTTTGAAGAGGTAGATAAGCTCAGAACGATTTTGTTTCGCAGCTATGAAAGCAACTTGCCAGCAAGCTCCCTAGTCCAAGTGAAAAGCCTTTTTGCACCGGAATTGAAAATAGAGGTCGAAGCTGTAGCAGCACTCGATCGCTCATGAAGCTACGCAACAGAATGTCCGTCTGAGTTTCTTGACGATTCTTCTCAGGGCTTTTTCCTTCCAAAGTCGAGCTTTAGAGGAGCGAACTTTTACAGAGTGCCAAAATTACAAAGTCTGCAAGTTACAGACTTAATCAAAATTAATTCTTTGCAGAACTTAAAATTCGGGCACTGCCAAATCACGCCTATTTCCTGCGTAGTGACGATAGATAACTTCTGGAGAATTACCTACCAGACGAGCTACATCTTTCGCATCTAGTCCGTTTTCTAGCGCAAGGGTGATAAATGTGTGTCTAGTCTGGTAGGGCTTTCGATACTCAATCTTCAAACCTTGCAGAATTGGCTTCCAGACGCTCTTACGAAACGATTTTGTGTCAAGGTGTCCACCACTAAACCCAGGAAAGACGAGAGCTTCAGGATCGTGACAATTCTCAGCCTGAAGAGCTTTCAGAAATGTTTGCAGCTTTCCATTGCAGGGAAAGCGTCTACGCTCCTGAGTCTTTAGCCCCTCCCGGACTACTCTCCCTTTTGCAGTCTCAATCAATGCTTGTTCAAAGCTGATGAATCTGAAATCACTACTGATGTGCTTCCACTGAAGGGCAATTGCCTCACTGGGTCGGCACCCGGTCATGAACGAGAATTCAACGTATGGTCTATAGTAGCTGTGTTTGAATCCCGAATGCTTATTGCAGAAGGTATTACTAGCGATCGCTTCAAGAATCGAGTCGCGTTCCTCTACTGTAAATGGCTCGATGTCCTCGTCCTCAGAATTTTTCTGAGATTTAGGCAGTTTGATTTCCCCAGCCATACCTAAAAACGGGTTTTCAGGGATTAAGCCTGACTTCATTGCCCAGTTACAGCAAGCATTAAGTCTTGTAATGAAGCGCTTGCAAGAATCAAGAGGAAATGTCTTGAGAGAGTAGTCTCGGATTTCAGCAGCGCGGGCTAAGTCGTGGGTGGGAAGCTTCTCTACATATTTAGTGAAGTGCCCGTAGACGTAAAACATTGTGTTGGGAGAACACTGAGGACGTTTGTACTCAACAAACTTCTCCCACAATTCAGCAAGGGACGGAGTAGCTGTAACTTTGGCTGTAATGTCTGGTGAGGCAACGCTTAAAGCGGTCTGAGCCTTATATTTCTGTAACGTTTGGTCAAAATGACCGGAGAAAATATCGAGTTCGATCTCTCTCGCTTTCATCTCGGCAAACTTGCGAGATTCTTTAGTATCTGGAAGCCCTAGCGATAAATAATGACGCTTACCGCCAAATCGGAAATGCAGTTGCAAACGATTGTGTGAGGCAATGATCGAAACGGAACCTTTAGAACGCCTACCTGAGGGAGTCTGTGAGAACATCGTCTAGACCTCTCTAGTACTTCTGTACCTTACAGCTATCTTACAGCCAAATTACAGCCAAAGGTGCCTAAACCTACCCAATCTTTATCGAATTTCTAGAACGGATATACTGCTTTAGAGACTCTGTGAGCAAACTAAAAACCATTGGAGCATTTAGGCTTCAAGGGTTTCAGCGATTTAAGCGGGTGGGGGGAATCGAACCCCCATCATTAGCTTGGAAGGCTAAGGTTTTACCACTAAACTACACCCGCGCAGGTTTACTGGAATCAAGAGGGGCAGAGGACCACCCATTTCGTTAATTCTTTAATTCCACGCCTAAGCTAGGGTATCACATCTTTGTGGGAGTTAGCTACTGAATCGAGCTAATGGTAATCGTCACTTGCTGGTTGTCGCTAGCCCAGGGCACCCCTTCGCGTAAAGCGGGGTTGAACTCTAGCCAGTTTGTTACCAGACACAGTGCAAGCTGATTATAGGCATAGCTGTCGCTTGCCGTGTTGCCTATCTGAGCATCAGAGACGGACCCGTTGGCTTCCACTATGACATTAACATCAACCGGAGTACCCAAATATGCATCTGCTTCTGCTAGATATTGGGCGTACTGCTCTTGTGTTGTCTGGGCCGTTCCTCCAGGCTCAACTGGACAGCCAAAACTGGTTGGGTCAGGCAAGCGATCGCGCCCTGACTTAACCGTCGCAAGCTGAGTCGGGATATCGAAAGGACGATCCGGTCTTCGGCTGACAACAGGACTGATCACCCAACCAGTAGAACGCACATTTGCATCTACTGACACTGTGGACAGTCCAGAGTCACTTGTCGAAGAATCGGGGTTTGTGTTTCCCTCCCCTCCAGCGGAGACAGGCTCATCGGTAGGAGCCGGAGCCGTCGTCCCACCACCTGTACTAGTTCCAGGAGCCGAATCAGTCTCACCTGAATCAGGCTCTTCTGTTGAAGAATCCGTAGATTGCTCCGACTCGGTTGGCGGTGGCACTGGAGCGGACGGTTCTTCAACTGGCGGTTCTAGGGGTGGTTCTAGTAGCGGTTCTGGCGGTTCTGGGGATTCTGGTGTAGGCTCCAGTTCAGGCGGTGGCGACGGAAATGCTTCAATCGACTGAATAGATGGGGAAGGCTGAGACTCAAGCTGCTGAGCAGTGGTATCAGATTGAGTGGAGTTGGGGGCGATCGCCACAGGCGCTTCAGCCGTCGGGTCAAGTTCAACCAGATCGATCGCAACGGGAGCAATCTGAGGCTGTTCCCCAGCACGCCGTGCCTGTAGCGGCAAAATAATTGTCAGCAGCAACAAGTGGAACACAACCGAGCCAGTTGCCACCATCAGCCACAACGCGGGTGGGTCTGTGTGTCGCCGTCTTTTGTCTGTCGTTGGCAGTTTTGGTTTAGGGGCTTGAGTCAATCGTGCCATGCAGGAGGTTTAACCGAAGATGCTCCCAGAGTAATCATAGCGAAGGGAAATTTTGAGAGGACAGAGAAAACTCTCTCAGCGCCAACCTAACCAGCGCAAGCAGGGGACAAAGATGTAGTGGCTAATGCCCAGACAACTTCCCAGGGTCAGGCTGAGGAGACAGAAGAAGGCTAAACACGCCCAAAAGCTAATTCCAATTGAGTTTGCTAACGATGTGGTTGTGAAAACCTGCCATAGCTCAGCAGCGAATGGAACGTTTAGCCATACCAGGGCGGTGATAAATGGAGTCAGGCTGGTGGCTGCAACTAGGGCATAGAGCAGGTGGTGGCTGGGCAGCCCCAGTCCTAAAGTTAGGAGTGGGGGGGCGATCGCCACAAACACTGCCAGTCCAACCACCGCACCTTGAGTTAGCGCAAGCTGTAACCCAACCCAACCGAGTAAATAGCTTAAAACTCCGGTGAAGCCTGAGACAATTCCCCGTCGCCGCTGCTTAAAACCGCCTGCGGCGGTCAAGCCGAGGGCTGTTCCCAGTCCAGCTAAGCCAAACATGAGAAACCCTGGCTCAACCGTGAGTGCGAGGTCAGGAATCCAGCGAACCAATTGGTTAGACAGCAGTTCTGCCAAATTAGTTCCCACAGGTGAGCCGTAGGACAGCAAAAACCCGATCGCCGTGCCAATGCTAGCTCCCGCAGTGGCTAAAGTTGTACTCCAGCAAGTGTCGAGAACGGCTTTAAACGTCCAAACGGTGGCTTGGAGAGTGGCGGTGGCGATCGCCACAATTCCCTGCTTCCCCGCTTTAGCACCTCTTTGCAACGCTGCAACGACTGAATTTTTGGGAATCGTCAGCCCCACTGCCGCCCTCCCATGTGCTGCAACAAATGGCGCAATTTTTTTTAGCCGTAGTCGAATCTCCTCAGCCGACTCAGGGCGGCGCTGCGGGTTTGCTCGCACCAACTGATCCAACAAATCCGCTAAGTCAGGATTTACCCGCACCAGAGTACGCCAGCGCAACTCTCCTGTGATCGGATCTTCTAGCTGCACCGGATAGCGCCCCGTCAGCAGGTGAATCAGCGTTCGACCCAGCGCATAAAAATCAGCCGAGGGTTGAATGTCGCTGCCTTTTATTTGCTCTGGAGGGCTGTAACCCGGAGATACCAGGCGAGTAGAGCTAATTGAATTCGACGCAGGTAGTGCTTGCATCTGCTTTGCGCCGCCAAAGTCGATCGCCACCAGTTGCCCCGTTTCAAGCCGCACCATCAGGTTGGCGGGCTTCAAGTCTCGATGCACAATGCGATGCGCGTGCAGTTCTTGCAGAATGTCTAATGCTTGATAGAACCAGTTCACCACCCAAATTTCTGGGCAGCCGTGCGGATGCTCTTGCAAAATGTCTTGCAAGGTTCGACCGTTAATTTTCTCCATCGCCAGGCAGGGAAGCGTCGTGCTAATCGTGCCTAATGAATTTTGGGAAAAACTTGAGGAGGGAATTCTGCCTGAGTGGGTGGCGATCGCCCGTCGCTCCACCGCCATCTCAAAGTAGCTTCCTGGCTCCACTTTGGGAACTCCCGGATGGTTTAGCTTTGCCAGCACCGCTGCTTCCTGCTCAAACAGTTCCCGTGCTTTAGGAATCTGTTCAACTAATACTTTCAGAACTTTCTCTGAGCGCGTCTGCAAGTCATAAACCGCATAAGTGACCGCGAACCCACCCGACCCCAACACTTGCAGCGGCAGATAGCGCCCCCGCAACTGCAACATCGACCCGCAGCGCTGACAAAACCGATTGCCCCAAACCTGGCATGGCTGAGTGCAATCCGGATTAATACAGTAAATTGACACCGGAGCAGATTGGGACACGGGGGCGATCGCTAAAAGAGATGCAAATATCAGTATCTAATTTCAAACTGTAACGCCCAACCCCCATCGCCTGACAAATCTCCCACATATACACAAGTCTTTTCAGCCCGCTTCCACCTCGTTACCAAGCCGGAGCTTGGTAACGACGGACTGAAAGCTCTTGCTTCCTGCGATAGCAAAGAGCTACTCAATTGCGGTAGCCCGTGGGCTCTTCTCCTTCATTTAGGGAAGCCGGAGCTTCCCTAATGGCATTGCCAAGCTCCAGCTTGGCAACGAGTTTAAGTGGCGCTAAAACAAGTAAAAATTCAGCGCTCAGATCTGCGATTTCTTGAAGAAGTCGCAGATCTTGCCTCCTTGCATCAGTGCCATTCCTCCTGAGTTTCTATTAATAAATCTTCATCACCCTGAAAGTACATACATCAAAAGATGTCGCTAAAACATTGCGAATAGTAAATAAAACTCGGAGTATTTTTTATCGAGTTAATAATTTTTGATTATCTGTTAGAAACATAAATGGTCGTTATAGATAAGCAAAGAACTTTGGAAGTTTCCCTTATGAAATTCCTGATATATTCTTTAGGAACCCAATCGGTCGCGGCAATCGGAAGAAGAGGAGTTAATGATTAGTTTGATCTAAGCCCTGTACTACGGCCGACTTGAGACGACCGACCAAGATTGTTATTTGCACTTTGTTTGCAAGGTTACTGTTTGCATTGCTGTCTGCTAGTGCTTCTTGACGTAGTTTGTGTCGCTTAACTGAGATGATGTTAAGCAGCAACGGGTTCTTAGTTGTCCAGAGCTAATTGATTCACAGGAAGGGAAACGATGTCTTATTCTCAAACACGAACTCAGGCAAAAGCTGGGTATCAGGCTGGGGTAAAAGATTACAAACTGACTTATTACACTCCAGACTACACACCTAAAGATACAGATATTTTGGCGGCTTTCCGGGTTACTCCTCAACCCGGTGTTCCCCCCGAAGAAGCGGGTGCAGCGGTTGCTGCTGAGTCTTCCACAGGAACCTGGACAACGGTATGGACTGACCTGTTAACTGACCTCGATCGTTACAAAGGTCGTTGCTATGACATCGAGCCAGTTCGGGGCGACGACAATCAGTTCATTGCTTACATTGCCTATCCGCTAGATCTGTTTGAGGAAGGCTCTGTCACCAATATGTTAACCTCCATTGTAGGTAACGTATTTGGTTTCAAAGCGCTGAAGGCACTGCGTTTGGAAGACCTGCGGATTCCCATCGCTTATCTCAAGACCTTTCAGGGCCCTCCTCACGGCATTCAGGTTGAGCGCGACAAGATCAACAAGTATGGTCGTCCTTTGTTGGGCTGCACGATCAAGCCGAAGCTAGGTCTGTCTGCTAAGAACTACGGTCGAGCGGTTTATGAATGTTTGCGGGGTGGTCTAGACTTCACCAAAGATGATGAGAATATTAACTCGCAGCCATTCCAGCGCTGGCGCGATCGCTTCCTCTTTGTTGCCGAAGCCATCCACAAAGCTCAGGCTGAAACGGGTGAAATCAAAGGACACTACCTTAACTGCACGGCTGCTACTTGCGAAGAAATGCTAGAGCGGGCAGAGTTCGCCAAAGAACTGAAAATGCCCATCATCATGCATGATTACCTCACCGCAGGCTTTACCGCCAACACCACATTGGCGAAGTGGTGCCGCGCGAATGGCATTTTGCTCCACATCCACCGAGCAATGCACGCCGTAATTGACCGTCAAAAGAATCACGGAATTCACTTCCGAGTGCTTGCTAAGACCCTACGTATGTCTGGCGGCGACCACATTCACACCGGAACCGTCGTCGGTAAACTAGAAGGCGAACGCGGTATCACGATGGGCTTCGTTGACCTGCTGCGCGAAAACTACATTGAGAAAGACCCCTCTCGCGGTATCTACTTTACTCAAGACTGGGCTTCCATGCCTGGAGTGATGGCAGTTGCTTCCGGTGGCATCCACGTTTGGCATATGCCTGCACTGGTTGAGATCTTCGGGGATGACTCCGTACTTCAGTTTGGTGGTGGCACCCTCGGACACCCCTGGGGTAACGCGCCCGGTGCAACTGCAAACCGGGTTGCTCTGGAAGCTTGCGTCCAGGCACGAAACGAAGGTCGCTCTCTGGCTCGCGAAGGTAACGATGTCATTCGTGAAGCCTGCAAGTGGTCGCCTGAGCTGGCTGCGGCTTGCGAACTGTGGAAGGAAATCAAGTTTGAATTTGAGGCGGTTGATACCGTCTGATTTGGAAGGATGAAGGATGAGGGATGAAGGATGAATTGGGCTGTCCCATGTTCTTAGAACTTTGTCCCTCATGCCTTTTCGAGATGGATGGAAGCTAAAGGATGTAAACTATCTTTCACCTTTCATCCTTCATCCCTCATCCCTTCCCCCGATGGATCTCAAACAAGTTGCGAAGGATACCGCCAAAACGATCGTGAGCTACCTGACTTATCAGGCTGTGAGAACGGTTGTGGCTCAGCTTCGAGAGACGAATCCGCCACTTAGCATCTGGCTGAATGGATTCTCTTCAACTGGCAAAATCCAGGATGGAGAAGCCTATCTCCAAGAGTTGCTGGATACAAATCAGGAGCTTGCCTTTCGCGTGATGACAGTGAGGGCACACCTGGCAGAGGAAATCTCAGATTTTTTGCCAGAAATGGTTCGCACTGGCATCCAGCAGGCAAACATGGAGCATCGCCGACAATATCTTGAGCGAGTCACGCAACTGAGTTCATCCGAATCGCTGCCGATCGCTGAGCCGCCTGTTGACTCAGAACCAGAATCTGACGATTTAGATGAGTCTATTTAGCGGTTGGTGATTGGTCAACATTTAGCACTCTACACAAAACCTACCGAAACAACCATGCAAACTCTACGTAAAGAACGCCGTTACGAAACTCTTTCCTACTTGCCTCCTCTGAGCGATCAGCAAATCGCTAAGCAAGTTCAGTACATCCTTGACCAGGGCTATTTCCCTGCGATCGAATTCAACGAAACTTCTGAGCCAACCGACTACTACTGGACGATGTGGAAGCTGCCTTTGTTTAACGCAGGTAGCGTTCAAGAAGTGCTGCAAGAAGTCAATGAGTGTCGCAACGCTTACCGTGACTCTTATGTGCGGGTTGTTGGATTTGACAACATCAAGCAGTGCCAGGTTCTCAGCTTTATCATCCACAAGCCCGGTGGCACCAACTACCGCTACTAAGGATCGTGAATTAATTAACCTGCGATATTTCTTGGAAGTGCCGCGCTGAGTGCGGCACTTCCAAGAAATATCGCGTTTTATTTAATCCATAATCCTAAGGTTTAGGTACTGTCCCGTTCCCTCGTTTCCAAGCGGAGCCTGGAAATGAGAAGAGAGTGAATTTATTTTGTTTTACTCAAGCGGATAGAGGATGCACAGTTGTATTCTTTACCCGCTTTACTTTTTGTACTTCATGACTGCCACCAGATGCGTCAGTATTTCACTTCAACGGCACATCGTGTGGGTAAGCAGTAAAAAGTTATTTGTGTTGCGTGTAATTACGCTGTGTTGCAGATTCAGCCAAATGGCTCAACTCATTAGTCATGCTCACACGTAGATTATTACGTAGTCCTCTGTGAAATTTCGTAGGTTCATGAAATTTTCTGAGTAGGTCAAGTACCCCACTAAGGTACTGCCTTGTCATATCGCAGCAGAGTATTCTACTGCCATATTTTTAGCTCATCCCTTCCATCAGCCCATTTCACAACCTCTTACCTCAAGCCTGTACATTTTTAATGGAGAAAAGCGTGCCAGTAGAAAGCGTACTCCCCGATGCCATCCATCAAGATAGCGCCTCAATAAAAAGCCTGATTAACCTGTGGACATCTCGCTATACCACCGATCTATCCACGTTTTCCTCAGAGACGGGTAAAGAAGCAGTGATTCAACTGGTTAAATCCTCTTCTTCGGCGGGACGTAGCCAAACTGTTAAGCAGCTAAAGCGAATTTTGCAAATCAACCGTGAACGGGCAGGCATCCAGTCCAACACGCTTTTTTCCTATATTCCCAACCTAGTTAACCTGAGTGATGCTCAGCGCATTGCCGCTGCCGCGACGCATCTCTATGAAAAAACCCTGGAATTTTACGAACAGCAGTCACCCTCACCTGCGTCGTTTGTGCTAATGCCCTCACTGGGTATCCAGACAATCACACAGCTATCAGAAGAACTTGAGCCAGTCTTGCAGGAATTGCAACATCAGCACCTTGCAGCCAAAGATTCAAGGGCGATCGCCTTTTTGAGTACTCAGTTTCATTTCAGCAGCCAATTCCTGCTCAATCAACTCACCCCGGTTGAACAACTGCTGGTTTCTCCCTACTTCAGGTTTCTTGAGGAACAGGTTTGCATTCCCTGGAAGCGCGTCTGTGAAGCTGCTGCTGGGCACACTTTGCAGTCTCCCAGACTGTCTCTAGTTCAACAAATGTTACCTCGCAGCCGTGACATTGCCCTATCTGTGTCCCATCGCGTCATGCAGTTAAACCCCCACTACCAAAGTCAGCGTGGATTGCTGAGCAATCCGGGTGTTATGGCATCCAGCATTCGAGACGTGCAGATGTTTCAGGGCTATCTCTGGCTCTCCATTCTTGAAGGCAGCACAGCCTCAATTGAAGAAGAGCTAGTGCCGCTATGCGTGATGGTCTACCCAAGTGTTAACGTGTCCTGGGAATTAGCTCATCAGGGAATTCAGCTTTTAACGGAAGAACTTCAGTCCCGAATGCAGCCAGAACACGTCGAAATTTTTCTACCTTACGCTCAGTCAATGCAACACTTCTTTTCAGAACTTTGCAACCAGGTATAGTGCTGGGGGAGTTAACAAGCGCTACATTGGCTCAATTGGGTCGTTGCAAGTACCGAGTGCGTAGCAGCAAGTTGTCATTAGCGCAGGCAGCCTTGCGCTATTAGTGTTTGAAAAGCTTGTTGCCCTGCTGAACGGGAAATTCGCCATTTTCGTCAAACATGGGAGTAGCTGAGACGATCGCCCATAGAGCATCCCCATTGCGGCAGTGAAACTGAAGGTCGTGTTGCCCTCGAAAGCCTTGCTTGGCAAATAGGATAGCGATCGCCGTTCGCGTTTCATCCTCCACAAAGTCCAGTAAAGTTCGCCTATCGCGAGATGGGCTGCTACTAATTGAAAACTGTTGGGATCGTTCAGATGCTTCAAGTGCCAGACGATTAAGCCAACGGGTACATGGTTGACAACTTGACGAGACAAATCTGGAGAATCACCTAAAGCCGCGTGACTGCTCAACTCTGCACGGCTTTGGTCGGTGAAACCGCTTGGATTAGTTGCAGCACTACTGGTGTGGAATGCTTCTGCCATTAAAGGTTACAGCCAATGGTGTCCTGCCCAAAGTCTGTGATGTCTGTTTGACCTAACTGAAATTGCGCTGCGATCGTTCGCTCAGCAGTCAATCTATCGAGCGGCTTTGAGAACAAAAACCCCTGTCCATATTCACACTTGAGCGATCGCAGTTGTGCCAATTGCTTCACGGTTTCTACCCCCTCAGCAATCACATCCATCCCTAGATTCCAGGCAAGGGTGATAATCGTTCGCACGATCGCCAACTGTTCCCCATCAACATCCACTTTGTTGATGAACGAACGATCGATTTTCAAGATGTCGATGGGGAACCGATGCAGGTAGCTGAGTGAGGAATAGCCCGTACCGAAGTCATCCATTGAAAGCTGAATGCCCAGCGATCGCACCCGTGTCAACAAACTTGCAGCCGATTCCAGGTTTTCCATCAGCGCACTTTCTGTAATCTCAAGTTTCAGGTAGCTCGTGTTCAGGTGTGTGTCTTGCAACACTTGCTCAATCTGCTGGATCAAGCGAGACGTAAACTGTTTGCTCGATAGATTGACGCTTATTGTCAAAGGTAGCTTCATCGGAAACTGAGTATGCCAAACCTGCATTTGACGGCAAGCTTCTCGCAAAACCCAGTCTCCAATGGGGACAATCAGCCCTGTTTCTTCAGCGATGGGAATAAATTCAGCGGGGGAAATGAAACCGCGACTGGGATGATGCCAGCGCAACAGGGCCTCAAAGCCAATCATGCAGCGGGTTTTAAGCGAAACGATAGGCTGATAGTAAAGCTGAAATTCTTGGCGATCGCCCGTCAAACTGCCCGTTAACTGATCCACCGCACTTGCCCGCCGCAGGTCAGTTTCCAGATGCAGAAGTGCTAGCGCTCGAATGTGCATTCCCGGATTAAAGATTTCGTAGCAGGCCCTTCCCTGAGCTTTAGCGCGATACATAGCGGTATCAGCATCGCGCAGCAGATCTTCTGGCAGTTCATAGCCTGTTTCACTCAGGGCAATGCCAATGCTGGCGCTGGTAAATACTTCGTGTCCGTCCAAATTAAAGGGCAGCGTTAGTTCTTGCTGTACCCGATCTGCGACTACGGTAATGCTGCTGAGATCACTGACATCTTCTAGCAAGATGACAAACTCATCGCCGCCTAATCTGGCAATAGTGTCAGTAGGGCGCAGGCAATTACGAAGCCGCTGGGCGATCGCCATTAGTAACTCGTCGCCCAGCATATGCCCCAAACTGTCATTAATGACCTTAAAGCGATCGATATCCAAAAACAAAACGGCAAATTGATAGGTCGGACTGCGTTTTGCCATCTGCACAACCTGCTTGAGCCGATCGATCAGCAGGGCGCGATTGGGCAATCCGGTCAGTATGTCATAAAAGGCATCGTGCAAAAGCTGCTCTTCTGCCTGCTTGTGAGTGGTGATGTCTGTTTGGGAACCTGCAATGCGGGTGGCTCGACCGTCTGCATCGCGCACTGCTAGACCTCGGCTTAGCATCCAACGGTAAACGCCATCTCGATGCAGCATCCGGTGTTCATGCTCAAAGTGAGGCGTTAAGCCGTCTAGATGAGCTGAAATTTTAACCTTGACCCATTCCAGGTCTTCTGGATGGATACGCTCAAACCACTCGTTCAGGTTGTCTGCGATTTCCCCATCGGCATATCCCAGCATCGATTTCCAGCGGGGTGAGAAATAGATCTCGCTGGTTTTCAGATTCCAGTCCCAAATGCCATCATTAGCGCCTCGAACGGCTAGAGCATAGCGTTCTTCACTTTCTCGTAGTGCCGCTTCAGACTGTTTGCGGTCGGTTACATTTGCCTGCAAGCCTACAAAGTAGATGAGTTTGCCCTGTGGGTCAAAGATGGGGGCGATGCTCAGTTCATTCCAAAAAGGAGTACCGTCTTTGCGGTAGTTGAGCAGTATGCAGGTGTGGGCACGGGGATGGGCGATCGCCTCTCTCAACTGACGCAACACCCTTGCATCAGTCTCTTTGCCCTGTAAAAATCGGCAGTTACGTCCAACTACCTCTTCCAGGGTGTAGCCTGTGATTGAGGTAAAGCTCGGATTGACAAACATTATTGGATTGTCAGGCTGATTGGGGTCTGTAATCACCACGCCTGTTGTAATGTTGGCGATCGCAGACGCAAGGCGGCTATTTTCCTGCAGCGCCTGACGCAACTTTTCAAGCGTGTAACTCCGTTCGATGGCATGGCGAATTGCCCGCTCCAGTCCAGATGAATCAATTTGTCCCTTGATTAAATAATCGGCTGCGCCTGCCTGCATCGCCGCAATGTCAACTTTGCAGTCTCCTTGACCCAGCAAGATGATGGGTGCTTTACAGCCGCTTGCAATGGCTTCCTCCAGCAGTTGAATGCCGTTTCTCATGCCCAAGCGAAAGTCAACGAGGTAGACATCGTGCTGATTTTTGCCCATCACTTCCAGAGCATGGTCGTAGCTGCAAACCCACTCAATTTCAAACTGCTTTTCTTGAATGTCGCGGAAAAGGTTTGAGGTGATGATGTAATCGTCTTCGTCGTCCTCCACCAGGAGAATTTTAGTTATGGCGTTGTCCATCGGTGGATGTTATTTAAGGCACGTTGTGGGTACCCCTATCATGCCCACAATCGAGCGTTTCGCAATAGGACTTAACCTGAGCATCAATTCCAGTGATTGCTGTTCCTACAACAACCGCATAAGCTCCGAAGTCTAGAGCCTGCTTTGCCATCGTGGGGGAGGCGATGCCGCCTTCACAAATTACGGGAATGGATAGCTCGTTGATCATTTGCTTTAGCAGATCAAAGCCAGGAGGGTTCAGATGGCGGGTTTGTTGGGTGTAGCCGTAAAGCGTAGTGCCAACCAAGTCGGCCCCCGCAGCAGCAGCGGCGATCGCACTCTCCAACGTATCGACATCAGCCATCACGGGTTTACCTAGCCTGTGAATCGAGTCAACTAAGGAAGCAACTGTTTCTCCACCGGGACGCGCTCTCAGGGTGGCATCAATGGCAATAATGTCTGCTCCTGCCAGGGCGATCGCCTTTGCCTGGTCAGCCTGAGGCGTGATGTAAACTTCAAATCCTTCAAACTGCCGCTTCCAGAGTCCAATGATCGGGGCTGAGGTGCGTTGCCGGACTGCCTGTATGTGGGCTGGCGTATCAATTCGCAAGCCTGCTGCTCCCCGATCGATTGCGGCCTGGGCGATCGCTGCAATTACTGTCGGGTCGTGTAAGGGAGAGTCAACGGGAGCCTGGCAGGAGACGATCAGTTTGTGCTGGAGGGATTGCATGGGGGAAGGGCTGGGGGGCTAGGGCTGTTTTGGAGGTTATCGTTAGTAGTCCTCTTCATATTCATAATCTTCTTCGTAATAGGAATCGTCACTTTCGGGGGCGGATTCGGCTTCCCAAGAATCCCAAACGATTTCGCGTTCGATGCGCCATTGGGCGATCGCTGAGCGGGCTTCGGAGTAGAGCGCCCGACCTCTACCAATCTGAGAAGCGACATCGATAGCGGCGGAGAGGCTGCCTTGTTCCGCTAGTTTGTAGGCTTCGTTGAGGATTGGGCGGTCTTCGGCAATTTCAATTTCGGTGCGCCAGTTTCTAATGGCGGTTTGGGCTTCTTCATAGAGGGCACGACCAGAGCGGATCTTTTCGGCAGAGGCGATCGCTTCTCGGCGTTTACCCTGGCTGGCTAGCGCTCTGGCTTCGTCCAGGAACGGCTGATCCTCAATGGTTTCAATCCGGCTATTCCATGTGGCGATCGCAGCCTGAGCTTCTCCCCGCAGGGCGCGGTTGAGTTGAATGACGCTAGCCTGGGCGATCGCGGCTTTGAGGGCGGGAATGGTGCCCGGTTCTGCCAGTTCGCGGGCGCGGCGCAGATAGGGGCGGTCTTCTACGCGCTCAATCTCTTGCCGCCAATGAGCAACCAGAGTTTGAGCCTGGACGCGGCGGGGGCGATCGGCTCCAATCAGTTCTGCTTGTCGAATGGCTGACTCCAGGGAAAAGCGCTGTCCCAGACTGGCGCTGAGGTTGGCAAACTGAAGCTGAATCAGGTCGTCTAGCTGAGACTGCCAGGCTTCTCGTTCTGTCTGGGACTGGCGATAAAGTTGGCTATCCGGTTCGATTTGGTTAACCGTAGAAAGAGCCTGCATCAAGCCCCAAATTTGCTTGAAGGACGGTTGCCACTGAGCCTCACTCCAGCCTGCTAGCCGCTGGGCATGGCTAAACTGCACCAGGTCGGATGCATCAGGGGAAAGCGTTGGGTCGGGAGGAGTTTGCTGTACCAGGGCGATCGCTCCCTCCAGGTTGCCCTGCTGCCACTGCTGGATTCCGGTTTTGAGGAGTGCTTGACTCCACTGCGTCAGTTCGGTTTTAGCCTCAGCCCAGGCGTGGCTGCTGGGATCAATCTGCTGGGCCAGGGCGATCGCTTCTCCCAGAGCTTCCGAGTTTTGTCGCTTAGCCAGGTTGCGGGCCTCGACAAGCTGCGTTCGGGCCTGTTTTTCTGACAAAATCTGGCTGGTTAGCTGGTTTGCTCGCTGCTGCCAGTAAGGATTTTCAAGCTGTGCTAAAGCCGGAACTTGCTCAGCCGCTTTGTCCCAATACTGGTTTTGCAGAGCTTCCTGAGCCATCTTGTAAAGTGTTTCGCCTTGCTGCCACTGTTCTTGCCAATGGGCGATCGCCGCCTGGGCTTCTTCGTAAATGGGGCTATTGGGAGGAATGTGGCTGGCTGTTTCGACCGCACCGGGCAAGTCGTTATGATTAATTTTGTCGTTGGCGATCGCCAAAATCGCCTTAGACCAACTTGCCATCAGCTTTTGCGCCTCACCATAAAGCGGATGGTCGTCTGACCATTGCCCCACTAACTGCAAGCCCGCAACTAGCTGCGGCAAATCGCCCGAACGGATTGCCTCCTGAGCGCAATAGAGCCGCTCTGAATCGGCGGCAATGGGCGACATCTTTCCACAGTCGGGTAGGGGCGGCAAGGTGGTCAGCCACATCAGGGCGGCGGCCCCCATGCCAGCCGAGAGAACAATTGCCCCCAGCCCCAGCAGTGACCAGTTCCACGACTTCAGCGGACGCGATCGCGGTCGGCGCGATCGCCTCGGGGCAGATGCAACCTGAATCGCGCTCTCAGTCCGACCCGGTTGAGGTACGGTATTTACTTCAGGCTGGCTAACTTCGACTGGCGGCAAATTAGCCGCGCTGCTCAGCCCCGAAGGAAGAGCGGGAGGAGAGACTAAAGGAACGGCAGGGGGAGTTACAGGCAGCTTGGGCAGCTTTAGCTTGTGTAAATCTGCTGGTTCAATGTTCTGAATTTGCCAGTCGCTTGCGTGCTGTACGTATTGATTTGTCTTTGTCCCTAATCGTCGGTCAAATCGCTTCCTCACCATGCCCTTGCCTACGCCCGTGATGCTTCAGAATGGCTTTCTAGATTTGTTCATTCAGCATACTCGTCAATCACTCATTGGACACACGATTGACGTTTTAGTGATACTTTTAACTGATTTATTGCTGATACTACACGATCCCTGCGCTATCTGGGGTTGAATGCAAAACAGCTTTGTTAAGCTGCACTATTCTGGAGAAGGGGAATATCAAGGGAGTTGGCATGAGCAGCCAGGATCAAGCAGAATTACTCACGATTGCCGTGATTGGAGATGTTCACGACTGTTGGGATGCAGACGATGGGCTGGCACTAAAGCATTTGGGCGTTGATCTGGTGCTGCTGGTTGGCGATTTTGGGAATGAATCGGTGGAAGTGGTCAGGGCGATCGCCGCTCTCGACATTCCCAAAGCCGCCATTCTAGGCAACCACGATGCCTGGTATAGCGCTACGGAATGGGGCAGAAAAAAGTGTCCCTATGATCGCCGAAAAGAAGACCGGGTGCAGCAACAGCTAGATTTATTGGGCGCGGCTCACGTCGGCTATGGCAAGCTCGACCTACCGGAACTGGGGCTGACTGTGGTAGGAGGTCGTCCCTTTAGCTGGGGCGGCTCTACCTGGAAAAACCAAGAGTTTTACCGGGAACGGTATGAAGTCAGCAACTTTGCAGAATCGACCGCAAAAATTTTTGCGGCGGCTGATAGTGCAACGGAAGATGCCCTGATTTTTATTGGACACTGTGGCCCAACAGGATTAGGCGACCAGGCTGAAGATCCTTGTGGTAAAGACTGGCAACCCATTGGCGGCGATTATGGTGATCCGGATTTGGCAGAGGCGATCGCCCAAACACGCTTCTCTTCTAGAAAAATTCCCCTGGTTGCCTTTGGGCATATGCACCACAGGCTGCGTCATACCAAAACTCAGCTTCGCAAAACAGTTCACACCAGCCCTGAAGGGACGGTTTACCTGAATGCGGCTAGCGTTCCTCGAATTGTGGATCAGGGGGGCAATCGCCTGCGAAACTTTTCCCTCGTCTCGCTTCAGTCAGGACTGGTTTCACAGGTGACGTTGACCTGGATCAATCAAAATTTTGACATTTCCTCTGAGCAAGTTCTTTATCAAGCTCGCCCCGTTGCCCAGCTTGCATCCACCTAAAGAGAGCTTAAACGGGTTGCCCTCATTGCAACAATGCGGACGACTCAGGTTAAGATAAGAGGTCTGAAGGAGAGGTGGCAGAGTGGTCGAATGCGCTCGACTTGAAATCGAGTGTACCGAAAGGTACCGTGGGTTCGAATCCCACCCTCTCCGTCGATCAGAGATCGCTGCATGGATTCCTAAGCCGATTGCAATTCTGGCTGTGGTTCAGGTTCTAGTGGTAATATCTCAATGCCCATTTGGGTTAGGGCTTCTTGATGCTCTGTTAAGGTGAGCGATCGCAAGTCGGCCTTCTCGACCCAAAACAAGCAGTAATCCTGGGGCAGCGCTTCTACCATCGTCATATCATAGGCAACTGCCGGAAAACCGTCTTCCCGCTTCAGCATCTTATATTCGGGGTTGTTTTTGTGAACCAAAACATATCCTGGCAGACGCTTTGCATAGCCCTGATCTGCACCCACATACTTAAAAATTCCTCCAGGGCGAATCTCTGGGGTTGGTGTGCGTGAAATTACTAGCCCTTTTCGAGAAATAGGTGTGTATTTAGTATCCATTGGCTAACACCTCCAGGGTCAACCTTTTCATTTATTATAGTACATTTGTACTATAATCGGATTCCGGGCTATGCTCCTGTCGCCATTCGTTTCTGGCGATCGCGCATACCTTGAGACACGTTATTGTGTGAAATTCTCTGCACAGCGGAGCTTCCACACAATAACGTCCTAACCCAAGCGTGTAGCACCACACAACTGACTGAGGACTGCCACAGCTTTAAATATTGGCTTGGGGCTGCATTAGGAATCTGACAGGATGTATCGAGTGAGAATGCTCATCACTTCACCTGGATTGGGCGCGGGCAACAGCGGACTCCACTCCCCAACTTCAGCAAAACCGAGCCGATAGAGCGTTTGTATTGTGCTGGTGACTCCTCTGCGCGAGCCAATCACCAGCACTCGCAGCGGTTCTCGGTTGGGTATTGAATCTGCGGGTTCAGCAGTGGCAGCGGGGTTGCTAAAAGCGGCTGTGCAGCCGATTGAAAAAAGGCTTTGCATCTGATTTAACCTGTGATAGGAAGGTAAAGGGTTTTTCTGTCAACCCGCTCTCAGGGAGCGTAGAGCAAGTGATGAAGGGCTTTAGTACAGCACTTAGATAGGCAAGCGAAGCGAGGCCCTTGCAATGCAAAGTCCATTAGGAAATCGCTGGCTTATTCCAAGCAAAAATTGCTGACCTTGCGCCACGCCCAGTTGGAGAGTTGGGGGGATAGCACTCTCAACTAGGTGGGTGGGTGTAAGAACCGCTACATCTGACAGCAATTAACACAATACCCGCTTGAGTGTAGTCTGTCAATCTGATGCCGGATCTTCTATGTATTTAAAGCCAGCTTGCTCTGCCACGATCGTCAAATGCTTAGAGGTAGACAGTCGGGGATCGTATACCTTCGTTTCCCAGTCGCTTACGGTTTGCTGACGTACGCCTAGTTTTTCAGCAAACTCAGTCTGCGACAGTTGCATATGTTGTCGAAGTGCCTTGATTAACTCGCTGTGCCAAATGACGGTATCGCCTACGCGCTTTACGATGTACTGGGTGGGTGGTTTGCGGAAGGTGACTGTTTCTGTATCTAGGTCGAGAGTCGCGACCAGGAAACCTGCATTCATCCAGGAGGTTGCCTGGAGGGCACCTTTGCTGCGATTGCTCCACCAGCCGCGACGGGTGCGGGCAGATTCGGGCAGCTTTTCGGCCATAATTGCTTCGATTTCGGCAAAGGTTAGCGTGACTTCAGGGCGATCGCTCCGAAGCAAGTAGTCCAGTAGTGGCTGATATTTGCTTCCCCCTTTCATGGTTTTCCAATCTGCTCCTACTGATTCACCGAAATAACTTCGAGGAACTACTATACAGGTTCATTGGTAAAATAGCGCCTCAAATCTAGGTTAAGCCAAACGACATTCTTAAACTCGGTGCTAATCTGCTACCCTAATCACCCTAGAATGGTGGTCGGCAGTTCTCAATGCAGGTGCGCCAACTCGTGAAGCTATTTGTTTTCCATACGCCCGAACTTACTCCCAGTGATGACGTGCCTAATTGTGCGATCGCCATTGATGTGCTGCGGGCCACCACAACGATGGCAACTGCCTTAGCCAACGGCGCTGAAGCGGTTCAGGTATTCAGCAACATTAACCAGTTGATGCAGGTCAGTGAAGCCTGGCCGTCCGAAAAGCGAATTCGGGCAGGCGAACGAGGTGGAGCAACGGTTGAGGGGTGCGATCTGGGAAATTCACCTCTTGACTGTACGCCAGAGCGGGTCAGCGGCAAACGGTTATTTATCAGCACTACCAATGGCACACGCTGTTTAGAACGAATTCAAAATGCCCCGGTTGTGTTGACGGCTGCACTGGTCAACCGAAATGCAGCGGTGCAGTATTTGCTCAATCACAAGCCCGAAACCGTTTGGATTTCTGGCTCTGGCTGGGAAGGCAGCTTTTCTTTGGAAGACACGATTTGTGCGGGGGCGATCGCCCACAGTTTGCTGGCTAAAACAGACATTTCTCTGAATGACTTAGCAGGAAATGATGAAGTCGTGGGGGCGATCGCCTTGTACATACAGTGGCAAGACAAACTGCTAGAGTTACTGCAACAAGCCAGTCACGGTCAGCGCCTGGTGCGTTTGGGAGTCATTGATGATCTGAAATATTGCGCCCAGACTGATACTCTAAACGTGCTGCCCATTCAGCAAGAACCCGGAATTTTAGTCACAAAACCGCTGTAGCTCATGCTTGAATTCATTACGCTTCCAGATAACCTGCTGCCACCTCCAGCCCCCTATTCTCATGCGGTACGGGCAGGCGATTTCTTGTTTGTAACGGGGCAACTGTCGGAAGACCCAGAAAGCGGCGAAATTATTCTGGGTTCGATTGTCGAGCAAGCCAAACGAGTAATGGAAAACCTGAAACTTGTGCTTGACCACGCAGGTGCAAGTTTCGATACCGTCGTGATGGCGCGTCTATTTCTCACCGACTTTAGAGACTATGCGGCTGTAAATGAAGTATTTTCGTCTTACTTTAGCGACGGTCGCCGCCCCAGTCGCACTACTGTCGGCGTAATTGCGCTAGCGGGTCAGGGCAATGTAGAAATCGACCTGATTGTTTACTGCGGTAGCTAGCTCATACCGTTGTTAGCTGGCTCCGCACAGAGGTCTTGCACTCGTTCTTGGAGGTTATCGACGAGTTCCAAAGCACATAGAAGATTATCTGTTGTGGCAGTGTTTCGAGATGATCTGTGGTGTTTCAGATTGTTCAGAATTCAGGAGCGGGGATGACGATGAGAGGCGATCGATGTTGCGACAAGTCTCCCAGGAGGTTGTTAGTTTGGGTGGTAGTTGAGAGCGATAGGCGGCATCTACCCAACATATCAGTGCAGCGGATTGCTGGTCCAAGCGGGGTAGTGTGGCGAAGTTCTCACCAACCGCTAGCTTCTGTCGTTCAGCAGGTTCTTATTTAAACTACGTTTGTCTATTAAAACTCAAAAGGAGCTATAAATGCAAACTTCTGGTTTTGATCCCAATCGTCTTTCAATAATGATACAAAGAGAGCATCCCAGTTTTGTAAGACTCATTTTGGGGTATGTAAATAGATTTGTGTCAAAGATCTATTCATAGAGGGAAGCGGTCTTCGGACATGATTGCAAACTGATTTAAAGCAGGTCTCCAATCACGAATGGGCATGGTCCACTTTTTGGAAATGTTT
>Ga0224723_1000538_pt1 | contig 25815 bp, 25 predicted proteins | sample Balambano_FR2_Me_FD_161647 | JGI IMG/M metagenome (GOLD analysis project Ga0224723, IMG submission 161647) | Freshwater sediment microbial communities from Lake Towuti, South Sulawesi, Indonesia - Balambano_FR2_MetaG | ecosystem: Environmental > Aquatic > Freshwater > Lake > Sediment | place... | reverse complement strand
CAAGAGCGATTTGACAATTGTGGAAAACGACGATACCATCAGACATCATTTTTTGTTGAATAGGGGACAGAATACTCTTTTCTGCCCCCTTTTTCTCTGTCTTAAGCTTTCTTTCAACACTTCTGAGCAACCCCAGCAACGGCAAGAGCTAAAACGAAGGGTTGACCACTCAGCATTCCAACAAGTGCTAATACTGCAAACACTATGATCAAAGTGATCATTACTGCTTTCATAGATTCACCTCCGAACCGTAATAAATTACAAGAAATATGTAAACCAACAAACAACTATTAGGTTACTGATCTCACAGAGAGTTCAGCAGGCTAACGTCATAGTTCAACGGCGGCAGGATTTTACAATGAAAGCCGGTCGCCCTCCTTCCGTCCGTTGCAACGCCGTGTTAGCTGGGGCACGCACCGATCGCCTCGGTATACCTGAGCTATCCTTCTCAACCGATCGCTCTCATTCCCCCTGTCATCACCGATCGCGTCATGGCTGTTGCGGAATGAGCGATCGCTTTCACTCACTGTCCTCTCCGATCGCTCGATGAACTTGTCGGAGGAGTCGATCGCTTTCATCCACGAGTGCAACACCCTGATACGGAGCCAGCTAACGGGTCTGTTGAGCGGTTGCCGATAACTTTTGGCACAACACCGACCCACCTCTGTCAATCCGCTCCAACAGAATTGTTAGCTGGCTGGTGCTACCGACTGCCAACTAATTCTTGAATTTTAGACTACGCTTCGTCTAGCCCTCGTTTCCGTGGGTCGTCTCCCATGTCTAAACCATTGGCATGGATAAATTGAATATCGGTCACACCCATAATTGAAAAGGAAACGACGGGTAATATCTCGATTATTCCTGCTGAAGAAAGTCCAGTAACAAGGGATTGACCTGATCAGCATGAGTCCAGTTGATGGCGTGCGGTCCGCCAGGGATGACAACCAGTTGACTGTTTTTAATCAGCTTCGGCAGTCTTGCTGCGGTGGACTCAAGCGGCAAAATGCGATCGCTATCTCCATGAATGATCAGGGTTGGCACATCAATGTGGGGCAAATCATCCCGAAAATCAGTCAACCAGGAGGGTACACAGTCCAAAGTCCCTTTCGCAGAAGCCCCTGCTGCTACATTCCAACTGGCTTGAATCGCTTCATTGCTGATGCGATCGCCAAGCAACACATCCACATTGAAGAATGCTTTGAAAAATTCAGAAAAATAAGCTGGACGGTCTGCCACGATCGCTTTCATAATGCTATCGAAAACGCTTTGGTCAACGCCTTCGGGATTATCATCGGTCTTCAGTAGGAAGGGCGGCACGGGAGCCATCAGCACAGCTTTCTGCACCCGCGCTGAGCCGTATTGCCGAGGTAGCGCGTGACTTCGCCTGTTCCCATTGAGAAGCCAACCAGCACAGCATCATGCAAGTCAAGTTTGGTCATCAGCGCGTTCAAATCTGCTGCAAAGGTATCGTAGTCATAGCCAAACGAGGGCTGACTAGAAGCACCAAATCCTCGGCGATCGTAGGTAATCACTCGATACCCTGTATTCAGCAGCACTAAGACCTGCTTTTCCCAGGAATGACCGTTGAGGGGAAATCCATGAATCAGAACAATCGGTTGACCGGTTCCCAGATCTTCGTAGTAGAGATCAATGGGTGCAGAATTTTCTTGACCGACAGTAATGTAAGGCATTGCAATCTCCTATGAATGTTGAATTTGAATGGTTAGCTGACCGCTCTGGACACAGCACCCATTTAGATTTGTGCCATGCCACCATCGACGAATAGCTCAATGCCGTTGACAAAGCTGCTGTCATCTGAAGCCAGAAAGACAACGGCTTTGGCAATCTCGTCGGGTGTGCCAGCTCGTCCCAATGGAATATTGTTCGCTTGGCTCGCCACAAATTCTTTCAACTGCTCTTCACTGAGTCCCCAGAGAAGATCGTAAGCGGGAGTCGGAATGAAACTAGGGCTGACCGCATTCACTCGAATCTGGCGGTCTTTGAGGTCGAGTGTCTAGGTACGGGCAAACGGGCAGCTTCGCTGTGCCAAAGGCAACGCACGGCAGCTTTGGTGGCACCATACACGCTGAAGGCTGGGACACCCTTGATGGAATTAGTTGAGGCATTCAGGATGATGGAGGCACCCTCTGGCATCAGCGGCAGTGCCTTCTGTACCGTGAACAGTAGACCCTTGACATTGGTGTTGAAGGTTTTGTCAAAGTGTTCTTCGGTGATTGATCCAAGCGGGATGAGTTCGCCACCACCAGCATTAGCAAAGATCACATCCAAGTGACCTTGCTCTTGCTCGACCGTCGCGTAAAGCCGATCGAGGTCTACCAGATTTGAGACATCGCTCTGAATGCCAGTCATGTTCTTACCAATCTCGTCTACAGCCGCATCAAGTTCAGTCTGACGACGACCCGTGATAAAAACATAGGCACCTTCAGCGACAAATCGCTTAGCGGTGGCAAGCCCGATGCCGCTGGTACCACCCGTAACAAGGGCGACTTTGCCTGAGAGTTTTTGTGACATGGTATTCTCCTGGTTGAGTTTGGGGATGACAAATTTGATTACGTCTCGTTCAAGCGGTTAAGCCGCCATCAATTTTGAGGCTCGCGCCCGTGACAAAAGCTCAGCTCAAACAGAGCGAAGCAGCTTCAGCAACTCTTCCGCTGCGGGTTCTGAAGAAGCCGGATTCTGTCCGGTCACGAGCCTCCCGTCCACTTGGACATAGGGAACCCAGTTGGCGGCTTTGCTGTAGAGGCTGCCCCGTTCCTTTAGCCGGTCTTCCAACAAGAAAGGCACGATCGCGCTCAAGCCCACCGCTGCTTCTTCTGCATTCGTGAACCCCGTCACGCGCTTGCCTTTGATCAGATACTCGCCGTCCTTACCGCGCACATTGACTAACGCGACCGGCGCGTGACACACTGCCCCGACTGGCTTGTCGGACTTCACGAAAGCTTCGATCAGGGCGATCGATGTCGCGTTATCGGGCATGTCCCACATCGGGCCATGTCCGCCGGGGTAGAAGACTGCATCGAAATCGTCTGCGGACACGTCAGCTAGCTTTTTCGTGTTGGCGAGTTCAGCCTGGGCTGCGGTGTCTGTGCGGAAACGCTGCGTTAATTCGGTCTGGTTTTCGGGTAGATCGCTTTTCGGATCGAGCGGCGGCTGACCGCCCTTTGGTGAGGCTAGCGTGAGCGCTGCTCCTGCATTCTTCAGCACGTAATAGGGAGCCGCGAATTCTTCTAGCCAGAAACCCGTTTTCTTTCCAGTATCGCCGAGTTGGTCATGAGACGTGAGAACAATGAGAATCTTCATAGCAAATCTCCTTATCCCGCAAGTTAACGGGATGAACACAGTTTTTTCACAAGTTGGAACTGCGGCAGGTCACTGACTTATTCCTGCCGAATTTACGACGCAGCACGGATTAATTCCTCGCTTTTCGCCCAAAGCTGCTTCGCTTTGTTAGTGTCGAGCGCATACGACCTGACACCATCAGCAAACGGGTTGGGCGTGTCATTGATTGACGCGATCGCACAATCTTCGAGATAGTGTCCGCCGATCTCGTCTTTGTTAGCTACGACTGCCGCCCAAACCGATGTCGCGGCTGCCTGCGGAATTTCTTTCAACGCTTTCGGCGGCAGTCCCGCTTCGGTGCGCGCTGCGTCAACAGTCTGCAAAAGTCCCTGCAACTCCTCTGGCGAGAAATGGCGGGGTAGATCCGTCAGACTGTTTCCGGGCATCACCGAAGCAGCCCGAATGCCGCGATCGCGATGCCGCCTGTCAAACTCCACAGCGAACAGTGAATTGGCGGTTTTCGATCGGCTATAGGCGACCCATCGATCGTAGTCCTGCTGCTCGAAATTCGGATCGTCCAAGTCAATATCGGCACCACGATGCGAGAGCGACGATAGAACCACCAGCCGTCCATCATCGGCAAGCAGCGGCTCGATCTGATTGATCAGGGCGAAATGACCCAGATGGTTGGTTCCGAACTGGACTTCAAAGCCATCGATCGTCCGACCAAACGGAGTTGCCATAACGCCAGCGTTAGCGATGATGGCATCGAACGGCTGACCGTTAGCCAACAGTTTATCCGCACAGGCACGAACGCTTTGCAAGGATGCCAGATTGAGTTCGATCAACTCCAGGCTGCCACCGCCTTGTGATGCGGCATCACGAACCGATGCAGTAGCTAGCTCAGCTTTAGCGAGGCTCCTAACCGCGCCGACGACGCTAGCGCCGTGAGAGACCAGTGAGCGGACGGTTTCAAGCCCAATGCCCGACGATGCACCCGTAATGAGAAATCGCTTGCCCTTGAGATCAACGCCGGAAAGCACTTCGTTGGCCGTTGTCTTGGGACCATGAGCCATGATGGATTTCCTCCAGGAATTACTGTGCAGAATCTTTCAAAAAAGTGACAAATTCAATGAGATTGCCGTTATTGTCCTTCACAAAACAGAGCCGAACTCGAACTCCAGGACCAGGGTAGCTGCCCAATTCAACAAAGGTTGGCACACCACGTCGATTCAATTCAGCCAGTAACGCATCCACGTCATCAACACGGAAACAAAAATGTCCAATGCCGCTCGTGCGTACTCCTTCACCAAGGTCTTTAGCTTCGGGCATCCCAGAGCGTGACTGAGTGCTGCCGATAATTTCGATCCGAAATCCATAGACTTGCAAATAAGCCAGTTTCAGGTCGGGGAAGACATCAACTGTCAATTCTCGCTCGATCGTCGCATCTAGCTTTTCTTGATACCACTGAAGCGTTTCCTCATAGTTCTGTACATTCAAGCAAACATGATCAATTTGCATCGAACTCAGAGGATTTGAGCCTAGAGTTGAAGATGTTTGAGTTAAAGTTGTCATTTAAATCTCCTGTAATTGTGAATGTTCTAGATACCTCAGAGTCTCACCGTGTGAGCGAATGGGGTGCGAGATGTCCGATCGTCGATCGACTACTGCGCTACATACCCACCATCTACCATCAACGTTTCACCTGTTATGAACGATGCCAAGTCAGAGGATAAAAACAGAACTGCATTTGCAACTTCAAGCGGTGTTCCAATTCGTCCGATCGGGTGGAGTCCTGTTATGTAAGCTTTGGCCTCATCCTGCCCACCTGTAGCTGCTTCAAACATATCTGTTTCGATTGCCGCTGGTGCAACAACATTGATGCGAATCCCCACTTTGGCATATTGGAGCGCAGCAGCTTTTGTTAAGCCTACGACTGCATGTTTACTCGCGGTGTAGAGGGATTGGGTAGGAACTGCAACGACTCCAGCCCCAGATGATGTATTAACGATCGCACCACTTCCCTGTTTCAACATCTGAGCAATTTCATATTTCATCGGCAACCAAACGCCTTTGACATTGACGTTCATAATGCGCTCATATTCTGCTTCTGTTTGCTCAATCAATGAGGGATTTTCGCCGACCGTTCCGGCATTATTAAAGGCAATATCTAACCGACCAAAAACGCCAACCGCCTTATCAACCATTGCTTCAACATCGGCTTCTTTTGTGACATCGGCTTGCACAAAAATCGCCTCTCCGCCAGCTTCCTGAATCAATCGAACCGTTTCTTCACCTTCATCTATTCGACGACCCACCACCACTACCTTTGCTTGTTGTTAGGCATAAGCGATCGCGGTAGCTCGACCAATTCCTGAAGTTCCGCCAGTGACAAGCGCAACTTTTCCGGACAATGTTGTCGGCATAATTTACTCCTTATGGGTGCATCACCGCCAAATCAGCGATTTATTTACCGATTGGTACAGATTAGCGTGAGGCTTCTCGAACTGTCAAGGAAGTTTTATACTGAACGGTATGGAAACGAAAAAGTCTCGCGGCGTGCAGGGTCGTCCTCGCGCTTTTGATATCGACACAGCCTTAGAGCAGGCTTTGCTGCTGTTCTGGCGCAAGGGCTATTTGGGGACATCGCTCACCGACCTGACTGAAGCGATGGGTATTAACCGTCCGAGCCTTTATGCCGCCTTTGGCAACAAGGAGACGTTATTTCGCAAGGCACTCGATCGCTATCGCGATCACCACACGACGTACTATCAGGATGCCCTTGAGGAACCTACTGCCCGAAGAGTGATCGAGCGGTTGATGCAGGGTGCTGTGGATGTAGTGACCAATCCAGGCAATCCGTCCAGTTGTCTGTTTGCACAGAGTCTGCTCGCCTGTGCCGATTCAGATGATCCGCTCCATCAGGAGTTAGCAGAACGCCAAGCGGCAGCCGTGACTGCTATCCGCGATCGCTTCCAGCAGGCGATATCTGAGGGAGACTTGCCGCCTGATGTTGACCCTGTCGCCCTTGCCCGCTTTGTACTCACGGTCAACGCGGGGCTGGCTGTGCAAGCAGCAAGTGGAGCCAGTCGCACGGAACTCCTACAAGTTGTTCAGACAGCATTGCAAGCCTGTCCAATATCAGATTAAGTAAATCGGTTTGATTATTTCTTTGAATTCAGACCACCACAAATTTTTGGGGTTTGAAATTGAGTTACTGACGTTGATTTGTTTAATCTCTTGCTATGAGATCGATCACTCTTTACAGGGAATCGCTCAAAGAGATATTAGTGTATGTCCTCAAAATAGATTGCCAGCTAACGTTCCTGGTCAGCGGCGGCAGATAACCTATGCATCATCACCAATATCTCTCAACCGTCCGCTGCACCAGGGTTGTTATGCGGCGTTTTTGCGTGGACATTTAGCTTAATCACTAAACTCGAATAACATTAAAAGTTTCGCGATTCTCAATACGATAGAACAAAAAGTCCGAATCGAGAGTTAGAATTTGCCGATCGCCTGTCCTCTCAGCTACCAGAACGAGTGTTGCATCCGCTAAATCCATCGGTCGATCGCGATACTGCTCCATCAACTCCAACAAACGGCTGTAATTGCTTTCTTGAATTTCATAAACCATCAGCAGTTTGTCTAAAAGAAGTTGCCCCAACTGTTTTTGCATTGTCCACCCACCCCGATGAAGAGACAGATACATGGCTTCCGTCAGGCAAGACCAAGTTGTGAGGAGAGGAGGAGAAAGGCGCATCACTGCGTCTCGGTAAGCTTTGTGTTGAGGTTGGGTGCGATCGACTAGACAAAGCAAAACTCCTGCATCACAAAGAATCATAGCTCTAGACCCTGTTGCCGATATTTAGACAACAGAAGTTGCTGATAGTCGCTATCTGTCGCAGTTGGTATGATTTCCAAACAATCAACAGACTCAAACCATCGCGCCCATGTTTCAGCAGGTTCTTCTTCGGAATGTTCAATTGCTGTACTGTGCTGTTGCCTGTCGGTCAAGAGATCAATAAAGTCACTGACTTGTTGTAAGAGCGATTCAGGTAATTGTTGCAATTTAGCAACAGTTGTTTCGCGAATTGTCATGAGAATAGCCTCCCCCAAAAACCTCTATTTTGCTTTTCAAGGTTTTCGAGTTGTTGAAGAGTGTCGCGATACCTTTCTGTATCGTTTTGCTGTTGATAAAGCCGCACGGCTTCTTGAAGATCAGCGATCGCACCCTGATTATCTCCCAGTTTAGACTTGATTATCCCACGACCGTAGTACGCATGTGAATAGTCTGGCTGAAGGCAGATTGCTTCATTCAGGTCAGCAACCGCCCCTGATTTATCTCCTAAGTCCCACTTTATGCGTGAGCGAATGAAATAAGCGTCGGCATAATCTGACTTGAGACGAATCGCTTCACTGAAATCAACGAATGCACCACTTTTATCTCCTAGATCGAACTTCACATGCCCACGACCGAAATAAGCACGAGCATAGTTTGAATCGAGACGAGTAGCTTCGTTAAAGTCTGAAAGTGCGCCTTGTTTGTCTCCAAATTCAAACTTTGCCCACCCACGCCCCTCATAAGCACTAGAGTTATCCGGCTGAAGACAAATCGCTTTATTAAAATCTGTGATTGAATTTTGATAATCTGACAATTTATACTTTGCCCATCCACAGCCCTGATAAGCGTCGCTAGAGTCTTGATTAAGGCAAATCGCTTCGGCAAAGTCCGCAATCGCACCCCGATAGTCAGCCAACTTATACTTTGCCCATCCACGATTGTTGTAAGCGTAGGACTGCGGTAGGGTATGAATGAACTCGCTGTAGTCCGTGATCGCGCCTCGGTAATCTCCCAAAGCAAACTTTGCTAGTCCACGGAAGTAAGAATAAAGATATGTAAAGCCAAGATGATCGAGACGAATGGCTTCACTGTAGTCTACAATTGCACCTTGATAATCTCCCAAATCATACTTCTCTTCACCCCGCTCGTAAAACTCCTTAGCAGTCAGCGGCTCTACGGCAGGTGGAAGTGATTCAACCGATTGCCTGATCGAGGAAACATTATTGACAAGGTTTTGAGAGTTCGTGTTTATAAATTCGTCTTTTTTTAAGAAAAGAACCGGGGTTAAGTGTTCTGGAATTCCTGCTAGCTGAATCGCATTGCAGCCTAACTTGTAGGCAAACTCAATGGATTCCCCAACCCCCAACGCTGTGTAGAAGCCAACTGCAAATTCGATCGCCGCACGATCGCCAATCGCCTGACTCATGCCAACCACGTAGTCAATATGTTGAGCGATCGCCTCAGCTTGAACCTGTGAGTAACAAGCGTTCAAGACAACGCATTCTACACGGCTAGAGAAAAGTTTGAATAGATTGGCTAATGCGTCTGAATCAACCAGTTTGGGTTGTCCTGTCCCATCTTCAAATGCCAAACCATCTTTCCCCGCCCCATGACCCGTAAAATGCACAATTTGCGGTTTAAAGTCCAGCATTGCCTGCTGAATATCTCTGGTTCGGGTTGCTCCAGTTGAGTTGATAGGAATTTTGCCATATCCCGCTAAACGCAGCCGTTCTCTAATTTCCCGTTCCTCTTCCTGCAAACGCAAGCTCACTGTTCCTTTCGGATTGGCAGCTAACAGTAAGATTGACTTTGAGGTAGAACTGTCGTTCATGAAAATTAGTAGGACGACTCAACTTCGTTTAATTGTATTTCAGAAAAGGGATACAGACTACTGTGCCTGACGAGCAACCTTGCAACGACACCTTCACCGAGAGACTGAGCCGCATAACGGTGAAGTTGTGCGGCGGCAGATAACCTCGAACTCAGCACCAAGATTTCTCGTCCGTCCGCACCAACGCATTGTTAGCACGCGCCGCGACCCCAGACCTGACTTTGCGCGATCGCCTAATCGATGAAACTCATTTAAGAACCAGCAGTTCACTTAACTTGTTTTTCAAATCTGGCGATACCATCAGTGGCTTGTAAACTTCGCCTTCATAGGGCTGCCAAACGTAGCCAGCGCTGAAAGGTTGAAATAAGGTCGAGGCTCCAAGCGATCGCCAAACCGTCTCAGCTAACACTAAGCCTGGAAAACTGGGAACAGTCGCCTCTGAGATCAACTCACGATAAGTTCTAAATTCATCGACTTCCACACCAACCAGGGCATAACGAAAGGGTGGAGCAGACTGCAACCGCTGGTATAACAGAATACCCAACTCTGTCATCAAGTAAGCGATGTCAGGCGCATCAATTCCAATTTCACTCAAATTATCTGGACAAACTCGGCACCACCAATTTCCCTCAAAATCTTGAAAAATCCCTGTATGACATTGGAATTGAATGCCGATTGACAAAACCCAGGATAGCCCATCAAAATGCTGGGCAAATTGCTCAGCGGCAAGCTCCTCTGTCCCACACTCAGCCGATAAACTAAATGCCCACACCATTTTAACTAACCCTCTCCCAGTCATTCTGAGTATTTGCCAATGCGATCTCGTACTTTTCCAGAAGCATCGTGACTCTTGGCATAATGCTAACGTGTGTAGCGCTGTCTTGGATAGCCTCAAGATCGCCACCGATTTTGTTATCTTCAATTTGCCACAGGGGATCTCTCCCCATTCCTCCAAAAGCTGTAGGTCTGCGAAAGGCAGGTAAGCTTTCGATCGAGAGGGAGGTAGACATCCCTTTTGCGCTTCTAACGGCTACGATTACCACCTCCTCCGTGGCTTTGCGTTCTGCTTCGGGTCGCAAATATCCCTGGTCATCCAGCCAATCTTTCGGTATTTCTTCAATATCAATGTCAATGCCAAGTCTGACTCCCAAGAGTCGAGCGCTACGCCCCACTTTAGGTTTACCGTTTGCTTCTGCCATGCCTCGATAGTAAAGTTTTGTCACGCAACCGGGATGAACAACTCAATTTCAAGAGCATAGATCCAAAAGTCCTCAATTTGTCTGGCGACTTCGCCTTGAACCAGTAACCCCATTTCCAGGTGTCTGCCCAATCCAGGAGCTGTTAAGTTGGCACTGCCTACATAAGCAGACAGCCCATCTGCCACACAAAATTTGGCATGGGAACCCAGGCGTTGGGCATCTGTCATGTTTTCCTTGGGCTGAAATAGGCGTAAACGCCCTTGAGCATTTTGACTTAACCAAGTGGTGTCAAGGGTTTGTAAGCCTTGTCCTGTACCAACGACATCCACATTGACACCTCTTTGCAGTGCTGCTTGTAGGGCATCGGCTAAGGTGCCACTGGACAGTCCGTAGCCAGCTTGCATAAAGGGTGCGGCAATTACGACATATCGTTTTGCCTGAGCCAGGAGTTGAGTCAGTACTCCCAATGTCATCCGGCATTTCATCCGGTGAGCCAAAGCTGCTCCATAGGGTTCTGGGGCGGTGATGACGAGTTGAACTTGGGAATCTGGCATATCTTGATGAAGAGTCAAAGGGAAGAATCAAGATATCCGATCAAGTTCCTATCCAGCAGTCGATCTTGACCACCAAATAAGAATGATCGTCCCAAGTTCAGGTTAAAAAAGCGACAACTGGTTTCAGCCAGATGGGTACAGGCATGACAACTCGATTCTCGTTCACGGCAAACGGGATCGTATATGCAGCGTCGAGCAGTTCGCACAGCATTGAGCCACTCTGCCAGGGATTGCTCAAAGAGGGCGGTTAGTGCGCCGATCGTGGCACCAAAGCGGTGATTGCAATGGATAGCAAAGGTAAGAGTCCGGGGTAGAAGATACTCTGATAGGCTGGTGCGATCGAGTCCGCAGAGTAAGGCAACTTGGCGAACACAAAGATGGCTGAGGGTATGGAGTAGTCCAAAAACCATTCGGGCTTCAGGTGAATCGCCTTGCAACGTTTCGCGTAGGGAAACATCCTCGAACAATTGGACAAAGTAAGCGCGATGAGCCAGATTTGGATCACTGCCATTGGGAATAATTGGCTGATAGCCATTACGCTGAAGCCAAGTATGAACCCGGTCTGGATTGAGGCTAATCAGCAGGGCATCGGCTTGAACTTCATCAACGTAGATGGGTAGTTTTCCCCCGTGATCTCGTTCCGGGGGAAAGGGATTTAAGCGGCATTGATTGGGGGTTGTTTCAGCGCGGGTGTAGCCGTAGGTGGCAACGATCATGGGGAAGTCAGTCACCAAATCTAGCTGGACAAGTCCCATTGATTGAGCCGTTTGCTGAGCCAACCGAGGGTTCTGAATTTCTTGAGTGGTTGGTGGTAGGTCAAACAGTTTTTTGGGTCGCCCATTCTCTAGAGGCATGATGGCTTCTAGAATTTCCTGTCCCACTTGCCGCCAAGTTGTTAAGGGTACTCCAGTTTGAGTAACGAGTTGTTGGGCGATCGCATCTGGTGCGTGTTGCTGCTGTTCTTGTTGTCGCTGCTGTCGGAGAGCTCGCATTTCTGCAAGAATCTGCTCTGGCGTTTTATTTGAAGACATCAGCGCATCCAGATCAGTACCAGAAAGCCCTGGATCTGAAGTGGTTTGCTGATTAGAAGCAGATAAGTTGAAATCCTCTAAAGGATGGTTGGTGATTCCCAAAAACTTAGAGGCGGCTATAGCTCCCCAATCCGGTAAGTTGAAAAATGCATCAAGTTGACGACGTGGAATATTAAGAAGAGTTGTCGTCTGGGCATAGTAGGTTCTTCCAGCCCGGTGAACCTCAATGCTCATTTCATTCTCTCTTCTGTTGGTTGGTTGAGTGTTATTAGGTTGCTGAGTGTTGCTCGGTTGATGGCAGATCCTACACAGTCCAGGATACAAAGATGCTCTTCTGCCACTGCATTGCGGGTTACGGCATACCCAACGGAAATTAGAAATCCGTTCACTTCCACGAGTATCCAGCACCATCTGATTAGAGCTTTGACATTGCTGACAGATAGGCGGTGCTAATGGCTCTAATGCTCCACATTGATGAATCTTAACGAAACGGAGTTGGACTAATTTCCCAGTACGGCAAACTGAACAGGTTGCCTGTCGGGGCAAATCATCCCGATTGCTATAGTCAAAAACTCTGCCACAGGTACGGTTGGCACACCAAAAAACCTTGGGAAACAACTCAGCATCTACGTTTTTGGGTTCTAGTAAGACAAAACGGCTAGCATCATTCAAAATCCTGTCTGGTAGACCTGGACGGAATTGTTCGTCCCAACCTCTTGCTTCCTCTTGAATTTTGAGCAACAACATTTGCAGGTTTAAGTCGTTACGCTGCAATCCACGAATTCGACTGATACGGGAAATAACTCCACCCTCGAAGTCAAACGTCCGACCCGGCAAATAGTTAAACAGCACTTGCTGCTTACCACGGTTCATCTTGCGTCCCATAACTTCCTCCACCTATGACTTCTAAGACCTTGCTGCCCATTGAGTTCCGCTACTGTCTAGCTCAATCGGAATTGGCTCGTCTACGTCGCGTAAACTCATCATCGGTTGAGGAATTAGAACTCCCGAAATGAACTTTTCCCCTGAACCCGCACTGATAATTTGATCTAGAAACTGCTGTACTTGTAGCCGAATTTGATCTTGGAAAGACTGCTCACTAACTGATCCAACCGCTTGAACGAGATAAGCTCTCTCCAAGATCGGGATAAATTGATTGATATCCAAATTACCCCTGGTGATTTCCTGCTTCACAAAGTCCAGCATATAGTAGCTGTTTGGATTGTTTGCTCCAGAGCGGTTTGCAATGAGTTGGAGTAGTACACCCATGAACAAACCTGGTAAGGTGCGATTTACACTGAACTTTGCCCAGCGGTTAATGGCTACAGGTTCTACGAGTTGACCCAGGAATTCGTGGAATTTCACAAAGTAGGTGTAATGGCTTTGGTCACGCTCTCTTGCTGGGTGTAAGCAGTTGAAAACAATCCCTACATGGGAGCGCCCAACCCGGCTAGATGCCTGAATATATTCAGCATTCTGACGGGGCATTCCATAGAAAATCATGCCGTTGAAACGATCTACATCTACACCGTGGCTGATCATGCTGGTTGCCAAAACCGCATCGGCTGTTGAGCTTGAAGATGCTGATCGTTCCAATTTTTCTAAAATACGGGTTACTTCGTCGGTGCTAGTACCGCCTGTCAGTTGGGAAATCTCTAGCTCCAAGTCTGATTGCAAATTGGGGTTGACATCACCATCGAGATCAACCCGAATAGAATCGAGTTCACGGTTAGCCAGGAAGTAGGTTAGGGAAGTGATGTAGAAGTCCATTAAATGATGCCAGTCTGGACTACCGGGACGCAAAGCTCCCCCATAAGGATTGGGTTGACCTGCTGGGAGGCTCTTTAAGTAGTGAGTTTCACGATGGTAGAACTCAATCAGTTCCAGAATTGTGTTGAAAATCGTTTTGTTGTGAGGCAGAATTCCCACAAATAGCCTAGACGGAAAATCGCGGGTCTGAGCATAGAATGATTCTTGCAAATTGGGACCAAGCCCTGGGAAAATCCTTGCTTGATTTCGCCTCCGACCATACAGATGCTCAACTTGTCGCTCAAAAGCTTCGATCGTGGCAGACGAAGCAATGACTTTCAAAGCTGGAGAATTGGGGTCGAATTCTTGTTGTAGTTGCTGGGTAAAAGTTTCGTAATGCCCATCGAAGGTTCCCAGCCCTTCTTTGAGTAAGTGGAGTTCATCCTGAACAAAGAGAGTGGGCCCAGACAACCCTCTTGGTCTTCCGGGTCGGAGCAATTGACCTCCAGAGCAGTCTTTTTGGCAACATTTACCTTTGTAATAACCATGCTGGGTGCAGGCTCCATCAATCTGTCCAAATACTTGCGATAGCTTACGTTGATTTCCTAAGCTAGCCAGTTTATCGATGGTTCCCACAATCACGCTTGGTAAATAGCGATAAATCTCATTATCGATTACATAAATGGGAATCTCACCGTTGGGAAATGCACAACTGGGCTGGGTACAACGGTGAGTAATTTGCACTGTGCTAGGGTCGAAGTTTATTTGTACAGATGCAGTCCGGCACGATGGACAGGAAATGACTCGTTTCCACTTCTGACGTTGATTAACATCATTAGCTGTACTCCACGAGACAGAATGTTTGGCATCTGGGTAGCGGGAAGCTGCTGAGTTTAAGAGTTCATTGGGTGTCGCTTCCGATCCAACAAAATAGCCAACCGCAAATTTATCGACATCCCGACCGCTTAAACGAGGATCTTGCTGTTCTCTTCGCACTAAATCAGCAACGCCAATTACGTCTGCCATTCGTTGGGTTTGTTGGAGTGTCAGCAGTCGTAGGGGGAAGCGTGTCCAAGCCGTAACTCCAGCCGTTTTTCCACGCAAACGATTGAAAAAGCAATGGAAGACGATTGTGCCCAAATACGCTTCGGTTTTACCACCGCCTGTGGGGAAGTAGATGATATCAACCATTTCCCGTTCCGCTACATCGGGACTATTGGGATCAGCAAGGGCAGCAATGCCAGGGATCTGACTGATGAGAAAGACTATTTGAAACAGTCTCCACTTTGTTTTTGGCTTTCTAGGATGATCACCCAAGCGGCGAAAGGTTTCATTCGTCAACTGAAACGCTAGCCTAATATCTTGATTTGTCCGAATGAGGTTACAGCCCCGACGAAATCTCTCAATTTCATCCTCGAACTGATGGAAATCACGGTCGAACTCACTACCAAATTCGGAAGATTCCCAATTTGGATTTGTAGCAATATACCTCTGCCGCTCCTCCTCCCACTTTTGCTTATAGCTCTCCATCGCGGCAAAAATGGTTTTGAGTTCTGAAATAGGATTATTAGCAAGATCAGCAAAATTCGCAGGAGGATCTTCTTGCGTTTCATACCTCATCTGCGTGTAGATAGGTGTGTGCGTTGTCGTGAACACATCTGCTTGCTCTCGCTCTACCGCACAATTAAATCCGCGTCCCCAGAGGTCTCGGTTGTAGCGAAATCCACGCGGAGCTAGTTCCAGTTCAAAGGGCTGTACTGTCGCATCTGCGAATATAAAAGTAGCTCGGCTATCGAACAGAAAAGCTTCAACATTTGGATTTTCAGCTTGTGGCGAAGCATTGACAAATTCGATCGCCACGACCTGATCCGTTGAGCCTAATTCATCGTTGAGGCGAACTTCGGAAGCAATCTCCCACTGCCAAGCTGGAACAACATCAGTTTGTAGCGATCGCAAAAAAGCCTCGTAGTCTGCCTCAGAAGTAAGGGCATCTTCTCTTACCCTGATTTTGTCGTCAGGTGCTCCAACCGTCCGTACTCGGTCAGGATCACCCAGAGCAACCTGCTGTGCCCTAGCTGTTTCCTGATCCAAGGTTGCCTGTAGGTTACTGACATCACAATTCCAACCGCCAGTCGCATCACAACGTAAAACGACTTCACCAGTGGCCGAACAAGGCATCTTACGATACCGAATCGCCAAAGAATCTTGAGGAACCCTGCCACGGCGGCGATCGCGGCTCGATTGCACCACTTCGGGAGACTCTGCCTCAGCCCGTTGTTCTTCCTGTTCTTGCTCAATTTCTAAAGTATGGTCTGCGTCATCGGGTTCTTCCGCAGTGTTGGCTAACTGCTGAACGGTCGAATTAGAAGCAGTTGTACTTGCAGTAGAGGTCACTTCAGATGATTCAGAATCATTCTCAGACTCAACAACCTGTTGCTTATGTCGCCGTTGCTGAGAGTAAGTTGGAAAGACCCGGTAATAGCATGACCATTGGACTTTGACCTGAATGGTAACTTCATCACCCTCAGGTTGAAATCGGAACTCTGCGCCAAATGCCATCGGTGCCAGCTTATTGATTAACTCACCTAAATCGCCATCCACAGGCCGAGGGCGCAAATTACCAATGAAGTAGACATCACGGGGAGCATTTCGCAGGCATTCATCCTCAGATCGTCCAAAGGCGCGATCGCAAACCCGACTAGCAAGATACTCAGCTAAAGCGGTCTCTTCTTGTGGAGTCCAGGTAGCATTGGTCATTCTGGGTTAGTCCTCTCAAATCGCCCTAAACTACTACGTAGAAACAATCCCATGATAGGCTGAACCTCTTGAACCCGCAGGATTAATAAAGAATTGCGAAAATCACCAAACGTGATTCCCAGTTCAGCATCCAACACATCTCCGTCCTTTGCCTTTATCGATCCAGACGCTTGCTCTTCAAGCCAACTATTCAAACGACGAGCCAATACCCGATGTAACCCTCGCAGTCTCTTTGCTGCCTGATAGATTCTCTGGTGATGAGACACAACAAAACTCATCTCCAAAATTTCTGCTAAACGACGCAAGTCATCAGGATCTTCTGGACACAAAATATTTCCTGATAGCCATCCTCTTAACGTCATTGGATGGGTAAGCTGACTCCCACGGCGCTGCATCTGCCAGAGTAGCTCGTCTAAGTTCCGCACACCATGCAGCCGCCATCGTCGGTAGGCTAATTCCAAATCCTGTTGCCATCGACGAATCAGTGCTAGGTGTAGTTCAATCGTGGGATGTCCATGAACCCGCGAGAGAATCAGGTCATACAGGCTTTGTCGTCGTTGTTCAGGAATGGCAATTACGCGATCGCTTGGCTTCAATGCCCTTATATACCGCTTGTCAATCTGCTGTCCCTTTTCACCCATCACAATGACATTAATCCTATCGTCGGGTGCAAAACAAACATGCCAACCACACTTAAAATTGACCTCAATAGCACCTTCGCACCAAGACTCTTGCTCTGATGCGATGTCTGCTTCAGAGTCTTCTTGAAACGAACCTTCTATGCCCAGTTCATCTTCAATCAGAGCCTGTTCTGATTCTAATAATCGTGCTATTTCACTAACGGGATCGTTCGGTTGCCAAAGAGGTTTGCTTCCAAGCGATCGCGGTTTTGCAATATTCCCTGCATCCAGACCTGACAACTCAGCTAAATTTAGAGTTGGAGGTATCGAAGGGATGCCCTCTGGTACTTCAAGTCCACTCAGTTGACCCAAAAGAGCAACGGTATCTGAGAGATCAGGGTTAAGCCGTCTTGCCCATTTCGTGGACTGACGAGCAAGCGCAGAAGTTTGATGACTATACAACAAGAAATCAATATTTTGCTGTGACAGTACAGGTAACAGCTTAGGTGTTAACAACGGACTAGGCAGACCAACAAAAACGGGATGATAACGTAATGTTTGATCAATAGTTAAGATACCTAGAGGTTCTTCCAAATTTGCAGAAGCCTCATACTGACACCTCAGTTTCTTGAGTTCATCTAAACTGAAAACCCATGTTCTGACAGCGTTTAGATCTTCCTCAGTGCGGTTATGCTTTGCCAGTAGCGCCAGCAAAAATAGTTGCTTCCTTGCCCGACTGGTAAAAATGACAAGGCGAGCTTCTCCGGCGGGTAGTTCATTTATCAGAAGATCACAAAGAATATGCCATAAAGGAGAGCCTGAATTTCTAATGTGCTCAGCAACAACTTCCAAGGAAGCATGAACCTGTTCCAGCCTTACAGCCAATTTCACAATGCTCTGGTTGCAAGCCTCGCGGAAATGTTCACACTCATCGGATAACTGCCTCAAGGACTTCAGCCCCCAGAAACTCGGTGCCTCTGCTTCATAAAATTCAAGCGGAACCGATAATGACTCCAATGCTCTCAGATATTTCCAGTGAACTCGAATGGCATCTCTGGCAAAACGCCCAGATGCAATTTCAAATGTACTAGCCAATAGACGATTTGCCTCACACAAGGAAGTTGCTAGTTTATTAGCACTTGCGCCCTCCAAAACGATAGGTTGAATCTGAATAGTCCTACCAGGGTAAAGATATGACTGAAGTTTGCATTTCGCTTGAGTTGGTGGGGCAATTATCAACGTTGACTGGCTTGACCATGTAAACACTTGACCACATTCAGCGAACTCACCAACACACTCAGATAAAGGGTTCTGCCCCCACGCCAGAATGGGTATCTGCTTTTCTAAACTGTATTTTAGGAGGGGTTTCAGCCATCTTAGGCTCTCAGCATCACTACAGTCGATCGCAATCCACTGAGGGCTATGCTGTTCTACAGCAGCAACCGGATCGACTGGGGAATAAATGGTTATCACCTTCGGCAAGGTAATAGGCTGAGACTCACCGACCTTTTTAGTCTTTTTACCTTTTCCAACTTTTTGTTGCTTTTTACCAATATCCTGTTGCTGGAAAACTTCAGATAGATTGAGTTCCCAAGCATTGCCCTCTATTCGTACTTGTGAAAGCTGATCCCGAACCCCGATCGCTGAGCCAAAGTAGAGTACTTTCTGCCGATGAAACCCATTTTCATCGAATTTTTGCTGTATTCGTGAGTCATACCACGATCGAATCAGAGCGGTCGCAAACAGAAGAGAAGGTCGGCTAGCTTGGGAGTCAGGAAGGACGATAAATAAAGGAAAAGGAGTACAATGCCTCAACGCAGCACAGACTAAACGGGCACTGTATTCATCAAGCTGATCAGGCGCTTGATCACCGAACCTCAATCGTCTCTTCAACCAAAGCCTTGGCAGTTAAAAGAAGTAGTCCTTTATTGAACTTTAAGCGACCTTTACGAACAGTGCTACATTTCTGCCCCGAACGAACCGCAGGTAGGTACTTCACAGCGATACTCAGGGTTTGAGCTGAGGAATTTGAACGTTGTGCCGCAATAGACTGAAGAAATTCTGAGCCACTCATTACGCGATGCTCCCAAGCAGTGGTAAGTTGAATAACTTGATCTGGGCAAAGTGCCCGTGCGAAAGCTTCTGGTTGTGACGACGCTACAATTAATAAAGCATTTAATTGTCTTGCAATTTTTTGTAATCGATCAGCCACAACATTTGCTGTGACCAGATCGAGGGTCGCACAAAATTCATCAGCGATCCAAACATTGTAGCCTCCAGCAATTAATTGAGCCAATTTAGCGCGATACTGCTGACCATTGCTCAATTCCTCAAACCGCTTCAAGTAGACAAAGGCATCTGATAAGCCTACAAGTCCCATCAAATGGAGTGCCGATCGAGTATCCCGATTACCGAGCACTTCAATCAATGCCTTTTGAGAACGAATTGCCGCAAAATTTCCCACGCGATAGTTACTTGGTATCTGAATATCGCCTGTCAGTCCGGTACACGTCCCTTCTGTAAGCAGGTTTAGTAAAGTTGCTTTACCCGATCCAGATGAGCCAGTAATTAGGATAACTTCACCAGGATTCAACGTTAGATCTAGATGACTTATAACCTTGTGGTTAATATCATCAGGAGAAATGCTAAATGCCTGATGAATCGCATGGGTTTGTTGTGTACGCCGAACATTTGATTGATAAGTTAAAGATATTTCCTTGAGATGGATGGGTTCTTTAAGAGGTTCTAACTCAATCGTTGGTTTGATATGACCATTTTTAGGAGTAACTTCATTAATTCTTTGCTTTAAGAAATTTTCCGAATTGGGAACAAGCCCCTTTAAATAAGTTGGCTTTGGAAGACTAACAATATCATGAAATAGATTAAAATCTTTCAAAACTGATTCATGGGATAATCTCTCTAATCGTTCAACTAATTCCCCAATTGTCCAACCTTCCTGCTCCATCAGAATAGCTGCTCGTCTCATGCGAGAAACCTGTTGATCGATAATGCCGCAAGACTCTTCCTTGACAATTTCACCATCTTCTACCCTTTGCAAATTCTTGAGTAGATAAGCCATATCTTTTGCGACCCGATTTAGATTGCCTTCAGTCTCGCCAATAAAGACCATTCCTGCTTTTTGGGCGAAAGGGACAAACTTCAGCATATCCGCAGAAATTTCTAAAAAATAAGGTTTAATATCGGCAATTTGCCAGCGATTTCGGGCAAATTCAGCAGCGTGTTTGATGAGTAATTGTCCTAGTCCTAGACCACGGAACTCAGGATAAACTACGCAACGGGCAATACGAACAATAACGTGGATATATTGCCGACTTGTTTCTTTATCCCATGCCTCCCATGAAATATTCTCAGCTTGAAATGGGGCATCCAAAATAGCTTTACGGGCGGTGTTCATATAGAATGAAGTCGCTATTTCTATATACCCAATTATTTTGGGATAAATGGGGTGAAAATTTCTGACAATTAAAGTAGCTGTCCGCCCAAAAAGGGTACGACTGCGATAGTGGAACTCAGTCAAAGCTTGATAAGCCGATAATTCTTCTGGTTCTGTAATTTCCTTGATAATAAACTGTAATTCCAGTCCTCCTACCTGCAATAACGCAAGTGCTTCGTAAACTGGGAAGATCTGTGCTTTGCCATTTCGGCAAACAACCCAAGCAGAACTTTCAGTAAGTTCTACTTGATCACCCTTTGCGATACAAGCAGAGCGTGGGAGCAAAAGGATAGCATCATCGCCTTCAAAACGTACTTCTTTAAGATGCTTACGAGGAGCGATCGTCTGAACTGTTTGCTGTCTGATAGACTTTAGTAATCCGCAACTTTGCTCACTTAGATTTTTCTGTTTCCAGAGTTCAATCTCTGATCGCAGAAATTCCCATCTTCGTCCAGATTTCCAACCGGAGATTGCTCCATTTTGGACAAGTTTATAAACAGATGGCTGCGAGATTCCTAAGTACTCAGCGACCTCTTTTATGGTCATGATTTCTGTAGAATCTTTGCCCATCTTTCTCTTTGGCTAGCCTAATTACACAACCGACTCCTCAACGATTTTAAGCCACTGAGGGTGTTACAGATGTGAACTTTAGCAAGATGCTGTTGCACAGGGATGGTTTTGGGGCGCGAAGCGCCCCAAAATTGGCTACTACCATACCCGTTTTGGTTGCTTGTCAGGGAATTGACAAAACCCAAAGCCTTGGCAGTAGCCATGAACTCGCAATCGCTGAACCCACAAAGCTAACCGCTCTAGCCTCACTGAAAACCCCGTGGGCTTCTCAACTCGCAGACAATACTTGCGTACTTGCCCCTGCCGACAGCTTAAGCGTGCTAACGGCTCAAATCAGCGGCGGCAGATAACCTCGAACTCAGCACCAGAGGCTTTCGTCCGTCCGCTGCATTTGAATTGTTAGACAGCGTTAACGGCTACGAAACCTCGCAGAACAAACTTTTGAACGTAGATACTGTAACAACAGCAACGTTTAGTAGACTCTCAGCTTGAAATAGATCTGAATCTCCTGTGATGAGAAAATCTGCATCACCAGCTATTGCACAGGATAAGAACATGGCATCATCAGGATCAACGGGAAAATCAATGGGTGTATCAACTTCAACAAGTGTGAGAGTCGCATCCAACAAATTAAGCCAGCTATCCTTTACTTCTTGAGTCAATCGAAATTTACGCCTACTGAGAACATCTTTATATTCATCCAGTATATTTGGCGACGCAATCCACTCAAATTCAGGATGATCAACGATGAACTGAATCACTAACTCAGGATCTCTATCTCTTAAAACAGCAGAGACAAGAACGTTTGTATCGATAATTACTCTCATTCTCCTCGACGATAAGCCTGAATCTCCTCAGCTATTTCTACTTCTGTAACTTCGTTCACTCCGGGTAGAGATTGCGTTTCTTTGAAGAGATTGCGAAATCTTTGACTAATTGCAGCCTTTTCATCATCCTCAGTCAGAATCACGACCCTTACTCGCTGTCCCTTCTGGAATGGCAGATTGGATAAAACAACCTGATCAGGGTTGTCGATTGTAATAAACGTTTTGTAGGTTGTCATGCTATCTCCAGGAAAGCTAGTCGTATAAGCAATAAACCGCACCTATATCTAGTTTACTACTCCTGTACAGCGGAAGTGGCAGGCTCAAACCTAACAGCATCTGCTACTATCCTAAGCGCGGCTGTTCCGTCAGCATTATTTGCGGCTATCCCAGAAAGATTATCCAGATAGGTGAGAATAACCTCAACACGTTCTGATTCACCAACTTGACAAGTTCCCAAATCAACAAACTCGTCTTGATACTGGCTTTGGTCGATCGCTCTTAATGAACATTCTCTAACCTCGGTATCAGAAGTTGACGATCGAACTTGAACAGTGTATTCAACTTCTCTGTACACAGGGATCTGAGGAAATCTCAACCTGTTCAAATCTTCTGCATAGCTATCGGCTGGAATGTAGACAGCAACGGAAACGGTTGTTTCAGTTAAGGGAGCAAAAAACCAAGCTGCCGGAGCAACTTGATACGCAATGCTAACACCACCGCTTAATGGGTTCCTGGCACGATCCTGCTTTGTTATATAGTGTGCAGAACCACAGAAGCCTTGATCTGACAGTTCTTCCCATTCGATTGGCACGGTGAAGACTCTATCTCCACGTCTAAGTTCTTGGCTCTGGTACAAAGAATAAGTAGCATTATCAGGAGTATCACAACCTGCACCTACGTAAATTGGTGAGTTGTTTGGCTGAGAGGGACTTGTATCTGATGTTGTAGGTTGTTCAAGAACATCTGCCGAAGCAATGCTACTCAATCCATTTGACCATACTCCTAGACTGCTTAGTGCTACGAGAACTGTAGATAAGTAGAAACGCATAGTGGAAATCTTTTATGTGTGCTAACTGTGCTGTCTAACGGTGCCCATCACCCGCCGCAGATAACCTCTGCATCATAACCGATCACCTTTCGACGGTCGGTGTGCATGGGCGTTGTTAGGTTGCGTTTATGCAGGAAGATGGCATACTGCCTGATGTAAGCTAATCGACTTTCAGTTTGTATAAGCTAGATCTAGGAACCCTTCTACAGCGGAGAAACAAACTATCAATCTAACTGTCGATCAGCTTACTATGTAGCGTGCTGATGATCAGAAAGCACTTGATTAATGACGTATCGGGCTTTTCTTGCTTCTAAGGGGTTCGTTTTGATGTGTTCAACAAGTGTAATCAACGCCTTCCAGAGTGCCCAGCCTCGACCCCTCGCCCAAGTTGCTTGATCAACTAGAAGAGCGGCACGGAACATGTCTCGATTCTCCCCGCTCAAGAGCGTCCACGCAATTGTGAGGTCACAAGCAGGATCGCCCACACCTGAGCACCCAAAGTCAATAACACTACTTAATTGTCCCTTATTGACTAACAGGTTTGCTGCACTGACATCTCCATGAAACCAGACAGGTGAACCGTGCCATGTTGCTTTAAGGGCTGCTTTCCACACCGCATTGACTGCATTCGTATCAATCTCGTTCTCTAAGATTTCAACGGACTGCCGAGTATCCATATCGTAAACGGTTAGCGACCCACCTCGATAAAAGTTGTGCGCTCCAGGAGGCGGTCCACCTGTTGGATCAATCTGTTGCAAAGCAGTCAGGAAGTGAGCCAGTGCGATCGCAAATTGACCGAGATCGTTGATCCGCTCAATGGTAGCATTCTCGCCTTCAAGCCAACGATAAACAGACCAATGCCAGGGATATCCATGAGCAGGGACACCCATTGCCAGAGGTACAGGAATGGGAAGGGGGAGGAGTGGCGAAAGTTTCGGCAACCACCGATGCTCCTTTTCCACTTGTGCAGAGTATCCTTCGGCGCTTGGAAGTCTGACAGACATCTCCTTGCCCAGATGGAACGTCCTGTTGTCTATTCCGCCGAATGCAACGGGTTCAATCGGAAGGTCTGCCCATTGAGGAAACTGCATTGCAATCAACTTTTCTACGAGTGATACGCTGATGTCCATGCTTTGTGTAGGAGTGATTTCATCAAAATTCACAAAGACTGTTTACTTCAGGTCAGTTGGTAGACAAAAGCAACGAGATTCTGTGAATTACATCTCATGCTACACCATGCTACAAAATATGATTCGTTTGAATTTGAATGCTCACAAATCACGCTTGAATTGCTGATCTCATGGCTCAACTAGCCAGCTAACGACTAAGATAAGCGGCGGCAGATAACCTTTGCAACCCCACCAAAATCTCTTGTCCGTCCGCTTCATCGACTTGTTAGCTGGCTCTCTTCACCGATCACCCCCAACCACTCAATCCCGGACTCTCAATGTTCGCTCTCAATTACCACAAATAACCTTTATTTTGCGAATTCTAGTTCAACAACTCGGTAGAACTCTTTCACCTGTTTAGGAGACTGAAGATGATAAACTCGTTTGCTTTCCTTAGCTTTATGCACGTACTCTCGATATTTTGGCGTGAGTTTCTTATGGCACAACCAAACCGTATAGTAACTATTCAATGTGCCTTTCAAAAGTGGGCTATTCTCAGGCCAATTTTCTGGTGGAACTAGAGAGCCTTTCAAGAACCGCTTCGTTACCCACCAATAGTGCCGAAGAACTGGCATATCCATATATACTAAGGTGTCCGCAACCTCTAGGCGTTTCCATACCGTATCTAGCGATCCATATCCATCAATGATCCACTGGTCTTGCTGGAGAAGTCGATCGTGAGCAGCTTTATATTCTTCGTAGGAAACTTCTCCACCGCCAGATTTATACTTCAAAAGGTCTAAAGCCACCATAGGCAGACCCGTCATCTCTGCTAAACGTTTGCTGAGCGTGGACTTTCCGCCTCCAGCATTACCAAATACAGCGACTCTGTTCATAGGCATCTCCTTCATCAAGACTGCCTTAAACTACACTTCAGTCATGGGCTTTTACGTGCAAAACCTATGTGCGGAGCCAGCTAACGGTTGCGGTCAGCGGCTGCCAGCAACCTTGAACTCAGCACCAGCGGCTTTCTTCAGTCCGCTGCACCGCAATTGTTAGGCTGCCTCGCACAACGCCTCTTTGCCAGAACTTTCAAACTCAGGTTCTAAGTTCGTTGAGCTACAATATCAGAAACGAAGAAACGAGTTCTACCTGAATCAAATCCTTGAATACGGATGCGAAGTTCAGTTGGTGTCAGAGTTCCCTGTAAAGTAGTTCCAGTATCCATTGCATAAGGGAAAGGTATTCCAAGACCCACCCCCAAATTCATAGTGGAGTTGAATAAATTTGTTGTAAGCGCGGTTCCTGAGTCGCGATTTACTAATGTTCCACTAATCTGGTTGCCGCTGTATTGCAAACTCCAATATTGCAGCAAAAAACCACCTCGAAAATTAAATGGCAGAGCTGAATTAATTGAAATTGCGCCTTCTACATTCGCGGCAATCTCAGCAGGAGAAGAATTTACAGATAAGCTAAAGGGGTTAGTCTCAACAACTCCTCCTGCGCTTCTAGGTGCTGCTACTTCTGAGACAATACTGGTTTGAAAAGATCTAGCACTTGTCAATTGTCCTGATAATGGATCAATCGTTCCGATACTTGTTATTCCACTACCACGATACATACCCCACAAGTTTTGGAAAGGGTTGACTGGTGGATTTGGATTAGTTGGTGGGTTTGGGTTAGTTGGTGGATTTGATGTGTCTGAATTATCTGAAATGGTGAGAGTATATCTGGTTCTCCCTCCACTTCGTAAAACTCGAATGAAATATGTACCAGGTCCTAAAGTCCTCCGAATCCAGAAGTGTTGAAAGAAAGCTTAAGACAGAGAAAAAGGGGGCAGAAAAGAGTATTCTGTCCCCTATTCAACAAAAAATGATGTCTGATGGTATCGTCGTTTTCCACAATTGTCAAATCGCTCTTGA
>Ga0224723_1000537_pt1 | contig 25843 bp, 24 predicted proteins | sample Balambano_FR2_Me_FD_161647 | JGI IMG/M metagenome (GOLD analysis project Ga0224723, IMG submission 161647) | Freshwater sediment microbial communities from Lake Towuti, South Sulawesi, Indonesia - Balambano_FR2_MetaG | ecosystem: Environmental > Aquatic > Freshwater > Lake > Sediment | place... | reverse complement strand
TGTTCGCGCGGCTCAAGGACTGGAGAAGGATCGCCACCCGCTACGACAAGCTCAAGGCAAACTTCGCCTCAACCTGCTTCATCGCAGCAATCGTCACATGGTGGACTTGATTGAGTCTCGACCCTAAGCCGCGACGACGGGACGGGCGACGGCATTCCCGACGAGGCGGCGGTGCCCGGCTGGACCGATTTCGCGCGGGCCGTCATCGACGGCGATGCCGGCTGGCTGGCCGGCCTGCCGAGCTTCGCCGGCATCAGCGACGCGGTTCAAAGCGACGCGACCAGCCTTGCGGCGCTCGACCATATGGACCGGCTGCGGCGCGACGTGCTGCCGGTGATCGGGCCGGACGGCCAGTTCCAGGGCGTGCTGGACCGCTCGCGCCTGACCACGCGGGTGCTGCTGGACCTGACGGGCGGCGCCCTGTAGGCCGCCGCCCCGGCGCTCAGGCCGCGCGGGCCTGCGGCGGGAACCGGCGGTAGAAGGTCTCGCCGCGCGCGGCCAGGTCGCGCAAGAGCCTCGGGGCCGCGAAGCGGGCGCCGTGGTCGACCGTCAGACGGTCGCAGATCTCCACCGCTTTCGCGGCGCCGATCATGTCGAGCCAGGAGAACGGCCCGCCCGACCACGGGGCAAAGCCCCAGCCCAGGATCGCGCCCACGTCGCCTTCGCGGATGTCGGTCAGCACGCCCTCCTGCAGGGCGCGCACCGCCTCCAGCACCTGCGCGAACAGAAGCCGCTCCTGCACCTCGGTCAGGCCGGGCTGGGCGGCGGCGACCGGCCAGCGTTCGCCGAGCCCGGGCCAGAGGCCAAGGCGCTTGCCCGTGTCGTCGTAGTCGTAGAACCCGGCGTTGGCCTTCTTGCCGAGCCGCCCGGCATCGGCCAGGGCGAAAAGCACTTTATCGACCGCGCCGTCGGGATAGGCATCGCCCATCGCCGCCCTGGTCGCCTTGGCGATCTTGACCCCGAGGTCGATCGAGGTCTCGTCCACCAGCTGCAAGGGCCCGAGCGGCAGGCCGACCAGCCGCGCCGCATTCTCGACCAGCGCCGGCGCCACCCCCTCGGCGACCATGCGGATGCCTTCGTTGATGTACGGGATGATGCAGCGGTTGGCGTAGAAGAACCGCGCGTCGTTGACCACGATCGGGGTCTTGCGCAGCTGCCGGACGAAGTCGAGCGCCTTGGCCACCGCCCGGTCGCCGGTCTCCTGCCCGCGGATGATCTCGACCAGCATCATCCGGTCGACAGGCGAGAAGAAGTGGATGCCGATGAAGCGGTCCGGCCGGCGGCTGGCCCCGGCCAGGCTCGAGATCGGCAGCGTCGAGGTGTTGGTGGCATAGATGCAGTCCGGGCCGGTCGCGGCCTCGACCTTGGCCGTCACCTCGGCCTTGACGGCCGGATCCTCGAACACCGCCTCGACGATCAGGTCGCAATCGGCCAGCGCGGCATAGTCGGTGGTGGCAAGGATGCGGCCCAGCACCTCGGCCTTCTTCGCCGCCGTGACCTTGCCGCGCTTCACGCCCTTGTCGAGCAGGCTTTCGGAATGGGCGCGACCGCGCTCGGCGGCCGCCTGCGTTGCGTCGATCAGCACCACTTCGATGCCGGCATTGGCGGCGACATGGGCGATGCCCGCACCCATCATGCCGGCGCCGATCACGCCCAGCCTCGCCACCTTCTGGTCGGGCACCTCGGGGCGCAGCGCGCCCTTTTCCAGCGCCTCCTTGTTGAGGAAGAGCGAGCGGATCATCGCTGCGGAGGAGGGGTTCATCAGCACCTGCGTGAACCAGCGCGCCTCGATCCTGAGCGCGGTGTCGAACGGCACCAGCGCGCCCTCATAGGCCGCGGACAAGAGCGCCCTTGCGGCCGGATAGACCCCTTGGGTCTTGCCGTGCACCATCGCGCTCGCGCCGACGAAGGTCATGTAGCCGGCCGGGTGATGGGGCGCGCCGCCGGGCATCTTGTAGCCCTTGGCATCCCAGGGCTTGACCAGATCGGCGTCGGTCGCGCCGAGCACCCAGTCCTTCGCCCGCGCCAGGAGGTCATCCGGCGCCACCACCTCGTCGATCAGCCCCGCGGCCTTCGCCTCCCGGGGCGAGGACAGCTTGCCCTCGAGCAGGAAGGGCGCCGCCACCAGCGCCCCCAGCTTGCGCATCAGCCGGGTGGTGCCGCCGGCGCCGGGGAAGATGCCGACCATGATCTCGGGCAGGCCGATCTTGGCCTGCGGATTCTCGGCCGCGATGATCCGATGGCAGGCGAGCGGCAACTCGAAGCCGATGCCGAGCGCGGTGCCGGGCAGGGCGGCGACGATCGGCTTGCCGCCCTTCTGGGTCTTCGGGTCCATGCCGGCCCGCTCGATCTTGCGCAGGATGCCGTGGATCTGCATCACGCCGTCGAAGATGCCTTGCGCGCCACCCGCGTCCTTCATGCCCGCGATCACGTTCAGATCCATCCCGCCGGCGAAGTCCTTCTTGCCGCTGGTCAGGATGATGCCCTTGACGGCGGGGTCGGCCAGCGCCTGGTCGATCAGCGCCGACAGCGCGGCAAAGCCTTCCTGCGACATGACATTCATGGATTTGCCGGTGACGTCCCAGGTCAGGGTCGCCACGCCATCGGCGTCGGTGGAAAGGGTGAAGTCGGTCATTCTCGGTCTCCTTCGAAGGAATGTCTCGGCACTGCCGGCCAAGGGGTCAGCGCGGCCCCTGCCAGTCGGTCCCGTCCTTGTAGGTGAAACGGCTGGTGCCGCCCTGCTGGTGCACCATCATGTCGACGTCGGCATAGGTCGCCACCTCCTGCGGCGCCCGGGTGCCGACGACGAGGAACCGCGCCGGGCGGTCGGTGCGGTTCTGGAAATGGTGGCCGTCGGGCACGCCTGCCGGAAAGGCGGCGCAGTCGCCCGCGCGCATCGGGGTTTCGCCTGCGTCCTGCACCAGCACGAATTCGCCTTCGGTCACCATGACGAACTCGTCTTCATATTGGTGCCAGTGCCGCAGCGACGACATGCCGCCCGGCGGGATCGTCACCAGGTTGACACCGAACTGGGTCAGCCCGCCCGCCTCGCCCAGCCGCAGCGAGGATCGCCCGGCCATCATCTCGGCATAGGGCGAGGGGTAGATCGAGCCGGTCTTCACCGGTGCGGCGGCGAGGTCGAGCTTCGGCATCGCTCAGAGCCTTTCGATGATGGTGGCCGCGCCCATGCCGCTGGCGACGCAGAGCGTGGCGAGGCCGGTGCCCTTGCCCGACCGCTCCAGTTCGTCCAGCAAGGTGCCGATGATCATCGCGCCGGTGGCGCCGAGCGGGTGGCCCATGGCGATGGCGCCGCCGTTGACGTTGACCCGGTCGTGATCGACGTCGAAGGCCTGCATGAAGCGCAGCACGACCGCAGCGAAGGCCTCGTTCACCTCGAAAAGGTCGATGTCGGCAATCGCCATGCCGCTGTCGGCCAGGATCTTCTCGGTGACCGGCACCGGGCCGGTCAGCATGATCGTGGGATCGGTGCCGATCTTGGCGGTGGCGCGGATGCGGGCGCGGGGTATCAGGCCCTGCGCCTCGCCGAAGGCGCGGTCGCCGATCAGAAGCGCCGCGGCGCCATCGACGATGCCGCTGGAGTTGCCGGCGTGGTGGATGTGGTTGATCCGCTCCAGATGCGGGTATTTCATCACCGCCACGGCGTCGAAGCCCGGCATCGCCTCGCCCATGTCCTTGAAGGCGGGCTTCAGCGCGCCGAGCGACTGCATGTCGGTGCCAGGCCGCAGGTATTCGTCGCGTTCGAGGATGGCGAGGCCGTTCTGGTCATGCACCGGCACGACCGAGCGGGCAAAGCGCCCCTCGGCCCAGGCGGTCGCGGCACGGGCCTGGCTCGCCACCGCCAGCGCATCGGCATCGTCGCGCGAGAAGCCGTATTCGGTGGCGATGATGTCGGCCGAGATGCCCTGCGGCACGAAATAGGTCTTGAGGGCGAGCGACGGGTCCACCGCGATCGCCGCGCCATCGCTGCCCATCGGCACGCGGCCCATCATCTCCACCCCGCCGGCGATGTAGCCGTGGCCGGCACCGGCGCGCACCTGATTGGCGGCGAGGTTCACCGCCTCCATGCCGGAGGCGCAGAAGCGGTTGATCGAAAGGCCCGGGATCGCCTCGTCGAGGTCCGACAAGAGCACCGCCGAGCGGGCGAGGCAGCCGCCCTGTTCGCCGACTTGCGTGACATTGCCCCAGATCACGTCCTCGACCGCATGGCCGTCGAGATGGTTGCGCGCTTTCAGCGCGTTCAGCACGCGGGCCGACAGGGCGACGGCGGTGACCTCGTGCAGCGACCCGTCGGGGCGGCCACGCCCGCGCGGGCTGCGGATGGCGTCGTAGATGAAGGCGTCTTGCATGGCGGTCTCCTCAGGCCCGGTCGGAGGGGTTGCCGGGCATCATGTCGTAAGGGTGCTTCCAGCCCGGCAGCGCGGCGATGCGGTCGAGCCAGGCGGAGATCTGCGGCCAGTCGGCGCGGGCAAAGCCGAAGGGTTCGGGATAGTATAGATAGCCGCAACAGGACAAGTCGGCGATGCTGACCTGATCCCCCACGATCCAGCGTCGGCCGGCGAGGTGGTCGTCGAGCACGCGGTAGGCGCTTTTCAGCCGCGCCTGCAGGAAGGCGATCACCGCCTCGGGGCGCTTCTCGGGAAGCACAAAGTTCATCTGGAACCGGGTCGCGCCGATCTGGGTCGAGAGCTTGTGATTGTCCCAGAACAGCCAGCGCAGGATGTCGCGCCGCTCTGCCTCGGAGCCGCCGCCGAGCCGGCCGGTGAGGGTGGCGATATAATCGAGGATCACGCCTGACTGGGTGAGCGTGGTGTCGCCATCAACCAGCACCGGCACTTCGCCCATTTCGTTCAGGGCGCGGAACTCGGGCGTGCGGGTGGCGCCGTGGAAAAAATCGACAAAGACCGGTTCCCAGTCCACCTCGGCCAGGGTCAGCGCCAGCGCCACCTTGTAGGCGTTGCCGCTTTCGCCGAAGCAGTAGAGTTGCGCCGTCATCGGACCGGTCTCCTGTCGCGGGGAGGGCAGCTGGGCACGCGCCTCGGGAAGGTTTCGCCGAACGCAAGCTACGGGCCGTTCATCCCGATTCGGCTAGTCTGACGTTGCGATACGGGCGCGGCAGGTGCCGCGCCGCGACCGGCCGGCCGGATCCCGCGGCCGGACCACCCGTCATCGCCGGCGCTCCTCCAGGTCGGCGGAGAACAGGCGCAGCCGATGCGCAAGCGTGTCGTGATCGGTGACGCTGTCGAAATGCTCGAACAGGAAGGACAGCGCCTCGCCCTCGTCCAGCCCCGCCTCGCCGGCAAAGCGCTTCAGCCGGCGATAGCCGTCCTCGGTCATCGCGACCGGAAAGCGGCGAGTCAGGCGGAAGCGTTTCGGCACGGCATCGACCCCCCTTCCCGCGCCAGCCTAGAACGCTTCGGCGGCCAAGGCCATCACCGGTTCGGCACCGGTGCCGATGCGGGCGAGGTGCATCGCCGTCGCCGGCAGCTGGCGCGCCATGTAGTAGCGCCCGGTCGCGATCTTGGCCTCGAGGAAATCGCGGTCGGCGGCGCCGTCGTCGAGCGCCGCGTAGGCCGCCTTCGCCATCCGCGCCCACATCAGCCCGAGGCAGACATGGCCCATCAGATGCATGAAGTCGTAGCTGCCCGAGAGCGCCGCATCGGGGGTCTTCAGCCCGTTCTGCATGAAGAACATGCCGGCGGCCTGCATGTTCTTCGAGGCCGCCTTGAGCGGGTCGAGAAAGCCCGCCTTCAGCCGCGCGTCGCCCTCGTTCTCCTTGAGGAATGCCTTCACCATCTCGAAGAAGGCCAGGACATGCTTGCCGCCGTCCTGCGCCAGCTTGCGGCCGACGAGGTCGAGCGCCTGCACGCCGTTGGCGCCTTCGTAGATCATCGCGATCCGGGCATCGCGGGCGAACTGCGACATGCCCCATTCCTCGATGTAGCCATGCCCGCCGAACACCTGCTGCGCGGCGACTGCCATCTCGAAGCCCTTGTCGGTCTGGAACCCCTTGATGACCGGGATCATCAGCGAGATCAGCCCTTCGGCCTCGGCGTCGCTCATCCGGGTCGAGCGGTCGATCAGATGCGCGCCCCAGAAGGTCAGGGCGCGGGCGCCTTCAACGAAACTCTTCTGGTCCATCAGATTGCGGCGGATGTCGGGATGGACGATCAGCGGATCGGCCGGGCCGGCGGGATTGGCCGGGCCGGTCGCGGCGCGGCCCTGCAGGCGGTCGCGGGCATAGGCCGCGGCGTTCTGATAGGCGGCCTCGGCCACGGCATAACCCTGCAGGCCGACACCGAGCCGCGCCTCGTTCATCATCGTGAACATCGCCCGCATGCCCTTGTGCAGGTCGCCGAGCAGCCAGCCGGTCGCGCCGTCATAGTTCATCACGCAGGTCGAGTTGCCGTGGATGCCCATCTTCTCCTCGACCTTGCCGCAGGAGAGGCTGTTGCGCGCGCCGAGCGAGCCGTCGGGGTTGACAAGGAACTTCGGCACGATGAACAGCGAAATGCCGCGCGTGCCCTCGCCGCCGCCCGGCGCCTTGGCCAGCACCAGATGGACAATGTTCTCGGCCATGTCATGCTCGCCGGCCGAGATGAAGATCTTCTGCCCGGTGATGCGGTAGCTGCCGTCCGTCTGCGGCTCGGCCTTGGTGCGCATCAGCCCCAGATCGGTGCCGCAATGCGGCTCGGTCAGGTTCATCGTGCCGGTCCAGTCGCAGCTGACGAGTTTCGGCAGCCAGGTCGCCTTCTGGTCGGCCGTGCCATGCACATGGATCGCCGAATAGGCGCCATGCGTCAGGCCCTGGTACATGTTGAAGGCCATGTTGGCCGAGACGAACATCTCGCCCACCGCCGTGCCCATCAGATACGGCAGGCCCTGGCCGCCATAGTCCGGATCGCAGTCGAGCGCGGTCCAGCCGCCCGCCTTCAGCGCCGCGAAGGCCGCGGCAAAGCCGGCCGGCGTGCGCACCACGCCGTTTTCCAGCCGGCAGCCCTCGCGGTCGCCGACCGGGTTGAGCGGCGCCAGCACCTCGGAGGCGAGCTTGCCCGCCTCCTCGAGCACCGCCGCCGTGAAGTCCCGGTCGAGCTCGGCGTAGCCGTGCACCTCCGTCTCGGTCACGCGCAGCACGTCGTGAAGCAGGAACTGCATGTCCTTGACGGGGGCGGTGTAGGTCGGCATCGGTCTCTCCTCTCGGGTCTCAGGCGGCGGCGTCGTTCCGGCGGCGGGTGCCGAGCACCTCTGCACTCCAGGCAAGCTGCCCCTGCAGTTCGGCAATCGCCTCGTCCAGCGCGGCCCGCTGGCGCTCCATCTCGGCCAGACGCTTGCGCGCGATCTCGGCGGCCCGGCTCAGCTGGACCTCGGCGCCGCCCTCGCGGTCGTAGAGGTCCAGCACCTGCCGGATGTCCTCGAGACTGAAGCCGAAGCGCTTGCCGCGCAGGATCAGCTTCAGCCGCGCCCGGTCGCGCCGGGTGAAGAGCCGCCGGGTGCCCTTGCGGATCGGCGCCAGCAGTTCCTTCTGCTCGTAGAAGCGCAGGGTGCGCGGAGTCACGTCGAAAGCTTCGCACATTTCGCGAATGGTCATCTGTTCGGTCATCGCAGCATCCTTTCCGTCTTGCGAACGGGGGCCGAGATGCGGGCCATGCAAGGTTCCTACTAGAGTTGGCGCGCTTGACGTAAATGTAACGTCGCGTCAAAGTCTGCGTGACGTAATGTCAGGCACGCCGGGCGCCTTCCGGGCGCAACGATCGGTCGCGGCGAGCCGCAGGTTAGGAAGGTGAGGCCTCGCGCACGGCGGTTTCGCGCAGCGCGGCCAGATCGGCGATCGCGGCGTCGAGCTCCGCCCGCTGCCGCTGCAGTTCCGCCAGCTGCCGGTCGGCGAGCGCGACCATCGCCTGCATCTGCGCCGTGGTGCCGCGGGTCTCGTAGATTTCCAGCCACTGCCGGATCTCTTCCAGACTGAATCCGAAGCGGCGTCCGCGCAGGATCAGCGTCATCCGGGCCACCTCGCGCGGGCCGTAGAAGCGGGCACGGCCCTCTTTCTCGGGGCGCAGCAGTTCGATGTACTCGTAGTAGCGCAGCGTGCGCGGGGTCACGTCGAATCGCGCGCACATCTCCTTGAAGCTGAGGCGGATGTCGGTCATGGGCGATCCTCCGGCCGGTCTGCCCGATGCTAGGCGCAATGGAGGGGCGCTGCAATCGTCGCGGTCCGGGCGGGTTGCGGGGGCTTGCGGCGGCCCGGGCGGCACGCCAAGCTCCGCGCGGCGCGGTGGCCGGCTGGCGGGCGGGGAGTGCGGCGATGGCGGACGAGACGGCGGGAGCGGGTGCCTTCATCCATGCGCTGCCGCATGCCCGCGCGCTCGGCATGACGCTCGACTCGCTGGCCGAGGGCGTGGCGGTCGTGTCGATGGCCTATGACCCGCGCTTCGTCGGCGATCCGGCGACCGGCGTGATCCATGGCGGCGCGGTCTCGGCGCTGATGGACACAGCCGCCGGGACGGCGGTGATGAGCCACCCGGCCGGCGCGCTCGGCACGGCGACGATGGACCTCAGGATCGACTACATGCGCCCCGCGACCCCCGGCCAGCGGATCACCGCGCGGGCAGAGTGCTACCACGTCACGCGGGCTGTGGCCTTTGTGCGGGCCACCGCCTGGGACGGGGATGCGGGCCGCCCCGTGGCGACGGCGACCGGCGCCTTCACACTGGAACGGCCCGAGGGGGTGCCGGCATGAGCGGGCCGCGGCCGCGCCCCGAGCCGGTGCAGGTGGTCAAGCAGCGCCGCGACGCCGCGCTCCGCGCGCTGGTCGAGGGCGTTCCCTACATCCGCTTCCTCGGCATCCATTTCGACCGCCGCGGCGACGAGCTGACCGCCGTCCTGCCCTATGCCGACGCACTGATCGGCAATCCGCTGATCCCGGCACTGCATGGCGGGGCGACGGCGGCCTTCCTCGAGACCACCGCGATCATCGGGCTCGCCTGGACGCTGATGTGGGAGGAGATGGAGAGCGGGCAACTCGACCCCGCAGCGCTCGCCCCCGGCGCCATGCCGCCCTTGCCGCGCACCATCGACATCACCATCGACTACCTGCGCTCGGGCCTGCCGCGCGACGCCTACGCGCGGGCGCGGGTGAACCGCTCGGGCCGGCGCTATGCCAGCGTGCATGTCGAGGCCTGGCAGGACAACCGGGCGCGGCTGTTCGCGCAAGCCACCGGGCATTTCCTGATGCCCGCCCGCGATGGCGGGGGCTGACCTAATCGAGCTCCCGCTCCAGCCGGGCGACCAATGTCTCCATCACCTTCAGCCGGGCGTGGCGCTTGTCGTTGGCGGCGACCAGTGTCCAGGGCGCGCCTTCGGTGGCGGTCAGGGCCAGCATGTCCTCCACCGCCACCGCATAGGCCGGCCATTTCTCGCGGTTGCGCCAGTCGTCGGGCGTGATCTTGAACCGCTTGTGCGCGGTATTGGCGCGCGCCTCGAAGCGGCGGAGCTGTTCCTCGGGGTCGATCGCCAGCCAGAACTTCTGCACGATGTAACCGCCGCTGGTCAGCTGCCGCTCGAACTGGTTGATCTCGGCATAGGCGCGGCGCCAGTCGTCGGGGGCGGCGAAGCCCTCGACCCGTTCGACCAGCACGCGCCCGTACCAGCTGCGGTCGAACAGCACGGTCTGGCCGCGGTCGGGGATCGCCCGCCAGAACCGCCAGAGATAGGGATGCGCCAGCTCTTCCTCGGACGGCGCCGCGACGCCGACCACCCGGCTCTCGCGCGGATCGAGCGCGCCGCGCAGCCGCCGGATCGCGCCGCCCTTGCCGGCGGCGTCGTTGCCCTCGAAAGCGCAGATCAGGCCGCGCTTGCGGAACGGCTTGCTGCGGGTCAGCTCGTAAAGCCGGACCTGCAGCCGCGCGGCGGTGGCCTCGTAGCTTTCCTGATCGACCGTCTGCGACATGTCGAGCCAGGCCAGCGCCGAGGGGCCGGTGGTGATCCGCTTCGGCCGGGCCGCGGCGCGGGCGGCGCGCGGCCGGCGCGGCGCCGGCAGCCGCAGCGCTGCCAGGAGCGCTTCGCCGACCGCGAGGTCGCGCTGGCGCGGATCGGTCGCGTCGATCGTGATCCAGGGCTGCGGCGCCTCGGGCGCGGCGGCCCGCATCTCGGTCACCGCGTCGGCCAGCCGCTGGCGTTCCTTGCGGGTGTCTACCTCGCTCCACTCGCGCACCAGCGGGCGGTCCGGCCCCGCCGGGCGGTCGCGCTTGGCCCGGAACCGGCGGGCCGAGACATCCGGCGGCAGGTCGAGCCAGATCTTGACCACATGCACCGCCTCGCGCTCGAGCATGGTCTCGAATTCGGCGGCGCTGCGCAGGGCGCGGGCAAAGCCCTGGCGGTCGATCTCGCGCAGCGCCCGGCGGCGCAGGATCAGGTGATACCACGAGCCGATCACCAGCCCGATGCGGCCGCGCCGCGGCAGGTCGCGCCAGTAGCGCCAGCCGGGCGGGCGGCGGTTCTCCTCGGCATCGGTCAGGTCATAGGCCATGACATCGACGTGCCGCGGGTCGAGCCACTCGCTGAGCCGGTTCAGGACCTCGCCCTTGCCGACACCGTCGGGTCCGTTGATCAGGAGAAGGAGGGTGCGCTGCCGCGCCTCGGCCAGATCGAAGGCCGCATCGAGCAGCGCGTTGCGCAGCGCCGTGGCCTCGGTCTCGAAACTGTCCTTGCCGATCCGACCGGGGTCGTCATCATCGTCCAGCACGCCATCCCCCCAAGGCTCCGCCCATCACCGGCCCGTGATCGCCGCGACCCTCGCATTGCCGGGGTCATCGCGCAAGCCTCGGGATCGGCGCGGCCGGCCGCACTCAGCGCGGCGGGGCGGTGCCCACCGCCTCGGCCACGCTCGCAAAGCCGTCGCGGGCCAGCAGCGCATCGAGCCCGCGGATGATGCGCGGGACCAGCGACAGGCCCTGATAGACCATCGCGGTGTAAAGCTGCACCGCCGAGGCGCCGGCCCGGATCTTGGCATAGGCGTCGGCGGCGGAGCCCACGCCGCCCACCCCGATCAGCGGCATCCGCCCGCCGGTCAGCGCGTGAAGCCGGACCAGCATGGCGGTGGAGCGCGCGAAGAGCGGCGTGCCCGACAGGCCGCCCGCCTCGGCCCGGCCGGGGCTGATGAGCCCGTCGCGGCACAGCGTCGTGTTGGTGGCGATGATGCCGGACAGCCCGGCCGCGGTCGCCACCTCGGCCACATCCGCGAGGTCCGCGTCGCTCAGGTCCGGCGAGATCTTGAGGAACACCGGGATCGGCCGGGACAGGGCGGCGCGGGCCGCCATCACGCCGCCGAGCAGGGCGGCCAGCGCCTCCCGCCCCTGCAGCGCGCGCAGGCGTTCGGTATTGGGGGACGAGACATTGACGGTGGCGAAATCGACCGCTGGACCGCACTCTGCCAGCACCGCCGCGAAATCGGCGGCACGGTCGGGGCTGTCCCGGTTGGCGCCGAGGTTGAGCCCGACCGGCACTTCGCGCGGCGCCGCCGCAAGCCGCGCGCCGATCGCCGCCGCGCCGTCGTTGTTGAAGCCGAAGCGGTTGATCGCGGCGCGGTCGGCCGCCAGCCGGAACAGCCGCGGGCGCGGGTTGCCGGGCTGCGGGCGGGGGGTGGCGGCGCCAACCTCGAGAAAGCCGAAACCGGCGCGCGACAGCGGCCCGACGGCGACCGCATTCTTGTCATAGCCCGCGGCCAGCCCGACCGGATTGGCCAGCGCCATCCCGGCCAGCCCGGTGGCCAGCCGCGGCCCCGCGATCACCCCCGGCAGCGGCACGAGGCCGCGGCGGAGCAGGGCCAGAGACAGGTCGTGCGCGCGTTCGGCGTCGATCCGGTGCAGGATCGCGAGGCCCGCGCGCTCCAGTGGTGTCACCAGAGCCCCTCAGGGAAGATGTGCCCGGTGGCGCCGAGCGGCAGCGACTTGTCCCACATCACCTCGTCCAGCCGGAGCCGGCGGTAGAGATGGGGAAAGAGCGCGCCCGCGCGCGACGGCTCCCATTTCAGCGCGGCCCCGAGCTCGGCCTCGTCGAGCGCCACCAGCACCAGATCGCTTTCGGTGGCGAAGTGGCGGGCGGCGGTTTCGGCCACCTGCGCGGCCGTGGACAGATGGATGAAGCCATCGGCCAGATCGACCGGCGCGCCCGCCGTCTCGCCGGCGCTGCGGAAGGCATCCCATTCGGAGCGGCGGAAAATCTTGTAGATCGTCATGGCCGCGTCATGCACTCTGACGGTTCGCCGGTCAATGCCCGGGCGCGCCCGGCCGTCACGCGACTGTTGCGCAAGCCCGGCAGGATGCATGGCCGACCCCGCCGGGCTGAAAGGAGACGCCGATGAACCGCTTGCTTTCCACTGTCGCGCTGCTGTGCCTTGCCGCTGCCGCCGCGCGGGCCGAGACCACGCTGCATGTGCTGCACATCAACGACATGCACAGCCGTTTCGAGGAGATCAACGCCTTCGACGCGCCCTGCTCGGCCGAGGATGCCGCCGAGGCGAAATGCTTCGGGGGTGTCGCGCGGCTGGCGACCAAGATCGCCGAGCTGCGCGGCGCGCTCGAGGCGGAGGGCGCGAATGTGATCCTCCTGGATGCGGGGGACCAGTATCAGGGTTCGCTGATCTTCACGATGGGCGGCGGCGCGGTGAACGCGGAATTCGTCACCGCGCTCGGGATCGATGCGATCGCGCTTGGCAACCACGAATTCGACGCCGGGCCCGAGGGCCTTGTGCCCTTTCTCGACGGCGTGAGCGTGCCGGTCGTGTCGGGCAACATCGACGTGTCCGGCTCGGTGATCGCCGGGCGGATCGCCGACCGGACCGTGCTCGAGGTCGGCGGCGAGAAGATCGGCATCGTCTCGGCGCTGACCACCGACACCGCCGAGATCGCCTCGCCCGGACCGACCGTCAGCTTCGCCGAGGAGATCGAGAGCCTGAAGGCCGATGTCGCGGCGCTGCAGGCCGAAGGTGTCACGAAGATCATCGCGCTAACCCATGTCGGCCTGCCGAAGGACCTCGAGATCGCGGCGGCGGTTCCGGGCCTGTCGGCGGTGGTGGGCGGGCATTCGCACAGCTTTCTGTCGGCCACCGACCCCGGTCGCGAAGGCCCCTATCCGGTCTGGGTGGACGGTCCCGACGGGGCGCTGGTGCCGGTGGTGCAGGCCGGCGCCTATGGCCGGTACCTCGGCCATCTCGTCCTGACCTTCGACGACGACGGGCGTCTCGTGTTCGCCGAGGGCGACACGATCCCGATCGACGCCTCGGTCGCTCCCGATCCGGCGGTCGCCGCGCGGGTGGCGGAACTGGCCGCCCCGCTGGAAGAGCTGCGCAACCGGGTGGTGGGCGAGGCGGCTGGCGAGATCGCGGGCACGCGCGAGTTGTGCCGCGCGGCAGAATGCCCGATGGGCAATCTGGTGGCCGACGCGATGCTGGAGCGCGCGCGCCCGCTCGGCGCCCAGATCGCGCTGCAGAACGGTGGCGGTCTTAGGGCCAGCATCGACGCCGGCCCGATCACGATGGGCGAGGTGCTGACGGTGCTGCCGTTCCAGAACACGCTCTCCACCTTCGACGTGACCGGCGCGGTGGTGCTTGCGGCGCTCGAGAACGGTGTGAGCCAGGTGGAGGAGGGAGCGGGCCGCTTCCCACAGGTGGCGGGGCTGAAATATGCCTTCGACGCCGCGCAGCCCGCCGGCAGCCGGGTGTCGGAGGTGATGGTGGCGGGGGCGGACGGGAGCTTCGCCCCGCTCGATCCGGCGGCGACCTATGGCATGGTGTCGAACAACTACATCCGCCAAGGAGGCGACGGCTACGCGATGTTCATCGACGCGGCTGATGCCTATGACTACGGTCCCGATCTGGCGGATGTGGTGGTGGAGTATCTGGGCAAGGCCTCGCCCTATACTGCCGTCACCGACGGGCGGATCACGGTGGAGTAGGCACGCGGCGCCATATCGCCAAGGTTGGCGGGACGGTGAGAGGCCATATGTGACGCGGGTCGAATCCGGCAAGCGCCCTGCCGATCCGCTCCGGCGCCAGGCGCTTCGATCCTGCCGACGCACCCGCCGCGGCCGGCCCGCGCGCGCTGCGGCGGGTGCGTCGGCCGTCGTCCCGCGCGGCAAGGTCTGGCGGGACAGGAACGGCGACCTGGCCTGTCAGGCCGGCGCTATTTCCACCATCTGGTGCCCGCGCAGCCGCGGGACGGTAAAGCGCAGCCGGCCGTTGTCCCGTTGGAACGGCAGGGCCGTGCCTTCAGGCACCAGCGTCACCGACCCGACCATGGCGTCGGCCGCAAGGTCGACGGCGATGTCGGTCAGGGTGACAAGATCCTGGATCGGCTGGATCGGCTGGCAGCCGAGCGTGCCGCGCAGCGCCGGGGTCGCGTGCAGCAGGTGCAGGATGTAGCTGCCGCGCCCGGTGCTGTGGCGCAGCGTGGCGCGGCCGGCGCGCGGCAGTCCGGTCACGATCATCTTCGGCCGGCCGAGCGCATGCGCGATCAGCCGCTCGGCCATCTCCAGCATCGCGACCGCCCCGGCCTTGTGGTAGCAGGAAAACACCGGATGCGCGGCATAGAGGATGCCGCCGTGCCGCACCGCTGCCGGAAAGCCCGTCGGCTCGGGCCGCGAGGGTGCGTTGACATGGCCCGAGAAATGGCGCGGCGTGCGGTCGAACCAGGGCGCGAAAACCTCGCCGAGAGCGGTGCCGGTGGTCACGCGAACCTGTTCCGAGGGCAGGTACATGAACAACGGATCGTTGACCCCATCCGCCCGCAGCGCCGGCGCGGGCAGGCAGTAGTCGCCTCCCGCCATCGCCGACGTGCCGGCCCAGTCGGCACCGATGTCGATCGCAAAGCCGGTGCCCGCCGGGTCCAGCCCGCTTTTGCCGGTCAGCAATAGTCGCCCGCCGCCGTCGAGATGGGCCCTGAGCCGGGCGGCAAGGGCGTCGTCCACCCGCACCGCGTCGGGCAGGATCAGCAGGCGGTAGGCGGCGAAATCGCTGTCCAAATCGAGCACGTCGAAGGTGAATTGCCCCTCCATCAGCACCCGGACCGCGCCTTCGTCGGGGATCGTCGTCTTGACCGGGCGGGCAGAGAGCCCGGCCTGCGTCACCGCCTCCACCGACAGCAGGCCGATCTCGGCGCGGTTCGTGGTGCCGACGCACCAGGGCTCGCGCGCCTCGACGCAGGCATAGGCGGGGGCGATCACCGCCATCGTGCTGTGGTCGATCGCCGCCGTCGGGTGCAGGTGGTCGCCGATCGAGCAGCGGGCGCCCTGCGCCAGCATCGCGCCGCATTCGTAGATCAGCGCGTCGGGCTTCTTGTAGCCGCCGACCTCGCCCCAGAGCCAGTGGAACTTGCCGGTCATGCCGAGGTAGGGCAGCCCCAGCTGCTCGACATAGCGCGCCGACAGCGGGAAGTGCTCGTAGCCCCAGCCGGCGGTCGGCAGGCTTTCCAGCTCCAGATGCGTGTAGTGCCGGTGGTAGTGGTCGCGCAGGCCGCGCCGGATGTGGCCGGAATTGAAGAACAGCGGCATCGCCGGGTCGTGTTTACGGACCGCCTCGGTCACGCGGTCGAAATAGGTCTGCACCGAGAGGCCGGTGAACCGGTCACGGTCGGCGGCATCGCTCCAGTCGAGGCCCGCCGCCTCCATCTTCGCCTTCGCCGCTTCCGAGACCGAGGGCAGCTGGAACGAGATGTCCATGAAGATGCCGTCGGCATCGGGGCAGCGGCGCATCACCTCTTCGGTCTGGGCGCAGAGATAGTCGAGATAGGGCGTGGCGAAGTCGAGGAAGGCCCAGCCCGGATCGCCGGGCGCGCGCGAGACATGCGGCAGCGTCAGGTCGGGCGACACGGTGCGCCATTCGGGGTGGGCGGTGGCGGCCAGCTCGTCCCAGGTGGCGGTCAGGTAGACCACAGCGTTGATGCCCTCGGCATGCAGCGCGTCGATCTGGGCGCGCAGAAGGTCGAAGGTCAGGCCCGGATGCATCCGGCCGACCTCGGTCGGGTGGTAGCTGTAGCCGTGGTGGCATTTGGCAAAGACGGTGACGCTGTCTACATGGGCGGCCTTGAAGGCCCCGGCAAAGGCCTGCGGGTCGAACCGCGCGCCGATCCCGGGAATCAGGCCCGAGGTGTGGAAATCGAGATGGATCTGGCGGTAGCGCATCGGGGTCGGTCCTTCGATCGGTCAGGTGTAGCGGACTTCGACCATCTGGTGCCCGCGCACGCGCGGCACGGTGAAATGCAGCCGCCCGTCGGCCTGCGTGAAGCTCAGGGCCTCGCCTTCGGGCACCAGCGTGACCGCCGCGACCGTGCCCTGCGGCGCGAGGTCCACCTCGATGTCCGCCAGCGTGACGAGATCCTGGATCGGCTGGATGTTCGCGCCGCGCAGGTTGCCGCGCAGCGCCGGGGTGGCGTGCAGCAGGTGAACCACGTCGCGGTTGTGCGCCGGCTGGTGGCGCAGGGTGACGCGGCCGGCGCGGGGCAGGGTGGTGGTCACGCTGCGCGGCCGGCCGAGCGCGCGGGCGATGGCCTTCTCGGCGATCTCCAGCATCGCGACCGCCCCGGCCCGGTGGTAGCAGGAAAAGATCGGATGCGCGAGATAGGTGAGGTTGCCCGTCTCGGCGCCGGCGACGTGGCGGCTCGGCTCCGGCCGGCTCGGCGCGTTGACGTGGCCCGAGAAATGCCGGGGCGTGCGGTCGAAATAGGGCTCGAACACCTGGCCGAGCGACTGCCCGTGTGTCAGGTCGATCCGCTCGGCGGGCAGATACATGAACAGCGGGTCGTTCACGCCCTCGGCCCGGAGCGCCGGGATCGGCAGCAGATAGTCGCCGCCCGTCATCGCCGGGGGGCCGGCCCAGCTGGCGCCGACATCGAACAGGAAGCGCCCGTCGCGCAGGCTGGAGGTGCCGGTCATCAGCACCCGGCCGCCGCCGGCAAGGTAGGCGTCGAGGCGGGACTTCAGCTCGTCATCGACCGCGATCACGTCGGGCAGGATGACGAGCGGGTAGGGCGCCAGGTCGCTTTCCAGATCGATCACGTCGAACAGGAACTGCCCCTCCAGCAGCACCCGCACGGCGCCGTGATCCGGCCCGTCGAAGCGGTGGTCGGACTGGCCGGGGATGCCGACCAGGCCGGGGCGCGACACGGCCTCGGCCGACAAAAGCGCCACGTCGGCGCGGTTCACGCTGTCGATGGCCCAGGGCTCGCGGGCTTCCACCCAGGCATAAGCGGGGGCGATCACCGCCATCGTGCTTTCGTCGATCGCCGCCGTCGGGTGCAGGTGGTCGCCGATCGAGCAGCGCGCGCCATGCGCGAGCATCGCGCCGCATTCATAGACCAGCGCGTCCGGCTTCTTGTAGCCGCCGACCTCGCCCCAGTGGTAGTGGAACTTGCCGGTCATCCCGAGGAAGGGCAGGCCGAGCCGCTCGACGTAGCGGGCACTTAGTGGAAAGTGGTCGTAGCCCCAGCCGGCGGTCGGCAGGCTTTCCACCTCCAGATGGGTGTAGTGCTGCAGGTAGTGCTGCCGGTTGCCGCGCCGGATGTGGCCCGAGTTGAAGAACAGCGGCAGCTTCGGGTCGTGCCTGCGGACGGTGCCGCGGACCCGCTCGAAGAACTCTTCCACCATCTCGGTGGTGAAGCGGTGGCGGTCGCCCTCGTCGGTCCAGTCGAGGCCCTGCCTTTCCATCCGCGCCTGCGCATGGGTGGAGACCGAGGGCAGCTGGAAGCAGATGTCCATGAAGATGCCGTCGCCGTCGGGGTAGCGGCGCAGGATCTCGTCCACCTGATCGCAGAGGTAATCGACATAGGGGGAGGCGAAGTCGAGGAAGGCCCAGCCGGCGCCGTTCGGCGTGGTCAGGAAGCGCGGGCTGCCGCCTTCGGGGCTGACGGTGCGCCATTCGGGGTGGCGGGTGGCGGCCAGTTCGTCCCAGGTGGCGGTGGTGTATATCGGCGCGTTGATCCCGACCGCGTGGAGCGCGTCGATCTGGCCGCGCAGCAGGTCGAAATCGAGCCCCGGATGCATCTCGCCGACTTCGGTCGGGTGGTAGCTGACGCCGTGATGGCACTTCGAAAAGACGGTGACGCTGTCCACATGCGCGGCCTTGAAGGCGCGGGCGAAGGCCGCGGGGTCGAAGCGCGAGCCGATGCCGGGGATGGTGGCGTTGGTGTGGAAGTCAAGGTGGATCTGGCGGTAGCGCATGGCGTGGGATGTCCTTGGCGGGAAATGGGGCGGCGTCAGGCGTGCACCGTCGGCCAGGCGATGGCCCGGTCGGATGCGTCGAACAGGTAGACGGCGCGCGGATCGACCCCGAGGCGGAGCGGATCGCCCTGCCGCGCCGCGATCTGCCGGGTGCGGTGCACCGCGAAGTGGCCTTCGTGGCTTTCGCTGTCGAAGGCGCGAAGCCCGGCGACCTCGAGGTAAAGCAGCGTCTCGCGGCCGAGGCTTTCGATCACCGCGATCCGGCCGTCGAGTGCCAGGCCCGCGCCGGGATCGTCGCTGAACGCCTCGGGGCGCAGGCCGAGCGTCACCGTCTCGCCCGGCGACAGGCGCGCCTCGACGCCTGTGACGGCCAGCGTGCCGACGAGGCCCGGCACGCGCAGGCTGACGGCGGCGCCGGCCGCGGCGGCGACCTCGGCCGCGACGAAGTTCATCCGGGGCGAGCCGAGGAAGCCTGCGACGAAGCGGTTCACGGGGCGGTTGTAGAGGTCGAGCGGCGGGCCGACCTGTTCGATCCGCCCCTCGTTCAGCACCACGATGCGCGAGGCCATCGTCATCGCCTCGGTCTGGTCATGGGTGACATAGACCATCGTCGCGCCAAGCTCGGCATGCAGGCGGCCCAGTTCCACCCGCATCTGGCTGCGCAGCGCCGCGTCGAGGTTCGACAGCGGCTCGTCGAACAGGAACACGTCCGGCGCACGAGTGATGGCGCGGCCGATCGCGACGCGCTGCTTCTGGCCGCCCGACAGGGCTTTCGGCTTCTTGTCGAGCTGCGCCTCGATCCGCAGGATGCGGGCGGCGCGGGCGACGGCGGCGTCGATCTCGGCCTGCGGGCGCCCGGCGATGCGCAGCGCGAAGCCCATGTTCTGCCGCGCCGTCATGTGCGGATAAAGCGCGTAGTTCTGGAACACCATTGCCACGCCGCGATCCGATGGCTCGTCGCCGGTGATGTCGCGCCCGTTGATCGCGATCCGGCCCGAGGTCACGGGCTCGAGCCCCGCGATGGCGCGCAGGAGCGTGGACTTGCCGCAGCCCGAGGGGCCGACCATCACCACGAACTCGCCCGACAGGGCGGTGAAGGAGACATCCTTGAGCGCCCGCCAGGCGCCGTAGTCCTTGACCAGATTGGCAATCTCCAGCTCGGCCATGCGGGGGTTCCTATTTGCCGAGGCCGGCCAGCGACCGGACGAAGTACTTCTGCGCCAGCACGAAGATCAAGAGGATCGGCAGCACCGCGATCGACAGCCCGGCCATCACCGCCGGCCAGTCGGCGGTGAACTCGCCGCGCAGCTGGATGATGCCGACCGGCAGCGTCTTGTTCCCGGGCGAAGTGAGCATCAGCAGCGCCAGCACGAATTCGTTCCAGATGAACACCGCCTGGAAGATCGCGGCCGAGGCGATGGCCGGGCCCGAGAGCGGCAGGATCACCGAGAAGAAGGTGCGGATGCGCGAACAGCCGTCGAGCCGCGCCGCCTCTTCCAGCTCGCGCGGGAAGTCGAGGAAGAAGGCGAAGAACAGCACCGTGGTGAACGGGATGCCGTAGGCCGCATAGGGCAGCACGATGGCCGCGAGGTTGTTCAGCATCCCAGCGCCCGAGATCATCTGGTAGAGCGGCACCAGCACCGCCTGCACCGGCACCGCGAAGCCCGCCACGATCAGCAGGTAGATCGCCCGCGTCCAGCCCGCGTCCGACCGCGCCAGCACATAGGCCGCCATGCCGCTGACCGCGATGATGACGACGACCGAGGCGGCGGTGGCCAGCAGCGAGTTGACAAGGAACTGCCCCATCCCGACGCCCCAGGCCCGCCCGAAGGCCTCGCCGGACCATTCCCCCGGCAGGCCGAGCGGATCCATGAACAGCTCGCGCCGCGACTTGAAGCTCGCCAGCACCATCCAGAGCAGCGGCAACAGGACCAGAAGGCTCCACAGGCTGACGAAGCCGTAGAGGATGACGCGCGCGCGGGTGAAGGCCGGCACCCCTCAGGCCCGCCGCGAAACGCGCAGCTGGACCCAGCCGAGGACCACCGCGATTCCCAGGAGGATCACCGAGATGGCGTTGGCATAGCCCATGTTGCCGAGGTTGAAGGCCTGCAGGTAGATGTAGGTGCCAAGGACCTGCGTGGCATTGGCCGGCCCCCCTTGCGTGGTCGCATAGATCAGGTCGAACACCTTGAAGCCGCCGATGGTGGTGATCAGCACCGCCACGATCAGCACGTTGCGGATCGAGGGCAGGGTGATGTGGCGGAACGCCGTCAAGCCCCGCGCGCCATCCAGCGACGCCGCCTCGTAAAGCTCCTTCGGGATCCCTTGCAGCCCGGCGAGGATCAGCACCATCATGAAGCCGGTGTATTGCCAGCAGGCGATCATCAGGATCACCCAGATCGAGATCGCAGGGTCGCCGAGCCAGCCGAGTGTCGGCGGCGTCAGCCCCACCGCCTTGATGATGGCGTTGAGCGCGCCGACGTTCGGATCGAGGATCACCTGCCAGATCAGCGCGACCGCCACTGCCGAGACGACCATCGGCGCGAAGATGACGGTACGGAACACGGTGGCATATCGGGGCAGACCGCGGTCGAGGATCGCGGCAAGGATGGTGCCGAAGCCGACCTGCAGGACGATCGAGCCGAGCACGATGATGAGGTTGTTGCGCAGGGCGATCCAGAACACCGGATCGGCGAAGGCGCGGGCATAGTTCGAGAGGCCGGCCGGTTCCCAGACCCGCGAGGTGATGCCGAAGGTGAAGAACGAGCCGGCGATGGCCAGCACGGCCGGGATGAAGATGAAGATGGTGCAGAGGCCGAGCGCCGGCGCGAGCAGGATCAGCGCGCTGCCGCGTGCGCCGACTTGCGGCCGGGCCGACACGGCGGCAAGGCGGGCGGGGGCTGCGGTCATCAGAGGCCTCGGTCGGAGTTCGGGGGCGACCCGGCGGGAGAGCAGCCGCCGGGTCGCCCGCAGGCGCGGTCAGTTCTGCGCGGCCTTGGCCGCCAGGGCCGCGGCGCGGATCGACTCCATCGCCTGTTCGGGGGTCATCGTGCCGTTCAGGATCTCGACCCCGGAGTCGAGGTAGGCGTTGGCGACCGAGGCCTCGAGCTCGACGTCGATCACGTTGTACTGCGTCGCGAGCGAGGCCATGTCGTTGGCCGTCCAGAGGAACTGCGGCGTCGCCTCGGTCAGCTCGCCGAGCAGTGACGGGTCGGACGGCAGCGCGCCGCGCAGTTGGGCGAAAAGCTTGGCCATCTCGGGAGAGGTCAGGTGGGTCAGCCAGGCTACCGCCTCCTCGGGATGCGCGGTCTTGGCCGAGACCTGCAGCCCCTGTGGCACCACCATGTTGGAATTGCCGTCCGAGGCGCCGTCCTCGACCGGCGGGAAGCGGAACAGCGCATAGTCGGTGAAGCCCTCGCCGTCGAAGATCGACATGCACCACGAGCCGCAGAAGATCATCGGCGAGACTTCGGACGAGAACATCGTGCGCGACACCTCGGGCGAGGTGGCGTTCGGCGCGTCCTGAAAGCAGCCGGCCTGTTGCAGTTCCAGCACCTTGCCCCAGGCGGTGACATAGCCGGGGTCGGTGAACAGCTGGTCATCGGACGCGGTCAGCGCATAGTCCGCGCGCAGAGCGTCATTGCCCATCACCCGCTCGTTCAGGATGGTGATGTAGTGGTTCAGCTTCCAGCGCTCGGAATTGCCAAGCGGCAGCGGCACGATCTCGGGGTCGATCGCGCGGATGTCGCGGCACAGCTGTAGAAGCCCCCCGAAGCTGGTCGGCGGCGTCAGGCCGTGTTCGTCGAAGAACCGGGTGTTATAGTAGAAATACTTGGTCACGGCGTCGGTCGGGGCGCCGTAGATCCGCCCATCGACCGTCAGGGTCGACAGCCAGGCGTCCGACAGGGTGGTGCCGAACTGCCCCTCGGCCATGGCGAGATCGGTTAGGTCGAGCACCAGCCCGTCGCGCACCAGCCGCGCCGAATCCTCGCCCGCCCAGTTGAAGAACACGTCCGGCGGGTCGGACCCGACCAGCGCCACCTGGATCGCGGTCTTGAAGGCCTCGTTCGGCGTCTCCTCGAACTGGATGGTGACGTTCGGGTGGGTCGCCTTGAAGGCCTCGGCCGCCTGCTCGATGAACTCGGGGTAGTTCGGGTTGACGAGGCCCCACATGCGCAGGGTGACCTCCTCCTGCGCGACGGCGGGGAGCGCCGCCCCGAGTGTGAGCGCCACCCCGAGGGCCGCGACCGCGCCGCCCCTTGTCAGACTTCTGTGCATGGCTCCCTCCCTGGAAACAGATGCTCTGATCGCGACGGATGCCGACCTCCCGGCGCCGCGCCCGCAAGCCGTACCCCGGTCCGGAGCCCGCAGGCTGCGCCATCGCGGCAGGGCTATCGTATCGTTTCGACGTCCCTAGGAAGGCACGCGGGCTTGCGGGCTGTCAACAGCATTCTAGCATGTCAGTTCCTGCGCGACTGCAAGCCCCTCTGCATTCGGTCAGGTTCAATGACCCTTCGCTCGGGGCAGTTGACAGCTCGGCCCGCAGGCGGTTGCACTGAGGGCAGGCTTTGTGCAGGTTTCCGAAAGGGTTCGACGCCGATGTCGACGATCCGCGACGTGGCCCGCCTGGCCGGTGTGTCGATCTCGACCGTGTCGCTGACGCTGAACGCGCCGGGCCGGGTCAGCCCCGAGACGCGGGCGCGGGTGGACGACGCGGTGCGCGAGACCGGCTATGCGGCGAATCCGATCGCGCAGAGCCTCAAGAGCGGGCGGTCGCGGCTGATCGGAATGGTGGTGGCCGACATCACCAACCCGTTCTTCGGCAGCCTCTTGCGCGAGATCGAACGCTGTGCCGCCGACGCGGACTATCTGGTCGTCGTCAGCGACACCGCGGCGCGCGAGGCGAACGAGCGTGCGATCCTGCAGCAGTTCGCCAGCCAGCGCGTCGCCGGGATCATCCTGTCGCCCTGCGGCCTCTATGGCGGGACGGCCGAGCATATCGCCCGGCTCGACATGCCGCTGGTGCTGTTCGACCATCGGGTAACGGGCATCGCGTCGGACTATGTCGGAACCGACAACGCGCTCGCGGCGGCGATGCTGACCGAGCACCTGATCCGGCTCGGGCACCGGCGGATCGCGCTGATCGGCGGCTCGGCCGGCCTCTACACCGCCGAAAAGCGGCGCGAGGGCTACGAGGCGGCGCTGCGGGCCAGCGGACTGACGCTCGACCCGTCGCTGGTCACCGACGGCCGGTACGATGGCCGGCACGGCTACGAGGCGGCGATGCGGCTTCTGACCCGGGCGGAGGGCCGCCCGACCGCGATCCTCGCGGCCTCGAACGTGATGGTGCTCGGGGCGCTGCAGGCCTGCAACGATCTGGCGATCGCCTGCCCGCAGGACATCTCGCTGGCCGGAATCGACGATGTGCCCTGGTCGTCGGTGATCCGGCCGCGGATCACGCTGGCGGTGCAGCCGGTGGACGAGATGGCCCGCGCCGCCAGCCGAATGATCATGGACCGGATCGCCGCTGCGGACCCCGCGGCCATTCCGGTGCGCGACCGGGTGTTCACGCCCGAGCTTCTGGTCGGCGAGTCGACCCGCCCGCCGCCGGACTGACCGGATGTAAGGGAAGGCGAAGGCCGCCCGAAGGCGGCCCTAGGAGGTCCCGACTGGAGCGGGCGATGAGATTCGAACTCACGACCCTAACCTTGGCAAGGTTATGCTCTACCCCTGAGCTACGCCCGCATCCTTGGGTAGGCGGTGATGTATAAACTCCCGCCGGGCGGTGCAAGCGGAAAGATCCCTCCCGCGCGGCCCGCCGCATCCTGCGCCCGCCCGTCTCGCCGAGCTTGATCTTCGGGTGGCCTGTCCGCATCATTGTCGCATTGTTGTCAACAATAGGTGCCGCCATGTCCTTCTCGAACGGGAAATACGATCAGGCCAGCGACCTCGCGCTCCAGCATGTCGGGCAGCCCTCGACGCCGAGGATGATCGCGATCCACTACACCGTGACCGACGACCTGCGGGCCGCGGTCAATGCGCTGAACGGGGCGGGGTTGAGCTACCATTTCCTGATCGAGCCGGACGGCCGGGTGCACCAGACCCGCCGGCCGGACCGGCACGCCGCGCATGCCGGGCGCAGCAACTGGAAACAGTCGGCCGGCGTCGGCAACGGCTCGTCGCTGAACCGGGATGCGGTGAGCATCAGCTTCATCAACCGCGGTTTCTTCGCAAAAGGCGTCAACGGCTTCTTCTTCGACCAGAACGCCCACGGCAACCAGATCGGCGGCAGCTATCCGGCCGCCGAGGTGACGCGGACCACCTCGGTCTACGATCCGGGCGCGCCGCGCAACTGGCACAAGTACACCGAGGCCCAGATCGCCGCGGTCCGCCGCCTGGTCCCGGCGCTGCGCGATGCCTTCCGCCTGACCGAGCTGGTCGGGCACGACGATATCGCGATCGACGGCAAGTCCGACCCGGGGCCCTTGTTCCCGATGGCCGCGCTGCGGCAGGAGTTCGGTCTGTCGGGCGGTCTCGGGTTGCGGACGGCGGTGCGCTCGCCGGACGGGCGGCTGACGCTCCGCCGCCGCCCCTCGGCGTCGTCGGCGGCGCTGGCCGAGCTCCGGAACGGGGACACCCTGCACCTGCGGTCGGTGGTCTACACCTTCGCCCGGGCGAACGCCCTGCTGGCCGACAGTTCTCGGCAGCGGTTCCTGACCGGCTGGGCCTCGGTCGATGTCAGCGGCGCGAACCGGCACGACGGCTACGTGCGGATGAAGTTCCTGTCGGTCAACCCGCTGACGCCGGCACTCGCGGCCCGGCTCTGAGGCTGCGCCGCTCAGCGCGGCGGAAAGACGTCGACCGGCACCACCTCCTGATGCATCTCGAAGCCGGCGATCAGCGGCATCGCCGCCTTGATGGTGGCCGCAACCGCCGGGATCTCGACCGAGGCCGCGTGATGCGCCTTGGTCTCCCAGACCTCGGTGATCCAGATCAGGTCCGGTTCGGCCGGGTCGGTTGCGAGCACGTAGCTGATGCAGCCGGGCATCGGCGCGGTGCCCGACTTCATCAGCGCCACCAGCGCGTCGCGCCGGCCGGGGTGGGCGCGGAACTTGCCGATCAGTCCGTACATGGGCCGTCTCCGGAAACGGGCCGGGCTATTCCAGTTCGAGCAAGAGGTCCTTGGCGTCGATCTGGCTGCCGGGGTGGACGTGCAGCGCCTTCACCGTGGCCGCACGGTCGGCGTGCAGCCCCGTCTCCATCTTCATCGCCTCGATGGTCAAGAGCAAGTCGCCGGCATTCACCTTCTGCCCCACCGTGACAGCGACCGAGGCGACCGCCCCTGGCATGGGCGCGCCGACATGGGCGGGATTGCCCTCCTGCGCCTTGAGTCGGGCGGCGGCCTTGGCCTTCACCGCGCGGTTCGGCACGCGGATCACGCGCGGCTGGCCGTTCAGTTCGAAGAACACCCGCACCTCGCCGTCTTCGGACATCTCGCCGACCGCCTGCAGGCGAATCTCCAGCGTTTTGCCGGGGTCGATCTCGGCCGTGATCTCCTCGCCCGGGCTCATCCCGTAGAAGAAGGTGGGCGTCGGCAGTACCCGCACCGGGCCGTAGA
>Ga0224723_1000536_pt1 | contig 25882 bp, 28 predicted proteins | sample Balambano_FR2_Me_FD_161647 | JGI IMG/M metagenome (GOLD analysis project Ga0224723, IMG submission 161647) | Freshwater sediment microbial communities from Lake Towuti, South Sulawesi, Indonesia - Balambano_FR2_MetaG | ecosystem: Environmental > Aquatic > Freshwater > Lake > Sediment | place... | reverse complement strand
GTTATATTTTCACGAATGAATTTAATGAGGTAAAAATCAACGAAGATGCCTGCAAGCAACGTACAAGCAGGGAAATATAAAATTGGAAAGTTACGGGTAAAGCCAAAATATACCAATAAAAATATAGATGGAATAGACGCAATTAATAAAACCCAAATGATAAGAATTGCATTGCGACTTAAGAACTGTGAATTAGAAAGTTTATTCATGATGTTTTGACAGTTACTTTTTGCCGCCTCCAATTTCAACGGTCACCTGGGTGCCGCTAATTTGAGCACCTAACTCGCGCACAGCAGTTCGCAATATGGCTTCAATATCAGCAGTGGCGCCAAGTTTTGTTGAAATTTCGCCAATGGCTTGTTCTTTGGCGGCACGGCGTTGACTATCTTCTAGCAAACGGGCATTTTCTAAGGCTAATGCGGCACGGTCTGATATGGCTTGCACAAGTGAAATTTCATCTTCTGTCCAGTTGCGACTGCTTTCATTCGATTCGATGTGGATAATGCCTATTAATTGGTCACGGAATTTGACGGGGACTGCAATTGTAGGCTGAGAGTCTTTTGAAGGCGCACTCAGGACGACCGTCTCGCCAGAGGCGATGGCTTTATCTAGTTGCGGGTTGTTCTGAGGTAAGGTCGTCACGATAATGCTTCCATCAGGTTGAAAAGAATATCCATGTTGAATATCTTTTTGTGAAAATTTTATTATACGATTCGATATGCCGTATTTTGCATCTTCGGCTGTTTGGATGTTTTTGATTACGATGGCAATTTGATTTGCAAGTGCGCTCAATGTATCTACATCTTCATCGTTGAAAGCATTTGGGAGTGAACTTTGTACATCTAATGCACCAATAATTGTGCTACCATATTTTAATGGTAGAGAAATTTCTGAACGAGTTTCTGGTAAATCAGGGTTGTTAAAGAATACAGCATCAGTACTTGTGTTTAATGCAATACGTGGACGACCACTTTGTGTGACGTACCCTACGATGCCAATGCCACCAACTTTAAGTTGATGTCTTCTGGCTAGCATTTTTTGCCCACCGCGGCTGTTGGCGGCACGCAGGACTGCGTATTCTTCGTCTTTATCCAATAAGAAAATGCCAACATGGTAGTAGCCTAATTTTTTACTGATAATTTGTGTAATGCGCCCAAGCACTTCATCTGGTTTTTGTGTGATGCTTGAAACAATTTCTTGCGAAATATCTGAAATGGCTTGTAAGCGCGCGGAACGTTGTTGAGTTTGCTCGGTGACTTGTTGCAATTCTTGAGTTCGTTCGTTGATGCGTTCTTCAAGATTGGTGGCTAAGTCTTCCAGTTTGCGATTTGCTTTCTTAACTTCTTCAAGTTGTTCTTTTTCTAGGTTTTCACGAAACAAATTAATACCGTACAGAATTACGCCAACTACCAATACGATGCCACCTGTACGACCAATGCTATCGGTTGGGGCAATGGGTGTTTTTGAATACAGCGGAACAGTAAAGGTGGCAAGTGTTGCCAACCCTACTAACAAAAGAAAACTTCTTCGAGAAAGCAATACACTGGATAATATGGTGGCTATAAAGACCGTTGCGGATATGGCTGACTCAACTGATGTTGCGGTGCCATAATATAGTGTTAAGAAGCCTATGGCGGTGTAAGAAAAAGTAAATATATAAGCACCGAATTTATAATAGATAGACCTGCTGATTAAGTATGATGCTAATGTTGCTACTGTTAAGATTCCAAAGATGCCAAGACTTCTCGGTCCGTATAAAACTGCTACAAATAACAAGATGGTTAGAATTAAAGTAAGTATCGAAAGCAATTGTGCTTTACGAAACTCTCGTACATCTGTGATGGATGGGTGAGGAGTGGTTAACCTTTCCCATAGTTCGCGGATGCGTGCTATCAGAGATGGTTTTTGATTGGTTGGTGGCAGTTGATTCAACATTGCTTATGTTCCTGCCTTTCCGCGTCCATTTTCTCGACCCTTCGGCTGGCTCAGGGCATCGCCCTCAATTGGGCTGTGCCCATTGGGTGAGTCTAACAATTGGAATGTGACTGAGGCATTGCCTAGCGTTTCTCCAAGTTCTTGCACGGTTTCACGAATGATTAAGTCCATTTGAGTTACCGCACTTAAGCGGGCTGAAATATCTGATACCAATGATTCGCGTGCGGCACGTTTTTGTGAATCTTGATATAGGCGTGCGCTTTCTAAAGCACTGCTTAATTGGTCAGATAATGTGACGGCAAGATTTGTTTCTTCCTGTGTCCACGCTTCTGAAATATCAGATTTTTTCAAACGAATTGCACCTATAGATTGACCACGTACCTTGATTGGCACACTAATTGTCAAGCCGTCATTACCGAGAATTAAGTCGCCTGTATCAATTGCTTTTGCAATACTTGGCTCCACTGTACCTGACTTTGACTCAGTAATGTCCGGTGGGGTAGCAATATATCCAACGCTTGGGCGATTTCGTAAAATCTTAATCCATGCTTCGCGGCTGATTTCACCATAAGCAAGGCGAGAGGCTTCTAATGCTTTTTCCGTTTCAGCAAATAGATTTGCATTTTGAATAGCAACTGCTAATTGTTCTGCCAAAATTTGTAAGGCGGCAATATCTTCTTCTGTAAAGGCATTCGGTTCTGTACTTTGTACATCTAACACACCAAGAATTTGACCACCTACAACCAGTGGAAGTGCTATTTCTGAACGTGTAGCAGGCAAGTCTGGATTATTGAAGAAGACCGCATCTGCACCTACATCTAAAGCGATGCGTGCTTTTAGAGATTCGGCTACATACCCTACAATACCAGTCTCACCGACTTTTAGTTGATGACCTCTTTCCAACATGCGTTTTCCGCCTTCGCTATTGGTGGCAGTTAAAACAGCAAATTGACGACGTTCGTCTAATAAGAAAATACCAACATGGTAATAGCCAAAGTTTTCATGAATCAAACGTGTGGTTTGTTGTAATAATTCAGAAAGACTACGAAATGAAGTAATAGATTTACCAACATCTGCCACAGCTTGTAGTTGGTTTGTGCGTTTCGATAATACTTTGGTTCTTTCTTCTACCTTTAATTCAAAATCTAAAACCATTTCATATAACCGCGATGCTATTTCGTTAAATGTACTTGCTAACTTCCCTATTTCATCGTTTGATTTAACTTTTGTACGAAATGAGAAATCACCTTCTGCATATTTGCGAACATCTGATGTAAGAAGTGTAATTGGTACTACAATTATGCTTGCAAATAAATACCCAAGCAAGATGCTAATACCGCTAGCTAAAGAAGCGATTAATATAGTTTGATTTAAAAGCTGTTTTTGTTTTTGAATAACTACATCTGCATTAATATCAATGCCTATTACACCGATACGCTTTTGGTCTGATGTGAAAAGTGGGGCATATCCTGAGATAAAAGACCCATATTCATCAGTGTAAATATCTGGCTCTGCAACTGCTTCTGTCATCGTATCATAATTCTCTATAAGGGTAGTACTTGGCTGTTCATATCTTTCACCAAATTGTGCAATATTTTCTTCGCCAGGTTCGCCAGCATCTACAATAAAATAGAATCCTTCATTATCTTTACTCAATGTATAGACATAAATGAATTGAGGATTTGAGTAACGGATTTTTAAGTTTTGAACACGGAACTTTTCATATAACGAATCTTGAGCAGAAGAAATCTGTTCTAGTTCATCACCGTTTTGCTGTAATGCGGCAAGTGTGGCTGCATTTGATACAAGTTCTCGAAACCCTTGTAAAGATTGATTGTTTAAGTTGTTATAAAAAATATAGGCTGTTAATAAAACAATAGAAATTGCGGTAGCTGAAAAGGCTAGCATAATTTTTATACGCAGTGAGTAATACGGAAACAAGCCAGTTGTTTTTTGTGCTGGTTCCTGATTGGAAATGCTTTGAACAACATTTTCAGATGATGGATTTTGAGTTGTCATTCGAATTTCCTATTAATTTAGTGTATCAGTTTCTTGCGTTGAACCAATCACAATTTCAGCTTCTTTCAAATCAAATACGCGTTGAAGTTCAACTGCCGCGGTACGGGCAACCGATTCAATATCTAGCGTTTCACGAATACGAGTTGATATGTTCGCAATCATCTGGTCACGCGCCGCACTTTTTTGCGCCTCTTCTACCAAGCGACTGTTTTCTAATGCCAGCGAAACTTGGTCGGCAATTTTTTCAATCAATGCTTTTTCTCTTTCAGACCAATCGGCTTGATTATTTTTTCGTTTCAATTTGATATTGCCAATTTTTTGACCATACAGCGTCAGCGGGATATGTAAGCCTTCGCCGTCATCGCTTCTTTTATCACGGGTAAATATGGGGCGTACACCTGCAGGTGTGTACTGAAATGCAGGCATTTGGCGGGTGGTGAGTTTTCTCCATGTTCGTTGTGTTTGAATGGAGGTATTTGCTTCCAATTGGCTGACCAGGTTTCGCGTCTCATTAATGAGGCGGACGTTATCAAATGAAATGGCTGTTAGGTCTGCGAGGGTTTGTAAAATTTCTGCATCTTCGGCACCAAAAGCGCGCGGTTGGTCTGAATGTAAATCTAAAAGCCCAACTACATTACCACGTACTGCCAAAGGTAAAATCATGCGCGAGCGAGTGAGTGGGAAGTTTTCGTCTGATACAAAATTCTTTTGGTCAACATCTAAGGTGATAATAGCGCGGTTTTGTTCAACAGCCGTTGCCAATGGATTTTTTCTATCTACTTCAACGCCAAACGCCTGCCCAATTAATTCTTTTCCTCTCGCAGAGGAAGAGGCTTGTAAAAATGCTGTTTTCTTTTGCTCATCTAATATGAATAAAGCAGTATGGTAATAACCAAATCGTTCTGAAATTAACTGCGCTGTTGATTCTAGTAACTCAACAATGTTCTGAATTTCAGCAATTGCACGAGCCGTATTTGTTGAGTTGCGCAATTGATTCATTCTGTTTTCGAGAGCTTCGGTGCGTTCGAGCAGTTTCTCTTCTAACTTTATTTTTTCTGCCGCACTAGCAGTAAGGCTTGTGAGTACCTCTTGAATCTGTTGAATGGCTTGTGTGAAAACATTTTTTAATTGCCCTAAGGCTACTATCATTAATATGCCTAGTACAAAAAAATCTCCGATAGAGGCTAGCCAAGCGGTTAAGGTGGTTTTTGGTGCGGCGTCGCTGAGTTGATAGGTTCCAGATATTTCAAACACTGCAATAACTGACATAAAAATAACTGCCAAGACGAAGACACTGACATCAACAAAATTGTCAAATAATAATGCGCCTAATAGAATGCCAATCAAAAAGAACAAACTGGCATCACCCCACGGACCCCACGATAATGCAGAATTAATGCCAGGCGCTAAGATGATAACAATACTAGCGAATGCTCGTACTATATAAGGTGTTGGAATAAAAGTAATGGCAAGCAATCCAATATACAGGCTGATATAAAAAGCCCTATCATTAAACGAAGAGCCAATGATGAAAATAATGCCTAAAACACAACTAACCCGTAAAAGGTTGATGATAAATGTCTTACGCCACTCATTGATATTGAATGGTTCTTGTGTTTTATTATTAACAGGAGAAAGGTTTCTATCTATCATCTTGCTTGTCCATTGATATTTCAATTTCTACTTCAGTGGCTTCTAAACTACGACCTAACTCGCGGACAGCGGTTTGAAGAATGTTATCCATACTTGATGATGACCAAATTTTTGCAATGATTTCGTTGGTGAGTCTTTCTTGTGCCGCAGTATATTGGCTTTCTTCTACCAAGCGGGCGTTTTCTAAGGCAAGTGTGGCTTGCGCTACAATGGCTTCTACTAAATTTTTCTGTTCGGGTGTCCATTCAGATGTATTTGCCATGTGAATCTGACCAATCACTTGGTCTCTTAATGAAAGCGGAGTTTCAAGCGTGTTTTGGTTTGAAGGGTCATTCTCACCTAGTTCATACTCAAGCGGTTTTTCGATAGTTAAAGAATCCCATGCGCTTTGTAAATATTGGCGTTGCGTAGCACGCATTTCTGCCAAACTTTGTTGTGCTTCTTGAAATAAGCGTGAGTTTTCAATCGCGGTTGCAATTCCATTTGCCATGTTTTGATACGCATCTACATCTTGGGCTGTAAAGGCATTGTCTTTGGTGGAGTGCATATCAACTACGCCTAACACTGTATCGCCAATTAACAAAGGCAACGCCAATTGTGAACGTGTATAAGGCAAAAGTGGGTTTTCAAGCCGTATCTGGTTTACCTCTGTGGCAATTTGACCAGTTTTCGAGCGGATGGCTTTGGCGATGCTGTTTCTGCCATCAAGGTCAACACGATGCTTGTTTTCTTTTAATACTTTACCTGCTTCACCACTGGCATATCTAAGTTCTGCCCATTTGCCAGTCGTATCAATTAAGTAAAATGCAGTGTAGTAAAAATTGAATTCATCTTCAATAAATTTTGAGGCGCGTAAAAATAGTTGCTCAGGGTCAAGAATTTCAATAACATTTCGTCCAATTTCATTGATTTTTCTTAATTGTTGTGTACGTTCTTGTACTCTGGTTTCAAGATTATTGCGTTCTTCTTTTAATGTATTCAACGTGCTATCAATTTGTTGTTGAGCCTCAAAAAACTCTCGTTCTAAACTACGAAAACCAAGGATAATGACCACGCCAAACATGACCGTTGCTACAGCCACACTAATCCAATCTTGAAGGTTAGCAGGGGTTGAGAGTGGATTCAATGGAGCAAATCGTTCACTTAATATCAACCATCCAAAAATTGTATACGTTACTACATCAATGGCAATTGCAACAATGCCTGCCCGAATCGAAATCATCATCGTCGAAAAAATAATGAGTGCCAAGAAATAAAATAAACTTACCCCTAATGCGCTATAGGTTAGCAACGTGCTAACTCCCAACATGTAAATGCTGAGCAGAAACACCAGCATACGAACAAAATAAGAAAAGCGAATAATTGTTACTACAAAAGTTAAAACATAACTAATGATAAAGAATGAGTTCAAAACCAAATTACTTGATGAAATAAGTGCTGGAATTAAGGCGCCCAGCCCAAATATCAGCACCCCAATTAGCAATGGCAGAGCGAAGCGTTCGCGCCAATTGGTATATAACTGGCGTGTCACATCTTGAGGGTTAATCACATCTTTATCGAAGAGGTTATTGTTCATTGCGTATCTTTCACTTCGCCATTTTTTGGTGGCTTTACTTCAATCTTTGTAAACCTTGCACCAGTCACTCGTGTAATTTCACTCGCAGTTGTCATCAAAATAGATTGAATATCAGTCGAACGTCGAATCTTACTAGTGACATCATACACCAAACGTTCGCGTTCCGATTGCGCGCGAATTTGTTCAAACAAACGCGCATTCGCAATCACTGCCGCAAGACTTCCACCAAGCGTGCCAAGCATCTCTTCATCATTTTCTGTGTAAGCGTCCACTTGCTCGCTTTCTACATTTAATACACCTAGCACTTCATTTCGATAAATTAAAGGGACCGCCAATTCAGACCTTGTATTTGGGCTAAATTGGATATAACGTGGGTCTTCACTCACGTCTCTGATTCTTAAGGGACGCCTGTGTGCCGCTACCCAACCTGTGACTCCCTTTCCAACTTCTACATTTGCTACCATCACCTCATTCGCGTACCCAACCGAAGCTTTTACTTCTAACATTTTCTTTTCACGGTCTAACAAAAGAATCACCACGCGGTCGCCACCAAGAGTCACTTGCAAGCCTTTCACGGCACTTTCCAACGCCTCTTCTAATGTTGTTCCAGATGCGGCAGTGGATGTAATATGGTGCAACAAACGATGTTGTGATAAATGCTCTTGTGTTTCAGCAAACAACTCTGTATTGGCAACGGCTACTGCTAATTGGTCTGCTAAGATTTGTAAACTTCTTAAGTTATCTTCTGAAAATGAATATGGCTTCGTGCTTTGCACATCTAACGCGCCAAGAATTCTATCGCCGACTCTTAATGGAATAGCGGCTTCGGCACGGGTATCGGGTAATAAGGGATTGGCATAGTAGGTGGCATCTTTGCCAGTATCATTCACAATTAAAGACTCGCCACGTCCAGTTACAAAGCCGACAATAGATTTAGAGCCGACACCAATTTTATGACCTGCACGTTTCATTTGCGCACCAGCTTCACCAGTGGCTTCACGGATAACAGCAAACTCAGCGGGTAAATCTAATAAGAATATTGCCGCATGATAAAAATCAAAACGCTCGCGGATTAATCCTACCGCTTTCATCAGCAACTCATCTAAATTTAGCGAACCACTGACGTCACGTGCAATTTCAGCCGCCGTTTCAAGTTGTAGTGCCCTTCGATGGCTTTCGTCTAACAATGCGGCATTATGAATCACACCAGCCACTTGCCCAGCAAGCGTATTAAAGAACTTCAAATCATCTTCATTAAAAGCAAGTTCTCTATCAAGGTCTTGAATAATCAATGCACCAATTGGGTTATTTTGTATCAGCATTGGCGCACCCATCCAAGACTTTGGTGGTTTACCAACGATTTTCGCACCTAATTGCATAACTCTGTTTTCTGTATCTTCTACAATCATCAATGGTTGGCGCGTGCGAATTAATATTGAGGTTAAGCCTTCGCCCAGTGGAAACGAATCAATTGAAATTACTTGCCCATTTTCATAGCTAAATGGGATACTAATTGAATTACTTCTTTCATCATACAAAGCCACAATTAAATTGTAATCACCAATAATTTGTTTGATTTTCTCTAAAAGGTCGTGATAAAAACTTTGCATATCTGCGGCAGAAGAAATCAAGTCATTAATAGAAGCCAGCGCTTCCACTTCACGTAAGTGTTTATTGGTTTCTTCAATTGCATCGGCTCTTTCCAATGCCACAGACATTAAATCAGCAAGGTTGATATAAGGTTGAATAGCAGTATTTGAAAGTGTTTGTTGTCTTGAGCCAATCATCATAATGGCGGCAAGAGCATTGCGTCTGTGTACTGGTAAAAATACTGCACTCATTAAATCTAAATTGTGAATCAAATCTTTGAATACTTTTGGGGTATGTGAATCAATCAATGTAGCACTTGTGGCACCACGCAATAAATAGTCATTGACTTCTTCCATATTGACTTTAAGTGGGTTGGGCAAGCCTTCAATTTCAGATAAATTTCTTGTAGTATCTGCTGAGGCAATCACTCTCAATACATCTTTTTCAACTTTAAACATAACGATGGGGTAGGGGGCATTTTTTAAAATTTGACCAGCACCGCTCAAAATTTCCGATTCATTATTTGCTTCTGCAATTAAACGGCTAGAGCGATATAACCGCTCCATTTCTTGAAAGTTAATTTGACTCGCTTCAATTAAACCTGTGGTTTGAATCGCCGCTGCAATCTGACTCGCTAGGGTCTGCAACATCACAATCGTATCGGGGCTAAATTCAGCGGCTTGTGTGCTTTGCACGTCTAGCACACCTAAAACCAAATTCCCTAAAGAAATTGGAACTGTGGCTTCGGCTTTGGTCTCAGGGAGTAATTCATTTCTTAAATGAAGTGGGTCTTCAAACACATTTGAAGTAATGCGGGCTTGATTTTTCGCCGCCACCCAACCAACAATGGATGCAGAACCAACCTCAAGCCTATATTTTTTATTGATTAGTTCTCTAGTAGCAGGTCCACTACCTGACTTAAAATCAGCATACTTGCCGCCGCGCTCAATAATAAAAATGCTGGCTTGATAAAACCCAAATTCCTGAACCAAAAGTTCAGTTGTTTTATTAAGCATGTCATCCAAATTCAATGTGGTGGTGACGTTTTGTGCTACTTCTGCGGCAGTGCGAATTTGCCTTGCACGTTCATCTACTTTTTTTTCTAACGATTGATACACTTCACCTAATTGATTCGCCATGTGATTAAATGAATTTGCAATTACACCAACTTCATCGTCATTGGTAATTTCAATACGACGTGTCCAATCTCCATCTGCAAAGCGGCGTGCGGCATTGGCTAATGACTGAATAGGTTCAATGAATCTTTTTGCAACCCAATTGAGGAGTGCATACAAAAGACCCAATACACCTAAAACTACTAAGAGCGTGAATAAGGTTAATTCAGTAAGTTGAGCAGAGAGGGTAGGTGCATTGATTTCTATCAACAATGCCCGAACACGAAAATATAACAACCCAGCCAATATTGCAACTGGAATAAAAACAACAATAAGGAAGGTTCTTACAAGTGTTTTTGTAAGGCTTCCTTTTGTCTCTTTCGTATCCATGGCGGGCAGTGTTGAATTGGTCATGTTGAGGCGTAGATAAAATTAGGTAAATTCCCAAACAGGTTCCCCGTTAAGAATGCGGCGGATTTGGTCAGGGAATCGGTCTGGGTCAAGCGGCTTGCCTAAGAATCCATCAAAGCCTGAATCTTGGGCTTTCTTCATTTGTTCCATGCTGGCTTCAGCAGTCACAGCAATAATCGGAACAGACTTGAAACGGTCAGACGCGCGAATCTTTTTCAACGCGCCGTAGCCATCTTCATACGGTAAACGAATGTCCATCAAAATTAAATCGAGGCGTGGCAAGGTGTCGGCATACTCTACAACTTCGTAGCCAGAAGTCTTCCATTCACAATGAATGCCTAAGTAACCTAACATGCGGGCGATTAAAACGAAATTTGATACATTGTCTTCAACCACCAGCACAGCCGCATCTTTCGGGATGTTCGGTTTGCGAATCGGTTGAGTATCCGAAACTGCGGGGGTTTGTTCGTTGTCAGCCATTTGTGCTCCTTATAATGAAACGCTCAATTTGCTGGGTGAGGGTGTCAATATCAATTGGTTTTTGAATATAGCCATCACACCCGGCTTCCAGTGATTTCTCACGGTCTCCGCGCATCACATTTGCAGTTACTGCAATAATCGGAATTTTTGCAAACTTTTCAATGCGTTTAATTTTTGCAGTTAAAGTATAACCGTCCATATCGGGCATGTTAATATCCATCAAAATTAAATCGATTTTTTCCGTTTCAAGCTTTTCAATGGCTTGCTCTGCTTTCGATGCTTCAATCATATCGTAGCCATCGGCACTTAAAACTCTCCGAATCAAATTTCTGTTATCCGGGTTATCTTCCACGTACAAAACAGTACCTTTATTAAAATCTGACATTTCTCATTAAAACTCCAGCCAGAATTTTACTTTTAATGTCACGATGCTGGCATAACAGGTACCTTACAAATAAAATACCAAATGTATTACAAAAACAGCCGAGTAAAAAGGACTCGGCTGCAGAGCGGGTGGCGAGAATCGAACTCGCGTATTGTGCTTGGGAAGCACATGTTCCCAAATGGAATGATGTTCAAGCCTTGGGCTTCATTATAGCATCTGTGACGAGATGTTTTCGAGATTGTTCAAGGCGTAGGTGGCGGGTGTATTTTTTTATCATGTCGGTTGATTTCCATCTTCCTAAATCCATGAGGGTACGTTCTGGGGTGTTGTTCATGATGGTGGCGATACCTGCCATGCTTCGGCGAAAGTCGTGGGGACCAAGGACGATGTTGATTTCCTTTCCCCAGTCTTTGATGATTTGATATAAACCTTCGGGTGTTAGTCCTTTCCCTGTTCTGATGTTATGAAATAGAAAGCCTTGTCCGTCTTTGATTTTCCGATAGGCTTTCCAGTGTTCGATGTGCAGTGCGGTTTGGGGTGTGAAGATTGCGATTTCCCATTGTCCGCCTTTGGTTATGACTTGGAGGCTTAGGTTGTGTGTGTCTGTATGGGCTTGTTGGAGTGTGCAGATTTCAGATGCTCTGAGTCCTGTGTCAAGTAGTAAGGCACACATGGCAAGGTCTCTTGCGCCTTTGGGTTCGTGGGGATTGAATGAGGCTAGTAACTGCAATGCGGTTTGATGGTCGAAGGCTCTTTGTTCTTTGCCGACTTGCCGCTTGATTTTTGCAGTGAGGGCTGGATGATTTGCTCCGTATGCCCATGCAAGATATTTTTTGCAAGCGTGCAATGCGAGGCATTGACGATTGTTTCCCCAAGTGGGTATTGACTTGATAAGGTTGATGAGTTGTGACGGGTCGAGGGTGGAAAGACCAAGTTGAGGCACGTTTTGAAGCGTTTTGGTTATTACATCCTGATATGTACGTTTGGAACTTTCTGCATAGGGAAATGCAGAGGCGAGAAAGTTTTGTATATCCATCCGATTGGCTCCTGTTTGTGTATGGGATTTTCGGAGGAAAGTTTTCCCCGTTGTCCGTGCTAGTGATGTAGCACGAAGGTTTAGGTTTTCATTCTGGCGTGAATGATTGGAGGTGATGCTTATTGATTTTGGTCTGTTTGCTACCCACTCATAGGCGAGTGTATCAAGACTTCCTATGAGCGGGCAACGTTTGTATTTTACATCAAAAAAAAAGGAGTGTGTCAAAATGAAAGATTCATTGTTCGATAAAAATTTCACTTGGTTAGATGTGGTCAAGATTGCTATGTTGGTTATGACAGGCTTCTCGACTTGGTACATCGTGGATTTGATTACGCCCGATGTGCCTTTGGCTTTTGTGCGTGAGTTTGCCGCGCTGGTGTTTGTGGAGGGTGCATTTCTTAGCTTTGAATATGCGACTCAACATGCGAAAAGTCAAAAACAAGTTGGATATGCTACCAACGGTTATGTAGTTTCGCTGGCTGTGCTTGTGTCCTTTGCTTTACTGGCTGGTGTATTGGAATTTGGCGGTGATGCCTTACTTCTACAACCTGCTGGCTCGTTCATGGGTTTAGCAATGCTGGCTCGTGATTGGGTGATGTTGGGTTGTGTGTTGACCTTGTGTGTATGGATTGCGATTCTTGGCTGGATTTATCGCTTGTATACACTCGCCGACCCTGACAAGATTTATGAGTTGGCTGAGATTTCTGTGAATGAAGAAGTTGCGATTGAATCTACAAATGCAATGAAGCTGGCATTGCGTAAGGCGAAGCCCGTGATTGCGATTGCTCGGGCTGTTGAGAAGGTTCGGCAAGATTTTGAAAAAGAATTGTCTGCTGATGGTTTAGAGAAGTTGACGGGTGATGTATCGGGTCATTTGGCTGAACAATATAATTTACCAATTCCTGTCCAGTTTCCGAGAAAGAATGCAACTTCGGATTTTACTCCGCAGGGGGACGAAGAAAGAAAGTAAAAGCGGTCTGTCTTTGGTGTACAGATGAGTTTCTATGCTGTGCATATAAAGATGGTTCTGCTCGGGCTAAGTTCTGCTGTGACCAACATCGCATTTATTGGCATCGTGAACAAGCAAGAATCAATGCCTTAGATAGCGAAATTGTTACGGTAGGTGTCGTTACAAAATGATTAGGCTGGACGTGTGGGGTGGGACACGTCCAGATGGAGGCTGAAATGGCTAATATTAAAGATGTTGTACGAACTTTGTCTGGCTCGAATCGGATTGGTTCGTTTGAATATCCTTGGATGGTGCAAACGGTTCTAACGGCAGATGGGATGTATTATGCGATTGTGGAGTTAAGTAACCGTGTAACTTCAACCAAAGAAGTAGAGAAAGAAGAAGACGCGAAGAATATGGGTTGTCAAATTTTGGCAAGTTGGTTTGATGAAGTGAAGAAGAAAGTGGGGGTGTGAGATGGGGCGGCAGAGAGAAGACTTGAATCTGTATCCACAACAAGAGGTAGCGAAGGTGATTGGTTGTATTACTTCGAAACAAAAGACTTGGGAAGATTTGTTTGAAGTGTTGGTGAAGTTTTGCTCGAAGGATTATCAGCACTCGAAGGATACTTGCAAGGAATGGGGCGTTGCGCCTTTGTATTTGGTGATTGCTTCTATGTTGTGGTTTGAACATCCGCTCTTGGTTCGTGAAGGTAGGTGTGGCAGTTATGTATCTATGGAAATTGATGTTGTTCGGGCGGAGCTTCATCGGTGGGATTTGGCAATGCCGATGAAAAATCCACAGATATTATCCACAGGGGGTGTGGAAAGAATCGCTCGTGATGTGGAAAGAATTTCTTTTTAGGTTTGTTTCCATAGATTTTGATTGTTTCCACAGATTTTGTCAATTTTTCCCACAGTGGGGTGTGGGAAAAATTGTAGAGGTGATTTGTGAGGAAAATTGATTCTTTCAGATTTTTCCACAAGCCCTACTATGTATTACTAATTAAGAAAAGTTGTTTATAAAAAAATTTCTTTGAAAGAAAGGCAGGCAAAAATGAAAGTAACTATTGATGTTGAGTTTTTGAAGTTGGCTTGGTCTCTGCGGTTGAAGCAGAGGGAATATTTTAATCATCGGACTAAGTCGTTGCTGATAGAAAGTAAACAACTTGAACGTCAGTTTGATGCGATGTTGAAGTCTATTTTAGATGTGGTGGCTGAATCTGAAAAAGAACAGTCTGCGATTGACGTGCAAAGGCGGTTGTTATGATAAATAAGAACAATCTGCCAGACGTAAATCCGTTGGACGTGGAAATTATCAGGCAGGCGCAAAATAAGGTTCTACGGGCTTATAGGCGGTTTGGGAATTGGCGTAAGGTGGGGGAGTATTTTGGGGTGGCGCATGTGTACGCTTGGGATTTGGTAATGCATGGGACTGTGCCGCGTAATCCTAAGATTCGTAAATCGTTGAAGTTGCCGAAAAAGTTGCCTAGTGAGCGCAAGGCCAAGGGGAAGCGTTTGGATTGGCGCAAAGAATTATCTTTAGATTTGCTGGCGGACCATCATGGAGCATAAGTCTTTACTTGAATTACTTGGTGCTGACACTGAATTAGAAGCCATTGAATCTTTGTTGGCTGAACGTGAGGCGATGGTTGAAATGAGGGCGGAGTATGAGGCTTTGAAGATTGTCAAACGTCGCCTTGTTGTGGTTGTTGAGATGTCGCGCCGCGCTTTCTTGATGTTGGAAAGCGATGGCGCGATGTTTTTGCCTCTCAAAGTCCGTGAACTAATCGGGAAAGTACTAGAGCAATGCAAGCAACTAGATAAGTATATCCAATGGACAAAAGCAGACAGGTAAGTCCGCTTTTGTCTTTAGAAATATAAAAATTTTGCATAAAGAAGAGTTAGAGTAATATCACCACGAATCCTTAGATTCGTAACCCCGGTCGCCCCTGTTATTTCAACTAGATAATAGGTCGTTTTAGATGTAATAGGAACATTAGATTTTCTAGCCTGCAAGGTGTTTCCCACTATCGTGTTTCCTCTCGCAATAGAAAATCCCCGAAGCCTATTATCTGAAACGCTGTTATTCGCGGTCGAAAGTGCCGCATGCACTGATGCCTCTGAGGATACATCATTCCAAACAGTGACGCTAAATCCTAATTCCCACAAACCAATAGGGACTGAAATAGATAAAGAGCCAATATTATAAACTGTACCTGCAGTCGGACTAGCTTGCGCCGTATTAGATGTATTAGTTATTTCTCTATCCCATTTAGCCCTATCAAGTGGAAAACCATCTGGTGATATTACCTTACTGATAAAAGTATTTGTTATTGCAGAATTTGCGAGGTCATAATCAGAACCACCATACACATCCACAGGAGTTCTATTATTGCCACTGTCATAAGCACCAACTTTGACAATATATCCGTAAAAAGTGGTCGAGTTATTTGTACATTTAATTTTATTGCCAAGTTTATAATCTACATTAGAAGTAATGTTGCCAGAAACATAAATTTGATAAACAGGGTCGTCAGCACTAGCAAATGTCCATGTTTGAGATACAGATTGCCACCCTGTAATGTTTATATACAAAGTGTCAAATAAGGCTCTGTTATAAGCTCGTTGTACGGTAAAGCTCACCCGTTTAGGTACATTGCCACCTGCAACATCATTTATCAAAAACGAATCTGCATCAGCAGGTGGATTCTTAAGTACCGCCAATTGTATAATGTTAGCTAGTTCTTGTGCTATCAGTGGGTGAGTGTGTTTGTTTAATGTTTCTAATGCTGTTTGGATATTATTGTCTGTTTCAGACAGCAGATTATTAAATTCAGTCGTATTAAGTGGGATAAAAGGTGAGGCTTCTTCAATGTTGCCGGATATGCTTCCGCCTTCAGTATTAGAGAAGAATTCTATTTGGTCTAAGGCACAAGTCCATGCTGGACTCTTTGAAATATCTAAAACTTCTCTAACTGAAATAGGGTCAAGAATTGACGTGACAGATGGATTATCCGCTTGAATTAGTCTGATTTTATCTCCTGATTGATACTTTAGATGAGTTGCAACTTTTGAAGGTTGATGTTGTTTTTTTGGCGAAAAAGTATAAGGTGGGTGGCTAGCTGTTGATTTTAAAAAACCTAAATTGTAAAAAGGCGCATTTCCACCACTTGTGATATGGACTGTGCCATTTTCGTCTCTTGATACATATCGGCGGGAAATAAAATCGAAAACCGAAATTGAATTATTTGGGCTTTCGACATCATACATAGGACTGTTTAGTGTACGGTCGTACACGTGAAAAAATAGAATTTCTTCATTTCCGTTGTCAGTTCCATAAATTAGGTACTTTTGTTTTAGAATAGTGAATAACTTTGAGGCATTTGATAATTTTAGGATGCGCCCATTTGGATAAAATTGATAGTTCAAATAGCTGGCACTTGGATTTACAAAAATCGGATGTTTATCATATAAAGCGCAAACAGTTTCAATTAATTCTTGATAAGTAATATCTGCTGGAATTTGTAAATATTCTTTTGGGAATAATTGACCCTCAATATATTCAATTTCATTTTCCCAGTTGCCCCGTGTGGCATACATTGTAGATGTTGAGATGGTATATTCTATATTGTCAATAATAACGCCCCGCTCAATTGTAAATTTGTTGAAATCTTCTTGTGGTGTTGTGGTATGAAAAGAAGCTTTACACTCTACATCATTTATTTCAAAAGAAATTACGTCTACACTTCTAACAAAGGATGTTGCGTAGTATTGGTTTATTCGAAAAACAGGCGTAAAACTTCCACTTTCTAAGGCTGTTGTTAGTTGTGTAGGTAATGTTCTCATTTATATATCCCATCTGTCTTGTCTTGTTTCTGATACTGGACTGCGGCGCATTTCGTAGGCACTGATGCCGAGATTGAATGCATCGGTAAAGTCTTTGATGGATTGTCTGTAATTCTCACTAACTTTCTGTTGTAGGTTGATAGTTTCAATTCGAGAAGCACCGCGAATTTTGAGGGCTTCGGCGCATGCGCCATCGGTGATAACTTGGTCTAGGTCTGCCGACAAGGTTGATTCGGTGGCTGAATCAAGTCCGCTGATGGTGTGGTGGATGGTGTAACGTGCGAGAATTTCTCCGCTGGATAAAGCAGTTCTCAGCCTGAAAAAGAGGCGTTCATCTTCGGTGTAATTGTCATAGGCTAGGGGAGAGTGGTCTTCGCCGTCAGTGTCCCATTCGAGAATGTCTAAGATAGCAATGGCTAAGGAATCGTAATCCGATAGTTCGTATTCTTTTTGATTTGCTATCACGTCAATACGTGTACCTGCATGAATGGGAATGCGGTGATTGAGTTTGGATAGTGCGGCGCGTAAAGCGGCGGTGCAGGTGGCGGTAGTGAAGCGCGTGCCATTATCTATAAGTTGCTCCTGAACGGCTGATACAAGTTGGGTGAGGGTTTTAGTCATGTTTTTCTTTTTCTTGGCTGTATGGGTCTATTTTTTGGCAAATAGACCCATACAAGGGGATTGCTATAACTTGATTTGTTCTTTGCTGATGTACTTCAAGCCTTCGTAGGCTAAACCTGCTAAAACACTTGAAAGTACTGCCATGATTGCGCCTTCGGATTGAGGGGTGTCACTCAATCCATAAAGGACTGCACTCAATACAATGTTGGCGATACGGGCTTGATTGGGTGTTGCTACTAAGCCCGCTTTCTTTGCGAAGAATACGCCAATGAGAATGACGGCGGCGGCGATTGCGCCGACTAAGCCGTATTGTGTGAGGGTATCAACAAGTAATTGAATTGGGTCCATATTTATTTACTCCTTTCTCTTGGATTTTGGTTTGGATTCGTCTTGCGCTTCGGATTCTTGAATTTGGGCTTTGAGTTCTTTCTCGGTCAGTTTGAATTTGCGCCCATCTTCGAGGATGATGACGTGTAGTTCAACAGTCTCATCGAGTGGGTCTGGCTCAAGGCGATATTTCAGAACTTTACTGCCTTTTCCTTCTGCGAAATTTTTAGCGAGGGTGTCGTTGGTTGTCATGTTATACCCTCAATGTGTAGTTGACCACTGCGCCGAGCATATCTACTACGACTGAACCACCGCATACAATGGTGAGTTCGACTAAGACATACTCATCGTTGTCAATCCAAAATGGTGTGGTTAATGTCAAGATGAGGCGGTGCTGGTCTTGGTCGTCACTGACTGCAGCTGTGGGTGTTTGGGTGAAAGCTTGCGATGCGACAACTGCCACTACTAAATCTGCGCCACGTGTGACTTTGTTGATTACGGCTGTAACACTTGTTGCCGCCGCCGATAAGAGTTCGTAGTCTATCTCAATGCTTCTGAGATACCCGCCTTTTAGTGCAACTGAGTTAGATGGAATCATTACTGGAATTGTGACAACCGTTGTTTCGGCGTTTGCAGATTTTTTCTTTACGATTGTGCCTGCTACTGCTCCTGCGGCATCTGACCAAGTGCCTGTTTTGTAGTGAAAACAGTTGGGTCCAATAAATTGACTCATGTTTGTATCGTGAACGTATCCCATGATGTTTACTCCTTTTGATTTTTCATGGTTGAAAATCAATGACTAAGTCCCGTTGCCATTTTTTGGCAACGGGTTGATATATTATGCAACGTTGGATTTGTGGAAAGCAGTCCAGTTTCCAATGCCCGTAGCAAGGAAGTGACGAACTTTCAAACGTGAATCATCATTGCTAAACATAGCAGGCGCGTTTTGGTCGCCAGCTAAAATGATTTCAGGCAACAAACCAAAGCGCGTGCCTAGCATTACACCTGGCACCAGCATTGGGTCAATAATTGCCACAAAATCATTCGCATCTGTCATATCGGGCGAGGTCAATACTTCAATCTCACCAGCCCATGACGGCCCACCAGTTGGGGGAATCGCTTCAACATTTTGCGCCCAGCGCGGACCAAACAAAGCTCGAGCTTGGTCACGCAAACCGCGACCACTCAAAAAGAATTTCGGGTCAATGGCTTGTTTCTTACCAGTGCCACGATAGCCTGTTTCATTTGCAACTAACATCGGTTGGTTATACATAGCGGCCGCAATTACGTTCCATTCTGTATAGTCAGTACCTAATGCAGTTGTGCGTAAGTTAGCGTGTCCGCCTGCAGTAGTTACGGCAGTAGCATTGAACAATGCTCCACCATCAGCAAGAGTTGGACCGGCACCATTCGCTTGTGTAAACAGATAAGAGATTTGTTCTGAAATGCCACGCCGAGCCGCAATAGCCAACTCGCGCGCCGCGGCACGGAAGCGTTTTGTATCGTCTCTATCCAACGCTTCAAGTGTGAATGAGAGATAACCACCGTATTTATAGAAAGTTGAAACTTCGCCATTATCGCCAATTTTCAACTCGGTGTATTCGCCACCTTCGGCAACCACTGGTAAACCGCTGATAGTGCCGAGTCGCAACCACGTAATATCATTCAGTGATTCAAACGATTCAACGGTGGTAATTTTTTCCCACCAGTTATACCCAGCTTCACCATATTGCGCCCAATGCTTAGCAATTGCTTTATTCAAAGCATTTTTGACAATGTTGGGGAATGTAGCAGTCGTACCTTGAAATCTTCCCAGCGTCACATCTACATCACCTACGAAGTTGAAATCGCGGGTCATGGTCAAGTAAGCATCTTTGATGCCACCGAATTTATGTACTTTCAAATTCTCTGACCCTTTATCACGAGGTGCATCTAGTAAATCATCCATAGCGGCTTGGAGTTGGTCTTCACTGCTGAACATACCACTGATTTGTGGGACACCAACAATGCCCGCGCCAGCATTTTGTTTTGAGAATGCCGACTTGAAAGCATTTACTTCTTGAGTCAATTCTTCGACCTTGAAGGTGCGCCCTTGAAAGCGATTGAGAATCAAGGTCTTTGCTTCTTCGGGTAATTCGATTTGAGCATCGAGGGTTGAAGTAAGCAAGTTTTGGCAGGCTTGCAAGTGCATTTGTTGTGCGCCTTGCACGGCTTGGTCAATCACTGCCTGCGCGCCAGTGATTTGTTGCATTTGACTTGTGATAGTCTCTGTTTCGGGGGTATGAAGGATTGCTCCTTGTGGCTGTGTACCTTCTTCGTATTCAGAGACTACACCATTGACGATGTATTTCTTTTTCATGGTTTGGTTGCTCCTTTTGAACATAGATATAAAATTTGCATTTTCAAAAGCAGGGTCAATTACTAAGTCGGTCGAGCGGACTCTAATAATGCTTGTCACTTCTTCGGCTTCGGCAGTGAAAATAATAACCGGGGAAAATCCGATACTAGGTTTTGGGTCGTGAGAACCTAACATTTCCTGTGCATACATTCTCAATACGTCTGCGCTTTCACCTGTGGGTCGTAGGTCTGCGACAATTCCTTGCATTTCTTCATCCCAAACAGGATTTGAAAATACACCTGCTAGGGCATGGACTGATTCGCCGTAGATGTTGTGGTCTGTAAAACAATGTACGGCGTTCCAATATTTCAAAGAGTTCTGCAATACTTCTTTTGAAAAATGGAATGCTCCGCCAGTGATGGGTCGGGCTGTACCAGCGTGAATCACTAATACTTTATAGCCTTCGGCTGTTTTGATAGGTTGGGATTGAAAGGCTGTAAACTGAATTTCGTTATTGCGTGGGTTGGGCATGGCTTTACTCCTGATTGATTGTCTCAATGGCACGGAAGATAAATCGCCTTGTTCTTCTTCTTCGGTTTCTTCTAGGGTGCATGAGCAACTGTCTTTACAAAATAGGGAATGATTCTTTGGAAGTCCAAAGTTTTCCCAATCTGTTTCACTATGAACTTGTCCATGTAAGACACTACATGAAGGGCAAGGATTTTGAGAATGTGAAACCCATTTTTTCATTGCTCTTTTACTCTCGTTTCACCTGTTTCGGTATTGGTTTTGATATATTCATTGTAGACATTGTTTTGATTGCCAAGTGGTTTGCGTTTGGCTTCTTTTGGTAAATTAGTTGGTAATACTTCACCCATAAAGCGGTAGGTGAGGCGTTGGTATTCTTCCAGTGTGATGGCTTCACGGTCATACATTTCACCGATGGCTGAAACGATTTGAGTCGTAGCGAGGGCGAGAGCGGCGTTATCGCGCTCGGTAATATCTGCAGATGTGACTTCGATTTGCACACTGTCAGAGACTTTGTTATTTTTTGCCGACTTACGACCCGCAACGATTTTGAGAATAGATTTGATAATGCGCTTGAAAGTATTTTGATGGTTTTCAAACGATTTGTAGGTGGGTGTACCTGCCGCGTCTGCTGTGGTGCGGGTGCTTGATTCGGGTTCTGCTAACATGTGTAATGGCACATGATTCGTGGCGATAAGTTTTTTAATTGCCAGAATATCTTTTTCTGCATCGCCCGATTGTAGGTCAGGTTTGAGGACTGTCCATTTTTCTTTATTGCCATGAACATTTATGTCGCCATCTTTGGGCGGATTTTTAAGAATTTCATTTTTTCGTTTCTTCAATTGTTCGTCATTGAGCCCCTCAATTTCGACATCGTAAATATGCAAGTTGCGATAATGATTGAGTCTGACACGGTCTTTGAGGAGCATGACATATCTACCGAGCCAGTCTAAATCGGGCCACATTTCACCTTCACCCCAAACACTACCTGCCAAACGATTGATGGTTTTGTGTTGCATGAAGACCGGCATAGAAGTATTGTTGAAAAATGTTTTTGATTCAACTTCCATTGCAATAGCGCGAGTGGTGTATGCTAGTTCTTGACGAACATCATTTTCAGCAGTGTGAATTTTATAAATTTGGTCAGTAGGGTAAATACGTACGTAAGTATTACCGATGTTGTTCACGGTGTAGAGTGGGAATAAATTACCTGTTAGAAAAATTTCGTTTGAAATTTCCTCTAATGTTTCTTCTATATTGTTCAGGTCGTCATTCCAAAATTCATCAAGTGCTTTTTTTGTGGCTTTGTCTTCGCAGGTGTATCCGATTCCGTCTACGTTGTAGATTTTGAATAGTTCAGCCAGCCGACGTGCCAATGGGTTGACACGCCAAGCCATGATTGAATCTTGTATCAGTTGGTCAATGTCGAATGAATAGCGGTCTCGATATGAACCAGTCCATTGATTGCCAATCAGGAAGGTTTGTTCGGTTTCTGCCGTGTCGAAGTATGACTGCATTATTTGAAGTTCCTCTCAATGCCTTTGAGTGGGTCTTGTGGTCTGATAACTTCACTTTCAACGGGGATTAGCCATTCCAATTTATCTACAACTGAAATAAGTGCATCGGAAATAACCCAGTCGTCATGAATGAGGTTGCCGTTTGAATCGCGTAAACCTTCTGGCACTGACCAGCGCATGGTTTTGGCGGGACCAATCAATACTTCACTGGTGCAGGCTTCGTATTGGGTGTCGATTTCCGGTGAGGGGCAACAATCGCGGAAGCGTCCAGTTTCGATAATGCCGAGGAAGGAGTAACCAAGTTCACTTTTAGATTGAGGCGTGAATTTGAAGGGGATTACTTTTGTCGGGTATTTGTGGTCAAACATGCCCCAAAGTCCTTCTCCTACGCCTGTTGAATCAATGACTAAGTACATGGGATTCCAGATGTCAAACAATGCCGAGATTTGAGAAAAGATAGTGATGTGTTTTGTGCCTGTCCATGATTTACGAAAGACAGGGCGGTAGATAGGGGCTTGTAGGATTTCGAGTTCGGATAAATCTACGCTGTGGATGGTGAGCGTGACTGAATCGCGGGCTGTATTTTTGAGAAAGGCTTCTTCGCCGCCTTGCATCGTGGCTTCGTCTTGCCCTGCTACATCGAGGGTAAATACATACAGTTCACTTGGATTGGGTTCGGTCTGTGATTTTCTATCTCCGTGCATGAGGGCGCGGCGGGCAGTGTTGAACATACCTGCTTGCGCGTCTATCTCTTCACAGAAGTATTGCGTTTTGATAAGGGGATGGTCACGCCCGAGTTTGGCGATTTCAGATTTGACAAATGCTTTATAAGCAGGCACTACTTTACCGACTATATCAGCGTCATAAATAAATACTCTTTTGATTCCGTCTTTCTTTTCGGCTTCACGCGCGGCGCGAATTTCACGCGCTAACAATGTGTGACTTGTCCACATTGCGCCGACAATGATTCTGGTGGCATTGGTGGAGGCTGCCATAGGCGCGAAGTCTTTATCGTATTTAGAAGGTGTGATGTCTTGGGCTTCGTTGACGATGAGAGCAAGCGAAGCGGTTGCGCCGACTACGTTGGCTTTATCGTCACCAGAAAGAAAAGATACAACGGCTTGACCGACAATACGCATGAAGTCACTACGTTTTTTCCAAAATGCCTTAGTTAGTAGATTAGCTCGTAATCGGTTTTCAAGGCGCATAATGGCATTGATAGTCTGTGGTTTGTAAGTGGGGTTGACGTAGACGATGCCGACTTCGAGATGAGCGAATAATGTCAGGATGTATGAAACAAGGTTTGCCAGTAATTCGTCTTTGCCTGCTTGCCGTGACATGACAATCACGATGGTATGTCCTTGCTTTTTTAGAATAGATTTGAGAATGGCTTTAGCGGGGGTGTTTTGATACGGTCGCATGGTGATACCTGCGCCGCGCTCGGTGTAGTTTGCAAAGGTCTTGCCGACTGTTTTTATAGTTTGAACGAGTGTACTCATATGCCTAAATCAATTCTGATTTCTTCTAATGCTTGCATGATGGAGTCGTACACATCTCCGCTTTTGCCTTTGATAAGATATTGAGTTCTTGCCAAAGTTGAAACTGCACCAGCCATGATAGAAAGTGTATTGAGTTGTTGTAAGTAGTGGTCGTCTCGGTAAGTGTTGCCATGGCTATCCGTCTTTTTCTTTTCTTTGAAGTCCAGTTCTTCTTGTAATTTGGATAAACAATCGCGGATGAGTTCGATCTCATGGGTGATGTCAACGGGGTCTATTTGCGATAAATCTTTTTTTCTTTGGGCTGTAAAGTTCTTAGAATAGAATCCGTGTTTGAGTGCGTTCTTGTTGCCTTTCTTGGGGGTCATGGAATAAATAATTTGATAAGTGCAATGACTGAAATAAATCCATTGCCGAGCGTGAGATATAAGAGGAAGTTGAATTTCGTTGCCGATTCTTCTAGTAAGCGGATACGTTTTTCATGGTCTGCGACTCCTTCTTCGAGATTTGATATTTTCAATTCGAGAAGTTGTCTTTGCAGTCCTTCGAGGGTTAGGGGTGAGGTGTGTTCTTGTGTGTTCATAAATTATCAACGACTAGCGGTTATCCTCTCGGATAAATAAAAACAGACACGAACTATGAGCCGCTAGTCGTGTCTGTGGAGGACAATACAGTATTTTTTTGTTATTGTCAAGTAATTAGATATAATAAATAGGATTTATAGGTATTATTGAGAATCAAAAACGCACTCGATGTTGAGTGCGTTTTGTTTTTATTTATGCTTTCACGGCGGGGTGTTGTGTGATTGCAATTGTTGATTTTTTATTTGGGGCGATGGCTGGCGTGATGGTGATGGTCACGCCGACCCATTTAGAATAGTCGTCGGTTTTTGTGATTTCCATGAGTGCGCCGACTTGGGTTTTATTCAAGGGCATAACTTTCTTTTTTCCTTCAAAAGTAAGGACTAGTTTTTGCACGTCACGCTTTGAGATGGGGTCGAAGATGGGTTCTGGTTTGACAGCAGTTATTTTCACGGCATGGGATTGAGATTTTAGGTCTTCGGGTTCGAGATAGAAGTCGTAGAGGTCGAGGGCTGAGGGCATGTTATTCTCCTTATTCATAACCTAATTCGTGCATGATTTGAGAGACATCTACCCGCCGCACTTCTGCGATATGACGGGCGTTTGATTGGGTATACATCCAAACTGCGATTCTATGTTTGCAAGTATTGCCAAAGGTTGAGTCGGGGCAGGTACAAGTCTTTTCTTTTGTGTTGACGTGATACCAACCGCCTTTGCTTGAGCGCACGTCAAATTCACCAGTAGGGCAATGATTGTTATAGATGTTGGTTTTGCCTTGTGCGATTTTCATTGCTTTGAGAACGCGGTTTGCATCGAGGTTATATTTCTCAATGGCTTCACTGGCGAGTTGTTCGTAGGAAGTAAACATTTTTATATTCCCTTCGGTTCGCCGTGAATTTTTTCAACGCGATTGTGGGTTAGATTGTAGGTGTGGATGCAATGAATTTGTGAATAGTCAATCCAATAACCACATGCCGAATCAATTGGACGAATCTCTGCCCGTTTGGATTGTGCATTCGCGTTGAGAATTTCACAAAGCAAATACACCGGTTCGTTTGGCAGAATGCCAAAGGTGGGATTTTCAACCCATGCGCGCAATTCTGTTTCAATGACTACCCAATGAAAGGCGGGGGCGGTGGGGTGACGTTCTAAAACTTTTACTACATTATTTGAAACTAACATTTGATACACTCCTTTTTTATTGACTGTGAGAACGCCTCACAGATAAGAAACAACTGACGAAACAGAACCAACTAGCCGCTAGGGATGAAGCGGATATCAATCAGCACTAAAACATTTTTTGTTGTGCCGACTGCCACTGCCAGCATGAAAAACCCATGAATGAGGATGCAACCCAAGAGCCAGCACAGCCACGAGGCGAAGCAGAAGGACAAGAGCCGAAAGCAAAAACTGGAATGCCACGCGAAACAGCCACACCAGCGACTTTGAGAGAGCCAACGCCAGGCTGAAAAAACAC